>ERZ857629.455-NODE-455-length-57277-cov-7.718902_pt1 | contig 57277 bp, 57 predicted proteins | sample MGYA00519700_ERZ857629 | MGnify/ENA primary metagenome ERZ857629 (study PRJEB31778, sample SAMEA3449351) | human gut metagenome | biome: human gut; feature: human-associated habitat; material: faeces | place: United Kingdom | collected 2010/2012 ... | reverse complement strand
ATAATATACACAGTTTTCCCTTGAAATCTTTGTGTAGTTTATGGCTCACATATAACTGGATATATGTGTGCTTTAGAGCGAATATGTACCTACCGAAAGGGAAGAAAACAAACGGAGGTACAAGCCATGAACGAAAGGATTACAAAGCAGATCGAGGAAATGAAGAAACAGACCATCGGGGTCGAGGTTGAGATGAACAACATCCGAAGGGATAAGGCCGCAGAACTTGCAGCAGCATTTTTCGGAACAGGAAGATTTGAAAACACGGCTTCCAGAAACGGATATTATACATGGTCAGCATGGGATGCGAGCGGAAGGGAATGGAAATTCCAGAAGGACGTCAGCATTGCGGGACCAGATGATAAAAAATGCGAGCTGGTCACACCGATCCTTCACTACGAAGACATTGAACTTCTTCAGGAACTGATAAGAAAGCTCAGACATGCGGGAGCCAAGAGTGATGCAACAAGGGGATGCGGAGTCCACATCCACATCGGAGCAAAGGGACACACACCGCAGACTTTACGAAACCTTGCAAACATCATGGCGGGACACGAGAATCTTTTAGCGGATGCCTTAAACCTCGACAGCTGGCGGATGAACCGCTACTGCAAAACGGTAGACCCAAGATTCCTTAAGGAACTCAATAAAAAGAAACCGAAAACGATGGCAGCCCTTGCAGACATCTGGTACACGGCAAACGGCGCAAGCTACGGAAGAGACCATCATTACAATGACAGCCGATATCATATGTTAAACTACCATGCAACATTCACAAAGGGAACGGTCGAGTTCAGACTTTTCCAATTTGATGCCCCAGCTGACGGAAAGCTGAACGGACTGCATGCGGGACAGCTGAAGAGCTACATCCAGCTCTGCCTTGCCTTAAGCCAGATGGCAAAGGAAGTAAGGACGGCAAGCCCGAAACCGCAGCAGACGGAAAATCCGAAATACGCAATGCGGACATGGCTTTTGAGACTCGGATTCATTGGGGACGAATTTAAAACTGCAAGGGAAATCCTTACAAAGAGACTTGCAGGAGATACTGCTTTCAGAAGCGGAAGGGCTGCTTGAAGAGAACAGCCTCCTGCCACCTTGGAGCACTGACCGCCATGAGCGGTCTTAAGGTGGTAGAAGGGTGTTCCCTTCAGAAAGGATGGAAACATTATGAAAAGATATTACATTGCTTATGGCAGCAACCTGAACATCAGACAGATGCGGATACGATGCCCTCACGCAAGGGTGATCGGAACTGCAGTCATAAACGATTATGAGCTTCTCTTTAAAGGAAGCCGTACAGGAGCCTATCTTACCATTGAACCAAAGGAAGGCGGTGAGGTTCCCGTGGTGGTATGGGAAGTCACGGAATCGGATGAGGCGGCACTTGACCGCTACGAAGGATATCCGGTGTTTTATTACAAAAAAGAAATGGAACTCGATATCAGGGGCATCCGCACGGGGAAGATACGCAGAAGGAAGTGCTTTGTGTACATCATGCATGAAGAACGGAAGATCGGAGTACCTTCCCTTTCGTATGTCAGCACATGCCTTCAGGGGTACATCAGCTTTGGGTTTGACGAACATTACCTTTCCGAGGCACAGATAAAAGCAGTGGAGGTGGCAGGACATGAAGAATGAAACACTGCACATACGGATATGCCCCCGCTGCGGGGCTTCCTACGGAAGGACACCCGCCCTTTCAAGGGCAGACGGCAGAACGCTTATCTGCCCGGACTGTGGGACACGTGAGGCTCTTGAGAGCATTGGTGTCGGGGCAGAGGAACAGGAACAGATCCTTGAAGCCATCCACAGGTCGCAGCGGTAAAATCCACAATTTCTTCCACAGATCTTTGTGTACATTATGATGCTTAAATGACTGGATATATGTACGGTTCAGAGCGAATATGTACCTACCGGAAGGGAAAACAGAGAAAACGGAGGAAATACGATGGAAACAAAGATCACAACAGCAGAAAAATTAGGAATGGAGCTTTACGGATGCATGAATTCAGCAGTCCTTGACTACGGTGACTACACGGTTGCAGTCTGGGAACACTGCTTTAAGGGCAGCATTGCAGAAGTTTATGAACTGGTTGAAACACCGGAAGAGACAGGTCTTGGAAGATGCGAATGCAGGATTTCAAGGATCGGAAGAAAAGAAGGGTTTGAGGATGCCGGACATGCAATGGCGTGGGCACTCACAAATGTAAAATAGCAGAAAGGGCAGGGAAAACGTTCCCTGCCTGTGTACATTTACACAGTGTAATGCAGTTATCTTTGTGTACATTATGGCACTGAAATGACTGGATATAATCAGCGTTTAGAGCGAATATGTACCTACCGAAAGGGAAAACAAAGAAAAAAGCGGAGGTACAAGACCATGAAGAAGATTGAGATTTTTGAAAAAGCCATGAACAAGGGAGGAAGCCTTAAGGATTACGGAATCAACAGCACATTGTTTGCAGCATACAGAGACTGCCAGGAAACAGGAAACGATAACATTGATTTCAACGGAGTCATCTGGGATTACGACATTCCGGAAATTGTAAAGGCTTTAAAGGAAAACGGCATCAGCAAATTTACGATAAGCAGTACATTTTCAAGCCTGATCGAAACCCTCGCAGCATTTGAAAAGGAAGGCATCAGGATGGCAGGGCTTACCGAGGTGAATGCAACATACTCGGATTGGAAAACAGGAAAGAAAGCAAGAATTCCGGCAATAAGAATGACACTTTAAGAATAAACACACAAATCGGAAGGCCTCTTCGGAGGTCTTTTTATTATGCCATTTAAGGGGAGGTGAGGACAGTGGCACAGAGAGGAAGAAAACCAAAGCCTACGGCAGTAAAGGTGCTGGAGGGCAATCCGGGCAAGAGAAGTCTAAACACTGGCGAACCAAAGCCTGATAAAAAGGCCCCGCGCTGTCCGGCATGGCTTGAGGATGAGGCAAAGAAGGAATGGAAGCGGATGGCAAAACAGCTGGAGCACCTAGGAATCCTTACGGAGATCGATATGGCAGCATTCGCAGGATACTGCCAGGCATATGCGAGATGGAAAGAGGCAGAGGAGTTCATTACACAGCACGGGACCATCGTAAAGACCCCGAGCGGATACTGGCAGCAGGTACCGCAGGTGTCCATTGCCCAGACCTATCTGAAGATCATGAATAAGTTCTGTGAGCAGTTCGGACTGACACCGTCCGCAAGAAGCCGTATCTCCACGGACAGCGGTGAGGATAAGCAGAACGATGAAATGGAGCTTCTGCTTGTGAAAGGCGGTGCAGGATAATGTTCGACAAGGCAAAAGCAGACCATGCGGTCAATTTTATAAACTGTCTGAAACACACCAAAGGAAGGTGGCGGGGAGTTCCGTTTGAACTTCTCCCGTGGCAGGACGAGATCATCCGTACCCTTTATGGGACGGTAAAGGAAAACGGATACAGGCAGTACAATACCTGTTACTGTGAGATACCAAAGAAAAACGGAAAATCGGAGCTGGCGGCTGCAATTGCACTGTATATGACATGCGGTGACGGTGAATGGGGAGCAGAGGTTTACGGCTGTGCTTCCGACAGGCAGCAGGCTTCCATCGTATTTGATGTTGCGGTGGATATGGTGGATCAGTGTCCGGCACTGAAGAAAAGGATCAAGCCCGTCATGTCCGTAAAAAGGCTTGTATATAAACCAACCAACAGCTTCTACCAGGTGCTGTCGGCAGAGGCATACACAAAGCATGGACTGAACGTCCATGCGGTCATCTTTGATGAGCTGCATGCGCAGCCGAACAGGGAACTGTTCGATGTCATGACCAAGGGTTCCGGTGATGCCAGGACACAGCCGTTGTTCTTCCTGATCACGACAGCCGGAACAGACCGGAATTCCGTGTGTTTTGAACAGCACCAGAAGGCTCTGGATATCATAGAGGGAAGAAAGATAGACCCAACATTTTATCCTGTTATTTACGGGGCATCCGATGAGGATGACTGGTCGAGTGAGGATGTGTGGTATAAGGCAAATCCGTCACTCGGATATACCATTGACATTGAAAAAGTGCAGAATGCATATATCAGTGCAAAAGAGAATGCAGCAGAGGAGAACGTATTCCGGCAGCTCCGTCTGAACCAGTGGGTGAAACAGAGCACCAGGTGGATGCAGATGGATAAGTGGGATGCCTGTTCCTTTGCCGTGAATGAGGAGGAGCTTCTCGGAAGGGAATGCTATGGCGGACTCGACCTTTCAAGTTCCACGGATATCACGGCATTCGTGCTTGTGTTCCCGCCAAGGAATGATACGGAGAAATATGTGATCCTTCCGTACTTTTGGATACCGGAGGATAACATGAGACTACGTGTCCGAAGGGATCATGTTCCTTATGATGTCTGGGCAGCCGAAGGGTGCTTAAAGACCACGGAAGGAAATGTCATCCATTATGGATTTATCGAGCAGTTCATTGATGAACTTGGCACGAAGTTTCATATCAAGGAGATTGCATTTGACCGATGGGGAGCTGTGCAGATGGTGCAGAATCTTGAGGGCATGGGATTTACCGTTGTCCCATTCGGACAGGGTTATAAAGATATGAGTCCACCGACAAAAGAACTGATGAAACTGACATTGGAGGAGCGGATCGCACATGGCGGACATAAGGTGCTGCGTTGGATGATGGATAATGTGTTTGTCCGTCAGGACCCAGCGGGAAACATAAAAATGGATAAGGAAAAATCCACAGAGAAGATTGACGGGGCCGTTGCAACCGTTATGGCACTTGACCGTGCAATCAGAAATGAAGGCAGTGACGGAAGCGTGTATGATGACAGGGGTATTCTTGTATTCTGATGCAGCCGTGTATGATTCTGTAAAATCATAATCCGGCTGCATGTTTCTGTGTTAAGATATAGGAAAAGCACAGGGAGGCATTTCGTATGCAGGAAGAATTTTTTATGAACAGTATGGAAAAAGACCCCAAACTTAGCGGTGAGCATGGGGCGCAGACAAGGAAGTCCCTTGCACTGAAAGCAGAGGAAATCCTCGGACTGGATCTGGAAACAGTGGTAGCGGATGATGACCTTATGTATGATTCGCTGATGAAACTGAAACCGCTTGAGAACCCAAAGAAAAATCCAATGCAGAATGCACTGAGAAAATATTATTACTACAGGAATGGGAAAGAATTCCCACGACTAAACAATTATCAGAGATGACCAGGAACAGCACTTCTTCGGAGGTGCTTTTTTTGTACCCATTTTTTAGGAGGTGTCACATGGGAATTAAGAGTTTATTCGGATTCGGACAGGCAAGGGATAAGCCTGTGGATAAGGCAGCAGATGCAGGATATTCGTTTTTGTTTGGAAGGACAACGAGCGGAAAGCCTGTCAATGAAAGAACTGCAATGCAGACCACGGCAGTATATGCCTGTGTCAGAATACTTGCGGAGGCAGTCGCATCCTTACCTCTTCATGTATATGAGTATCAGGATGACGGAGGCAAGAAGCTGGTGCATGACCATCCGCTATATTATCTGCTCCATGATGAGCCGAACCCGGAGATGACTTCATTTGTGTTCAGGGAAACACTGATGAGTCATCTTTTAATATGGGGAAATGCTTATGCCCAGATCATAAGGGACGGGGCTGGAAGGGTGCTTGGACTGTATCCGCTCCTTCCGGACAAGATGGAGGTGCAGAGGGATGACAAAGGAAACATCTATTATGTGTATTCCAGAAACAGTGATGAGAACCCTACGTTCAAGGAATATGGAAATATCAAACTGAAAGCCGAGGATGTGCTTCATATCCCCGGACTTGGGTTTGACGGATTGATCGGATATTCTCCGATTGCGATGGCAAAGAACGCTGTCGGCATGACGCTTGCCTGTGAGGAATACGGAGCGAGTTTCTTTGCAAACGGGGCGAATCCGGGCGGTGTTCTGGAGCATCCGGGTGTCCTGAAAGACCCGTCAAAGGTCAGGGAGTCCTGGAATTCTGTGTACAGGGGCGTGAGTAATGCACACAAGATCGCAGTGCTTGAGGAAGGCATGAAGTACCAGCAGATTGGGATACCACCGGAAGAAGCACAGTTCCTTGAAACAAGGAAATTCCAGATCAATGAGATCGCAAGACTGTACAGGATACCGCCACATATGGTCGGTGACCTTGATAAGTCGAGCTTTTCCAATATCGAGCAGCAGTCCTTGGAGTTCGTTAAATACACACTTGATCCGTGGGTGATCAGATGGGAGCAGTCCTTACAGAGATCGCTCCTTCTGCCTGGTGAAAAAGGAAAGTATTTTATCAAGCTGAATGTGGACGGTCTGCTCCGTGGGGATTACCAGTCGAGGATGAACGGCTATGCAGTCGGAAGGCAGAACGGATGGTTTTCTGCCAATGACATCCGTGAGATGGAAAACATGAATCCGATCCCGGATGAGGAAGGGGGAAACCTGTATCTGATAAACGGTGCAATGACCAAACTTGCGGATGCGGGAGCTTTTGTAAAGACGGATACGGGCCAGCAGAGTGCTCCGGCACAGGAAAACAGCGGAAAGAGAGGTAAACGATGAAGCGGAAGTTTTGGAACTGGATAAAGAATGAAGATGAGAGCGTACCTGACATGGAAAGGACGCTCTTTTTAAATGGCATGATCTCAGATGAAACATGGTACGGGGATGAAGTGACACCGCAGCTGTTCAAGGATGAACTGAATGCCGGAAACGGAAATATCACGGTGTGGATCAATTCTCCAGGTGGTGATGTGTTCGCGGCAGCACAGATCTACAACATGCTCCGTGACTACAAGGGAAGCGTGACAGTAAAGATAGACGGCATTGCAGCTTCGGCAGCATCCGTGATCGCAATGGCAGGAGACACGGTCTGTGTATCCCCTGTTGCAATGATGATGATCCACAATCCTGCGACCATGGCAATGGGCGAGACAAGGGATATGCAGAAAGCAATCGCCATGTTAAACGAGGTCAAGGAATCAATCTTAAATGCCTATGAATTCAAGACGGGGCTTACCCGTGCAAGGCTCTCCCACATGATGGACGATGAGACCTGGTTCAATGCGAAGAAGGCAGTGGAGCTTGGATTTGCGGATAAGATACTCTTTTCTTCCGGTGAGACGGATGAAGAGAAGAAAAAGCCTGATAAGCCGGAAAAAGAACCGGAGGAAGGCAGTGATGGAGAGGAAGGAAAAGAAAAGGAAGACGAGGATAAGGACAAGAAAAAGAAGTTCCCGTTCCAGCAGGATTCCATGATGTATTCCACCAAGGCAATGAATGAATCGTTCCTTTCCAGGGTATCCCGTGTGGATGCCATGATACCTGTCAGCCAGTTAGAAAAAAGACTGAGTCTTTTAACACATTAAGGAGGATTTTAAGATGAGTAAGATTTTAGAGTTAAGAGAAAAAAGAGCAAAGGCATGGGAAGCAGCAAAGGCATTCCTCGATGCCAAGAGAACACAGGAAGGTTTTGTGTCCGCTGAGGATGCAGCCACCTATGACAAGATGGAAAATGATGTCGTAAATCTCGGAAAGGAAATCGAGAGACTGGAAAGACAGGCTGCCATCGATGCAGAACTTTCCAAGGCAACAAGCACACCGATCACCAACAAGCCGGATGCAAAGACTGGCGGTGACACAAAGACCGGAAGAGCAACCGATGAGTACAGAAAAGCGTTCTGGAACGGCATGAGAAACAAGGTGCTGTCCTATGAAGTACAGAATGCCCTTACCATCGGCACGGATTCCGAGGGCGGTTATCTTGTACCGGACGAGTACGAGAAGAAACTGGTAGAAGCACTGGAAGAGGAGGTATTCTTCCGTAACCTTGCAACCGTCATCAAGACATCGAGCGGTGACCGTAAGATCCCAATCGTTACATCCAAGGGTGAGGCGGCATGGATCGATGAGGGCGGTCAGTTCCCGGAATCTGATGACAGTTTCGGACAGACAACCATCAGTGCCTTTAAGCTGGCAACCATGATCAAGGTGTCCGATGAACTCTTAAATGACAGTGTATTCAATATTGAGCAGTACATCTCAAGGGAGTTCGGAAGAAGGATCGGTACAAAGGAAGAGGAGGCATTCTTTATCGGTGACGGCAAGGGAAAGCCTACCGGAATCTTCAATGCAACAGGCGGTGCTGAGACGGGCGTGACATCCACCGGAACATCCATTACGTTTGATGATGTCATGGATCTTTACTATTCCCTCCGTGCCCCTTACCGTAACAAGGCGGTATGGCTTTTGAATGATTCGACTGTAAAGGCAATCAGAAAGCTGAAGGACGGAAACGGAAATTATATCTGGCAGCCGTCCGTAAGGGAAGGAGAGCCGGATAAGATCTTAAACCGTCCTTACCGCACATCCATCTATGTGCCGGAACTTGCAGCCGGAAACCGTGTCATGGCATTCGGTGATTACAGTTATTACTGGATCGCAGACCGCCAGGGCAGAAGTTTCAAGAGACTGAATGAGCTTTATGCCACAACCGGACAGGTCGGATTCCTTGCTTCAGAGCGCGTGGACGGCAAGCTGATCCTTTCCGAGGCAGTCAAGACACTTGATATCAAGGCTGCCGGAAAGTAGGGGTGGCAGGATGTTCGTAACGCTTGAGGAAGCCAAAGGGTATCTCAGGGTCGATTCGTCAGACGAGGATGAACTCATCCTCCGTCTGATGGAAACATCCGACCGCCTGATCTTAGATGTGACAAGACAACATCCGGAAGAACTCAAAGAGTATGAATCTGTTGTCCGTACTGCAGAACTGTATGTTATTGCTTACCTGTATGAGCATCGGGAAGAAGCAGATCATAAGACAATGACGGAAACACTGAAGTATCTGTTTTTTGGAATCAGGAGGGAGATATTCTGATGATAGAACTTATGCGTGAACGGATCATGATACAGAAAAGCAGCACGAAGAAGGATGGGACAGGAAACCATACCCTTGTATGGAGCGACTACTATAAATGTTATTCCTACGTGAATAATCTTTCCGGGAAGGAGTACTGGGAAGCAAAACAGGTCAATGCGGAAACGGAACTTGATTTTGTCATCCGTTACTGCAGTGAGGTGTCCGCTATTGACACGGAGCATTTCCGCATCCTGTTCCGTGGGAATATTTATAATATTACATTTGTTGACAACGTGCAGTATAAGAATAAGACATTGAAGATCAGGGCTGCCCTGGCAAAGAGGTGAGGAGATGGCAGAGAGAAGAACGACCGTTGACGGTCTGGCAGATGCAATCATGGATGGCCTGAAGGAATATGCAGACCTTGCCACGGATACCGTCAAGGATGCGGTAAAGGATGTATCCAAGACCGTGAAAAAGGATATACAGGCAAATGCCCCAAAACGGACGGGAAGGTATAAGAAGAGCTGGGCGGTCAAAAAGACAGCGGAGAGCAGCAACTCCCTTACCATGACGATCCATTCTAAGGACAGATACCAGATCGCCCATCTCCTGGAACACGGTCATGCAAAACGCGGAGGGGGCAGGGTAGCCGGAAGGGAGCATATTGCCCCGGCTGAAGAAAAGGGAAACAGGGAGCTGGTGCAGAAGATAGAGAGGGGGTTGCGTTCGTGACGCATGAAGAAGTCATGGCAGTGATGGAAGAAATCGGACTTCCATATGCCTATCATCATTTTGCGGAAGGGGAATCCCCTGATCCGCCTTTTGCAGTATTCCTGTATCCTGGAAGCAACAATTTCTCTGCAGACGGGAAAGTGTATTTTAAGACAGACCGTCTGAACATAGAGATTTACACGGATATAAAAAATATAGAACTGGAACAGCAGACAGAAGCCGTGCTTGACGGGCATGGCATTTTTTATGAAAAAAGCGAAGTATGGATCGAATCTGAAAATCTGTATGAGGTGCTTTATCAGATGGAGGTATAGAAGATGGCGAATAAAAAGAATAAAGTCAAATTTAATATCTGCAACGTGCATTACGCACCGATTACGGTTGCAGAGGAAGGTACGGTCAGCTTTGGAACACCCATGTCGATGCCCGGTGCGGTATCCATCAGCATGGATCCGACCGGAGAGCCGGAGTCGTTTTATGCGGACGGCATTGAATATTACGTGATCAATAACAACCAGGGATACGATGGTGACCTTGAACTTGCAATGATCCCTGAATCATTCCGCACGGATATTTTAAAAGAGGAGCAGGATGCCAATAAGGTGCTTGTGGAGAATGCAAATTCCGAGACAGGCAGTTTTGCACTCCTGTTTGAATTTGACGGGGATATCCGCAAGATCCGTCATGTGCTTTATAACTGTTCCGCATCACGTCCGACCATTGAGTCCAAGACGAATGAGGAAGATAAGGAAGTGCAGACGGAAACACTGACCATCAAGGCAAGACCTATGGCAGACGGATATGTCAAGGCAAAAACGGGAGATTCCACAACTGAGACTGTTTACAATAACTGGTATAAGAGTGTGTATCTTCCGGCGGCTTCCACAGCAGAGCAGCAGTCAGCAAAATCAACCAAGAGTGTATCATAAGGAGGACTAAGACATGGGTATCAGAAAGGATATAGAAATTGACGGACGGATGGTTGCATTCAAGGCGAGTGCAGCCATTCCAAGAATCTACAGATTAAAATTCCAGAGGGATATTTATAAAGACCTGGCATTACTTGAAAAAAGCATCGGTGACGGAAAAGAAGAATCATCGAATCTTGATATGTTTTCCCTTGAGATGTTTGAGAATATTGCTTTTATTATGGCAAAGCATGCAGACCCGTCCATCCCGGATACACCAGAGGAGTGGCTTGATAATTTCAATACATTTTCAATTTATCAGGTTCTGCCACAGCTTATCGAGCTTTGGGGGCTGAATATAAAAACGGATGTAGAAGCTAAAAAAAACTTCGTCCAACAGAGCGTGAAATGACAACCCCCCTGTTTCTGCTGCGATGCGTACAGTTAGGACTGTCGATGGCAGACCTTGAAATGCTGTCAATAGGACTCATCAACGATATGTACAGTGAGAGCCGGAACGATGACTATAAGTATGCCGAGCTTGCAACACAAGAGGACTTCGACCGTTTCTGATTGAGAACACAGTCGTTTTCTGTTATACTTATCAGCAGAAAACGACTGGGACATTCTCAGTTACAAATTGATGAAATAAAGAAATTGTAGGAGGAATATATATGGTTGGAAGAATTTATCACGTTGGATTAACCGTTTCTGATTTGGATCGCTCGATTGCTTTCTACAGAGATATTCTTGGGCTTAAATTTCAGGGTGAAATCTTTATGGAAGGCGAAGAGACAGATAAAATGTTCCGCAAGGAAAAATGTAAAGCAAGGGTTGCATATTTGAATGGTTCGAAGGCTCTTGAAGCACCACCGATTGAATTGATTCAGTTTGTAGACAGCAAAATCCATAAAGAACAATCAGACTTGTTTACGACATCTATCTCAGAAGTATGCTTTTACACGGATGACATTGATTCTGTTTACAAAACCCTTACCGAAAATCATGTGGAGTGCTTGTCTGAACCGCAGTATTTCGACTTTAGGGCAGATGGATTTGGGGAAAGCAGAGCTTTTTACTTCAGAGATCCGGATGGAATCATTCTTGAGATGATGCAACCACTTTGATGAAAAATTATAAGTACAGGAAAGTGACAACTTTCAGTTTGCGGCTTAAATAAATTCATAATATTACATAGAACATCTGTCAGAAATGGCAGGTGTTTTTCTTTTGTTACGGAGCAGAGATGCTCCTTTTTTTGTACCCATTTTTAGGAGGAGGTGAGAGGCATGGCAAGCCGTATTCAGGGTATTACCGTTGAAATTGGTGGCGATACAACAAAACTGCAGAACGCCCTGAAAGGCGTGAACGGACAGATCAAGTCCACTCAGTCACAGCTTAAGGATGTGAACAAGCTGTTGAAACTGGATCCGGGAAATACGGAGCTTCTGGCACAGAAGCATAAACTGCTTGCGGAAGCGGTCAGTGAAACAAAAGAGAAGCTGGCTACCTTAAAGACCGCAGCAGAACAGGCAAATACGGCACTTGCCAATGGCGAGATCTCAAAGGAGCAGTACGATGCCCTTCAGAGGGAAATCGTGGAAACAGAGCAGGACTTAAAGAATCTGGAAACACAGGCGAACCAGTCCGCTACGGCAGTACAGAAGATTGCAGCAACAGGCGAAAAATTTAAGACGGTCGGTGACAACATTTCATCTGCCGGACAGAAACTCCTCCCAGTAACAGCCGGGGTGACTGCACTTGGTACGGCATCCGTAACAACGGCAGCAAACTTTGAATCTTCTATGTCACAGGTACAGGCTACTATGGGAATCACAAAAGATTCCATGTCTAAGGTAAACGGACAGTCCGTAAATACAATGGATACCCTTTCCAAGCTGGCAAAGAAGATGGGGGCAGAAACAGCCTTCTCTGCATCCGAGTGTGCCGAGGCATTAAATTACCTGGCTCTTGCCGGATATGACACGGAGCAGATGTGTAATACACTGCCGACTGTACTTAACCTGGCAGCTGCCGGGGATATTGCCCTTGCGGATGCTTCTGATATGGTAACGGATGCAATGTCTGCACTTGGTATGGGCGTGGACGAGGCAGAAACGATGGTAGATCAGATGGCAAAGACCGCATCTACCACGAATACATCGGTTGCACAGCTAGGCGAGGGAATCCTTACCATTGGTGCGACAGCCAAATCCATCAAGGGTGGTACGGCAGAACTGAATACCGCGCTTGGTATTCTTGCCAATAATGGTATCAAGGGGGCAGAAGGCGGTACGCATCTGCGTAATATTATCCTGTCACTGCAGAATCCTACGGATAAAGCAGCCGCCCAGATGGAAGCACTGGGCATTTCCGTATATGATTCCGAAGGAAACATGCGGTCAATGAATGATATCCTTGGTGACCTGAATAAGAGCATGGACGGAATGACATCAGCGGAGAAGTCCAACATCATCGGCACGATTTTTAACAAGACGGACCTGTCTTCCGTAAATGCACTGCTTGCCAATACAGGAAGCACATGGGACAGCTTACAGAAATCCATCACGGAAAGCGGTGGTGCTGCACAGCAGATGGCAGATACACAGCTTGATAACTTACAGGGACAGATCACAATCTTAAAATCCGCATTGGAAGGTCTGGCGATATCTTTTGGGGAACTTCTGATGCCGGCCATCAAACAGATCGTGGGATGGGTGCAGAAATTCGTGGACTGGTTAAATGGACTGAGTGAGGGGACGAAGAAGACGGTCGTTACGATTGCCCTCCTGGCAGCAGCACTCGGTCCCGTGCTTATCGTGATCGGGAAGGTCATATCCGCAGTCGGTACGATCATGACGGTTGTACCGAAGATTGCCGGAGTCATCAATACGGTGAAGGGGGCTTTTGCAGCACTGAATGCAACGATGCTTGCAAACCCAATCGTGCTTATTATCGCAGCCATTGCAGCTCTTGTGGCTGCTTTTATTTATCTCTGGAATAACTGTGACGGATTCCGCCAGTTCTGGATCGACCTCTGGGAGAACGTAAAACAGGTTGCAATCACGGTATGGAATGCAATCAAGGAATTCTTTTCACAGGTATGGGAAGCCATCAAGACTATCTTCTCGACCGTGTTTGAAGTGATAAAGACCCTGGTAACGACTTATTTCAATCTGTATAAGACAATCATTGAGACAGTTTTCAATGTGATAAAGACGGTCATCACGACCATCTGGGAAGCTATCAAGGGTGTATTTACTACAGTTTTCAATGTAATAAAAACACTGGTGACAACGTACTTCAATATCTATAAGACCATCATCCAGACGGTACTGACGGTCATTCAGACTGTGATAACAACAGTATGGAATACGATAAAAACGGTCATTACAACCGTGCTGAATGCGATAAAAACGATCTTTAGCACGGTATGGAATGCCATCAAGACCATCATCAGTGCCGTGGTAAGCGGGATCAAGGGACTGATCACAGGGAATTTTACTGCGGTCAAGAACTCCATTACCACCATTATGAATACGATAAAGAGCACGATCTCCACCATATGGAATACTATCAAATCCACAGTTTCCACGGTACTTGGAGCAATTAAGAACGCTGTGAGTTCGGTATTCAATGGAATCGTAAATGCGGTGAAAGGTGCGATGGGAAATGTCCTGAATGCAGTAAAGACATGTTTTTCCAATGTGAAGGGCCATATCACGGGACTTGCTTCACAGGCATTTACCTGGGGTAAGGATCTTATCATGGGAATCGTAAACGGAATCAGGAGCTGCATCGGTGCAGTCGGTGATGCCGTAAGTTCCGTGGCAAATAAGATCAGGTCGTTCCTTCATTTCTCCGTACCGGATGAAGGACCACTTACGGATTATGAATCATGGATGCCGGACTTTATGGGAGGACTTGCAAAGGGAATCGAAAAGAGCAAAGGCATGGTGGCAAAGGCAATCGAAGGGGTATCGCAGGATATGATAATCAGTCCGAATGTAAGCGGAATGGAGTCAACTGCGGGAGTACAGACTTCCGGACAGCCAGACAGCGGAATTTCAAGTATGCTGTCAGCCATCACATCTGCAGTTAAAGATATGAAGGGCGATTTTGGGGATATCGTGATCCCTGTATACCTTGGAGGGACAATGCTTGATGAGGTGATCGTAACGGCACAGCAGAGGGCAAATCTTAGAAGCGGGGGAAGATAAACATGGCATTTATACAGTATTTAAAATTTGATGAACAGGATCTTCCCCTGCCGGATTCCTATGACCTTGACATTTCTGACGTAGAGGCGGATTCATCCGGGGAGACGGAAGCAGGAACAACACAGAGGGATGTGGTAAGGACAGGAGTTATTTCCATTGCAGTTTCTTTTTCCGTTTCACCCAGGTGGTTAAAGATACTGACGGCATACAGTAAGAAATCTAAAATTGCCGTGAAGTATTTTGATACGGAAGAACTGGAACTGAAAAACACGGAAATGTATATTACAGGATTTAAGGCAAAGCTGGAAAAGGACACAAGCTACAAAGGATTGTGGACGGTGTCCTTTACATTAAATGAGTATTAGAGGAGTGATTATATGTACCCGGTTTCAAAAGAATATCAGAAAGCCATTAGTGAGTCATCACGTTCATTCTTTTGGACGGGGGCGATCACGACAAAGGCGGGCAAAAAATATACATTTGGAAATAAAGACATTGTGAAAGGTTCCGGTTATATCAGCAGACAGTGTTCCGGTTCGTCAGAGATCGAACTTGGATCCGTGTATGCAGCAGAACTTGGAATATCCCTCTTTTCAGATATTGACAGATACAGTCTGGAAGATGCGTCTATAACGCTCTCATTCCATCTGAAGGCAGGGGATGAAACATATGAGGAAGTCCCAATGGGGATCTTCTATATTGCCGAGGCGAACAGGAAGATAAAGACACTGGAGCTAAAGGCATATGATGCAATGCTGAATCTGGATAAGAATTTCGATAAGGGCCTGTCCAGTGCATTCCCTTATGATTTTTTATCCTTACTTTCCAAAGCGTGTCATGTAGAACTGGCACAGACCAAAGAAGAGATAGAAGCACTTGCAAATGGAACAGAACTGCTCGGTATCTACCAGGAGAATGATATCGAGACATGGAGGGATTTCCTATATTATCTGGCACAGGCACTCGGATGCTTTTCCACGATAGACCGTGAAGGAAAGTTAAGGCTCATCCCATACGGAATTACCGATAACAAGACAGTGGACAGCAGACACAGGTTTTCGAGCACATTTTCAGATTTTGTGACAAGGTATACGGCTGTCAGTTCCACAAACAAAAAGACGGATATTGCAGAGTATTATTCGGTAAAGCCGGATGACGGTCTGACAATGAATCTGGGGGTAAACCCATTACTGCAGTTTGGTCTGGAAGAGAAGCGCAAGCGGATCATAAATAATATTTTGTCAGCGGTCACAGTGGTAAATTATGTGCCGTTTGATTCGGATACTATCGGTGACCCGGCTCTTGACCTTGGTGATGTCATCAAGTTTACGGGCGGTCATGCTGATGAGACAAAGCGGTCTGCTATCACATCCATTGAGACAAAGATAAACGGTAAGCAGAAAATAAAGTGTGTTGGAAAAAATCCGAGACTTGCGGGAGCAAAGAGCAAGAATGATAAGAATATTGCCGGTCTTCAGAGTTCCATGAATGAGAATAAACTCAGCATATACACTTATGTGAATGCCCTGAAGATAAATGCGGGAGCTGAAAAAACTTCCATCATCAATATAGAGTTTGCATCCGGGGATGAGACAAATGCGGAATTTCATGCAGAAGTCATACTGGATGTAAGATCCAATGCAGTAAGCAGAAGGGCGGATGCAGAAACAACAATAGAGATTGGGGAAGAAAGCAAAGTCATTTCGATCCCTGTCAACTGGACGGATGACGGAAAGACCATTCTGAAAGCCTATTATGTCCTTGATGGGAAGGAAGTGGAGCAGTTCCATCCATCAGAGACATGGTTCAGCGGAAAGCATCTGCTGAACCTGTATTATCCAATCATAGAAATGAAGGCAAACGAACTTCACACCTTTGAAGTAATGATAGAACTTACGGACGGAACAGCAACGATTGAACCGCAGAATGCAATGGCAACCATATCCGGTCAGGGGCTTGGTGCACAGGAAAGATGGGATGGAAGAATCACGGTCGATGAGGAGATCAGACTGGTTGAACTTTCCGGACTTCCTACAAATAGAATCCATGACAAGGCTGTGGCTGCATTTATCACACCAAAGAAGACGGGTATTACACAGCCTGTTGATTCTATCATACTGACGGGTCTCATGGTGCCGGAGTTTTATGATAACATTTCCTTCTTCGTACCGATCGTCAGGAATGTGGTCGAAACAGCAGATAAAGATAAGATGGAATACCAGAGAGCCTATGTGGAGGACGATAAGCAGTTCCTGCTCCGGAAGGAATACTTCCTGTCCGGTGGAGATCCTATCGTTATGGACAGGGGAAGGGCAGTAAGTCTTACGGTCAATACAGAACCTTTTCAGGAACTGACGGAGATAAAAATACTGCCGTTTGAAACAGCACCGTTTGTAAATAAGCATAAGGTCAAAGCAGATGGGCTTGGAACAAATCGTTACACAAAGCTCGAAGCAGGGCATCTGGTTCTTGTGACGGATTATAAAGAAAAACTGACAGGTACTGTGGAAGAACTGGATAAGGGAACGGTGGCGGTCTTTGACCCGGGCTTTGATAAGTTCGATGAAATAGAGATACTGGAGGTGCATAATGGCTGATTATGTTATGTTGGAAGATATATTTGAAACAACAGAAAATATGACGGTTCTTAGAGATAACCGTTTAAATGATGATGGTACAGATACGGTAACAGGTGTGGACTGGTTCAGGTTCCGGGAAACAACGGCTGCCAGTTTTTATGTCAGCGGTAATTCGTGGATAGGCATCGGCCAGAATTCCGAGCAGCTTAAAATAAGCCGGAGGGATGCCGATCTGTATACGCTGAAAAGGGAAGAGGGTACTCTGTTTGAACACTATAAATTCCTGCGTATCAGATGGGAAGGCTATAGTGCCCACGGAAATAATAACGCATCGACCAGACTTATATGGGATGCGCTGTTTTTTGATACCGGGGATATTGTCCTTTATTTTGTTGAAGTTCCGGCTTCTTCCTCAAGCATTGGAGAGTGCAGTCTTTACACAAAATCAAAAAATATACCGTTCCAGATCACAAAAGGGAAAACGGTAACCTTCCTTCATCAGGACGATGCAGGGAATGAGTATGAACTGTCGGATGATCCCCCGGTCTTTTTAGATCCGTATAACCGAAGGTATCTGTTTAAGGACGGAGAGGGAATGCTTTATACCATCGCAGATGATGCACTTACGCCTCTTGAGAAAACGGAACTGACGGCAGAATTGTTTGAGGTGTATGGCATTCCGGATCTGCCGGATGGAAATGTACTTCTTGGGCTGAAAAATCCGTCCGTCCTTTACTGGCATGATTCCCATAACCGATTCCCGGATATGAAGATCAGTTATAAGGGTGTACCGAAACCACAGGTCATTTATTCCGAAGATGTTGATATGTCGGATGCAAGCATTCTCGGAATAGAAAAAGTGACATGTGACTGTGATGAGAAATGCCTGTTTGCCGTATCATTCGACAGGGGGAAAACGTGGCTTGGCTATGTAAATAATAAATGGGTGAAATTTACGGAGGAATCTTCCGGGATGTCAAAGGCAGCCATTGAAGCAGTCAGCTCTGATGCCTGGGCAGAGAAAGCAACCACAGGAACGATAAAATACCGGTTTGTCCTGAGCGGGGCTGACGGTTTTATCACAAATGTGATAACAGACTTTTTGAATACGGAGGAATAGCAATGTTAAAAGGAAAAAGTGTAATAGAACTTACGGATGTGCATACAGGTAAAAAAGAAGTGCATGAGGATACCAACCTTGTTACGGATGCGGTTAGTGCCATCCTTAATTCCAATATTTTAGGCATGCTTTATGATAACACATCATTTGACGGGCAGAGCGGTGAAAAATGGATGCTGCCGATCGTGAATAAACTTACGGGCGGTATCCTGCTTTATCAGGAGCCTTTGGAAGAAAGGGTTGATAATCTGTATGCCCCATTTTCAAATCCGCTTATCGGTTATGCATCCAGTGATGCAAACAATACAACGGATATCAGAAGGGGAAGCAGGAACTTAACGGAGAGCAAGAGAATCGATGGAGGGTATAAGTTCGTCTGGGATTTTGCTACTTCACAGGCAAACGGAACGATATCAGCAATAGCACTCACGAACAGGATGGCCGGGATAGGACAGGAGAATGGAAATAATTATCTGGTACGGTTGGGGACATTTTCGTCACAGAATGATTCATATAGTGAAGAAAGCTACAGGCAGAATAAAAGGACTTATATCAGGGAAGGATACCGCATGGAGATGATAACGAGAAATAACTCTGAAAAGGCACTTCTGAAGAAAGTGCCGGAGGAGTATCTTCATGCAGGTCTCGTGGAAAATCTGATATCACAGGAAGCCTTTGATGCATCCGAGGTAACGGAGGTAGACCTTGGGCATTATCCCTACTGGATACACAGGACAGGTTCTCCCTCAAAGGGGGATTATGATATTCCATATGAGGATAATACAAATATAAGAAGCCATTTCTTTCATGGTGCGGATGGATGCTGGTACGGGATTGCGAGAAAGACCAACCAGAAATATTCACGCACATATCGTGATACGGAACAGTTCGACTATGTCAGCTATGAGTTCTATATGGATAAGATCGAAAAGGGCAGGTGCTCGACACAAAAGATAGAAGTGCCGTCCGGTGTGAGTGATTTTTACAGTATCGGCATGAGCGGAAAGTGGCTGATGTGTGTATCAAGCGACAACAACAAGCTATACCGTCTGGATACCACAAATGTTGCCAATCTTGAAAGGGTCACGGATTATACCTACAACAGCAGGAATGAATTCAGCTATATCGTGGATGATGATATCGTGATCAACGGATGGTATTTTGAAGACGGGCATCCGGCACAAAAAATTGGCAGTATCGGTTACCAGAGCAGCTGTGCGTGGGGAATACACCAGATGGCAAGGTATAAGACCTATATGCTCAGAGAGTGGGTATACAGTTCAAGCAGATATTATAATTATAAAGAATTGTTTTTATACACACCGTATCTTGCAACCATCAATAATCTGGCATCACCCGTTATCAAGACCGCAGATAAGACGATGAAGATCACCTATACTCTGACGGAAACAAAAGAATAACAATTTCGGAATCAGGCAGCTTCCCATTACGGGCGGCTGCTTTTTTCATACAAAAATTTAGAAGGAGGACAAGACAATGAAGGAATTTTGGAATGCAGTACAGTTCATGTTTGCAGCAGTAGGCGGATGGCTCGGTTATTTTTTGGGGGGCTGTGACGGTCTGCTCTATGCCCTGATCGCATTTGCGGTTATTGACTACATTACGGGTGTCATGTGTGCAGTAAATGACCGGAAGCTGTCAAGTGCAGTCGGTTTTAGGGGAATCTGTCGTAAGGTACTAATCTTTTTACTGGTGGGTATTGCAAACATCCTGGATATCCACGTGGTTGGGACAGGCAGCGTGCTGAGAACCGCAGTGATCTTCTTTTACATTTCAAACGAGGGTGTGAGCCTGCTGGAGAATGCATCCCATCTGGGACTTCCGGTGCCGGAGAAGATCAAAGAGGTTTTGGAACAGTTACATGACCGTTCGGAAAGTGAGGGAGAAGATGACGAAGAATGAATTTATTTCCAGTGTTGCAGGGTATGTGCAGAAGTATGCAGCAGCATACGGCATTCTGGTACATTCCCCCGTGATCGCACAGGCAGTCCTGGAATCCGGCTGGGGCGGGAGTAAACTCTCGTCCCGGTATCACAATTATTTCGGATTGAAGTGTGGCAGCAGATGGACTGGAAAGTCCGTGAACATGAAAACACAGGAAGAGTATACACCAGGAACACTCAAAACGATCAGTGACAATTTCCGTGTATATGATTCGATGGAAGAGGGAATCAAAGGTTATTTCGAGTTTATCCAGATGCCCCGTTACCGGAACCTGAAAGGGATCACGGATCCTGAGAAATACCTTGAGACTATCCGTGCTGACGGCTATGCAACATCGTCTTCCTACGTGGAAAACTGCATGAAACTTATCCGCCAGTACGGTCTGACAAAATATGATGAAGGAGAAAAGAAAACGATGGGAAAGACAGCAGAGGGCGTATTAAACGTGATGAGAGGATGGCTCGGGTTTAATGAATCCAACGGAAGATTCAAAGAGATCATCGACCTGTATAACAGTGTAAAACCACTGCCGAGAGGATATGCCGTGAAGTACAGTGATGAGTGGTGTGACACCTGTGTATCTGCCGCAGCAGTTAAGGCAGGGTGTGAAGAACTTATCGGCAGGGAGTGCGGTGTGGAAAAGCACATTGAGATCTTTAAGCAGAAAGGGATCTGGATCGAGGACGGCACGATCACACCAAAACCGGGATATGTAATCGCATATAACTGGGATAAATCCACACAGCCGAATGACGGAAATGCAGACCATATCGGATACGTTGAATCCGTGTCCGGCAGTAACATCACAGTCATTGAAGGAAATAAGGGAGAAGCAGTGGCAAGGCGTGTGATCCCTGTCGGATGGGGATATATCCGGGGATATGCCGCTCCAAAGTACGATGCAGCAACAGTAACACCCGTACCGTCCACACCTGAGAAGAGTGTGGAAGAGGTTGCAAAAGAAGTCCTGGCAGGAAAATGGGGCAATGGAGAAGAACGCAAGAACCGTCTGAAAGCTGCCGGATATGACTATGCTGCCGTACAGGCAAAAGTCAACCAGCTTGCAAAAGGTACATCCAATCAGAAATCCATTGATGCGGTTGCCCGTGAAATCATCCGAGGCAAGTGGGGAAATGGTGCTGATAGAAAGAAGAGGATCACTTCTGCCGGATATGATTATTCCGCAGTACAGAAAAGGGTAAATGAACTCCTGAAATAAGGATAAGGCTGATGGTCAGTAATGACTGTCAGCCGTATTTTTTTCCTTTTATGCCAAGGAAAGAAAGGTGAAAGGTATCGCAGATTGTACTTGCTATTATTGGCTTTCAGAGTGATATATAGACTACCCAAAGAGAAAGGAGTGGCAGAATTTGGAGATTCAGATAAGGGAAGGAAACAACATACAGAAGCGTAAACTTAAGGTATGTGCTTACTGCCGTGTCTCAACGGATGCGGATGAACAGGAAAATTCACTGGAAAACCAGATCAGGCATTATAAAGAAGTCATTACCAGTAATCCTGATTACGAGTATGCTGGGGTTTACAGTGACTTTGCCATATCAGGATTCAAGGAAAAACGTCCCGGTCTGCAGAAGATGTTAGCCGATGCCCGTAAGGGAAAAATAGACCTTATATTAACAAAATCCGTATCACGGTTCGCAAGAAACACCTCAATCGTTCTGGAAGCTACACGAAAGCTGAAAGAACTGAATGTTGGTGTTTTTTTTGAACTCCAGAATATCAATACCCTGTCAGGGGAAGGCGAGCTTATGCTTACGATCCTTGCTGCATTTGCACAGGCAGAAAGCGAGAGCGGAAGCGTTGGTGCAAAGATGGTGTACCAGAGAAAGTACGAGGCAGGAATCCCCGTGCAGTACCTTGAGCGGTCTTTCGGATTTAAGAAGGATGATCGGGGAGTCTATATTGCAGACGAAGAGGAAGCGGTATGGGTAAGAAAGATCTATGAGATGGCAGCAGACGGATATACTCCTGCATCAATCAAACGGCATCTGAATGAAAACGGGGTAAAGACCGTAGGCGGTGCAGAATGGATCGACAGCACGGTGTTCCGTCTTATTGAAAATGAGATCTACAAGGGCGATTACATCATGCATAAGCATTTTGTGAATGAAGAAAGAAAACTGGTTAGGAACAGGGGAGAAGTGGATGCGTGGTACATCGAAGATGACCATGAAGCCATTGTTTCCCCCGAACTCTGGCAGAAAGCACAGGACGCACTGGAAGCAAAGCGGGATTATCTTGCGGAAAGCTCGGTAATCGAAGAATTCACGGAAGAAAATTACCCATACATGAACAAGATCTTCTGTGCCAGATGCGGACACCCGCTTTACAAAAGGATCTACAGTAACGGCAACAGGCTGAACTGGGGATGCAGCGGTACAAAGCGGTATGGGAAGTCCTTCTGTGAAGGAATAAACATTCCGGACGGAGTCCTGCGCGGGGCATGGCATTTCGATGAAAATATGTATATAGGGGAAAAACCGACAGATAAGGGGAAAAAGGAATTCACCTATCTGAAAGAAGCCTCATGGAAAAGAAGGCATAAGAAGAAAGAGCCGGAGCCGATCCCTGAAAATACTGAAACAGAGTATCCATACAGGGAGAAGATCTTCTGCGGGTTATGCGGAAGCAGACTTGTGAGGCATGTGAACACCAAAAGCCATAAGGTCATATGGGTGTGCAACGGGAGAAAGCGGAAGGGGAAAGACTTCTGTGACGGGACAAGGGTTCCGGACACCATCATAAAGGGATGGGGAGAGATCAAAAAAGATATTTATATTCAGAGAAAGGATGATAAGAATGGCAAGAAGCGTTACAGTTATACCAGCAAGAAGCCAAAAGGTGCGGACAGGGCATAAGGCGGTACAGGAAAAGAAGATAAGGGTGGCAGCCTACTGCCGTGTGTCAACGGACCAGGAAGACCAGCTCCACAGTTTTGAGGCACAGGTCGAGTATTATACAAAATATATCAATGAGCATGAGAATTATGAAATGGCCGGCATTTATGCAGACGAGGGAATCTCAGGTACAAATACAAAGAAAAGGGAACAGTTCAAAAAGATGATCGCAGACTGCGAGGGCGGTAAGATAGACCTTGTCATAACAAAATCCATCAGCCGTTTTGCAAGGAACACGCAGGACTGCCTGGCATATTCCAGAAAATTAAAGAACTTAGGGATCGGCATCATATTTGAGAAGGAAAACATCAACACACTGGATTCCACGGGTGAGCTTCTGTTCACCATCTTAAGCTCCCTTGCACAGGATGAATCGAGAAACATTTCAGAAAACTGTAAATGGGGCATCCGCACGAAATTCAAGAATGGTGAGATGCATCTCAACACATTCAAGTTCCTCGGATACGATAAGGATGAGAACGGGAAGCTTGTCATCAATAAGGAACAGGCAAAGACAGTGAGAAGGATATACAGGGACTTCCTTATCGGAATCAATCCGGCACAGATTGCAAAGGAACTGACGGAAGAGAAAGTTCCGGGATGTCTCGGGCAGACAAAATGGTATCCAAGCACGGTCACAGGGATCCTAAAACAGGAAAAGCACATGGGTGATGCACTTCTGCAAAAGACCTATACTGCAGACTTCCTTACCAAGAGACAGGTCAGAAACAACGGTGAGATTGCACAGGTCTATGTAAAGGACAGCCATAAGGGAATCATAGATAAGCAGACATGGAATGCGGTACAGGAAGAATTCGACCGCAGGGAAAAGTTCATGGAATCGCACGGCACGGACAGGTACAGTTACGGTGCGGACTGCATGCCGTTCTGTGAGAAGGTGTTCTGCGGGGAATGCAAAAGCCTGTTCACGAGACATTCATGGAGATCAAGGGGAATCGTACAGTGGCAGTGCAAGAACCACAGGAAAGACGGGAAAGTGGCATGCACGAATGCCTATGTGGATAATGCAGACCTGGAAAAGGGATTTGTAAAGGCATTCAACAGACTGGTCACGGACAGGGATAAGCATATGGAAAGATGGCAGCAGATGAAGTCGGACGGGACACCGCTTGAAAAGATCAGGGCGGGGCAGATGATGGAAGCCGTGGGAAATGAACCGCTTACCAGATTCGTCCCGGAGATCGCACAGCTTGTCCTCTGTGAAGTGACGGTGCTTGGTGCAAAAAAATATGAGTTCTTCTTTCTGGAAGGCAGCAGGGTAAAGGTTTCCGTGTAGATCACCCGGAAACCCCGCTGTCATGAAGTCCAAACAGTTCCATCTGGCTGCTTTCACCGTCCGCATCCCCGGGTTCAGGAATGTCGGACGGTTCTTCTTCCATGTCCTTTTTATGCGGAAGTTTATGGGTATAAAGTTTATCCCAGGTAAGTGGGTTCCGGCTTTTTTTATTGTAGTATATCAGTATGGCTTCCGCAAATCCGAGTGAGCCGGAACGCCTGTCCTTTGCAGTGCGGGCGAGTTCCTTGATGGATATCCTACCGAGCTTTTCCTTAAATACATCATCTTTTATGGCATCACCGTAAGCATTCAGGAAACGTGCCAGTCCGTTCATCATGTTTGCACTGAAGGACTGGGATGCCCCTTCCCATGTGGCCGCAATGAGACGGATGACATGGTCGAGCATATGGTAGCCGTATTTGTCGTGGATGTTTTCCAGGGTTGCGACAGCGCAGATACCGCCCGGTGTCGTGGTGGATGCGATGGTAAGGTCATAGGATTCCACCAGGTCACGGATGATGAGCTGTTTGTCATTGCCGGCCTCTATGTTTGCCATGAATATCTCATAAGGCAGCAGGGGCTTTACATATTTCATCTGGTTTGCAAAGATATCCGCTTCATGTTCATATCCGAGGTCATCGTATACCATGCACCACACGGGTGTCTCCCTGGATCCTGAAACGAGGGCAACGATCTCAATGGTGTGCTGTCCGTTGAATACATAGTTGATGCCGTTTCTCCGGCTGACCTTTACTGGATTTATCTGGTACAGGTCAAAGTTGGCGGCAGCACGCTGGACATGGTGCTGTGAGAGGTTGCGCTGGTATTCCTGGTTGGATACGAGATTCCTGATAGGGATCTGTTCAAAGTGTACTTTTGGGACGAACTGCATCAGGTCAATGGCCTGTGGCGTTTGTCCGGCTGTCTGTTCTTCTGTCATCTGGATCATCCTCCTCAAGCTGCGAAAGCAGTCTGGTTATTTTTCTTGTTAGGTTTAACAGCTGCATCTTCACTTCACGCCTTGCATTAACTGAGGTGGAAGGAAAATCTGTAAGTTCCATGGTCCTTGATATGGTCTTTGACCATGAAGGTATCGTAAATTTAAGGCTTTCGAGTTCCGCATCCGGGTCAGTGGCGGGCATCTGCTTAATTCCGGCTTCGGCACTTTCCTTTTCCCGTTTTATCCTTCTTGAGTCCGGTTTTCCGGTGGGAAGCCTCTGCCACCTGAGTTCGTGCCGGAGCTGGGAGTATCCGATGCGGTCTATAGACCCGCTGTCCAAAAGCCTTTTCAGTCCGTTGATATCCTCAATGGGAAGACGGGAGAGTTCTATGATATTTTCATGGGATACACGGAGTTTCCCGTTTAATATCTTTTTTGCAATCTCCGGGCTTTTCCGTTTCAGGTCATCGACCGCACGGGCATAAATATCATATTTTGTCACGGTGGAAAAACCAAAATTAAATTCATTGCCTATGATGGTGGCAATATCCGTCTTACGGACATATTTCTGTGACACCTGTCCGTCTGCATTCAGTTCCGTGTCAGGATGTTTTTTCATGAATTCATCACTGGCGGTATTCATGTCCGCACGGAACAGTCTGCCTATCAGGTATTTTTTGTATTCCCCGGTAAGGTCTGTACGTTTGAGCTGTTCATGGCAGATAAAAGAGACTGCCTTATCACGGCTTTCAAACATCATGCGCCGGATGTTGAAATGGATATCCCATTTCGCACAGATCTTATACCGCAGACGGCCGTCAAGTATGATACCGTTCCATACACATACAGGCTCTAGGCATCCGTGGTCAAAGATGTTTTCTTCGAGTTCCTCCAGGTACTTTTCTTCCCTTGGCTGTATCAGCTCATCAAATTCCGGATCCTTCTGAAGTTCTGGGACTGGTCTGTTGTTCATACTGATTCCTCCGTTCGGGTCATATCATCTACAAGCACGCATTCATTCATGGAAAAGCTGGCAAGACATTCTTTTGGATTCAGTGCACCGTAGATACGGTAGCTGCGGTTGTCCTCCAGATATATGCCCGTATGCCGTAATGCCTGTAAAAGTTCCGTACTGTATAATTCGTAGCAGTAACGGCTGTCGGCTTTACTGTAGCGTACACGGTGGGCAAGGTAATCCTTACGCACACTTTTCCTTATGGCGATCATGCTGTCCTGTGGGTTTACAAGCAGCTGGATATACTCCGGGTCACCTAGCATATGGAGCGTGAGCTTGTGTATGCGTATCCTGTTTTTCTTTAAGTCAATGCATAGGACCGGCTTCAAAGAGGTTTCTCTGTTCATAATTCTGTTCCTCCTTTTCTGGATGTTCTGTTTTTTCTTCTTCCGGTTCAGCGGTATTGTTTTCGGAGATGCCGAACACCGCATAACCGTCAAACATGTTGACCTGTAAACTGCTCTGGTGTTCCTCGACAGGCACACCGAACTGGTTCTGCCATTCTTCCGGATAGCTTGGCGTGCGGGACGCTTTTATCTTTCCGTCTTCCTTCTCCTCACGCACGAAGATCTCAGGCGTGGTGAGGTCAAAGACAAAGAGCAGTTCATTGTCTGACCGTATCAGTTTCCCGAGCAGTTTATAGCGGTAGGATGAATTCCATCCCATAAGAGACACGACCTTGGCAAAAAAGATACGGCAGGTGATCTGTCTGGGAGAGCGTTTTGCCGTTGCGGAACACCACCGGAAAGAATCTTTCTCATCCTCCTGGCATGGACGCACCGCCAGTTTCTTTTCATCCGGGTTTACAAGTATCTGCACGAAATCCGTATCCGGCAGCTTTTTTATGCATGCGGTGTTTACGGATACCTTGCTGGAATTAAAAGTAAAGGACGGTTCATAGGTATGGGCAAAGAACTCGCCGCGGACGACCTGATACCCGTCATAGCTGAAAGCATCATCCTCGGTCACGGGAATGGTATTCTTTTCATCGTTTGTCTGTATGTTCATCTGTGTTCTCCTTCATATCTGACATGATCTGTTTAATATTCTTTTCGATGTCATTTTTACTGGTGACCTGTATATCAGTGTCGTTGTATGTTACCGGGGCATGGGAGGTATCCGGGTCTTTACGTCCGGTGAATCCGGCAAGTTCCTCTGCCTGTGCGTGGCTGTAATAATTGCTCCCGAATGTGTCTGCCCAGTCAGGCGGATAGGCTCGGACATTTCTCTGCTGGTTGTCCGTAAAGGGTTTTACGGCCGGATCCGCATCCGGTGCACCGACCATGTCATTGGGGATGAATATCTCCGGTTCGGAAAGGTTGAAGAGCAGTACGGCATCATTCCCGCTGCCACGTTTTACCCCCGTGATGCGGTAACGGCAGTCATCGTTCCAGCCGAGGAGGGAATAGAGCGTGGGAAGAAATGCAGTCCCGCTGATCTCACGTGGAGAGTTTTTGCCGTCTTTCTTTTTAGACCACTGCATGGCATTCCGGCAGTCTTTCCCCGCATTCCTTACGGCAAAGACCAGTTTCTTTGGATGTATGAGCAGTTCCACAAGCGTGCTGTCAAGTTTGCGGACGGCAGGAGCGGAAAAGCGGATATCTCCCTGGCTGAAGGTAACGGTTATACGGTCCGTGCTGTCAAAAAACTGTGAGCGTGCGATCTCATATCCACGCAGGTCAAATTCACCGGATTTTACTTCCACATGACCGGAAGACGAGCCGGACTGTTCCGTGCCGTCATAAACACTGGAAGATGCATTCATGTAATCCGTTTCCTTAAATCCCGCCCATCTGGGGTTGATGGATACAAACCCTTTCAGGACACCTCCCGGAATGACCTTCAGCTGCGGAAGAATCCCTTTGTTCCCATACTTGGCATTGCTGATCAGTCTTTGGACCGCAATAAAGTCATCCCTTGATATGATGGCTTCGTGATGGTCGCGCTTCCGGTACTGGGGACGGTTCTGCATATTCTTCTTTGATTTGTGGTTGAGGTAATTCGGAGTGTAGGTCTTATGTGCAAGGACATCACCGCAGTGCCTTTCGTTCTGCAGTATCTGAAGGATGGAACCGGGAGACCATACGGTGTTTCCCTTTTTGGTCTCGCAGCCGAGTTCCGTCAGGGTATCGGCAATCTCCTGACAGGTGCATCCGTTTAAGTACATCATAAATATGAGCTTTACGATCTTTGCTTCCCCTTCATTAATAATGAGGTTTCCGTCTTCATCATGGTCATATCCGAGGAGTATCGGTGTAAGGAAGATCCCCCTGCGGAAACGCATCTCAATGGATGCATTCATGATCTCGCTCTTGGTATGGCTTTCTTCCTGTGCAAGTGTGGCCATGAAGGAAAGCACCATCTCACTTTTGGGGTCAAAGGTGTTGAGCCTTTCCGTTTCAAAGAAAACACCGACAGGATGGGGGAGTGCGAGAAGCTCCCTGACATAGCCGATGCAGTCCACCACATTCCTGGCAAAACGTGATACGCTCTTGGTTACGATGAGATCTATCTGACCTTTTTTGCAGTCTTCGATCATCAGCTTGAACTGGTCACGGTGCTGGAGTGAAGTGCCGGAGATGCCTTCATCCGCATAGATCTGTACCAGTTTCCAGTTCGGACTCTTACTGATGACATCATGATAATGGTTCTTCTGCAGTTCATATGAAGATGTCTGCCTTGGATCATCCGTTGACACCCTTGCATATACGGCAACACGCTGTTCATTTTCCACTGCAAATATATCTTCCTGCGGAAGGGCAGGGATCACGTCAAGTTCATCCGGGTTGATGCCTTTATAGCGTTCCCTTATCTTACTTTTCTGGTCGGCAACTGAGCCGGCTTTCTGCTCGTTTTCGTTCATGACTTACCACCTTTTATTTCTGTGCTGGATTTTATTATAAAATTTTCATGCTGAAATAAAATAGACTATACGGACAGCCATATCCCTATAGTCTATTTCAAAGAAAAATTATTTGTGTGAAAATAGTGTGCCTTTATCTGTGCCTGTCACTGGAAGCAAGCTCCCAGCCGTTTTTGTGCATGGTTTCAAGGCTTGCCTTTATAAGTTCATAGATGAATCTTTTCTCATTTTCCGAGCAGTCCTCCATGAGCATATCGATGTCTGTCTGGTATGCAGCCGGATTGTTCATCTGCACTCCGGCAAGCAGTTCATCCACGGTAATGCCGAGGACATTCACGATACGGATGACAGATTCCAGGCTTGCTTTCCTTTTTGCATTTTCAATGTGGCTTATGTAGGAGACGGAAAGGTCGGTCATTTCCGCAAGCTGTGCCTGCGAAATATGATTCTGCTCCCTTACTTCCTTGATACGGTATCCTATCTGCCTGTGGTTGACAGATATCTGCGTCTGATTCATAGATTGTACCTCCTGTTTTCTTTTTCTTACGCAAGGTAAATTATCTATCAATGAGTGCAAAAAAGTTGTGTAATTTAATAAAGCGTAATGGAGTAGAAGGAAAACAGGGGGATGGGAAAGTGCGAAATATGTCGAACGATTTTTATTGAAGGATGCTGATGCAGATGGTATGCTTATAACTGGAACAAGACGATATAAGAATGATGGAAACAAGGTAAATCAAGGTTCTGTCATGATACAAAACTGAACTGCATAAATCTGCCGTTCATATTTTTTTACCCAGATACTCCACCCCACTAGAGTAAATTACGAAAGAGATATGGTTCTAATAATTCTTCTGCGTAACGGTTACAATATGTATATCGTACAGATAGAAGAGAGGTGTAATTTACTTGCGTACAGAGGAGTACATACCAAAGAGGGTAAAAGAATTATGCAGCAAGCATAAAGTCTCTAAATACAGACTTGCACAGCTCACGGATATGTCGCAGACAGCGTTGGCAAATATAATGAATAAGAAGAGCATACCTACAGTACCGACCCTGGAAAGAATCTGTGATGCATTCGGAATTTCAATCGCACAGTTCTTTGCCGGAGATGGTATGCGGCCTGACCTGACGGATGAGCAAGGTGAATTATTGGAGATATGGGATGACTTAAATGCGGATGAACGCAGAATACTGATGAACTTCGTAAGGACGCTGAAGAAGTAAGGGGAAGCAGTTTGATTGTATCTGATAAGACTGGCTTCCCTTTTTCTATGCATTCCGGTGACCACGGAAAGTGATGAGGATGTATATGAGAGTACAGGATGAGGAATTCAAAACCATGATCTACGATCTGATGAACGGACATTATGATCTGGATAAATTTGATTGTGAGGAAAGCAGTGTGGTAGAGAACGAATTTGCAGAAGGCGGATACTGTGAAAAACTCTACAGTGAAATGCTTGCAGCCTATGGAAGGATATGCCAGAGACTGCATGAGCAGTCCTGTGAGGACAGGGATGTGGAAATCATAATAAACAATCTGTTGGACATGGGCAGATACCAGAGCATGAAGATGTTTAATTATGGGGCATTCTTTGCAAAGAAAGAAAATAACCAATAAAGGAATGCAAAAATGGTGTGGCTGTGATTGGATAGTCACACCATTTTTGGTACAATATATAAAAAGAAACTGCTGATTTAAAATGGAATGGAGGTATGCGGATATGAATGGAAGTCATGCACCAGAACTAACGGATTTGTTAAAAGAGATTACGGAAGATATTGCTAAATATGTAATTAAAGAAGGACAGCCTATCATTTTGATAGATGAGTATTCTTGGTATAGAGAAGTGCTTTCTTTGATGGCTAAACAGGTGAATTTGTGCGATAGTTGCATTTTGCTTTTGGAAAACGGAATGGAACAGGAAGCTTACCTTTTGGCAAGAAGCCAGTTTAATAATACTTTATGGATAAAGTATTTATGCGAAGCTGAAGAAGGAGATAATACAAGACTCAAAGAATTTTTCTATCAACCAGATATTAACCAACTCAGGTCAAATCAAAATCTGAAAAAAATGATACGGGATTTTGGTGATACATTAGATGAGAGATTCAAAGGCGAAGAAACAATTACTAAACTAAATAGAGGCAGCAAGGAAATTCGAAAAATATTGAAAAGGGAGAATATGGGAGAAAGTCCAAAGAGCATTGCAGAACTGGCCAAACAGGATCCGATTTTATTTGGAATGTATATTACCTTATATAATGAAGGCAGTAAATTTGAACATTCGGATATTAGTACAACAAAATTATATAGAAGACAAGCTGCCGAGGGATACCCAACAGATCAGGTATTTGTATTTGATTTGGGAAAATCAAATAAGGAAGGCTGGTTTAAGGTTTTTCAATATTCGCAAATGAGTTTGTTTTTTGCTTTTGACAGTATTTGCAAACGTGTGAAAGAACGAGAAAGTCAATTGTTTGAAGCAACTCCATATGGAAAAGGGGCTTATTCAGAGGAAGATTTCAATAGAATTCTTTTGAAATTTAAGGCTTGTATGAGTTTGTGCGAAAGATATGAAAATAAATAGTAAGTAGACTATCGAAAAATAGTATGGCTTATGAATTGACAGCCGTGCTATTTTTTGTTACAAATAATTCATAGATAGTCCAAAATGTTCTGGTAGCATTGTAACGACAAATTCACATCAACCAACATATCTGGGTGTCTTTTTAGCATATTTTGAGAGACGATACCACTTCCAAAAAGTTAGAAAATATAGTGATTTCGAGGGTTAGACGGGGGATACTTGTATCCCCCTACGATTGCTAGGTTTGGGGGTAAGGAAAAATCCTTTTATATATGAAGTAATGCCATCTATTTTATACAGGGTAAAACCCCAGACGGGTCTGCACATCACCTTAATCGGTATGGGATTGTACAAACTCCTGCGGCGGCTGGGAATGCCTCTTTGGCTTTCTGCCGTCTGCGCCGGATGCGTGCTTTTACTGTATGGAGTGCTCACGGGAATGGGGGTGTCTGCCTGCCGTGCCATCGGAATGTTTGTGATTCGCATGGGAGCGGAGGTGCTTGGCAGAAGCTATGATATGCAGACGGCGGTGGGAGTTATGGCGGCAATACTGGTATGGGAAAATCCATGGTATCTCTGCCATGCGGGATTTTTGCTCTCGTTTGCGTCGGTGCTGGGAATCGCACTGCTTGCCCCTGCATTTGAACGTAAGCGGGGAAAAGGAGCCGCCGCGGGAATTGCGGTGACGCTCTTTACCATGCCGGTGCAGCTCTGGTTCTATTACGAAATTCCGGTGTGGTCGTTGTTTTTGAATCTGCTCATTCTCCCTTTTATGAGTGCGGTGGTTGCCACGGGTATTTTTGTGATGATTTTGCCGGGAAGCGGGATTTTGGGAATTGTCACCTGCCTGATACTAAAGGGGTATGAGTTACTTTGCCTTGGGTTTGAAAAATTGCCCTTTCATACGTGGAATCCCGGAAAACCAGCGGTCTGGCAGGTGGTAGTGTATTATTCTATCATGCTGGGCATTTCTTGTTTGGGGAACTACGGGAAAAAAATCAATATTTTGGAACAGTGGAGAAAAGGAATCGCTATTTTAGGACAGTATGGGCAAGAAACTGTTTTTGGGGAACAGCACAGAATGGTAACCACCTTTTTGGAGCGGTGCATGAAAAAGAACCATCCTGCCTCCGTGTGGAAAATGGTAAGCGTCCGATTACTTGCGCTGCTTGCAGTTTTTGTGTTTGCGGTGAAAATCCAGACGGACAGCCGCATTACTTTTCTGGATGTGGGGCAGGGGGATTGTATTTTGTTAGAAATGAAAACCGGGGAGACATATCTCTTTGACTGCGGGAGCAGCAGCCGCACGAAGGTGAGGGAATATGTGCTGATTCCCTACTTAAAGAGCCGGGGAATCCGGCAGATTGATGCGGCTTTTATTTCCCATGCGGATTCCGACCACTGTAACGGTATCATAGAACTTTTGGAAACAGGGGAGGAAGAAGGGATTTTGGTTAAACAACTGGTGCTTCCCGGTGTCGCAGAGGAGCAGAGAGAGCAGGAATTTTCCAAGCTGACAGAGGCTGCCGGGCAGGAAACGGTTATTTCGTATATCAGTACCGGAACGGAGTGGAGACGGGGGGAGTTGGAAATCATCTGCCTGAATCCCCCGAAGAACTGTGATACGCAGGACAGCAATGCATATTCTGAGTGCTTTTATGTGAAAATAGGGAGTTTCGAAACCACCTTCTCTGTATTATTAACGGGTGACATCGCAGGCACCGGCGAACGTCTCCTCACGGAAGAACTCACCCGCCGCAATATCCGGTCCATAGACATTCTGAAAGTCGCTCACCACGGTTCGGCATACTCCACAAAAGAAGAATTTCTGGAAACCGCAAGACCCCGCATAGCCGTGATTTCCTGCGGTCAAAATAACCGCTACGGACACCCCCATGCGGAAACACTGGAAAGATTGCATGCGGTAGACGCAAGCATTTACCAGACTCCCACAAGCGGGGCTGTCATGATAAAAATAGAAAAAGACACCATAAGAATAGAGACGTATCTGCAGGGCGAGCCGTAGCTTTTTACTGCAGAATTAACATCTCCACACTCATCATGTCATTTAGCCTGCCTGTTTTGACTGCCTCCTCCGACTCCACACACCGGGTGAGGGAGCGCCTTAAATCAGCCGTTTTAAAGCGGGACGCCTGCGTGACGTATTTTCCGGCAACGAAAGGCGGCACGCCTATCTTGGTGGCAATGGTGCGGTTGTCATAACCCTTGGATTTCAGTTCCTTGGTCTGCAGCAGCAGATTATACTGTCTTGCAATCAGAAACAAAATCCGCATGGGGGGCTCTTTTAATGCCAGCAGGTCATAATATAACTGTAGCGCCTTTGCGGTCTGCTTGTCGGCAATGGCGTTAATCATATCGAATATGTGGTTACTGATACGGTTGGTGCAAATGGTATTGACGTCCTCATCGGTAATGACGTCCCGGTCCATACAGTAACAAATCAGCTTTTCCAGTTCCATGTGAATATTTTCCATGTCGGTTCCAGTTTTGGACAGAAAAAGCTGGACGGTTCCCTCTTTGATTTTTTTACCTTCTTTATTCAAAATTCCGGCAACCCAGCGTTTCAGGGTGTTCTCGTCCTGAATGGCAAATTCTGCGGCGTAGCCCTTGGACTGCACTGCCTTGAAGAGCTTGCTTCGCTTGTCGACTTCACTTTCCGTAAAAACAAAGAAGGTCGTCTCGTTGGGGGAGGCAAGGTACTCCGCCATCTTTTCCCCGCCGGATTTGAACAGTCCGCTGTTGCTGATAAAAATAACCCGTCTGGGGGACAGAAAAGGCAGGGTCTCCGCAAGGTCAATGATTTCGCCCACGGGAACGTCTTTGCCCTCATAAAAATGGGTGTTCATGTCGTCCCCCTCCGCGCACAGAGCCTTCCGCAAGCGGTCGGTGTACTGTTTTTTGAGATAACGCTCCTCACCGTAGAGCAGGTAAACCTGTTTGAAATTGCCTTCCCGGATGTCCTCGTTGATTCGCTGCATAACTGCCACCTTTCTCTTTGCTTTATTGTAGCTGAAACACAGGTAGATTGCAAACCCAAAATGCACTGCATTTTTCGCAAAGTTAAGAAATGTGCTATTGAGGTTACGGGGCGCTTGTGGTACGATAAAAAGGCAGACACAGATAAAAAGAAGAGGTACAATACGATGAATAAAGGAAAAAAATTTATTAACGAATTCAAGAAATTTATTATGCGCGGCAATGTGATGGATATGGCAGTCGGTGTGATTGTGGGCGGCGCTTTTACATCCATTGTTACATCTTTGAATCAGGATATACTGACCCCCATTCTCGGAATTTTCGGCGGAACGGATTTCTCCAACCTGAAAGTGCAGCTCGGCGTAGGTGAGAATGCCCCCATATTGTGTTACGGCAACTTTATCACCGCAGTTCTCAATTTCCTTATCACGGCATTCGTGATTTTCTGTCTGGTGAAGGCAATCAACAGTCTGGGAGAAAAATTTGCCCACAAGGAGGAGACTGCGGCTAAGACAACCAAGAAATGTCCTTTCTGTAAGAGCGAGATTGCCATAGATGCGACGAGATGTCCTCATTGTACATCTGAACTGCCGGAGGAAGTGGAAGAATGAAAAAGAAAATAGTGCCGTTTGGGTGTCTGGCACTGATTGCGATACTGACCGGATGCGGCAATAAGAACGAAAATATCGACAGCGGAATGCAGTGCATTAAAGAACTGAATTATCAGGGAGCACTGGAATATTTTGACACTGCCGAGCAGTCCTCGGAAAATGTCCGCCTGATAGAGCGGGGCAGGGGAATTGCCTACATGGGACTGACGGATTACGAGCAGGCGGCAGACTGCTTTCGCGCGTCTTTAAAAGAAAGCGATGGCGTGGTGGAGGCAATCGATTTTGATTTAAATTACTATCTTGCGGCGGCATATATGAAGAGCGGGCAGTATCAGCAGGCAAAAGAGGTCTATGATGCGGTGCTTGCGCTACGCTCAGGGGAGGAGGACGCTTATTTTCTGAGAGGAACGGCGTTGCTCGGACTTGCGGAGTTTGACAGTGCCAAAGAGGATTTTGATAAAGTGATTGAAATGTCCCCCAAGAATTATGACAGACTGATTGAAATTTATCAGGCATTGGAGCATTACGGATATGCGGAGGCGGGACAGACTTATTTGCAGACTGCGTTGGATTCCGGGGACAGCCAGATGAATGCCTATGACAAGGGCCGGATTTATTACTATCTGGGACAGTATCAGCAGGCGTATCTGGAACTGGAGAACGCCAGAGAAAAGGGAGGAGCGGAGAGCTATCTCTATCTGGGAAAAGCATATGAGGCTACCGGAGACTATAATTATGCGGCGAGCGTCTACAACAGTTATCTGTCCAAATTCGGGGATGCGGCAGAGGTTTACAATCAGCTTGGGCTCTGCGAAATGGCAAAGAAGGACTACCGGAGTGCGCTGACGTCATTCCAGACGGGAAAGCAGTTAGAGGACGGCAGTATGCAGCAGACGTTATCCTTTAATGAAATTGTGGCGTATGAATATTTAGGGGAATATAAAAAGGCAGCAGTCCTTTTAGACAGCTACCTGCAGGCTTACCCGGATGATGAAACCGCCAAGAGAGAAAAGCAGTTTTTACAGACGAGATAAACTATATAATATTTTCGGGGGTATCGGGCATGTTGTCCTCTTTTAATTTTAAAAGCCTGACATATTCAGCCAGTGCTACCCGATTCTTGGGGGAAAGTTCCAGAGTGGTGTTTACCAAATCGGCAATGGTGTAGTTCTTGGTGAGAGGACGTTTCAAATATTGCGGTTCATATCGGAGGTCTGTTCTGCCAAGCAGATAATCGGTTGTGACACCAAAGAAGTCTGCAATTTTACAGAGCGTGCTGGGATCCGGAATGTGACGGCCGTTTTCGTAGTTGGATATGGTGGCGACAGATACCTGCAAATCATCGGCAAGCTGTTTTTGGTAGATACCCATTGTTGCCCTGAGCTCTGTAATTCTCTTTCCTACCTCCATTGCAAAGATCCTTTCCTAAAAAAGCATTTTACGAACACTATAATTTATATTAGTATTTTTCACGTTCCCTGTAATAATATTCTAGATATTCAATATTATTTTGAAAATATTTTACGTTAGCTAAAATGAGAGAAGTTCATTGACCGAAAGACAGAAGTTGGGGTACAATGTAATGAGATTTTAAAAATGCCGGATAAAAAGGCGGAACGGAGTACAGAATGATTAATCAATTAGTATCGAAAATAAAACAGTTGAATGCTCCCATTGTGGTGGGACTCGACCCTATGCTGAAATACATTCCGAAGCACATTCAGGATGCAGCTTTTGCGGAGTGCGGCGAGACTTTAGAGGGCGCCGGAGAAGCTATCTGGCAGTACAATAAAGGTATTGTAGACGCTATTTATGATTTGGTTCCTGCGGTGAAACCCCAGATTGCCATGTATGAGCAGTTCGGAATCCCCGGACTGGTTGCTTTCCAAAAAACCGTAAAGTACTGCAAGGAAAAGGGTTTGGTTGTTATCGGTGACATAAAGCGAGGCGACATCGGATCCACCTCTGAGGCGTATGCGGTGGGACACCTTGGCAAAGTGGCAGTGGGAAGCAAAGAGTATTACGGATTTGACGAGGATTTCGCAACAGTCAATCCCTATCTTGGTTCTGACGGTGTGAAGCCTTTTATTAAGGTATGCAAAGAGGAAAAAAAGGGCATTTTCGTACTGGTAAAGACATCCAATCCCAGCAGCGGGGAATTTCAGGAACGACTGGTGGACGGAAAGCCTCTCTATGAAATCGTAGGAGAGCAGGTTGCCGCATGGGGATCCGAGTGCATGGGAGATTCCTACAGCTATGTGGGAGCCGTGGTCGGAGCTACCTACCCGGAGCAGGGCAAAATCCTTCGCGAGATTATGCCCAAGGCATTTATTTTGGTGCCCGGTTACGGTGCACAGGGCGGCAAAGGTTCTGATTTGGTTCATTTCTTTAATCAGGACGGTCTGGGTGCGATTATCAATTCCTCCCGCGGAATCATTGCCGCATATCAGCAGGAGAAATACGCAAAATACGGCGAGCAGGGCTATGCGGATGCGTCCAGAGCGGCGGTACTTGATATGAAAGAGGACATTGCACAGGCGCTGGCTGCCTTATAAGCCGGTTCGGTGGCGGTAATATTCGTTTATTAAATTGCGATACCCCCACGCTTTTAACTGTTCGTAGGAAATCCGGTAGTTTCCTTTATAATGTCTGCCGGTGACGGTGTACCGGATATACTCTTTGAGGTAATCGTCAATACATTTTAGCCCCTTGACAGAGGTAATGTTTGGAAAAAACCAGCGGCTCCATGTAAAGTCGGAGCCGGATACGGGATTGTCTTTGCCGTACAGCTTGCGGTTGATGGAACGGATAAAACCAATGGCTGCCTTGTCGGCGGGCAATCCCTTTTTTTGCTGCCATCTGCGCAGCGCATGTGCCTTGCGGCGGATTTTGTGTTTCATTTTCCGAATCGTGTTTTCGGACAAATCTATAACGCCGTTGTGGTAGGAAAAACCGAGAAATTCCCACGGCTCGCCCGGCGCGGAAATGGACTCCTTGGAGTGATTAACCGCTAATCCCAGTTCCCCTATTTTAAAATAGAGTTCCTTTTGATACTGTTTCAGCGTATCGGCGTCCGGCGCAAAGAGCAGAATGTCGTCCGAATACCGAAAGTACGGGATATTCTGTGCCTGAAAATAAGAGTCCACGGAAGCTAAATAGAGATTGGCAAAAAAAGGAGAGACCGGAATCCCCGCCATGGCGCCCCTCTTTTCCTCCAAAAGCTGTCCGCGGAAAAGACAGTATCTGTCACACAGAATCTTTTCAAATATCCCGTAGAGAAAGGTGTCCCGCTTGCGGATGACCTCTAATTTTTCCAGCAAAATATTTACGTCAATGGAATTAAAGTAATTCTGAATATCCACCTTCAGGCAGTACAGGGAGGAAAAAGTCCGGTCGCTGCGAATCCGGCGGACAGCGTCCGCTGCGCCGTAGTTTTTGCGGAAAGCATAGCAGTTTTCACAAAATAAATCGTCATACAAATACAGCTTATAGGCGATGAATTTCAGCGTGATATTAATGTCGTCGGAGTAGGTGTACACAACACGCTTTTTTTCGGTGCCTTCCTTGCTGATAATCAGCTTTTCGGCGGGTTTATCCGGAAAATTGCCCTGACGGATAAGTTCTGCTGCGGAAAGGTACTTTTTGCCGGCAATATAGGCGGCAATGGCAGCGAGTTCTTTTTCGTCGGTGTGTCTGCCGCTTTCCCGGTAGGCGAGAAAGGCATTTAATTCTTCTTCATTTAACATATCAGGTATTGTGGTATTCAAAAGAATTCCTCCGGTGGTGAGAGATAAAAGTGCATAAAAAAAGAAAGAGAAAACGCTTTGAAGAGATAAAGCTGTGCTTATCTCACAAGACTGAACATACACGGGCTACCCACAAAACCGTATCTGTCGTGTATGCTTTGTCCGCCGTGGGTGCAATCATGGATTACATTTCTCTTTCTTTTTTCGCAAATTAAAATTTATCGGATATAGAGGCTAACCGTTCTGTAATGTATTCCTTCGTTGTGGGGAGATACTCCATAAAGTTCAGGCAGGGGATGCGGATAATCTGTTCGCAGTCCTCATGGGCAAGCCTCACGCTTTTGCGCCGGTAGTCGTTGTGGTCGGTTAAAATCAACATGGCAAGGCGCGGGGAACCGTCCTTACACAACAGGCAGGTGAAATCATATGCCTGCGGACTGCCGCCGTAACGGGAGGAGGGAACATTTTTCTCCAGTGTATACTCCGGATAGTTGGAGGAGCAGACGGATTCGATTCTCTCTTCCACGGATTTCTCCGGGGCGGAATATCTTTGTGTGCTGACCGGAGTGTGCGCAGAGCGGTTGCCTGAAGTTTCGCCGGTGGAGTCAAAAGCCTTGTCCAAGGCGTCATTTACGATTTCCTTTACACCCATTCGTAGTAAACTGTCAAATAATCCCATTTGGTTTTCCTCACTCTTCCATGTCGTGCAAAATCACGGAGTTGCGCTTTATCGGCACTGCAATCTGCGTGATATAGTCCTCACTGTTTTTGCCGCGGCTGGGAGGTCCCTCCAGATAAACGGAGCGGACGGGTGCTGTGGTTTCAATATGGTTTTTCTCCACATACTCAGCCAGTGCGCGAACTGCCGTGTTCGTTCCCTCGTAGGGTCCGCGGTAATAAATGCACAGGGCGGGAGTCGCAGCGAATTCCATCCGTTCTTCTCCCTGAAAATCGTCTTTCAGCGGAATACAGCACAGCAAATCAAGGGCAGTTGGGTCGCTTCCCATGCGGATGGTAAACATTCTGTCAATCAAAGACATGGAACCGGTTTTGGCAGCGGCGATATATGTGTCGCGGAGGTTTGCAGCCGCCTCGGAAACGTCTTTGCACTGATACCGGCGGCAATAGCATGTCTGCTTTGGCAGGGTTGTCACGTGAACCGTCAGGTCACCGTGTTTTGTCGAGCGCACCTGCAGCATCTGGATATTTCTGTCAAGGGCAGCCCGCACCTCCAACAGGTGTGCCAACTGCTGGTCGATATTTCCCGTGTTATAATAGTAGTCCTCAATTTCCAATAAGGACAGACCGACTGCCTGCAAGGAACGGATAGCGCGGATTTGCGTCATGTTATCGGCAGTGTAGTAACGATAGCCGCTGACCTCGTTCTTGTATGCCGGTGTCAGCAACCCCATATTTTCATAGACCAAAAGGGTTTTGCGCGTCACACCGAGTATTTTTGTGATTTCTCCCATCCGGAATAGAGTTTCGCCATTTCTTTGCATTTTCGTGTACCCCCAAAAAGTTTAAAAATTGGATAAATTCCTTCTACAATTCGACTTGTCCCCGAAGGGACATAGTATGATTAGTATAACAGAACATATGCAAAATTGCAAGAGGAGAATGCGTATGAGAACAGTAAAAATTGTAACCCTACAATTTAGGACGGTTCCCCTGATTTTTGTCGGTTGAAAAATAGCGTGCCGGGTGGTATACTATGAACAATATCATGGTTTAAAATACGGAGGTTTTTTACGGTATGGAACAGTATAAGCAGGAATTTATCGAGTTCATGGTTGACAGTCAGGTGTTGAAATTCGGAGAGTTCACTTTAAAAAGTGGCAGAAAGTCTCCCTTTTTTATGAATGCGGGCGCATATGTGACCGGTGCACAGTTGGAAAAGCTGGGTGAGTATTACGCAAAGGCAATCCATGACAATTACGGAGATGATTTTGACGTCCTGTTTGGACCGGCTTATAAGGGAATTCCGTTGAGTGTGGCAACCACCATCGCATACAGCAAGCTGTACGGCAAGGAAATCCGTTATTGCTCCAACCGTAAGGAAGTGAAAGACCACGGAGATGTGGGAATCCTTTTGGGAAGCAGCTTAAAGGACGGAGACAGAGTAGTCATTATCGAGGACGTGACAACCTCCGGCAAATCCATAGAGGAGACCTTCCCGATTCTGATGGCACAGGCAAAGGTGGAAATCAAAGGTCTTATGGTTTCCTTAAACCGTATGGAAAAAGGACTTGGCGGCAAGGTAAGCGCTCTTGCCGAAATCAAGGAAAAGTACGGCTTTGATGCACATGCCATTGTGACGATGGCAGATGTTATCGAACATTTGTATAACAGACCTTACAAGGGGCAGATTTACATTGATGATACGTTGAAAGCGGCAATCGACAAATATTATGAAACATATGGTGCATAGGAAAGCTGTGCGGCAGCAGGAAAGGAGCAGGTATGGAGGAAAAGGTTTATAAGACAATGGGCGGAACCGGCGCTATGAATATCGTAATCGGCGTGATTACCATTGCGGTCGGAGTGGTTAGCGGTGTGCTGATGATTATCGGCGGAGCGAGACTGCTTGCAGGAAAGTCAAAGATTTTGTTTTAATGAGAGCATAGTTTATCAAATGGGCATTTCCTACAAAGGGAGTGCCCTTTTAGAGTTTTAAGGAAAAGACCAAATGGCGAAAAGAAATTATATTTTTACAAACAAAAAACAATCCCAGAGGGCAATTATGTCCACCATTTTGGGAATCATAAGTACGGTGTCTCTCGGCATTGTGGTGTATCTGACCTACCGGCAGGGCGGAAATGCCACCGTCGGTTACGGTGTCACGGGGCTGCTTGCAACCCTGTTTTCCATTGTGGGACTTACGCTGGGAATCCTTACCGTGCGGAATAAAGAGTATTACAGGTTATTTCCGTGGCTGGGGGTCGGACTGAATCTCCTTGCACTGGGGAGCATCAGTCTCATACTGTATCTGGGCAGCAGCCTCATATAAAAATCGTAAAAAGCGGCAAGAACAGGAACTGAAAGCACAGGAACCCAAAACCCAAGGACTGAAAATGCAGGAACCAAAGGCTCAAGGGTGGAAAGAACAGAGAACCAAAGCTATCACAGAATAGTATAAAATCAGAGAGGACAGAACACAGATGGACATAGAGATTTTGACGGAACGATACAGTCTGGCGCTGGAGCGCATCCGGGAGATTCCGGGAGAGCATTTCGGCAATGCAGAGTTTGAGGAATATTTTGCGTCCGTGGCAGGCTTCCTGTTACAGATAGAGGAGACGAAAACGTGGCTTTGGGAAGGCGGACTTACGAAGGCACCCTTGGAGGAACTGGTTCAGAGAAATCATGCTCTTTACGAGGATATTATGCCGGAAAACTACGAGAGCAGTTACGCCAATCCGGCATATGCGGTGGAAAAGCTGGGAGAGGAATTCGGCGCAATGCTTGCCTTTTTATATACGGAGATGCGGAGCCTGATTGGTTTTGTATTCGAGAAAAGGTTAGAGGAGCTTGTCATCCGCATGGAGCTGTTCACGGAGGTGTACACCGCATTTACCGTGGAATGGCAGGAAAATAACTGCCTGCCGGCAAAGGAAACCATCCGGCAGATTTTGTACTGGTTTGCCAGCGATTATGCGGACGTGGCGGCACAGAGGCGCATTTACGACATGGTGGTGCCGGAAGAAAATTTCGCGGCAGATATTATCAGAAACAGTGATACTGACGACGTGCGGTATCTTTTCGCCTACGGAGAATATGTGGGGGAGAACGAACTGGAAGTGGCAAGATTTATGGCGGCACTCCCGGAGGAAACCATAAACACCATGGCGGACACGTATACGGAGGGGTATCGAATCGGCTTTGTGCTTGGCAACAAGGATTTGTCCAAGAAAAAGACCGTGGATTTACGCTATCAGCTTGGATTTGAGCGGATGATGAAGCGTGCTGTTGAAAACTTTGCGAAAATGGGCTTGGAGCCTGTTGTTCACAGGGCGGCTTACAGCATTTTGTATAATCCTTCCATTTTTAAAAACGGATATTACGGCGGCATACCGAACAGGCAGTATGAGTTCGACCACAAGGATGACCGGGCGCTGTTTTTGGACAAAAATTATGTAAACCGCACGTTGGAAGTGTTGCACACGGCGTTTGAGGAATACCGGGACGAGGCGAGGGGCTATGCGGGACCTGCGGTGGTGGAAACCTTTGGGGAAAAGAGTTTTGAGCCGGTCAACAAGCCGTCCGCGCTGAAACTGAGCGAGGAGCAGAACAGCCTGCTGGTGGAATACCGCACCAAGGCAGGAGAGCTGCAGAGACAGTATATTATAGAAGAAGAGAGAAGTTTCACCATCATTGCATTTCCGGTTCCGGAGATTGCGGAGAGCCTCAAGGGCGGAACGTATGAGGAGTTTTTCAAGGAAATTATACGAATTAACACTTTGGACTATACGCTGTATCAGCGGATTCAACAGACCATTATTGATACGCTGGACACGGCGCAATACTGTGAAATCAAGGGGAAAGGGGCAAACCACACGGATTTACGGGTGCAGCTGTGGGAGTTAAAAGACGCAGAAAAGGAAGCCAAGTTTGAAAACTGTGTGGCTGACGTGAACATTCCGGTGGGAGAGGTGTTTACCTCACCGGTGCTGAAGGGAACGAACGGCGTGCTGCATGTGAGCAAGGTGTATCTGCAGGGTTTGGAATACCGGGATTTGTCCATTACCTTTGCGGACGGAATGATTCGGGATTATTCCTGTGGAAATTTCAGGACAGAGGAAGAGAATAAAGCATTTATTAAGGAAAATATTTTGTTCCGCCACGCCACACTGCCCATGGGTGAATTTGCCATCGGCACCAACACGACGGCATATGTGGTGGCACGCAAGTACGGCGTGGAGGACAAATTCCCCATTCTGATTGCAGAAAAAATGGGACCTCATTTTGCGGTGGGGGACACCTGTTATTCCCATGCGGAGGAGGTAAGGGTGTACAATCCCGACGGAAAAGAGATTGTGGCAAAGGATAACGAGGTGTCAAGACTAAGGGACAGCAAACCGGAAAAGGCATATTTTAACTGCCATACGGATATTACGATTCCCTATGATGAACTGGGCGAGTTAAGCGCAGTCAGGGAGGACGGCAGCAGGATTCCCATTATTCTGGACGGACACTTTGTACTGCCCGGCACTGAGGGGCTGAATCGGGCGTTTCAAGAATAAGATTGAAAAATAAAATTTTTCAATCACGAGATTTGTGTCTGCGCACACTTGACACAAACTCGCTATGCGCAAAGAACGTGCGCAGAAATGTGGAAAAAAATGTAAAAAAATGCGGAATAGGTTGCATCTGTATTGCAATTTTAGTAAACTAGAATAGAGTATGGCATCCATGATAAGATGGAGCAGAAATGAGGAGCGATATGGGAACGAGTAAAGTAGGTATTGTAATGGGCAGTGATTCCGATATGCCTGTTATGGCGAAAGCCGCAGATATTTTAGAGGAGCTTGGTATTCCTTATGAAATGACGGTTATCAGCGCCCACAGAGAACCGGATGTGTTTTTTGAGTATGCGAAGACCGCAGAGGAAAAAGGATTTAAAGTGATTATCGCAGGAGCCGGTATGGCAGCACATCTGCCGGGTATGTGTGCGGCAATTTTCCCGATGCCCGTAATCGGAATCCCGATGCACACCACTTCTTTGGGAGGAAGGGATTCCTTATATTCCATCGTACAGATGCCGTCCGGTATTCCGGTTGCAACGGTTGCCATTAACGGCGGAGCCAATGCGGGACTTTTGGCAGCAAAGATTCTGGCAACTTCGGATGAAGCACTGTTACAGAAATTAAAGGACTACAGTGCGAAGTTGAAAGAGCAGGTAGTTGCCAAGGATGCAAAACTGCAGGAAATCGGATACAAAGCATATCTGGAAGGCATGAAAAAATAAAACCAAGAAATGAAATCAGTGAAACAGAATCAATGAAATAAATAAAAGAAGTGACTATAAAACAGGGAACGAGGAGAGAAAAAATGGATTACAAGAAAGCAGGAGTAGATATTGAAGCCGGATATAAGTCCGTGGAGCTGATGAAGCAGTATGTGAAGGAGACCATGCGCCCGGAGGTGCTGGGCGGTCTGGGCGGTTTTTCCGGCGCTTTTTCCATGGAAGCACTGAAAAACATGGAGGAGCCTACACTGTTGTCCGGTACGGACGGCGTTGGAACAAAGCTGAAACTGGCTTTTTTGTTGGACAAGCATGACACGATTGGTATTGACTGCGTGGCAATGTGCGTGAATGATGTGGCTTGTGCCGGCGGAGAACCTCTGTTTTTCTTAGATTACATAGCATGCGGCAAGAACTATCCTGAGAAAATCGCAACCATCGTAAAAGGTGTTGCCGAGGGCTGTAAGCAGTCCGGCGCTGCACTGATTGGCGGAGAGACTGCAGAGCATCCGGGTCTGATGCCTGAGGAAGAGTACGATCTGGCAGGATTTGCAGTAGGCGTGGTTGACAAAAAAGACCTTATCACCGGTCAGAATATCAAAGCAGATGACGTACTGATTGGTATTGCGTCCTCCGGTGTACATTCCAACGGTTTCTCTTTAGTGAGAAAAGTGTTTGAAATGACAACCGAGAGCCTGAATACCTACTATGATGAGTTGGGAACAACGTTGGGTGAGGCACTTTTGGCACCTACCCGTATTTATGTGAAAGCAATGAAGGCAATCAAGGATGCGGGTGTTACCGTAAAGGGCTGCAGCCATATCACCGGCGGCGGTTTTTATGAGAACATTCCCAGAATGCTGCCTGACGGAATCCGTGCAGTGGTAAAGAAGGACAGCTATGAAGTTCCGGCTATTTTCAAACTGTTACAGAAAACCGGCAATATTGCGGACGAGATGATGTACAATACATACAATATGGGACTTGGCATGGTTCTTGCGGTTGACAGCGCAGATGTGGATAAAACCATGGAAGCAATCCGGGCAGCAGGTGATACCGCATATGTGGTAGGTCACTGTGAAGCCGGAGAAAAGGGTGTAACCGTATGTTAAGAGTAATGGTTTTGGTGTCCGGCGGCGGCACCAATTTACAAGCAATTATCGATGCAGTGGCGGCAGGAAAAATCACCGACGCACAGTTGGTCGGTGTGCTGAGCAACAACAAGACCGTGAAAAGTCTGGAGAGAGCAAGGAATGCCGGAATTCCGGCAGTGACGGTATCTCCCAAAGATTTTGCGGACAGAGCCGCTTTTAACGAGGCACTTTTGCAGAAGGTGGATGAATTTGCACCGGATTTGATTGTGCTGGCAGGCTTTTTGGTGGCAATCCCCGAAGCCATGGTTCACAAATACAGCAACCGCATTATCAATATCCATCCGTCCCTGATTCCTTCCTTTTGCGGAGTGGGATATTACGGACTTAAGGTGCATGAAAAGGCGTTGGAGAGAGGCGTGAAAGTGACCGGAGCCACCGTGCATTTTGTCACGGAAGGCATGGACGAGGGTCCGATTATTGCACAGAAAGCGGTAGAAGTCTTGGACGGGGATACCCCGGAGATTTTACAGAGACGTGTTATGGAGCAGGCGGAATGGCTGTTGCTCCCTCAGGCGATAGATGATATTGCAAACGGCCGTATCTGCGTGGAGAACGGCAAAGTAAAAAGAGTGAAAGATGAGGTAGTCGGTCGATGAAAGTTTTAATCGTAGGCGGTGGCGGAAGAGAGCATGCAATCGCGGTCAGCATGAAAAAGAGCAAGAGAGTGGAGAAGCTCTATTGTGTGCCCGGAAATGCCGGAATCGCACAGATTGCGGAGTGCGAGCCTTCCATCGGAGTGATGGAGTTTGATAAAATAATTGCGTATGCGAAGGACAAAGCGGTTGACCTCGTATTTGTAGCTCCGGATGACCCGTTGGTAGGCGGACTTGTGGACGCGCTGAAAGCAGAGGGCTTCCGCGTATTCGGACCGGATAAAAAGGCGGCAATTCTGGAAGGAAGCAAGGCTTTTTCCAAGGATTTGATGAAAAAATACAACATCCCCACGGCGGCATACGAGACTTTTGATGACCCGGAGAAAGCGCTGACTTATCTTGAGACAGCCGAAATGCCTATCGTTTTGAAAGCGGACGGACTGGCGCTCGGAAAAGGCGTATTAATCTGCAACACCTTGGAGGAGGCAAAAGCGGGTGTAAAGGAAATCATGCTGGACAAGCATTTCGGAAGCGCCGGCAACCGTATGGTAATCGAGGAGTTTATGACCGGACGCGAGGTGTCCGTATTATCTTTCGTGGATGGCAAGACCATTCGCACCATGACCTCCGCTCAGGACCATAAGCGTGCAAAGGACGGGGATCAGGGACTGAATACCGGCGGTATGGGTAATTTCTCCCCCAGTCCTTTCTATACAGAGGAAGTGGATGAATTCTGCAAGAAATATATTTATCAGGCAACGGTGGACGCCATGGCGGCAGAGGGAAGAGCTTTCAAGGGAGTGATTTTCTTTGGACTGATGCTGACACCCAAGGGTCCCAGAGTATTGGAGTACAATGCAAGATTCGGCGACCCTGAGGCTCAGGTGGTTCTGCCCAGAATGAAAAACGACATTATGGACGTTATTGACGCCTGCATTGACGGAACGCTGGACAAGGTAGAGTTGCAGTTTGAGGACAACGCGGCTGTCTGTGTGGTACTTGCCTCCGACGGCTATCCGGTTTCCTATGAAAAGGGATTTGAGATAACCGGTCTGGAAAAATTTGACGGCAAGGACGATTATTACTGTTTCCATGCCGGAACCAAATTTGATGACAAGGGCAGAATCGTGACAAACGGAGGACGCGTTTTGGGAATTACGGCTACCGGAAAAGATTTGAAGGAAGCCAGAGCAAAGGCATATGAGGCAACGGAGTGGGTTTCCTTTGCCAACAAGTATATGCGTCATGATATTGGAAAGGCAATCGATGAGGCCTGACAGGTGATTTACAAAAGTCCGGAAGGAGAGTGGTGATACCATGGAAGAACGAGCATGGATAGACTATTATCATGTGCCTCATTCCTGTAAGCAGTGCGGAGGAGTTATGGTATTCAAGGGTGTCGGTGAGTACCACTGTGAGGATTGCGGATTTGTGGATTACGATGACTACGGAAAAGTCAGATTGTACATAGAGGGGCACAGGGGAGCAACTGCGGCGGAAATCGAATCTGCCACCGGGGTGTCGCAACGAACCATAAGACAGATGTTGAGAGAATCCCGAATTGAGATAGCGGAAGGCTCCAAGACTTTTCTGCACTGTGAGATGTGCGGTAAAAATATCCGAAGCGGACGGTTTTGTCCGGAGTGTGAGGTAAAAGTACATCGCAGCTTTGAAGAACAGCAGAGAGAAAGGTTACAAAAAGGGGCAAAAGGCTTTGGATTGCAGCAGAGGAACGTGGAGGAAGGTCAGAAGCGTTTCCGGAGAGAACATTAAGACTGCTGTTTCATGCCCTAGGGCGGGAAGGAAGACATATGAAAAAAACAAGAGAACAAAATTGGACAAAACACTTATGGGCTGCCGTGGCTTCACTGGCACTGGTACTTGTTCTTGCAATGGTGCCGCAGTGCTTTTCCATGGTCAGTCATGCGCAGAGTCAGGGAAAGGTGATTGCCACAAGTGCTAAAATCCGTAAGAATGCGGACGCAAGCAGCGAGGTAGTCGGAAGTGCGGCGAAGGATGCCAAGGTGACGATTAACAATCAGGTGACGGCGAGCGACAATACCGTGTGGTATCAGGTATTTGTAAATGCAAATACACTGGGATATATCCGCTCTGATTTGGTGGAGATTACGGATGGAACTACGCCGCCCACCGCTTCGGCAACGACGAGCACCACCAACACTGATACCACGACAACCACCACCACGACCACAACGACGACAACTCTGAATGCCAATGAGACACCGGTAGCCGTTACGGCAGTGGAGCCTATGAGCGCCAGCGTAACAGGCGGTCAGGCAGTGAGAGTTCGTTCCAACGGTTCCACGACCAGCAGTATTGTGACAACCGTACAGAGCGGGCTGGCACTCACGGTAACGGGTCAGGCAACCGGAACGGACGGAAAGACATGGTATCAGGTGAATTTCATTGCCAACGGACAGGAAGTAAGTGGATTTATTCGTTCTGATTTTGTGGCACTGTCAGGAGATTTGGTTCCTGCCGGTACAGATACAACAACCGACCCCGGCACGGACGAGACACCGCAGGAGCCGGAAACACCGGTAGAGCCCGCAGTGACGACAAAGGACTGGGATACCCAGTACGACGCCGACACATGGTATCTGGTGGACAATGTAAAAGAAGAACGTTACAAGATAGACAATATTTTCAGCACACTGGATGAAATGCAGACATTGTATGAAACTGCAAATTCCAATGCCAAGAGCCGCCTTGTTATCGTGATTGTGCTGGTTATCCTGTTAGTGGCAGCGGCAGGCGCGGTTGCATATCTGTATCTGAAAATTAAGGATATGACAGATTCCGCATATTTTAGCGAGGTGGAGAGAGAAACCGTGCGCAGACGTACGGCGGACCGCCCCAGAGAGAATAATCAGAAGGTAATGCACACGGTAGGAGCAAAAAGCACGTCCGCGAGACCTGCGGGAACAAGACCGGCAGGACAGGGACAGAGCCAGAGACCTGCGGGAGCAAGACCCACAGGACAGGGACAGACGCAGAGACCCGCCGGAACAAGACCTGCGGCACCGGGACAGGGACAGGCACAGAGACCCGCGGGAGCAAGACCTGCAGCACCGGGACAGGGACAGGCGCAGAGACCCGCGGGAGCAAGACCTGCAGCACCGGGACAGGGACAGGCGCAGAGACCCGCGGGAGCAAGACCCGCAGCGCCGGAACAGGGACAGACGCAGAGACCTGCCGGAGCAAGACCCGCAGCGCCGGGACAGGGACAGGCTCAAAGACCTGCAGGAGCAAGACCGGCAGGACAGGGACAGAATCCCACCCAGCGTGGAAATGATGCAAACAATTCCGGTTGGAAATCCAAGAATTTTATGACGGATGACGACGAGTTCGAGTTTGAATTTTTAAACTGGGACGGAGACGACGAACAGTAAGAGGAAAACGGAATGCTGACATTTTAGAAACAAACGGAATGTCGGCATTCTTTTTTGTAAAGACTTAAATAACTATAAACTTTCGGGGTGCGTTGTTGACAGGTGATACTTGCTGTTATATGATGTATATAACAATGGAAGGAGTGGACAATATATGATAATTGAGATTGATTTTAACAGTGATGAAGCCCTTTATATGCAGCTTCGCAATCAGATTATCATGGGCATAGCCACAGCGCAGTTCAAGGAAGGGGATTCTTTGCCCAGTGTCCGACAGCTTGCCGACACCATAGGAATCAATATGCATACAGTGAATAAGGCTTACACCGTACTGCGTCAGGAAGGGTATGTGAAGGTTGACCGCAGAAAGGGAGCAGTCATTGCGGTGGACAGCGACCGCATGCAGATTCTGGAGGAAGTGAAAAAGGAATTACAGGTAATTCTGGCAAAGAGCAGCTGTAAAAATATTTCAAAAGAAGAAATCCATCAGCTTATTGATGAAATATATGAAGATTATGGAGGGCTGAAATAATGCAGTCACAGTTTACCGACAGTGCTAAGTCGGCACTTGCACAGGCAGGCAGATGCGCAAGAAATCTGAAACAGGGATATATCGGGACGGAACACATTCTGGTGGGACTTTTGAAGGAACAGAACGGTGTGGCATCCAAAGTCCTTGCCGAAAACGGTGTGGAATTATCCAAGGTAATGGAGATTATCAAAGAATCCATTGCTTTTGAAAAAGGCGTGGCACTTAAGGAGAGGGAAGGATATTCCCCCCGTGCCGTCCGGGTGCTGGAGGAGGCACACAGACAGGCGGAGCGGTTTGGACAGAAATCCACCGGAACGGAGCATATTCTGCTTGCGTTGATTAAAGAGGGAGAAAATGTCGCAGTACGCCTGTTAAATACGCTGAACATTAACGTACAGAAGGTCTATGTGGACACTCTGCTTGCCATCGGGCAGGACGGCAATCTCTACAAGGAGGATCTTGGAAAACGTTCCTCCGGAACTGGGAAGGCGTCCACGCTTTCCCAGTACAGCAGAGACCTGACCGCTCTGGCGCGGGACGGCAAATTAGACCCTGTTATCGGCAGGGAGGAAGAAATCCGCAGGGTGATTCAGATTCTGAGCAGAAGAACGAAGAACAATCCCTGTCTGATTGGAGAACCGGGCGTCGGTAAGACGGCGGTGGTGGAAGGTCTGGCGTTACGGATTGTGTCCGGGGACGTACCTTTTACCGTGCAGAATAAGCGTGTTCTGACACTGGACTTGTCCGGTATGGTAGCCGGAAGCAAGTACCGCGGTGAATTTGAGGAGCGTATCAAAAAGGTTATTAAGGAAGTAATCGATGACGGCAATATCATTCTTTTTCTGGATGAGATTCATACGCTTATCGGTGCCGGAGGAGCGGAGGGCGCCATTGATGCGTCCAATATCTTAAAACCTTCCCTTGCAAGGGGCGAAATCCAGTTGATAGGTGCGACCACCATTGCGGAATACCGCAAGCATGTGGAAAAGGACGCGGCGCTGGAGAGACGTTTCCAGCCGGTCAATGTGGAGGAACCCACGGAGGAAGAGGCAGTTCGGATTTTAGAGGGTATCAAGGGCAAATACGAGGAACACCACAAGGTTAAGATTACCTCCGAGGCGATAGAAGCGGCGGTTCGTCTGTCGAGCCGTTATATCAACGACAGAAATCTTCCGGATAAGGCAATCGACCTGATTGACGAGGCGGCGGCAAGCGCACGCTTAAAAGCAACGGATATGCCGGATAAACAGAAGGAACTGTTGGAACAGATTAAGAAGATGGATCAGCAGATAGAGCGTTCCATCCGCATGGAGGCATTTACGCAGGCGGCAGAAATCAAACACAATCAGGATGCGCTGATTAAAAAATATGAGCGTCTCATGCTCAAGCGGGAACAGCAGGAGGAGAACTTAAGCTACAGTATCGGCGAGAATGAGATTGCCGAAGTTGTTGCCGTGTGGACGAAGATTCCGGTACAGAAGCTGGCGGAGAAGGAGAGCGAAAAGCTCTTAAAGCTGGAAAGTATTCTGCACAAGCGTGTGATAGGTCAGGAAGAGGCAGTGACTGCCGTGGCAAAGGCGATGCGAAGAGGCAGGGTCGGCCTGAAAGACCCCAACAGACCTATCGGTTCCTTCCTGTTTTTGGGACCTACCGGTGTGGGAAAGACGGAATTGTCCAAGGCGCTGGCGGAGGCCATGTTCGGTTCGGAAGAGGCGATGATTCGGGTAGATATGTCCGAGTACATGGAGGGACATTCGGTGTCCAAGATGATTGGATCACCGCCCGGATATGTGGGATTTGAGGAGGGTGGACAGCTCAGTGAGAAGGTGCGCCGCAATCCCTATTCCGTAGTCCTCTTTGATGAAATCGAGAAGGCTCACCCGGATGTGTTCAATATTTTACTGCAGGTGCTGGATGACGGTCATATCACGGATTCCAAGGGCAGAAAGGTAAGTTTCAAAAACACCATACTGATTATGACCTCCAATGCCGGGGCACAGCGGATTATTGACCCCAAGAACCTTGGTTTTGCAGCGGAGAGCAGTGCAAAGAAGGATTACGAAAAGATGAAGTCCGGTGTTATGGAGGAAGTAAAGCACGCTTTCAAACCGGAGTTTATCAACCGAATTGACGATATTATCGTGTTCCACCAGTTGAACAACGAGAATATGAAGGAAATCGTGAATCTGCTGGCGGCAAATCTTTACAAGCGCTGTGAGAACCAGCTGGGAATCCACTTGAGCATTACACCCTCCCTAAAGGAGCATCTGGTAGAGAAATATGCGGACAACAAGATGGGTGCCAGACCGTTAAAGCGCGCAATCCAGTCTGTGGTGGAGGATGCGCTGGCTGAGGAGATTCTGATGAAAAAAGTGGTTCCGGGGGACAAAGTTTCTGCAGGATATAAGAACGGAAAAGTTACTTTTACGGTGAAGGAAAAGTAGCAAAAGACAGAATCTGAAACAAAAATTCGAGCCGGAAAGCAAAAAAACACGACAGAAAACAAAAATGCAAAATAAAGACAAAAAATAAAAATATTTGTAGAAAAAAGCCTTATTTTATATTATACTGAATCTACAAATAATCAGGAGGACAGACAGATGGCAGTAGTGGAAGAATTACTTCGCAGTGAGGCAGACGGAACAATCAGTTTCGGTAATCATAAGCTGGCTCACAAAGCTAAAGTCGAGGATTTTAAGCATGCGGGAGATTTATTGAAGGTTAAGACATACAATGCCATGACCAAGTTAGAGAAGAACGGTATGTTCCTGTATGAGTCCGTTCCGGGCACCAGCGTACTCAATTTCAGCGAGACCGAAAGAGGCGTGGAATTCATCGTGGAAGGAGACGAGGACGCGCAGATTACCATCGGCTTATCGGATGACACGGAATATGAAGTGTTTATCGGCGGAGAAAGCGTTGGAATCATGAAGACCGGGCTTGGTGGAAAACTCAGTCTGAGCGTTGAACTGGCAGGCATCGGAGAAGTGGCTGTAAAGGTTGAACAGGTTTAGTGCATGAAACAGGCCCTGCGGCGGGAATATCCCGCTGGGGGCTTTTTTTAGTTTGTGCGCCATGGGCGCGAATGGGAAAGAGGTATTTATGGCGAAGGGAAAGACAGCTTCCATATTTTACTGTCAGAATTGCGGATATGAGTCCACCAAGTGGATGGGACAGTGTCCGGGCTGCAAGGAATGGAATACTTTCGTGGAGGAGACAGTCAGCCGCTCGGAGATGAAAAATACAGGTGGTATTCGCGGACATCAGGGGGAAAAGGCAGAACCCTGCCTTCTGTCGGAGGTTTCCATTAAAGAGGAGGATAAAGTTCTCACCGGAATCCCGGAACTGGACAGGGTTTTGGGTGGTGGAATTGTACAAGGCTCTTTGACATTAGTGGGCGGTGACCCCGGAATCGGAAAATCAACACTGCTGTTGCAGGTGTGCCGGAACCTGGCAGAAGCAGGGCATAAGGTGCTGTACATATCCGGCGAGGAATCGCAGGTACAGATTAAGATGAGGGCAGACCGGATAGGCAGCTTTTCAGAGCATATGCTCTTATTGTGCGAGACGGCGCTGGACGTTATTGCGGAGGTGATACGAAAGCAGAAACCGGAGATGGTAGTCATTGACTCCATTCAGACTATGTACAATGATACGGTTTCCGCAGCACCGGGAAGCGTGTCCCAGGTGCGGGAATCAACGGGAGTTTTGTTACAACTGGCGAAGGGACTTGGCGTTTCCATTTTTATTGTCGGTCACGTTACCAAGGAAGGAACGGTGGCAGGCCCGAGGGTGCTGGAGCATATGGTGGACACTGTCCTTTATTTTGAGGGCGACAGGCACGCTTCCTACCGGGTGCTCAGGGGAGTGAAGAATCGTTTCGGTTCCACCAATGAGATAGGCGTTTTTGAAATGCGAGAGGAAGGGTTAATCGAGGTGAAAAATCCGTCGGAGTTTATGCTAAACGGAAGACCGGAGGATGCCAGCGGTTCCGTGGTGGCGTGCTCCATGGAGGGAACCCGACCGATTTTAATAGAGATTCAGGCGCTGGTGTGCCATACCAATTTCGGAATCCCCAGAAGGCAGACCACGGGAACGGATTTCAACCGTGTGAATTTGTTGATGGCGGTTTTGGAGAAACGCTCCGGATTTCAGCTTTCCGGCTGCGATGCCTATGTGAATATTACCGGCGGTATGAAAATCATGGAACCGGCGATTGATTTGGGGATTGTGCTTGCGATTATTTCCAGCTTCCGCAATGCGGTGATTCCCTCAAAGGTGATGGCGTTCGGGGAAGTGGGACTGAGCGGGGAAGTGAGAGCCGTGAGCATGGCGAAGCAGCGTGTGGCGGAGGCGGAAAAGTTAGGCTTTGACACCTGTATTTTGCCGGCAGTCTGCGCGGCGGAATGTAAAAAGGGAAGTAAGATGAAAATTGTGGGCGTTGAGAACATACAGGACGCCGTTGAATATTTGTTCCGGTAAAGAAATGGGCAAAAATCAGATTTTGATTTTTGTCCATTTTCCCTGACGGAAGCGGATGGAGGCGAAGAGATAGCGGGCAATCTGGTCACCCAGCACACCGAACCAGATACCGATAATTCCCATGCCCAGCGTATAGCCGAAAAGGTAGGATACGGCGGTTCTTACCAGGGTGACGCTGATGGTGGAGGATACCGCGGTGTAAAGGGTATCGCCCGCACCCCGCAGACATCCCATGTAAATTACCTGACAAATCTGGAAGATTACGACAAAGATAATAACGTGCATGATTTGTACGCCGATGGCGACAATGTGTTTTGCGTTTGGGAAGAACAGGCTGTAGAGCAGTTCTGCCCCGAAAAAGTAGACGAACACCAGCACAAAGGCGATGGTAAAGCCTGTCATTTTGCAGGTGCGCCCGTATTCCTTGGCAAGTTTTTCGTCGTTTGCGCCGAGGCTTCGTCCGATAAGCGCCACGGCGGTGGATTGCAGACCGTCACCGAAGGAGAAGGACAGACCCATGATATTCATGCCGACCTGATGTGCAGCCATGGCATCGGTGCCCTGATGAGCTGCCATAATGGCGGTGAGCATGAAACCGACCCTCATCAATACCTGTTCAAAAAATACACTGTAGCCCACCTTTACGAGACTGGTAAATGCGGAAAGGGAGGCTTTTATTTTGTTGCACACAATATAAGGAATACTGATAAAATCATTGGGTTTGAATATGGACACAATGCTCATGATGCAGGACACGACAGTTCCGCTGACGGTGGCGATGGCAGCACCGGCAATGCCGAGGGCGGGGAAACCGAAATGTCCGTTAATCAATAAGTAGTTCAGTATAATATTAATGGTATTTGAGGTCACGTTGGTGCGCATGGTGATTTTGGTATTGCCTGCGCCACGCTGGGCAGAGTTAATGCCCATCTGAATACAGTTGAAAATCATGCCGCCCATAATAATCTGAAAATAGGTCACGGCTCCGTCGTGGGTTTCCGGGGAGGAACCACAGAAGCTGATAATGGGGCTTGCGAACACCACGAAGAGAACGCTGAGCACACAGGCTGCAATGACAATAAACCAAAGGGCGGTGAGTAAAAGGCTGTTAGCGTCTTCCCGGCGTTCCTCGCCGCGTCTTCTTGCCACAAGGGCGGAGACGGCGACATTTATCGCAAAAAAGAGAGACAGTCCCATGAATTTCGGCTGTGTGGTAAGCCCGACCGCCGCCACGGCGTCGGAGCCTAAGGAGCTGACCATCAGGGAATCCACCAGACCTGCAAAGGCGACAAAGAAGGATTCGATAATGGCGGGCCATGCCATATTTAAAGTGATTTTCAGGCAGTTTTTATTGACCGGTTGTAAGAAAGAAATGCGGTTCATATGTAATATCCCTTTCTGAGTAAATTTTGAATGTATGGCGAATCAAACAGGAAATCAAATAAGAATCCTGTTCTGGGCAATCAGTAAAGAAAGCGGCTAGAAATGATTTTCACATTTCTAACCGCTTACCTATCGTAGCAGGGGAAGAGGGGATCGAACCCCCGTTAACGGTTTTGGAGACCGCCGCACTACCGCTGTACTATTCCCCTATCTCAGTGGAATTAACTGACAGAAGATATTGTAACACAGGGTATGGGCGTTTGGCAAGAAAAAAATCAAATTTTTTGAATTTTTGAAATTTTTGAAAATTCATTGCTACCGAAGGATGGTATGGTATAATGATTCTGCTGGCGCAGAATCCAAGACGGCAGGAGCATTATACCATACCAT
>ERZ857629.454-NODE-454-length-57372-cov-16.864735_pt1 | contig 57372 bp, 56 predicted proteins | sample MGYA00519700_ERZ857629 | MGnify/ENA primary metagenome ERZ857629 (study PRJEB31778, sample SAMEA3449351) | human gut metagenome | biome: human gut; feature: human-associated habitat; material: faeces | place: United Kingdom | collected 2010/2012 ... | reverse complement strand
ACCAAAGAAAAAGTAAACACATCTTTTTTGTGTCTACTTTTATTTTACAACTTCACCTTAAGTGTCTTTCTTTATTTTTCTAACTTATTTAATATTTCCTTAAGTATTAACTCATTTTTATTCTCTTTTGGCATATATATTTTAACATCCTTAATTTTATCAGGTAAATATTGTTGTTTTACATAACTATTCTTATAATTATGTGGATATTTATATTCACTACTAGGATTCTTCAAATGACTAGGCACATTCCCCGTATCCATTGTATCAATTATTTGTATAGCCCTATCAATAGCCATAACTGCACTATTAGATTTAGGAGATAAAGCCATCTCAATTACTACCTCTGCCAAGGGAATCCTAGCCTCTGGTAGACCCAACATTAAAGCACTATCAATAGCCGCCATTACTTTAGGACCCATCCCCGGATTCGCAAGGCCAATATCTTCATATACAATAACGGCCATTCTACGGCATATAGCCTCTAATTCATCACCCTCAATTAATCTAGCTAAATAATATACTGCTGCGTGCACATCACTTCCTCTAATAGACTTTTGAAAAGCACTAAGTAAATCATAGTATCCATCCTGATTCTTATCGTGAAACAAATTAGGCTTATTACAAATATTTACCAATTTATCTACCGTTATCTCATAATTATCTGAAGAATAATAAGCCACCTCTAACAAATTATAAGCATAGCGTAAATCATTCTTTGCCATATTAGCAATATAATCTTTAGCCTCATCACTAACCTTTAAACCAGGTAAAACATTCTTTTTAATAACCAAATCTATTGCCTTAGTTATATCTTCATACCTAAGTTCCTCTAATTGATATAATTGACATCTACTTCTAATAGCTGGATTAATACTATGATAAGGATTAGAAGTAGTCATCCCAATTAAAGTAATTAAACCACTCTCTAATACCGGTAATAATAAATCTTGTTTATCTTTATTTAATCTATGTATCTCATCCATAATCAAAACAAGACCATTATACATCTTTGCTTCACTAACTACCGTATCAAAATCCTTCTTATTATTAACAACTGCATTAAGCATTCGATATCTAACTCCAAGTTCACTTACCAAAGAAAGAGCAATTGAAGTTTTTCCTATTCCTGGTTTACCATACAAAATCATTGAAAATAAACGTTTATTTTTAACTAAATTCGTAAGAACCTTCCCAGGACCTATCAAATTTTTTTGCCCAATAACTTCCTCTAATTTTGTTGGACGCATCTTAATAGCTAATAATTTCTCCATATCCTTCACCTACAATTACGTGTATTAATTATATCACGTCTTCCCAAATTAAGTAAATCAGTAGTAAAACATTTTACATAAAACTTAAAATAATTGCTAATTTTTCTAAGTTTTGCTATAATCTATATAGAAAGTAGGTCCTAAAATGATTAATATAGATAAACTAACTACTACTAATAATAATCAATTAATCTTATCTAAATATCAAACATATCTAATTACTGTAAAATTTCTAAACAAAGACACTACTGTAAATTCTTACATCATAGATATTTATCACTATCTAAGTTACATAAAAAAAGATTATTATCAAACCACCAATGAAGATATCTATCACTATCTATCATATCTAGAAGAAAATAAGTATAGTATTTACTCAGTCGTTAGAAAAATTTCATCTATCAAATCATTTTATCACTACCTATCTTCTGAATCTATTTATAATCTAGTTCTAGATATTGAAAGGCCTAGATTCTATCGTAAATTACCGGAAGTTTTAACCTTAGAAGAAGTTGATAAACTCCTAGATATTAAATTAGACACCCCATATGATTACCGAAACAAAGCAATGCTAGAACTAATGTATGCTACCGGATTAAGAGTAAGTGAATTAATTAATTTAACTATTGATAACATTGATTTTAACAAACAAATAGTTAAATGTAGTGGTAAAGGGCATAAAGAAAGAATTATCCCCATCGGCGCCATCGCTACTAAATATCTAAAAATATACTTAGATGAATATCGTCAAACTCTAATGAAAGGATATTTATGTGATAATTTATTTCTAAATAACCACGGGAAAAAACTTACTAGACAAGGATTCTTCAAAAACCTAAAAATTATCGCCGAAAAACAAGGATTAAAAAAAGAGATTCACCCCCATATGTTAAGACACTCCTTTGCTACTCACTTATTAAATAATGGTGCCGATTTAAGAAGTATCCAATTAATGCTAGGACACGAAAATATCTCCACTACTGGTATCTATACGAATGTCTCTACAGAAAAGATTAAAGATAATTATGATCTATATTATCCATCAGGATAAAAGAAAGGAATATTATGAAATTAATAAAAGAAATATTTAGAGAATATGATATAAGAGGAATATATAAAAAAGAATTAGATGAAGAAACTGCCTATTTAATAGGTAAAGCCTATGGTACTAAACTTCTTAGTTATGGAAAAAATAAATCTGTTGTAGCTTATGACAACAGATTATCATCTCCATCTTTAGAAGAACACTTAGTTAAAGGATTAACAGATACTGGTGTAAATGTTATAAGACTAGGTTTAGCAACTACCCCAATGTGTTATTTTGCTGCTAATTACTATGGAACCAATGCCAGTATGATGATTACTGCATCCCACAATCCCAAAGAATATAATGGCTTTAAATTCTCATATAACGGTATTAATAACGCCTATGGTAAAGAAGTAAAAGAAATATATGATATCATCACCAGCCAAAGCTTTGCAACCGGTAAAGGAACTATCGAGAATAAGGATATAACCAAACCATATATCCATCTCATAACTGATAAATTGTCACTAGGACCACGCCACATCAAAGTAGTCTACGATTGTGGCAATGGAACAACTAGCATTATTGCCGACAAAGTCTTTGCTAACCTAAACGTTGAATCTATCCCATTATTTAATATATCTGACGGTTCTTTTCCAAATCATCACCCAGATCCGTGTATTTATGAAAACCTAACTAAATTAAAAGAAAAAGTTTTAGAAACCAAAGCCGATCTAGGAATTGGTTATGATGGCGATGGCGATAGAGTAGGGTTTATCGACAATCAAGGAAATATGATTGAAACAGATAAATTTATGATCATAATGTGGCGTTACTTATACAATAAAGTAGAAAATAAACAATGCCTATATGATGTAAAGTGTACTAAAGCTCTTGAAGATGAATTAATAAAACTAAAAGTATCCCCATATGAATATCGTACCGGTAACTCATACACAAGAGCAAAAACCAACGAATTAGACTGCCCATTAGGAGGAGAACTATCCGGACACGTTTACTTTAGAGATAAATTTCCCGGCTATGATGATGGCATATATGCTGGTATGCGTCTAATCGAATTATTAAGCCATACTGATAAACCACTGAGTTCTCTTTTAGATGGCATTACCAAATATTATTCAACCCCCGAAATAAAAATTTCCACTGAAGACAATAAAAAATTTCATATAATTGAAAAAGTAAAAGAATACTGTCAAAGTAAAGGCTATAATACTTTAACAATAGATGGTGCCAAAGCAAAATTTAAAGACGGTTTTGCTCTAGTAAGAGCCTCTAATACCGGGCCAAATATTACTATGCGCTTCGAAGCTACTACTGAATCAAGATTAACTGAAATTCAAAAAGAATTTACTGATCTCTTAAATAAATATCTTTAAATAAACATATAAATATGTTATAATATCATCCATAATTTATTAAGAAAGAAGAGACCACTATGATTTATTACTTTAAAAAAGAATTCTCCAGTATCATTAAATATACTGCCTCAATTAATTACCAAGAATTATCTAAATTAAAAGATGAAATTATAACTAAATGTAGTCTTATTAAACCAATCGTTATTCCTAAAACATCCACCCTTCCTAAAGAAGGCCCTTATATTAGGAGTCTCTCTTGGTATAAAGTAGATAATAAGGAAGAATATTCTTATGTAACATACAACCAGTATCTCCCTCCTAAATTAGTTACCCATCTAGAAAATTTATTAACTACTAAAGAATATTACTGTCAAACTAAAAATTATCCTCTAAAAGATATTCTAAACTATGAATCACTAGAAGATATCTTTTCATCCCCAAAAGATCTAATAAAAAATACTTATAAAGATAAAATAACTGAAAATAAATATCTTGAATTATTAACTCTAAATAATAACCAAGAACCACTATCTATCTACTACCAAAAAGTATTATCTTTAATAAAATTAACCCCAATAGATAAAATATCTGAAGAAGAATTATTAAAATTAGCATCTTTTCTAGACCGTTATGAAGTAACTGAAACAATAAATAATATCATTAATCAAGAATATTTCCCTAAAACAAAAACAAGAAAAAAATAACCCTGTCTAAATATGTAAAGTTAGACCAGATTACTTGAATTATTTTTTAGTTATGATATAATTAAAATACCTGAAGGATACGACAACTATATTTAAAACCGACAAAGATATATTTAGGGAATCTAACGTATTGTATGTGTTGAATGCTTAATCCTATTAAGAATCCTAATTACTATACCGTGATTACCCACCTGTGTGATTGCGCGCGGGTTTTATCTCCTTAGTATCGGTTCTTTGGGTAAATAATAATAACAAAGAGATAATGCAAATTATCTCTTTAATTATATGGAGGTTAAAATGTTTGAACGTGTTATTTCTCTAGTCGGGGAAGATAATTATAATAAAATAAAATCTACTGCTGTTTTAATTGTTGGCCTAGGTGGAGTAGGGGGGTATGCTCTAGAATCATTAGTAAGGAGTGGCCTTGGTACTCTCATACTCATAGATTATGATATAATAGATAAAACCAATCTAAATAGACAAATAATAACTACCCAAGAGAATATTGGTACCCCAAAAGTATCTTCCGCCGAAGCAAGAGTAAAATCTATTAATCCTCATTGCAAAGTAATAACTGAAAGAATCTTTTTAGATAAAGACACCATCAATCTTTTAGATAAATATCATCTAGACTATATCATCGATGCCTGTGACTCTGTCCAAGCCAAAAAACTACTAATAGATTATGCTCTTTCCAGAAACATCAAACTAATTTCCAGTATGGGAACAGCTAACAAGCTAGATCCTAGTAAACTAGCAATTACCGATATCAGAAAAACTTCTTATGACCCATTAGCTAAAATAATTAGAAAATATGTCCAAGAACTAAAGACCAATAAAAAGATAATGGTTGTCTCATCAACTGAACAACCACAAAAAACAGGTTGCCTTGCAAGTATGGTCTTTGTTCCTGCAACAGCAGGTCTTCTCTTAGCTAACTATATTATTAAAGATATTCTAAATAATTAATAAAAAAAATCAAGTCATCCTTGATTTTTTATTTACTTTCCATTTTGTTAACTTTTAATGATAGTCTTGATTTTTCTCTATCAACTTTATTTTTATGTACAAGTCCTTTAGATTTTGCGTTGTCTAAACTCTTGATAGCAAGCTTTAAACTCTTTTCAGCAGCCTCTTTATTACCAGCTAAAATTGCCTTATCAGTATTCTTAATTGCATTTTTAACCGTAGACTTTAATTGTTCATTATTTTTAGTTGTCTTAGCTATTTGTTTAATTTTTTTCTTAGCATTCTTAACATTTGCCATTAAAATTCATCTCCTTCCGATACACATTTACCATTTTATCAAAAAAATATTAAAAAAGCAAATAAAATCAATGTTTTTTGTAAAAAATATTGATAGGTGATACGATGCATAAAATAGATTTGTCTAAGTTTAACATAAGAACAGATTTAATTATTGAAAATAATGATATTCCCCATAATACCAAAAGAATAGATAATATAACAATTACCACCACTAAAAAAGATGGCAATTATATTACTTTATCATTCGAAGATATTACAAATTTTGAATCACGTGAAATAGTTGGTAAACATCTTGAAGAAATACTAAAAGATCTTCTTACTATAAACGAAATAAAAGATTCAGCTTCCTGTTTAATAATTGGTTTGGGTAATCGTTTATCAACTCCTGATAGTCTAGGCCCCAAAACAATTGATAACGTCCTAGTAACAGCCCATCTATTTACATTAGGTGAAGTTAAAGAAGGCATTCGTCCAGTATCTTGTTTTACCCCTAATGTTATGGCTAATACCGGCATCGAGTCATCCATTATTATAAAATCTTTAATCAAATCTATTAAACCAGATTTTATCATTGCTATCGATGCCTTGGCCAGTAAATCAATAGATCGCATTAATAAAACAATACAATTAACTGATACCGGTATTCACCCCGGTTCTGGAGTAGGGAACAATCGCTTAGAAATAAGCAAAAAAACTATGGGCATTCCCGTTATTGCAATTGGCATCCCAACAGTCACCACCTCTGTAACTATTGTCCTAGATACAATTAAATACTTATATAAACATATCTCATATATAAAAGAACACGACAGTACCTTTAAACTATCATTTCGGAAGAAAAATTACAAAGATAAATTAACCAACCAAGAATTATCTCCAAATGATAAAGAAGCTTTATTAGGATTATTTGGATCATTACCAGATAATGAACAAAAACATCTAATTGATGAAGTTCTAACCAATACAGAATTGAATCTAATTGTAACTCCCACTGAAATAGACTTTATAATAGATAAACTAAGTAATATTTTATCATCATCTATAAATAATGCTCTTCATCGACAAATAAATCACTACTAAATGTATATAATTAAATATAGGTGATTATATGGCTCATATGAAATTAAAGAAAGTACCCAAGAAAAAGAAATTTAAATATTTTATCTTAATAATCCTCTTATATTTAACATTTTCCTATACTTTTTATTATTCTTTCAAAAATAACAGTCATCTAGCAAACCAAGAGTTTATCAACTTCCTTTTAAACGGAGGAAACATCTCTTTTCAAAACGAATATAAACTTCCAAAACTAATTAATAAAACTATCAATTTCTTCTTAAAAATAGATTTTAAAAATCCCGAAACTATCTTCAATGAAAGTATTTTAGGATATCAAGATAACGAAGAAGATGATACCTATTCCAATTTAGAAAAATTAAAAAAAATAAGTTATTATATAGAAGATCCTAACAAAGTAGATGTAAAAAATCCGCAAGTATATATATATAACTCTCATCAATTAGAAAACTACAATAATGCCAATCTTTCAGTATATGGAATTACCCCAAATGTCTTAATGGCTAGTTATCTATTAAAAGAAAAACTAATTGACGTAGGCATTTCTACTATTGTTGAAGATACCAATCTCACAGAATTCTTAGAATTAAATAACTGGTCTCACGCTAATTCTTATCGTGCCAGCAGAATCTTTATGTTAGATAAAAAGAATACCTATTCCAGTTTAAAATACTATATTGATATTCATCGCGACTCTGTAAGTAAAAATATCTCCACCACAAAAATTAATAATAAACTTTATGCTCGTATTCTCTTCGTCGTAGGAAAAGAGCATAATAATTGGGAAAAAAATCTTGAAGTAGTCACTGAAATAAATAAAATTGCTGAATCATCCTACCCAGGATTAAGTAGAGGCATTTATAAAAAAGAAGGTCCAAATGTAAATGGTATCTATAATCAAGATATATCACCTAATACCATCTTAATAGAGTTAGGAGGAGTAGATAATACTATTGATGAAGTTATGTGTACTATAAACGCTTTAACTGATATATTATCTACGTATATAAATGAAAAAAAATAATCCCATAAAACTAATTTTTATCCTAATCATTATTGCCTTCATCTCAGCATATTATATCTCTAATTCTGGTTACTATGAGTATGAACTCCAACAAAGAACTATTATTACTAATGAAAAAATTAAAGAATTTGAAGAAGATGTCAAAAGCGGTAATGACATAGATATAAAAAAATATCTAGATAATGAAAAAAAAGATTATACGAATAAAATAACCAACGCAATGTATAATCTTAGTGAAAAAGGTAACAAATTTACTCGTAAATGTATAACCTATATATTTAAGAAATTAAGCTATTTAGTAGAAGACTAATAATCATAAAACAAAATCCAATTCCAAAAAATAGCTTAGCTTCTTTTTTATTATAATTACATCCCGTAGGCATAAGTTTCCCAATCGATATCTGAATCATTATTCCTGCAATAAAACTAAATAATATTCCTAATATCATATCATTAATAAATTTATCTAAAAATAGCCACGTAATAACTGCTCCTAATAATTCTGATATAGCTGATATAAAAGTATATAATATTGCCTTAAATTTACTACCTGTAGAATAATATATAGGAATAGCTATACTAATTCCCTCTGGAATATTGTGTAAAGTAATTGCTACACATATAGATATACCTAACATAATATTTCTATTACTTACAATAAAAGTAACAATTCCCTCCGGAATATTGTGCAGTATAATTGCTATCATTGATAAAATACCAGTCTTATATAAACTATTTCCCTCACTAAATTTATCAATTGTCTTATCCATAAAAGAAGAAATAACCATTCCTAATATAAGAGTAACAAAAGACAGTAAAATAACTACTATTCCCTTAAAATTACCCCTCAAATAATTAATAGATTCTGGTATTAAATCCATAATAGATATACATATCATAACACCTGAAGCAAAAGAAAGACCTGCACCTATCAACTTATTACTATCTTTAATTTTAACAAAAATTGGTAGTGTTCCAAGTAAAGTAGATAAACCAGCTAAACTAGTTAAAATAAATGGATATAACAAAATAATCACCCAATTAATTTTATGAATTAATTTATATTTTATTATCTAAAAAAGAATAATAATAAAAAGAAAAAATTAGTTTTTGTAGTAATACTTTTATAAGAAGATTCTCAAAAAAGAACAAAATAATTCTTATAAAAAACAAATAAACTACCAAAATAATAATATAGATTATCTTAGTAGTTTCTATTTTTAATTTTGTAAAAAATAGAATAATAGTAAAAGTAAAAATTAAAAAAAATAAATAAAAATTTAAATAACCATATTATTAAAGTGCACCAATTTTTACATCTTATAACTTTTAATTAATTAACCACAATAGTAATGTAGTCTTAAGGAGTGATAGACTATGAAGAAATTTACTTTCTCATTACTTCTTCTATACTTATTTATTCCCTTATCCGTCTTTGCATATTCTGATTATATTATTGCCTCCGGAGAAAGTATTGGCATTGAATTAAAAGCCGATCACGTTCTAATCGTAGGTTCATATGATATTGGCACTCATAACATTTTAAAAGATACAGATTTAAAAATAGGTGATAAAATAACCAAAATAAATAATCAATCCGTCTCAAGTGTTTTAGATGTTAGCAAAATAATTAATGAGATAAACAAAGATAATGTTACTATAACCTATATAAGAAATGACAAAGAATATCAAGCAAACATTAAACTATATAAAGAAGATGATGAATACCGAACAGGATTATATATAAAAGACACTATAAGAGGAGTAGCTACACTTACTTATATTGATAAAGAGAATAAAACTTTCGGTGCCCTAGGCCACGAAATAATTGAAAAAACTACTAAAACTAAATTTAGTACTAAAAATGGTACTATCTTTAAATCAACCATCACTGGAATTACTAAAAGTAAAGATGGTTCACCTGGTGAAAAAAATGCCAGAAGTGACTCATCTAATGTCTTTGGTGAAGTAAAAGAAAATACTCAAAGTGGAATATTTGGTACATACACAAAAGAAATCCCTACTACCAAATTATATAAAGTTGTCACCTCCAACGAAATAAAATTAGGTAGTGCCAAAATTCTAACTACAATTAGTGGAAACAAAGTAGAAGAATTTGATATTAACATCTTAAAAATTAATGACAATTCTAAAACAAAAAACATTTTATTTGAAATCACCGACAAAACTTTACTTGAAAAAACTGGTGGAATAGTTCAAGGTATGAGTGGTAGTCCAATTATTCAAAATGATAATATAATTGGTGCCGTAAACTACGTTCTAGTAGACAAGACAAATAAAGGATATGGAATATTTATTACCAATATGTTAGAAGAAGCCGAAAACTAGGAAAAAAATCCTAGTTTTTCCATATATTAAATTTACAAATGTCGCTAATTTTCTTATTTAGCCTTGACAAGTTTTAACTAAATGTTTAAAATTATATTTAGGTAGAGTGATTATATATGAAAAGACTATTAACAATAATTTTTGCTATTATAATTATAACAATCAATTCTAATAATGTTTTAGCCTTAACAGTAAATGAAGAAAATATCAGTATGAATATTAGTCAGGAAAAAAGAGTTGAATTATATGCTAACGTTGAAGAAAATATAACTGCCGTTGAATTTGACTTATATTTTACTACATATGATATTCCCGCTAATTTTAAATCTAACAGTGGAATAACTGATACTAATCCAAATGGACCTCATCACAAATTAACTCTTAGTACTAGTGCTAAAGGGCAAGTATTATTAGGTCAAGTTGTTATCAGTACAAGAAGTAACCCCAAAGATAAATCCGGAACAATTAATCTTCAAAATGCCACTGCTATCACCGAATCAGGGAAAACCATAAGACTAAACAGTAAAAATATAGAAATAAGTATTGTCACAAAGCAAGAAACTAAGAAAGACACCAAAGATGATAATAAAGATAAAAACTATAATCTCCTAAAATCCATCGATTCTAAAATAGTAAAAATAAACTTAGAAAATAACGTCTATGAGTATAAAGTAGTTATTAAAAATGATGTTCAAGAATTAGATCTAAAGCCTATTGCTATAAAAGATAATTACAAAATAGAAGTATCTAATCAAAAAATATCAGAATTAACTGATAATAAAATAACCATAAAAGTAACTGATGATGAAAAACATACCCAAGAATATACTATAAAAGTAGAAGTTTTAAAAGAAGTTGAACACGTAAAAATAGATGATGATGTTTTTAAAGAAAAAAATAATTATCAAGGGACTTGGTTAATATTAATAATAATTTTAACATTTTTCCTAGTATTAGGATTGTTACTATTAAAGAAAGGAAAGTAAAGGTTGAATTACAATGGCTAAATTAAAAAAATTTTTAAATAAAAAAAGAATAAGAATAATAATGTTTATAATACTAGATGTTTTAGCATTAACACTATGTTCTTTTTTAGCGTTAGCACTTAGATTGGATTTTCACTTAGAACAAAATTATATTAACAATATATATAAATATCTATTTACAGATTCATTAATCCTAATTTGCATTTTCTCTATATTTAGATTATATAAAAGTATGTGGTCATATGCTTCAATTAATGAAACAATTAATATTATTATTTCCTGTAGTATCTATGAAATAATATCATTTCTATATAAACAAATATTAGAAGTTAACTTACCAAGAAGTTTCTATATAATTGAACTATTCCTACTATATATTTTTATCGGAGCAATTAGATATTCATACCGTATTGCTAGAGTAATAAAAGATTATTACCACGAAAAAAGTGGTTTAACTAACACAATGATTATTGGTGCTGGCGAAGCCGGAAGAATGCTTATCACTGAAATATATAATAATAAAGTAAATTTTAACAATAAAATTTGTTGTATTATCGATGACGACAAAAATAAAATTGGTAGCTATATCAAAAATATTCCTGTTGTTGGCAATCGAGAATATATTGAAAAAGCCGTTGAAAATTATAACATTGAAGAAATAATTATTGCAATGCCCTCCATCGGAAGAGAAAATTTAAACATTATAATTGATGAATGCCAAAAAACAAATTGTACCATTAAAACCCTTCCTGGATTAAATGAATTAGTAGGTAAACCTACGATGAAGAAAGTAAGACCATTGTCTTATGAAGACTTCTTAGGAAGAAAAGAAATTGTCGTAGACTTAAAAGAAATCTCAAAAAGCCTTTGCAACAAAGTAATTCTAGTAACTGGTGGTGGTGGTTCCATCGGCAGTGAATTATGTCGTCAAATTGCCAAATGTCAACCAGAAGAATTAATTATATTTGATATATATGAAAATAATGCCTATGACATCGAACAAGAGTTATTAAGAAATTATCCTAAAATGAACTTAAAAACAATTATCGGTTCTGTTAGGGATTATGCCAGAGTAGAAAGTATTTTTAAAGAATACCATCCAGAATATGTTTTTCACGCTGCCGCTCATAAACACGTTCCCTTAATGGAGCTTAGTCCCAATGAAGCTATTAAAAATAACTGTTTAGGAACTCTAAATACAGTTAAAATAGCCGATAAATACAAAGTTAAAAAATTTGTTTTAATCTCATCAGATAAAGCCGTAAGACCAACTAATGTCATGGGAGCTACTAAAAGAATCTGTGAAATGATCATTCAAGCATATAACAAAAAATCAAAAACCGATTATGTTGCCGTAAGATTTGGTAATGTATTAGGCTCTAATGGTTCAGTTATTCCATTATTTCTAAAACAAATAGATAGTGGTGGCCCCGTAACGGTAACCCATAAAGAAATAACTAGATTTTTTATGACCATCCCAGAAGCTGTATCATTAATATTGCAAGCCTTTTGCTACGCCAATGGTGGTGAAATATTTGTATTAGATATGGGAAAACCTGTAAAAATATACGAATTAGCTAAAAAAATAATTCGCTATAAAGGTCTCGAACCAAATGTAGATATTCAAATCAAAATAACTGGATTAAGACCAGGAGAAAAATTATATGAAGAATTGCTCATGGATGAAGAAGGATTGCAAAGTACTCCTAATAAATTAATTCATATAGGCAAACCAATTGCCATGGATGACGATAAATTCTTCAAAGATCTAGATAAATTAATTGAGTATTCATACAAGAATAATAAAGATATAAAAGAAAAAGTAGCTAAAATAGTAGGTACTTACACAGTAGATAGGGGAAAATAATGAAAAGATTAATAATAATTGGAGCCGGAGGACATGGTCAAGTTGTAAAAGAAGTAGCTGAAGCAACCAAAGTGTATGATGAAATGATATTTTTGGATGATAATAGCAATCTTGCACTAGGAAATATCAGTTCCGTAGTAAATTATTCAAAAGACAATGATGTCTTTTGTGCTATTGGTAATAATGAAAAAAGAGAAGAAATATTACAAATGGTAAAAAAATTAAATTATAATATTCCAATATTAATACATCCAACTGCATATGTAAGTCCAACTGCTATAATTGAAGAAGGCGTTGTAGTAGAACCAATGGCAATCATTAACACTAACTCATTAGTGAAAAAAGGATCCATTATTTCGGTTGGAGCCATTGTAGATCATGATGTCATTATTGAAGCTTATTCTCATATTAATTCTGGCAGTATTTGTAAAGCTGGCAGTAGGATTAAAACGAAACAAAAACTAGAATCTGGCGAAGTTATTAAAGGATATTAATACAAGTTTAAAGGAGTTATAAACGATTATGAAAAAATATTTATATTTAAAGTACTTATTAGATTTCATATTTTCATTAATTGCAGTGATTATATTTTCTCCACTATTTTTACTGTTAATGATATTAATTAAATTAGATTCGCGAGGGCCAATATTTTTTAAGCAAAAAAGAGTAGGGATTCACAAGAACAATTTTTATATTCACAAGTTTAGAACAATGAGAATCGATACTCCAAAAGATATGCCAACTCATCTATTAAAAAATCCAGAATTGTATATTACAAGAGTTGGCAAAATACTTAGGAAAACAAGTTTGGATGAATTACCACAACTATTCGATGTTCTAATTGGTAAAATGTCTTTAATAGGGCCTAGGCCTGCTTTATATAATCAATATGACTTAATAAAAGAAAGAGACAAGTATAAAGCCAATGACATAAGGCCAGGAATCACAGGGTGGGCTCAAATTAATGGCAGGGATGAATTAGAAATTCCCGTTAAAGCTAAATATGATGGAGAATATGTTGAAAAAGTTAGCTTATTTTTTGATATTAAGATATTCTTTTTAACATTTATTAAGGTACTTAAACATGAAGGAATTGTTGAAGGTAATCAAAAAAATAAAAACGGTAAAAAAAATATCTTAGTGGTTTCTCAATATTATTATCCAGAACCGTTCAGAGTAAATGATATTTGCGAAGAATTAGTAAAAAAAGGATATAATGTTGACGTAATAACTGGGATTCCCAATTATCCCGAAGGTAAAATATACGATAAATATAAAAAGCATAAAAATAGATATGAAACAATTAATGGTGTAAACATTCATAGATGCTATACAATACCTAGAAAAAAAGGGATATTCTATAGACTCTTAAATTACTATAGTTTTATGCTTTCATCTATCAGATATGTGAGAAAAATAGAAGATAAGTATGATACCATATTTGTTTATCAGTTATCTCCGGTATTGATGGCTAAAGCCGCAATCAAATACAAAAACAAGTATAACAAAAAACTAATATTATATTGTTTAGATATTTGGCCTGAAAGTCTTACCGCAGGTAATATAAAAAGTACAAGTCTAATTTATAGGCATTACTACAAAGTTTCAAAAAAAATATATAGCAGTGCTGATTTGATTTTAGTTTCTTCCCAAAAATTTACTGAATATTTACATGAAAAGTTTAATATAAATGAAAAAAATATTATATATATTCCACAATATTGCGAAAATATATATAAATCAGTTTCATGCAAAAAAAATAGAAATAATTTTACCGATTTAATGTTTGCTGGAAATATAGGTAAAGCACAAGGTATTGAAACAATCATTAAAGCTGCTAAAGAACTTAAAAATGAAAAAAATATTAGATTTCATATTTTAGGCGATGGTTCTGAGTTAGAAAACCTAAAAAGAAAAGCCTTAGAAGAATACAATCTTAAAAATATTAAGTTTTATGGTCGAAAACCGCTTGAAGAAATGCCAAAATATTATTCTAATGCTGATGCAATGCTTGTTACCATGAAAAAAGATAAGTTTCTATCCATGACTTTGCCAGGAAAAGTCCAAGGATATATGGCTTCAGGAAAGATAATTATAGGTTCAGCTAGCGGTGAAACAAAGCAAACAATAGATAAAGCTAAATGTGGTTATTGTTGTGAATCAGAAGATTATCAAGCTTTAGCAGAACTAATTCGTAGATTTGCTGCATGTAAAGAGCAAACAAAAGAAAGAATGAGTAATAATTCAAAAAAATATTATGAAAAAAATTTCGATAAAAATAAGATAATCAATAATATGATAAATATAATATAGGAGATTTTATGGATGTTTTAATTATTTCAGCTGACAATATTTATTTAACGCCATATATAAAATTTTATATAAAATTATTGGAGCAAAATAATCTATCATATAAAATAATATATTGGGATAAAAACAATAATGAAATTGTTGACAAAAAAAACTATGAAAGATTTACTTTTTTCAGTACGAAAAGAGGAACAAAAGTATTTGGATATTTGAAATTTAGAAAAAAGTTACGTAAAGAACTAAAACTAGGAAACTACAAATTTGTAATTCCTTTGCACACGATTATTGGTTTCTTAATTGGTAAAATCTTAATAAATAAATATAGTAAAAGATATACTTACGATGTAAGGGATTATAGCTATGAAAAATATAAAATTTATAGAGACATACAAAAAAAATTAGTCAATAATTCTGCAATAAATATAATATCTTCAGCTGGATATAAAAATTTTTTACCAAAAGCTGCTAATTATTATATAAAAAACAACATTCCAATGGTAAACAATGTTGAGATTATATATAAGCAAAGAAAAACAAATGAAGTAATTAATATAAGTTATATAGGATTAATACGCTTTATGGAGCAAAATAAAAAAATATTATTATTTTTTAAAAATGATGAAAGATTTCATTTAAATTTTATAGGTACCAATGCCAAAAAATTAGAAGATTTTTGTAAATCAAATGAAATAAAAAATGTAACATTAATTGATACATTTAGTCCAAATGAAACACTTAATTATTATAATAATACAGATTTAATAATGAATATATATGGCAATAACACTCCACTATTAGATTATGCACTATCGAACAAATTATATTATTCTGCAATTCTTAATAAGCCAATTTTAGTAAGTGATAATACTTATATGGAAAAAATAACAAAAAAATATCATTTAGGAATGACTATGTATTTAGAAGATAAAAATGAATTAAATCATTTATTTAATTATGTTAATACATATGATAGAAAAGAATTCAAGAATAATTCTGATAAATTTTTGTCGGTCGTAAAAAAAGAAGATCAAAATACCGAAAATAAAATTAATAAAATTTTAAGGGGGTTAAAGAAATAATATGATTAAAGTCTTACATATGTTTACTACATTAGATTGCGGCGGCGTAGAAAGCTTTTTGTATAATTATTACTCAAGTATAGACCGAAAAAAAATTAGGTTTGATATAATTGTTCCTGGCAATGAAATTGGTTATCTAGAGCCAGAATTTAAAAAAATGGGAAGTAATGTCTTTCATGTGAGCACAGCACACAAAAATTTTCTCAAACAATATAAAGAAATTAATCAAATAATAAAAGATGGAAATTACGATATAATTCATTGCCACGGTTATAAATCAATAATTGGCTTAATCCTTGGCAAGAAAAACAAGTGTAAAGTCAGAATAATTCACAGTCATATGGCTTATGTAAAAGAAAATGTACTAGATTATCTATTCCGTAAGCTCTGTTTATTTCTCATAAAAGTATATTCAACAGATAAATTTGCTTGTGGCATAGATGCCGCTAAATGGTTGTATGGCAAATTAGATTATGAAAAAGGAAATATTACAGTTATAAATAATGCCATTAACTTAGACAAATACTATTTTAATAAAGAAATTAGAAATTCATACAAAAAGAAAATGAATTTGGATAATAATATTATAATTGGAAATATAGCACGTTTAACATATCAAAAAAATCAATCATTTCTACTTGAGATAATGAAAATTATAGTAAAAAAGAATGAAAATTATAAATTATTACTTGTAGGAAATGGCGAAGACGAAGAATTATTAAAAGATTCCGTGGAAAAAATGGGATTAAATAAATATGTTATATTTTTAGGGCTTAGAAAAGATGTTCCTGAGTTATTATCAGTAATGGATATTTTTGTCTTACCATCAAGATACGAAGGACTTCCAGTAGTTTTAGCAGAGGCTCAAGCGGCTGGAATAACATCACTAGTTTCAGATAATATAACACAGGAATTGAATATTACAAATACTATCAAATATTTGCCAATATCTGATGCTGAAAGTGCTAATTTTTGGGCTAATGAAATTCTTAAACTTGACCCTAAAACTATTATTAAAAATAGAGAAAAAAATTGTAAATTAATGCAACATAGTATATATGATATTAAAGAGCAGTCAAAGTTATTGCTAATAAAATATCAAGAATTGATTAAAAAAAGATAGAAAAGAAGGTGATACAATTGAAAGACGTTAATAACGTCAAAAGGTCACAATTAATTCACTTTATTATCATTTATCTCTCGCTAATATTGTTATATAGAATAGAATCTTCTCCAGTGAAAATAATGCTTACCTTAATAATGATATTATTATCTTTCAAAGATAAATATATACCATTTATTTTATTGGGGGCGAGTAATTATCTTCCGACAGTATGTGGAATTTCTCAAGTAATAATTAGTATATTGAATATGATAATTTTGCTTATTTTCAAGCTAATTGATACAAGAAGAAAAATGAAATTTCCATTCAGTTATAAAGAAACATTACTACTTTTGTTAATGGTTATATGGTCATTAATAACAGGAATAATGAACTCTGATATGTCATTTTTTTCATCTATAAGCACAGCCTTTATATTGTGGTTTATTACAATAACATACTATACCCATTATGAACTAGATAATAAAAAGGTCTTACAATATTGTATGATAGGCTTAGGCACCGGTATATTCTTAATGATATTAATAAAATTAAATATATCTGGTTTTGTTAGTAATCATATTTTTCGTTTAGCAATTGGTAATAGATCTGATCCGAATTCTACAGCACTATTGTTCTGTATATTGTCAGTTTATTTATTCATTAGTTTTTCAACTCATTTAGAAAAAGGTAATATCAAATGTATATTAATACTAATAGCATTTATACTTTCAATGATTACACTGTTCCTAACCCAGTCAAGAGGTTCGCTATTATGCTTTGGTATCACTATCGTTATATACTTAATTAACAAAATAGATTTAAGAAAAAAAGTAAATTCAAAAGCAATACTAAATACAATGTTAATTATGTTTATTCTAGCAACTACTTTAATCCTTTTCCCTAAAATGCGTGATTCATTAATAGAGCCACTTAATTCTTTCATTGAAAGAATTAATGATGCTGAATCTAGTGATGGAGAAAGATTATATTTAATTAAAAAAAGTTTGTATTCATTTAAAAATAATCCCATAGTTGGTATTTCACTTAATACATTTAAAGAAAATTATGGTCATGTTCCTCATAATACATTTTGTGACTACCTAGTTACTAACGGAGTTATTGGAGCAATATTCTTTATATTATTTTTTATTGTTCCACTTTTAAAAAACTATTTTTTACAGAAAAAAGAAAATAATAAAATAGAATATTTTTGCTATTTCGCATGTTGTATCAATATCCTATTTTATTCGGCATCAAATGAAAAAATAATTTATATATTGTTAATTGCTTTGCTATTTTTCAAGAAAAATAAACAATACAGTAAGGAGAAATAATATGAAAAATATAATATTACACGGGGCAACCAATTGTAATTCTAGTAATTATGGTGACTATATTTATGGAAAAATGATCTATGATTATCTAAAAAAGCAAAAAGTTAATTGTTGTTTTTACCAACCATCTGATTTTTTTAAAAAGAATCTAACTAATTATCCTAAAGATAATATAGATCTTAAAAATGCTACTGCCATAATATATGTACCAGGAGGATATTTTGGTGAAGGGCATAACGCAAAACTAAAAGAGAACATAGTTCATTTCTTACGATTTTTGCCCATAGGAATTAAAGCAAGCTATAAAAAAATACCAATCGCAGTACTAGCCATCGGAGCTGGCCCAAATAAATGTTGGTTTATGAACATGGGTATAAAAAAAATATGCAAACATGCCAAATTTATTACTGTAAGAGATAAAGAATCTTATAATGCACTAAATAAGCTTACAAAAAATAAAGCCAATATAATTGAAAGTTTTGACTACATTATTCTAAATAATTATATTACAAATAAAAAGTATAAACAAATAGAAGAAATCAAAAAAAATAAAGGTAATAAAAAAATTTTATTAATACATTATAATCATTCGGAAATTGCTTTAGAAAAATTTGCCATATCACTTAATAAATTTCTGGTAAATAATAATGAATATTACACAGTAATTACTGCTGATTCAATATTAGAGAACGAAGATGAGTTGTTTGCTAAATTTAATAATATTTGTAACAAAGCAAATTATCATTTTATATATGATGATCCGAATGAATTAACAGAATTATTAAATATATGTGATCTTGTCCTAACTTGCAAATTACACGTAGGTGTTGTTGCTTCAATGTTTCATAAATCTGTTGTGGTATCAGCATGTCATCCTGAAAAGACAAAAAGATTTTATGATGCCATAGGTGAAGTTGATAGATGCACATCCTTGTTTGAAGCGAGTGTTGATGATATAGTTGAACTACTAAACAAGTATCAAAATAAAAAAATTGAAATACCCAAAAAATTATTTGAAAAAGCAAATATAACAAAAGTTGAATTGGATAAATTTTTAAAGGACTTAAATCATGAAAACTCAAAATAAAATTTTATTAAAAAATACTATCTCTCTATATATCATGAATATAGTTAAATTACTATTTCCAATTTTAACTTTGCCATATTTAACCCGCATTTTGACAACAAACACATATGGTGTTGTAGTTTATGTTAAGTCCATTATAGTATACGTACAACTAATAATTGATTATGGCTTTCTATTATCGGCAACAAAAAAAATTACAATGATTCAAGGTGATAAAAAAGAAGTTGGAAAAATAGTTGGAGATACAATTATTGAAAAAATATGTTTATCCCTTGTCGCTTTAATTATATTTATAATACTGACATTTACTATACCAATTTTGGCCAATTATAAAGGATTCGCTCTTTTATATTTCCTATCATCTGCAATAACTATATTTATTCTAGACTTCTTATATAGAGGAATTGAAAAAATGAATTTGATAGCTATTCCTTATGTTGTATCAAAAACCATTAGTACAGTTCTATTATTCGTTTGTGTAAAATCAGACAAGAACTTAATATTAATAGCTATTCTCGAAGTAATAGGCAATCTTTTTGCAGCAATAGTATCAATGATGTTGTTAAAAAAAGAAAATATTTTCGTTTCTATCACAAATATGAAGAAATGGATATATGACATCAAAGAATCAACAGTATATTTCATGTCAAATTTTGCTACAACTATTTTTGGAGCATTAACTACAATTATTATTGGATTTTATTTTTCAACAAATGAAATTGCCTATTGGGGATTATGTATGCAAATATTATCTGCTACTAAAGCTTTGTACAATCCCATAACTAATAGTCTATATCCTTATATGATAAAAAGCAAAAATTTAAAAATAATTAATAAAATTAATACAATAATGCTAATTCCAATGATTATTGGATCAATAATTGTATTAATATATTCAGCAGACGTTGTTAAAATAATAGGCGGGGAAAAATATATATATGCGGGCAGTATATTAAAATACTTGTTACCGGCATTTATATTTAGCTTCTATTCAATGATATATGGATGGCCAGTTTTAGGGGCAATAGATAAAAATAAGGAAACCACAAAAACTACAATATTTGCATCTATATCGCAAATAATAGGAATGTTTATAATTATATATTTTAAAAAGTTTGATTTAAAATATTTTGCTATAAATTGTAGTATTTCAGAAATGTTACTATTTTTAATGAGATACATATATTATTTAAAAAACAAAAAATCTTTTAATTATTCGGAGGTAAAAAAATGAGTATATTCAAAGGAAAAACATTATTAATTACTGGAGGAACAGGTTCTTTTGGTAATGCTGTATTGAAAAGATTTTTAGATACAGACATTGAGGAAATTAGAATATTTTCTCGTGATGAAAAAAAGCAAGAGGATATGCGTATAAAGTATAAAAATGATAAAATAAAATTTTATATTGGTGACGTTAGAGATTATCGTAGTATTGATGATGCAATGGATGGAGTTGATTACATATTTCATGCTGCTGCTTTAAAACAAGTGCCCAGTTGTGAATTTTTTCCACTTGAAGCAGTTAAGACTAATGTTTTAGGAACCGATAATGTTCTTGAAGCAGCCATTAATCATTGCGTAAAAAAAGTAATCGTTTTAAGTACTGATAAAGCCGCTTATCCGATTAACGCTATGGGTATGAGTAAAGCTATGATGGAAAAAGTAGCAATTGCCAAAGGAAGAAACTTAAAAAAAGAACAAACAATAATATGTCGCACAAGATATGGAAATGTAATGGCTTCACGTGGTTCAGTTATTCCACTTTTTCTTGAACAAATAGATAGCAATCAGCCACTTACAATAACAAATCCAAAAATGACGAGATTTATGATGACTCTTGAAGATGCAGTTGATTTAGTTTTATACGCTTTTGAGCATGGAGAACAGGGAGATTTATTTGTACAAAAAGCTCCTGCCGCTACTATAGACGTTTTAGCTAAAGCCATCAAAAAAATCAAAAATAGTGATGCACCAATCAACTGTATAGGTACTAGACATGGTGAAAAGCTATATGAAGTGTTAGTAACAAAAGAAGAGATGATAAATGCCATTGATATGGGAGAATATTTTAGAATACCAGCTGATAATCGCAATCTAAACTATCAAAAATATATCAATGAAGGAAATGCAGATTTAGAACATATTGAAGAATATAATTCACATAATACAAGAAGATTAGACATTGATGGTATGGTTGAATTATTAAAGAAACTGGATTTATTTAAGTAGGTGAAATATGAAAATATTAATTACTGGATCAAACGGATTTATAGGCAAAAATTTAGTATCTGAATTAAAGAATAGAGGATATAACGAATTGTATGAATGTGATATAGCTACAACAGAACAAGAATTAAATGAATATGCTAAAAATTGTGAATTTGTCTTTCATTTAGCTGGTGTAAATAGACCATTAAATAATGAAGAATACATGAGCGGTAATTTTGGCTTTACTAACAAATTACTAAGTCTATTGAAAAAATATAACAATAAGTCTCCCATATTAATTACTTCATCAATTCAAGCAAAGCTAGATAATGCTTATGGAATATCTAAAAAAGCTGGTGAAGATTTAATCTTTAAATATGCAAAAGAAGAAGACGTAAAAGTATATGTATATCGTTTAACTAACGTATTTGGTAAATGGTGCAAACCTAACTATAACAGTGTCATAGCTACATTTTGTTATAATATTAGTCATAACCTAGATATAAAAATCAATGACGAAAACACAGAATTAAATTTAATATATATTGATGATGTAATAGCTACATTTATTAATACTATGGAAAACAAACTAGATAAAAATATCAAATTCTATAAAGTGATTCCAGAGTATAAAATAAAACTTGGCAAAATTGTGGAATTATTATATAGCTTTAAAGAATCAAGAAATAATCTACTAATTCCTAATATGAAAGATTCTTTTTCTAAAAAACTATATAGTACATACCTTAGTTATTTAGAAGAAAATGATTTTAGTTATAAATTAAAAATGAATACAGATAATAGAGGATCATTTACAGAACTGTTTAAAAGCATCGACCGTGGGCAAATATCAGTAAACATTGCTAAACCAGGAATTACTAAAGGCAATCATTGGCATCATACCAAAAACGAAAAGTTTGTTGTTGTAAGTGGAAAAGGATTAATTCAATTTAGGAAAATAGATGATTCAAAAATTATTGAATATCACGTAACTGGTGATGATATCACAGTGGTAGATATTCCAGTTGGATACGCACATAATATTATTAATGAAGGGGATACAGAATTAATAACCGTTATGTGGTGTAATGAATTATATGCTAAAGAAAAGCCAGATACATATTTTATGGAGGTATAAATGGAAAAATTAAAAGTAATGGTAGTCGTAGGAACAAGACCAGAAATTATAAGATTATCTGAAGTGATTAAAGCAATTGATAAATACTTTAATTTAATATTAGTGCATACAGGGCAAAACTATGATTACACATTAAATGAAATATTTTTTAAAGAATTTGGATTAAAAGAACCAGATTATTATCTAAATTCTCCAGGAAAAAATTTAGGAGAAACCGTTGGTAATATTATTGCCAAAAGTTATGAAGTAATAAATAAAGAAAAGCCAGATGCTTTACTTATTCTTGGTGACACTAATAGTTGTTTAGTAGCATATTCTGCAAAAAGACTCAAAGTACCAATATTTCATATGGAAGCGGGTAATAGATGCTTTGATTTTAATGTACCCGAAGAAATTAATCGTAGAGTAGTTGATCATATAAGTGATATCAATTTAGCATACACAGAAAATGCTAGAAGATATTTAATTAATGAAGGAATAAAAAATGACTTTCTTTATGTAACAGGATCACCAATGGCGGAAGTTTTAAATGCTAATATGAAATCAATTGATAATTCAAGAATTCTAGAGAAATATAATTTAAAAGAAAAAGATTATTTTGTTGTGAGTGCTCATAGAGAAGAAAATATTGATTTAGATGATAATTTTGCAAAACTGGTTAATAGTTTAAACAAAGTAGCAGAAATTTATCAAAAAAAGATAATATTTTCTACTCATCCAAGAACAGCTAAAAAAATTAAAGAAAAAGACATCAAATTTAATAGTTTAATAGAAAATATAGAACCATTAGGATTTTTTGATTATGTTGCTCTTCAGAAACATGCATATTGTGTTTTATCAGATAGTGGTACAATTCCAGAAGAAAGTTCAATTTTAAATTTTCCTGGTGTATCTCTAAGAACAAGTACAGAAAGACCAGAAGCATTAGATGGCGGTGGAATAGTTTTAGGTGGAATTAATGAAAGAGATATCTTAAACAGTATCAGCTTAGCCGTTGACTCTTTTAAAGAAAGTAAAGAAAACCCTGTTAAAGATTACAGAGATATTAATGTTTCAGAAAAAGTAGTTAAAATAATTCAAAGTTATTACAATATTATTAATGACAGAATATGGAAAAAGAAATAGCACAAGGAAGTGATAAATTTATGAAAAAAGTAATGCTTGTATTTGGAACGAGACCAGAAGCTATAAAAATGTGTCCTTTAGTAAATGAACTAAAAAAAAGAAAAAAAATAGAGACAATTGTCTGTGTAACTGGTCAACATAGACAAATGTTAGATCAAGTTTTAGAAGCATTTAATGTAGTACCAAACTATGATTTATCAATAATGAAAGAAAAACAAACACTATTTGACATAACTACCAACATTCTAAATAAAATAAGAGAAGTATTAGAAAAAGAGAAACCGGACGTCGTACTTGTACACGGAGATACTTCAACAACATTTGTTACAGCTTTAGCTTGTTACTATTTACAAATTCCTGTTGGTCATGTTGAAGCAGGATTAAGAACATATGATATCTATTCGCCATACCCAGAAGAATTTAATAGACAAGGCGTAAGTATAATTGCCAAATACAACTTTGCCCCAACAGAATTAAGTAAGAAAAATTTAATCAATGAAGGCAAATCAGAAAAAAATATCTATGTAACAGGAAACACTGCCATAGATGCTCTAAAAACCACTGTAAAAAAAGACTATAAAAATGAAATATTAGAGTGGGCCAGTGACAGTAGACTAATAATTTTAACCGCCCACAGAAGAGAAAATCTCGGAGAACCATTAAAACATATGTTTAAAGCCATTAAACGAATAGTAGAAGAATTTCCAGATATAAAAGTAATATATCCTATACATATGAACCCGGTAGTAAGAGAAACAGCCAACGAAATACTTGGAAATGATAGTAGAATTAGAATTATTGAACCATTAGAAGTATTAGACTTTCATAACTTTTTAGCAAGAGCATATCTAATTTTAACCGATAGCGGAGGTATACAAGAAGAAGCTCCATCATTAGGTAAGCCAGTACTAGTAATGCGAGATACAACCGAACGCCCAGAGGGAATAAAAGCAGGAACTCTTAAATTAGTTGGAACACAAGAAGAAACAATATATAAGGAATTTAAAAACCTTTTAACAAATAAAGAAGAATACAGTAAAATGGCAACAGCATCAAATCCATACGGCGATGGTACCGCATGCATTAAAATTGCCAACATTTTAGAAAAATCACTTGATGAAAAACAATAAATTATCAATAATTTTCACCCTAGCTTGGATGGCCATAATTTTTACAATGTCATCATTTAATTCTATTGAATCAGCCAATCAATCAAATTATATAGTAAATATAATATCTAGTGTACTAAATATAAATAATATAGAATTACTAAATTTAATAATTAGAAAATTAGCTCACTACATAGAATATTTAATCCTAGGAATACTTGTAATAAATATGTTTATTAAAAATAATATTCCCAAATCATATTTAATATCTATAATATTCTGTGTTATATATGCTATAAGTGATGAAATTCACCAATTCATAATACCAGGCAGAGCCTGTCAAATAAAAGATATCCTAATAGATAGTATCGGTTCAATTACAGGTATCTATTTATATAAATTAATTAGCAAAAGAAAAAAATCTATCAATTAAAGAAACTGTAAAAATGACAGTTTCTTTAATTTTAAAAATCTGATAACATAAAATATCAAATATTTTCTTATAATTACTTATACGTAAACATCATCAAATATCTGTTAAAAGTACCTTTCCAAAAAACAAATTCTACTAAATTATAACTATTTGCATAACTAAGATAAATATGATATAAAAGATTTAATATCATATAATTTAATATGATAGATTATGAAAGAATTAAAAGTACCAAAGATGAAGATCTAATATTTATTATATATTACATAATTATTACCCTTTCATTGTATGCAAACCACATAGAAAGAGAATATCTTGTAACAAAAAATAAAGAAAAAGGCGAAAAATATCGAAATACTCTATATATTATCTTTGGAACAGCTACTCTAGTATACATTTACTATACTATCAAAGGATTTAAAGATTTAAATAAAAGTCCTAACGAAGAGGATAAAAGATTAAATGAATTAGCTCTATTAGCCAGTATATTAGTATTAATAAGTGGATTTATATACTTATATATAATTTATAAAGACAAAGATATAAATGTAGAAATAGCCTTTAATTAACACAAAAATACATTTTTCTCATATATATCTATATATAATAAAATAAGAGGTGGTCAATGTAAAATTATTATATCTATAAGCATAATAGTATTTTTATTAATAATTGTCTTTTTTACCTCCCTCTTAATTTTTACATTAATAGAAAAAGACAATTAACAATTACCTAAAGAAGAGTTAAATATATAATATCAAGTATAAACAATATTTAACTCTTCTTTATACTTGACAAAATCAATTAATAATATATAATAAATACCTATAAAAGGGGAGTATTTATGACTGATAAAGAAATAATTTATAATAGATACCAAGAATTATTACTACATAAAGATTTTGAATTAACAGTTGAACATTTACAAAAAATTCACGCCTACTTATTTGCCGGGTTTATTCCCAACAGTGGCCAATTTAGAACATATAACATCACCAAAAAAGAAGAAATTTTATATGGAAATAGCGTAATATATGCTGACTACCACAATATTAATGCCTATTTAAAATATGATATTACCTATGAAAAACAAATTGATTATCATAATATTTCATATGAACTATTAATAAAAAGAATTAGTGACTTTCTTCTTAGAATATGGCAAGCACACCCCTTCGAAGACGGTAACACCAGAACTACAATTACTTTTGTTCTAAAATTTTTAAATACCATTGGTTATGATATAGATAGTGAATATTTAAGAATGAACATAAGACAATTAAGGAATTCCCTAGTAATAAGATTATATACAGAAAAAAATACCCCAAATAACATATCTTATCTTCCTTTAGAAGATTTTCTAAGAATACTAGTTAAAGAAAATTCTCAACAAAATAAAATAAAAAAGACTTTAAAAATACGATAATTAAGATCGTATTTTTAAATTATCAAAAAAGATTGTCAAACAAACTTAAACTATGTTATAATTGTAAAGTAGAGGTGTAATAAAATGGAAGAAATTGATTTAAAAGAATTATTTGAATACGTAAAAAACAAGCTTGGCTTAATAATCGTAATTACTGTAGGAATATGCTTATTAGGATGCATATACGGTTTAGTCTTTCAAAAACCAATGTATAAATCATATACAACCGTCATTCTAGGTAGTAATGCTACAAGTAGTAGTCAAACAATCACTCAAACTGATATCACTATAAACCGTAATCTAGTAGATACATATGCTCAAATAGTTACATCACGCAGAGTATTAGACCAAGTAATTAATGAACTTAACCTAGATATTTCATATGAAAGCCTTAAAAGTAAAATATCTGTTAGTGCCGTTAATAACACTGAAATTATTAAAATTAATGCTGAAGATAATGATGCCATTAAAGCCAAAAACATTGCAAATATTACTGCAAATTACTTCAAAAAAGAAATTGTTGATTTGTATAATATGAATAATGTTAACATTTTAGATGAAGCTATTCAAGAAAAAAATCCATATAACATTAATATAACTAAACAAATCATCGTATACTTTATGATTGGCTTAATTCTTGCTATTGGTATTGTCTTCGTAGTTTTCTATTTTGATAGAACCATTAAATCAGCAGAACAAGTAGAGCAAAAAATAAAATTACCAATATTAGGTAGCGTTGAAGAATATCAGAAAGGTGGTAAAAAATAATGAAAGATGAATTAGTTATTCATAATAGACCAAAGTCAAATATTAGTGAAGATATTCGTACAATCAGAACAAACTTAATGTTTACCTCTTCTGATGAAGAATCAAAAGTAATTTTAGTAACCAGTTCTGTCCCTGGAGAAGGAAAAAGTTTTATCAGTAGTAATTTAGCGGTAGCCTTTGCCCAAACAGGAGAATCGACCCTATTAATAGACAGTGACCTTCGATTAGGAAGAATTCACAAAGTTTTCGGATTATCAAATACCAAAGGTCTATCTAATCTATTAATAGATCAAAATATCGTAGATTGTGCTGAATACATAAAAAAGACATCTATTCCCAATCTATATGTTATACCAAGAGGTACTGTTCCTCCAAACCCCAGTGAACTATTAAACTCCACCAATACTAAAAAAATAATTGCCTTTTTAAAGCAAAATTTTGATCATATAATATTTGATGGGGTTCCTATAAATGGACTACCAGACTCTCTAATAATGGCTAGCTTGGTAGATCGTGTAGTAATCGTTACCTCTGTTGGATATACCAAAATAGATGAATTAAATGAAACTAAAAAAGCACTAGAAAAAATAGATGCTAATATTGCTGGAATAGTAATAAACAGAACTTGTCAAACAAAACGTGGAAAATATTCCAACTACTACGAATAAAGGAGGTAATTATGACCGACACACACTCACATATATTATTTGGTATAGATGACGGAAGCATTAACCCTGAAGAAAGTCTTCGTCTTCTAAAAAGAATGGCCGAAATTGGTTTCACCGACATAATTTTAACCCCACACTACATTGAAAGTACCGAATATAGTGCCAATAACGAAGAAAAAACCAAACGCTTTCTTTACTTAAAAGAAGCTGTCAAACAAAACAATATAAATATCTCACTCCATCTAGGAAATGAGATATTTATTCATAACGACATTTTATCATCTATCAATAATGGATTAATATTTGGATTAAATCAAAGTAACTATCTTCTAATCGAATTACCATTTCATAATCAAATTATAAATCTAGAAGATATGATATATGAACTTCAAATACAAGGATATATTCCAGTAATCGCTCATCCCGAAAGATATACATATTTCCAAGAAAATCCCAAATTAATAGAATCATTAAAAGAAATGGGTGTCTTATTTCAATGCAATTATTCCAGTATTTTAGGATACTATCATAAAGAAGCTGAAAAATTAATGAAATATCTCTTAAAAAAAGAATATGTTGATTTCCTTGGAACAGATATCCATCATATTAATAAAACATATGTAATTGATAACTTTCCAAAAATAAAAAAAAGTATCATAAAAATTACCGGACCCAAATACTATGATCAAATAATGTCGAATTGTAATAACCTAATAAAATAACTAAGTGGTGATATTATGGAAAATAAAAGAAAAAATTCTTCTCCTAAGAAAAAAATAAAACTAAGTATTATCGGAGTATTATTATCATTACTATTTACAGGAATGAATATATCATTAGTAGTTCTCCTAAATACCCTTAATATAATTCCAGATAAATACTATAAATTACTAATTATTTGTTTAATACTAATAAACATAATTTTAAACTTCTTCTTATCTCTAAAATTTAAAAATAAAGTCCTAAAAGTATTTAAAGTATTATCTTATATTTTTTCAATAATTTTAATAATTCTCTTTACAATAGGAATAATTTATTTAAACAAAACAATGAACCTTTTTGATAATATCTCAATTATCAAAGAAGAAGTAACGAATTATTATTTAATAGTTCTAAATGATTCTAATTGCCAAGAAGCATCAGATCTCTATGGTAAAACAATGGCTTATTTTGAATTAACTGATAAAGAAGTAATTAATCGCATTAAATTAGATTTAACCTATAGTGAAGAAAAAGATCTTCTAACCTTAAAAAGCAAACTATTGAATAAAGAAGTTGAATCAATTTTAATTAGTGACATTATAAAAAATAGATATGAAGAAGACGATGAAACTTTTAATCAAAACACTCGTATTTTAAAAACCATTTACATCAAAAAAGAGATTGAGGATATTACTAAACGTGTTTCCATAAAGAATACCCCATATAATATCCTAATAAGTGGTACTGATACCTTTGGAGACATAAATAATGCTGCCAGAAACGATGTTAACATTGTTGCCACTGTTAACCCAAATACCAACGAAATATTGTTAACTTCCATCCCCCGTGATTATTACGTTCAATTACACGATAAACCCGGCTATAAAGATAAATTAACTCACGCTAGTTACTACGGAATTAATACTGCTATAAAAACCATCGAAGACATCTTTGATATTGATATTAACTATTATATCAAAGTAAATTTTACCACTGTCATTGACCTAGTAAATAAAATTGGTGGTATAGAAGTTTATGCAGATCAAGCCGTAAGTTTATATGGATGTCCAAGAATAAAAGTTGGCATAAATAAATTAAATGGTGCTTGTGCATTGGCCTTTTCAAGGGAAAGATATTCATACTCTGACGGTGATAGACATCGTGGAAGAAACCAGCAAGAAGTAATCCAAGCAATATTCAAAAAATTAAGTAGCGGAACAACAATTTTTACCCAATATACTGACATTTTAGATGCTCTTGAAGGAAAATTTGCAACCAATATGGATATGAATGAAATAACTAACTTCTTAAAATATGAATTTTCCGAATTAAACGACTATACATTTAAATCCATTCAAGTAGATGGTACTGGTTCAATGGGAAAAACTTATTCCTATCCAAATCAGGACTTATGGATAATGATTCCTGATCAAAAAACAATAGATAATGCCAAAATTCAAATAAACAAAGTATTAAATAATGAAAGTATCAAATAAAAAAGCTATTAAGCTTTTTTTCATTATAACCATAATTTGTTTTTTATAATTATTTATGCTATTATATTAATGGTGTTAATTATGAAATTAAAAAAAATTTATTTAGAAATAACCAATTCCTGCAATTTAAATTGCGACTTTTGTATCAAAAATCAAAGAAAAATCACTTCACTAACTATCCCCAACTATCAATTTATTATTAATAAAATTAAACCTTATACTAAAGAACTATATCTTCATATTCTAGGAGAACCATTACTTCATAAAAATATCAACTATTTTATTGAATATGCTACTAATAATAACTTAAAAGTAAATATAACCACTAACGGCTACCTAATAAACAATTTATCAGATAATACCAAACTATCCAGATTAAATATTTCTCTTCACAGTTACAAAGAAAGCCCTTATCTCACTCTAGAAGAATATCTTAATAATATTTTCAATAAAATCGATAAAATTAAAAAAAATACTTATATTACTTTAAGATTATGGGTAAAAGATAAAAATACTACCTATATTCTAAATTACTTAAATAACAGATACCACTTAAATATTAAAAATTTAGAAAACAATACCAAAGTAAAAGTTGCCCCTAATCTACTAATTGATACCTTTCACGAATTTATATGGCCCGATATGAATAACAAACATTACGAAGAAAAAGGCACTTGTAAAGGCCTAATAGATCATATAGGAATACTATCAGATGGTACCATTATTCCTTGTTGTCTAGATAGTAGGGGAGTATTATCCTTAGGAAACATCTACCAAGATAACATTCCAGACATATATGAAAAAGACATAGTAAAAGAAATGATCAAAGGATTTAAAAACAACTATAAATGCCAAGAACTATGTCGACATTGTCATTTCCTTTAAAAATAAATATTATTACTATATTTAAGATAAAATTTATGATTTTTAAATTTTATCTTTTATTTTTATTTTACTTATGCTATAATCATATTATAGGAGAATAAGATATGAGAAATAAGACTATCAAAATAATATTAATAATATCTTGCATCGTAATAATAACCGGTTTATTATTTCTAAAAAAGAATAAAAGCAAAAAAAATAACCAAATAGAAATAATCGATGCCACTTATATTTGTGATAATTATCAAGAAAAATTCTATGAAGATAATAAATATACTTATTATTTTCCTTGTACTAAAAGTACATCAATCTATATAAAATATAAAAACGGCAATAAATACTTAGTAACAAAAGCCCTTGAAGAAGGTAAAATAACCATCGAAGAATTATTAAAAAATGGTTTAGAAGTAATTAAAAAAGAAAAATAACAATGGAGGCAAATTATGGAAAAAAAATTAATTCTAAAACTAAATAATCACGATGTTTATTACATAAAAGACGAAATAATCTCTTACTACCTTGCCATTCCAAAAAATTATAATAAAACCAACATATGTATTGAACTAAAAAATAAAATGGATAACTATAACTTAGAATTAAACGATGAAATATGGGTAATGGAAAACATCAAAAATACCTATTCATATATAGATGAATATAACATAACACTAGTTCTACCAATCCTATCTGAAGAAAATATCAGTATCCTAGAAAAAATAGATAGTACTAAATTTGACAAAATAGATTTTATCCTAGGGAAAATTATTAATAGTGCCTATATCAATTTAAAAGCCGCTAATAAAGTCATTGAAAATCAAGTAATTTTAGTAGACAACGAAAGATACAAAACATTTATTAATTGGTTTACTACCAGATACAGTAATCGCATAATTTGCCGAAAACTATTAGAATTAATTCAATACTACAATGCTAATGCCACATCCTATAAAAGGCTAGAAACCCCAGTAATGAATTTTGTCGTTGGCAGTTATAATACCGAAATAGACGCACCCGCTAAAATAGAAAATCCTGAAGAAGAACCACCACTAACAGCTAAAAAAGCTATTCCCGCTACCAGTAGTGGATTTACCAGTTATTGGTTACTAGCCATCATAACTATTGTCGTTGCCGGTATTGTAGCATTTATTGCATTCTATTATAAATAAAAGAGAGTTTTTATAACAACTCTCTTTAATAATACTATAAAAAGTATGCCACAATGCCAATAACAGCTGAAGCCAACATCAATAAAAGCATTATTATTCCCAATATCCTAAAACCTAAACTAGTCTTATTTTTTTTCTTTTTACTCATTATCCACACCTCATAATAATTATACCTAAATTATGGAATAATTACAATATAAAAGAATATAATTTTATGGGTGAACTTATGATAAAAAAATATAATCGCATTAAAGATATTATTTTTCCTAACAAAAAACTAAACATTTTCATTATCAGTATACTATTCCTAGGTATTATTACTGGAGCAATTTTTGCAAATATAATTAATCTAAACGATAAAACACTTGTAATAGATAAAATAAAACTCTTTATTGAAAATATTAATACAAATAAAATAGACTCAATTATTGCTTTAAAAAACAGTCTTACCATTAATACAATATATATAACCCTAATATGGATTCTAGGAATGACCTTTATTGGTTTTATAATTACCATAATCTTACTATTTACCAAAAGTTTTATTTTAGGATTCTCTCTAGCATCATTTATCCTAACTTACAACTATAAAGGCATTATTCTATCAACTATCTATCTAATATTCGGCCAATTATTAAACATTTTCACTATAATAATTTTAAGCATCTATAGTATTATGTTTGGAATAAAACTCTTTAAAATAATCATCAAAAAGGATAATAATCAAAACACCTTAAAACAATTTAAAAATTATACCATTATCTTTATAATAACTATCATCATAAGTATCATATCTTCATTAAGCGAATCATTTCTCTTACCATCACTAATCAAGTTAATAATAAAACTCTTTACAAAATAAAATCTTTATCATTTACAACTTAGCAGATTAATGATATACTTTTAACAGGTGAGAAAAATGAAAACTGTAGTAATAGGTATGTCTGGTGGAGTTGACTCCTCAGTAGCAGCCATCTTATTAAAAGAACAAGGATATAACGTTATCGGATTATTTATGCGTAATTGGGATAGCACCATTAATAATGATTTTCTAGGAAATCCCGATCTTAATAATGATATCTGTCCCCAAGAAAAAGACTATAACGATGCCTTATCCGTATGTAATAAAATCAATATTCCCTTATATCGTGTAGACTATGTAAAAGAGTATTGGGATTATGTATTCACATACTTTCTAGAAGAATTAAAAAAAGGCCGTACACCAAATCCCGATGTTATGTGTAACAAATATATTAAATTTGATCTATTCTACAAAAAAGCCAAAGAACTAGGAGCTGAATACATAGCCACTGGTCACTATGCAAAAATAATTAACGGTAAATTACATAAAGCAAGTGATTTAAATAAAGATCAAAGCTACTTTCTAGCATATGTAAATAAAGACATCTTTAAAGAGGTAATATTCCCTCTACAAGACATTGAAAAACCTAAAGTCAGAGAAATAGCAGCCAAATATGATTTAATTACTGCAAAGAAGAAAGATTCAACTGGAATCTGCTTTATCGGAGAAAGAAATTTCACCAAATTCTTAAAAAATTACCTTCCAAACACACCTGGAAAAATAATTGATATTGAAACTAAAGAAGTATTAGGTACACACATTGGACTAATGTATTATACCATTGGTCAAAGAAAAGGACTAAATCTAGGTGGTGCCAACAATAAAATCTTTGTTGTTGAAAAGGATTTAACTAATAACATCCTATACGTTGCTACAGGTAATGAAAATAAATATTTATATTCCAATAAAGCTATCATCACTGACTTTAACTTTCTAACAGACAGTAGAGTAGAGGAGTGTACTTGCAAATTTAGATATCGTCAAAATGATATTCCTTGCAAAGTAAAATATTTAAATAACTCTACTATTGAAGTAACATATGACAAAGCAAAAGCCGTAACACCAGGTCAATTTTGTGTTTTATATAATGGCACAGAATGTTTAGGTGGCGGAATTATTGACAAAGTATATAAAGACTAATTAAAGTCTTTTTTATTAATTTTAATCTTTTAATCACTAATAAATTGACATCAAAAAAATACTTTGCTACAATGATAATAGTATAAACAGAGGTGCCCAAATGAGAGTAATCATATTATTATTAATATCAATATTACCAATCTTTTTAATCGGATATTATGTCTATAAGCACGATAACAATAAAGAACCAAAACGACTTCTAATAAAACTATTCATTTACGGAATGTTATCATGCATTCCCGCCATTATATTAGAACTAATAATAGAATTATTCTTCAAAGATGAAATTCTAATGAATTTACCCGAATTATTTATCTTCATTTTTATAGACGTCGCTCTAATTGAAGAAATCTGTAAATGGCTTATGACGTATAAAATCTCATATAATAATCCAGAATTCAATCAAATCTATGATACCATCGTCTATGCCGTAAGCGTATCTTTAGGCTTTGCCGCCTTTGAAAATATCTTCTATGTATTAGACTCAGGATATCTTACCGGACTATTAAGGGCAATATTTGCCATTCCCGGTCACACCTGCGATGCTATTATTATGGGAAGATATCTCGGTCTTGCAAAAGATGCCAAGATTAAAAATAATAAAAAACTAGAAAAAAAGAATCTCGTACTAAGCATCTTATTACCATCTTTAGCACACACAATCTATGACTTTTGTATTTCCGCCCAAGCCAATATCTTTATATATATATTTCTAATTGTAATATTATGGATATATATCTATAGTATCAGAAAAATAAAATATATATCAAAAAAGAATTATTACTTAAAGAATAAAGAATTATATTGTCCAAATTGTCAAAGCAAAAATGAATATGAGAATAATTTTTGTACAAAATGTGGCGAACCACTATCACAAGTTAAAATAAATAATTCCAATAACTTGACAAATATGAATGTAAAATGATAAAATTATATATGTAGGAGGGTGTTACTTAATATGAATACCGTCGAAAAAATTAATATTATCTTAAAAGAAGCAAATATATCTAAAGTAAATTTAGCTAAATATTTAGGTGTCTCTAGACAGATGGTATACAACTATCTAGATGGCGAAGATTTATCAAAATTATCTAATGATAAATCACAGGCACTATTTACATTATTAAATGTAAAAAATGAAGAAGAGTTAAAAAATATTGAATTAACTAAAGAATATATTCAAGAAGTTGGTAACAAATTATTTAACTCAAAAAGAAACACTGTTAAGAAGAACGAAATAATTGAATTATCTGGTTTACGTCCAGAAGAACAAAATCTAATAAATGATATATTCTTTGTTATTAAAGAAATGTTAAACGAAGATAAAACAAAAAACAGTTTGACAATATTAAGTTACTTCTATCATTTCATTCAGGCTGTAAACAAAACCAAAGAAGCGAAATATATTCTTGCCTACATATCAAAAGCTGCTGGATTTACACCACCAACTGTCTATGAATTTGAAGAAGATCAACAATTCGTCTTTGAAAGTATTATGTACTCTGCAATGACTCTATATAACAACGGAGGAGCTTCAAGAACAAAATTAACTGAATCTCACCGTCGCTGGGAAAATGAACTTTCAAAAAAGAATGAAGAAAAACTAAGTCGTACCCAAGAATTAAATACAGCAAAAGTCTTAGCACTTAAAGAACTAGGATATACCGAAATAAATGAACATAATGCCAGTGAAGTCTTCGATAAAATAGCCGAAATTCAATCACGTGGTATATATAATTAGAAAAACAAGCATAATAACTTGTTTTTTTCTACTATATAAATGTATATAATGAATTTACATTCATTATTCAATTTGATATAATTAAAAAAAGAAAAACTGCCAAAGCAGTTGCTCTTACTAGAGTAAGTATTATAGCACTCAAAAAAAGAGTGCTTCTATTTGACTTTTTCAATATTTCAAAGAGAGAGTAGGTGTATATATGCAGTGTAATACACTAAAATAAGAACACAAAAGTAAAAGAATATTTGTTCGCTTTTAATTAAAAAAATTTTTAATTTTATTATAAGTTTATATCTATCTTATATAATAGAAAATTTATCAATATGATAAAATAGATTCTTTTAAAATTAATATAAAAAGAAATAAAAAAATAATTTATACTCTATTTATTTGTCTTTTTAAAGTTCCTATAATATATATTATGTTAACTTCTACATTTTTTAAAACTATAAATTATAACTGTTTCAATTTTATATAATATTAATATAATTAATAAAATATACTATCTAATATCTAATATCAATTATAAATATATATTCATCATTCCATATTCAAAATTATAAATACACATTTAAATATTTATACTCAAACAAAAAAATTATATATTCCCATACAAAAATGCACAACTTAAGTTTAACAAATACTCACATCTCAGTTCCTCGATGCAAATCTGAAAAAGCATTTTATCACTATTATTTAATTTAAAATTTTGCAAATTCATTCTTTGCAAATTTGCATTGACTATTTAAAAGATGAATAGTTATTAACCAACAATGCAAATTTAAAATGTATATTTTTTTAATTTTACCTAAAAATAATAATATGGAGGTAAAAATGGCAAATCAAAACATTAAATGTGATGTTACAAATTGTAAATTTAATAATAGTGATACAAATAAATGTAATTTAGAAGAAATAGATGTATCCTGTACCTGTGATAAATGTAATTGTAACACTAAAAAAGAAACAATATGTAATTCATTTAAAGAAAAAGAATAGGGGACTACCACCCTATTCTTTTTAATAAGCTTTAATTTTACTAAAGTAATTTATTGTTTTTTAAATCATATCTATATATCATATATGTATTACTATTATTAAATACTGTAAAACTTAAAACACTATTACTTATATTAAAATCTAAACTAGCCCTCACCTTCTCTTCTTGATATGTATAAAAAGTACGAATTGGCATTAATAATTTTGATTTTAAGTTTTCATCGTATATATCAATACTCTTATTATAGAATACTAAAATTAAATTATCCAAAGCATATATATAATCATATTTAATATTATTAACAGACTTATTTGTTGAATAACTAGCTATTTGATAGGTAGTTTTATTATCATCACTATAGGCATAAATATTATCATTTATTAATACAACATCATCGAATAAATATCCAGTATCTATATCCTTATCTTTATTAATAATTTTAAACTTATTATTTTCCATCGCAGAAAAGTAACCACTTTTATAATCCTTAATATATGAATAATTAAAATCTGTCAAAGTTTTTCCTGTACTATCAATTACTCCTTGTCGTCCATCTTCTCTTTGAACAATATAATTATTATTTGTTACAAATCTATAACTAACATAATTATTATTAATTATCTTATCATCCATATAATCGTATAAAAATTCTACATTATCTTTACTCATTATTAAAATATTATCTTTTTTTTCTTTAATAAATGGACAAGTATCATCAGCACACATTAACCTACCATAAAATTTTTCTTGTGAAACACTGGAAGTACATAATTGGTGGCTACAATCATAAAAATACAAATACTTATTTAAATCCAAATTTTCCCATTTCACCTTATAACTAATAATCAAATACAAAATGAGCACTAATACTCCATAAATACCTACTATCCAAATAATTCTCCACAAATTGTTCTTTTTTAACATATTATCCTACTACTTTCCTCTTTAAATTCCTTTTTTCTTTTCTTTTCCTTATAAATATTACAATTTTATCATATATCTCTTCTAAGAACTCCGTAATATAACTGTTAGATAAAATTATAAGTATTGAAAACAATAATAATCTTAAATTAATCTTTTCAATTAACAAGAAATCTTTTAAAATAAATAGTAAAATGTAAAATACTATAAAACAAGTATAAACTAAAATTTTTCTAATTAATGAAAGGGGTTTACTAACATTATAAAGTAATCTCAAATTTAAATAGCCTGTAACACATACCGCAACGAATCTTAAACTTTCAAAATCAATATTAAATATATAAGATATTGCTATTAAAAACCAAATATTAATAAACACACATAAACCACTTGGTAAAGCATTTCTAAAAACTTTAACTAAAAAACCTTTGGAAACCTTATTATAATTTGGTTCAATAGCTAAAAAGAAGGAAGGAATACCTACACATATAGCACCAATTAAAGATAACTGAATCGGATAAAATGGATACTCATGTGACAAGATAATACACAATATAGAGATTAAAAATGAATAAACTGTTTTAATTAGATACATACTTGCCACACGTTCAATATTATTAACCACACGTCTGCCTTCATCTACAATTTTTGGTAACACTGAGAAGTCTGAGTCAGTCAAAACTACTTCTGATACACTACGAGCCGCACTAATACCACTTGCCAAAGCAATACCACAATCTGATTCTTTCAAAGCTAATATATCATTTACGCCATCTCCAATATAGCCTACAGTCTTTTTTTCTTTTAAGGCCTTAACTATCATTTGTTTTTGATAAGGTGTTACTCTACCAAATATAGTATAATTATCCACAATTTTAATCATTTCATTATAATCACTAGGTAAATCTCCCCCCGCAACAAATTTATCATATCCCTCTATATCTAATTGCTTTAAAATATTAGAAACGGTAATTGGATTATCCCCAGATATAATTTTAATATCAACTTTTTGCTGTTTAAAATATTCCAAAGTTTCTTTAGCATTAGAACGTATATTATCTTTAATTATAATAAATGCTAACACTGTATTCTTTTTAGTATCAAATTCTTTTCCACAAGAAACAAGAGTAAGTATACGATATCCATCTTCTATATATTTATTTAAATCAATATAATCAGTAACTTTTTTATTAGTAATATATTCTAATGCTCCCAAAGCAAATTTTTCATCTTCAAATTCAGTTAAAGAATATTTTCTAGCTGAAGAAAATGGAATTTTATTAATAACCTTTTTATTATTTTTAATCTTAAATTTCTTCACCAAAGCATTATTCGTAGCATTTCCATCCTCATATATCATATTTGATATAATATCATTAACATAATTTTTATCACTATTTTCATATAGCACATTAACAACATCCATACTACCATCGGTAATAGTACCAGTTTTATCTAAACATAGTGTATCAACGCAAGCTAAAAGTTCAATACCAGATAACTTTTGAATAATAACTTTTTTTGATGCCATTTTAATAACTCCAACAGTTAAAGATATTGAAGTAAGTAATACCAAGCCATCCGGAATCATTCCAATAATACCTGCTACTGAAGATAAAATTGATTCGGAATATGATTGTCCACTATGAAAGAATTGTGTAATAAACAAAAGTACTCCAACGGGAATAATAAGAAACGTAACCACTTTAAGTATAGCATTAATATTTTTCATTAAATAAGAAGAATCATCTACAGTTTTGCTTGCTTCTTTAATTAAGTTATTAGCATATGTATCTTTATTTATTGAAGTAACTTTAGCATATCCTGTTCCGCAAGTAACAATTGAACCAGATATCACCATATCATTTTCTTTTTTTAATATAGAATCACTTTCGCCAGTAATAATAGATTCATCAACTTCAAGATTAGAAGACTTAACAATTTTAGCATCTACAATCAAACTATCACCTTGATTTAAATATAACAAATCATCAAGTACAATTTCCTCCGGTAATATTGAAGTTTTTTTACCATTCCTTATTACATTAATCTTAGATACTGTTGCGATTTTCAATTTATCAACTATAATCTTTGCCTTTATTTCTTGATAAATACTAATAAATGTATTAATTAAGATAGAAAAGATAAAGGTTGCATTCTTTATAGAACCAGTAGTTAATACTAAAACAAATAAAACCAAATGAATTACATTAAATAAAGTAATCGTATTAGATAAAACAATTTCTTTTAATGATCGAGAGTTTTTAATATCTTCATTATTAACTAAATGATTATTAACTCTATACTCTATATCTTTTTCGTTTAAACCATCCATAATTTACCTTCTTTCAAAAAATGGGATCAGTAATTGATCCCAACTATTATCTATAAAAATATCCTCCACCATTATAAACAAGTTTAGGGAAAGCAAATATTTCTCTTGGATTAATTGCATAAGGATTAAAATTCCAAGGATTATGTCCCTCAGCAATTCCAAAATGCAAATGAGTTCCCGTAGTACAGCGATCTTTTCCGCCATGTGCTGCAGAAGTACTCCAACCACCAACATATCCAATAACTGTCTTATCTGTTACGACTTTACCAACATATGTAGAATCAGCATATTTTAACAAATGCATATATACAGTAGTATATTTTTTTCCATTTACCGTATGAGTTATATATAATGCATTTCCTCCACAAGTCTCATAATTAGCAATACGAGCTATAACTCCATCAGCTGCTGCATAAATTGGTGTTCCTTCACTAACACAATCCAAATCTATCGCGTAGTGAGCTCCACCACCACTCCAATCATTTCTAATTGAACGCGTAAATTCACTCGTAACACAACCCTTAGCTAACGGATACTTCCAACCATAAGCATTAATTGACGTAGTACAAGTAGCAATATCTTGATTTCTAGAACAGCCCATATCTGCATAAACTTGAATAACTTTTTTAAGATTATTGATATCTTCAGCCAAATCTACACCTTCAGATTGAAAATTAGTCAAGCTATAACTAAGTGTATTAACTTTTTGTGTCAATTCCTTACGATTATTCTCCAATTTAATATTTTTTTCTTTTAATTCTTTTTCTTTCTTTTGCAAGTCTAAAATTAACTGTTCAAGTTCATCTATCAAATCCGAATTATAATTAGTAAGTTGCTTAACAACCTCATATCTATAAATAAAATCTGTATAATTTTCCGCATCGAATAAATATTCTAAATAAATATTTCCTCCGTTTGATATCTGTAAAAACTGAATCAGCCCATCTGTTTCAATCTTTTTTGACTCAATTGTTTCTTTACTTTTTGCTATGTCCGCCTCTGCAGTCTTAATTTCTCCACGAATTTGTTCTATTGAACTTTCAATACTAGATATTTCCTTGTTTAACTTATTAATTTGATCTTGTGTAAGCTTAACATTATTTTTACTATTGTTATATTTAACTTGCAAATCTGCTAACTGATCGTACATATCCTGTAACGTTTTCGCATCAACTCTAACAATAGGTACTAACAATAAAAAAACTAACATTAATAAAAATAAACATCTTCTTTTCATTCTTACCACCTTAATATAATTATATAGATATTTTATTTTAAAGTCAATAATTATAAGTAAATAATAATTTTTTTAAAATGTGTAAAAGCCTAAGAATTCCAACGAACTAAAATATCTTTATTCACTATCGAAGCATCAAATCTATAATGTTTTGTAACTACTGCTCTAGGTAAATAATCTTCATCTCTAACCGGTTGTCCCCCATTATGAATAATATATACTATTCCTTTTTTATTTCGATAATCAGACACCATCCCTATATGCTTATTATTTCCAAATATTACTATATCACCAGGCATCCACTCATCTATATCATAAATATCGTTTGTTAAAGTTGTTGCATATTTATCAAAAAAGACTCTCAAATTAATTACTCTTCTAAAATCAATATTCTTGTCTATTATCTTAATATTATAATCCAATCGATTTTTTTCAATATCATTATCTATCATATCTTTAAGTGAATAGCCTGCTTCCTTAAACGCTCTCCAAATAACATCCGTACAGACGCCTTCCTTATCACCTGGATATCCACCACTATAGTATTTAGATCTATATTTTGGTTTATTCTTCACATCTTTCTTTGCTCCAATAAGAAAATCCGTATAATCATCCACACCATTATTATTAAAATCAACTCTACTCACTACAGTATTTATCATAAAATCTTTAGCAGTATATTTCTTTTTTGGTAATAAATTATAATAGTTTAATATAAATAACAATATTATAACTATAACAATTAAAACAACAATTCTCTTCTTCATACCTCATTCATCCTTCTGATATTTAAATTCATTTAATAATAAAAAGGAAATTTAATTTCCTTCCATTATTTATCTTAAAAATCTTGTCTATCCCTTATAAAAGGAGGAACATCTAAATCATTTTCGTTATAATCATCGTCATCTTTATACATATCTTCACGTTTAGTAGAATTAAAACTATGATATAATGGTTCACTTGGTTCTTCAAAACCTGTAGCTATAACCGTTACAATGACTTCATCTGTTAAATTCTCATTAATAACTGCACCAAAAATTGTATTAATATCAGTATTTGCAGCTGTTCTAATAACCTCAGCAGCTTCTTCAACCTCAAATAAAGTTAGTGAACTGCCACCAGTAACATTGATAATTGCATCTGTAGCTCCATTAATTGAAGTTTCAAGAAGTGGTGAAGATACTGCTTGTTTAGCAGCTTCTACTGCTCTATTTTCTCCAGAACCGACACCAATACCTATCAAAGCATTACCTCTATCTTTCATAACTGCTTTAACATCAGCAAAATCCAAGTTAACAAGACCAGTAATAGCTATTAAATCAGATATAGATTGTACTCCTCTATGCAATACATTATCAACTTCTCTAAACGCCTCTAGCATTGGTGTAGATTTATCGATTAATTCTCTTAATTTGTCATTTGGAATAACTATCAATGTATCTACGTGTTTTTTTAATTCATCAAGACCAGCTATTGCTTGTTCCATTCTTTTTTTGCCTTCAAAACTAAATGGTTTAGTAACAATACCTACTGTTAAAGCTCCAAGATCTTGAGCAATTTCAGCAACAATAGGAGATGCTCCAGTACCGGTGCCACCACCCATACCGCAAGTAACAAACACCATATCAGCACCTTTTAATGCTTCTTCAATTTCATCTTTAGACTCAAGTGCTGCTTCCTTTCCAATAGCTGGATTCGCCCCAGCTCCAAGTCCATCAGTAAGGCTACTACCAAGTTGTAATTTAGTTGGTGCCAATGAATCATTCAAAACCTGCAAATCTGTATTTGCTACAATAAAATCAACGCCTTTAAGACCTGAATCAATCATACGATTAACAGCATTACAACCGCCACCACCAATACCTACAACTTTAATTTTAGCTAATTGATTCATTTCCAAACCAAACATATTATTCATTATTTTTCCTCCTTATTTCTAATAAAGCCTTTAAACATCTTAGTAACAACCGCTTTTTCTTTCTCTTTTTTTCTCTTGTCTTCTGGAGTCAACAATAACATTTCATCATCTTGGCTTATCATAGAATATTCTTTCCCCCTTACTGCCATCTTATCATTAAAATATTTAATCATTCCCATAGCAGTAATATATTTGTTATCTCTAATTCCTATTTCTTCCATTAAATATATTATAACATCTTTTCCAAGAATTTCATATACTAAATTTTTAAAAGATTTAATTTCTGTAAGCCCACCAGTCAAAACTATATATTGAACTTCTTTTTTAGTAAGTAACATAATCTGCTTTTTCGCATAATTAAGTATCTCTACTACTCTACTCATAACAACTTCAGTAACTTCAAGTTGATTAAGTTTAATTCTTTCTCCCATATTATTATCTAATTCATATACATCATTCAAATTAGTAAATCTCTTATGGCAAGAAGCAAATCTCTCTTTAATCTTTCTAGCATCTATTATATTAACACCGAAAACGTAAGCAATATCATTTTCAATATTAGCTCCACCTAATTGAATAGTTTCAGTATTCATTAATTTCCCGCGATTAATTATTGAAACATTCACCGTTTCGTGTCCTAAATTAACTACTGCCCCAACTTTATTATCTAGCTTTGGCGTTCTAACTTGATAATAATCTGCCAATCCAGACAAAGTAATGTCAACAATCTCAAGTCCTGCTCCTTCCATTACACTAATAACTGAGTAAACATTTTTCTTAGGAACTGTAATCATAATTCCCTTTAATGATAATGTCTTACACTCTCTACCAACTGGAAATTCTACACTTTGTTCATCATCTAAAATAAATTCAAGAGGAACCACTGTAACCAGTTCATAATCTCTATCTATCTTATTATAAGCAGAATCCTTAATTACCTTGTTAACCTTTTCTGTATCTATTATTCCATTAACATTAATACGTCCTGTAACATACATATACTTAACATTATATTCTGGAACATTAACGATAGCTTTCTTTATATCAAACCCTAACTCTTCATTTATTTTTTTAATACCATCTTTAATAGTATTAACAACCAAATTAGAGTCAACAATTAACCCCTTTCTAATACCTTTAGACTTAATTGAATTACTAGCAAGTACATATACCTTATCGTGAATTACTTCTCCAACTAAAATTTTAACAGTATCAGATCCAATATCAATACTTGTATATATTTTCTTCATGATATCGACTCTCCCTAAAATGATACAATTTAATTATACACAAAAATTCTAGTAAAATCAACAATATCTTTTTATTTTTATCCTCTTATTGTTAATTTGTATAAATAAATAATAAAAGAAAAAAAGTAAACACTAACTGTATTACTTTATAGTTACAAATTATCTTTAATCTCTGGAAACAAATCATATAAATTATATTCTAAAAGATTATCAAAATAATCTTTTAACTTAAATACTTCTTTAATATGATATTGAGCATTTTGATAAACCCCTCTTCTTACAATAATATCTATTAATCGTTTTTCAAGAGTAACAACTTTATTAGTACACATTAAATCACATAAATTAATAATTTTCTCGTATATTGTATAATGATGATTTTTAATAAAATTCTCCCTAAATTTATTTTTTGTAGAAAATCCTCCAGCCGTACAATTAACATCGTTATTTAAATACGAATGTGTAAGACTAATATTACAATACTCTTCATCATATCCGCAATCTTTTAGATATTTGTATCCTTTCAAAATATGATGATGAAAAGGTCCAACCATTTTTCCAATATCGTGAATATAGCCTAAAGTCTTTGCCTTATTAGGATCAATATCATATCCTTTTTCAAGTAAAGCCTTAGATATCCTATATGCTGTATTGCCTACACATATAGAATGATTAATCCAACCATCGTGTTCTGTTTTACCACGAGCATTTTCCAACATCTCTCTAGCTTTTGTACTAGTTAATTTCATTTTACCACCAACGCTTCTATTTTATTCTACATCATCTTGTAAAAAATATCCAATATTTTTTAATTCAGTATTTGTTGCCATTGCATCAATCGTTTTCTTAATTATTTTATCTATTGGCATTCCCTCACGATAATCCGCTAAAGCCATATAATTAATTCTTCCATCAGATAATAATCCCTTCGCAATATGTTTAGTTTTATCCGTATATACAGCAACACTTACTCCCCCACCATCTTTGGTAAGTTTCATACAAGGAACATCCGTAAAGCCATCGCCAATATATATCATATTCGCATGGGATACCCTTCTATCATTATCCAACATTTTCTTATTTAAGCCATTATCATCAGATATATCCAACACACCTTTATTAATTCTATTTAAGAATTGTGTTTTGTTCGTATAATTAACTGCAATTTTAGGCCACATTGCGTTACCATCCTCATTATAAAAGAACTCAGAAGCATAAATTTCCTTAAATTCATTACCTATCTTTGTCCCTTCGATTATTTCTTTTAATCCTGAAGAAATAATATAATGTTCAATAATCATCCCCTTACTTTTACCATAATCATTAATTCTTTGAAACCAAGTATTAACTCCAGGGAAAAGTTCTATTTCCTTTCCCATCGCATTTAAATAATCCCTCTTCAAACTACGGTTATTATCCACCATCTTTTTAAACATTAAATACATATACGTTAATACTTGATCCATCTTATTATTTTCTCTAACACGGTTAGCCTCTGCCCAAAAACTTTTTGCATCTATCCCCAAATTAGGAATAAACGTATATTCCTGCATATCCTTAGCACATAAAGTCTTATCAAAATCATACATAATGGCAATAATATTATTTCTCATTGTATCCTCCTAATATCATTATATTACTCTTCTAAGCTTATTATCCATAATTGAATACAAATAAACATTAACCTCTTTTTGACTAATCTTCATAATATAATCTCGATATCCACTAATTTGTTTAATATAATTCTCATCATCTATATTTTTAAGTTTATAATCAACAATTTTTATTTCCTGATCATATTCAAGCATTAAGTCAATTATTCCATGATATAAAACTCCATCATCTATATATTTAAACTCATACTCTCTATACACCCTAATATAATTATTATCTAATTGTCCTAATAAATTATCTACATATTTATTTGCTCCTTTTTTAAACAGAGCATATTCAAGCATTTCATGAACTTTAGTACCATATTCCATTAATTTAATTTCATCTTTATCAAACAATCCAATATGACCCTTAGAAAAATGTTTGTTATCAAGTAAATTACTATTAATTTTAATCTCTCTCTTTGCAATTTTCTTTCCCTCAGTTGCTTCATCAATTTCCTTAAATTTAACTTGTTCATAGTCGTGACTATAGTTTCCATTTACATTAACAACATACCTATCTATTGCTTTAACCGAATCAAGAATATCTAAAAACGAGCGATATTTAATTCTCTTCTCTACAGGAACTAATCCCGTATATTTATTCCCATTCTCATCTCTTAAAGAAGTAACGATTATCATCTTTTCCCTACATCTAGTTAACGCTACATAAAATAACCTAATTTTCTCAGAAACTTCTTCTTTAAAGAAATTATCTACATATAATTCACGTAATATAGACTTTTGAACATTCCCATCATCTGAAACATAAGGAAGTATTATTCCCAACTCATCATTAAAAAGTATTCTTTCATCAATATCCTTAATAGTAAACTTATTATGCATTCCTGTAAAATAGCATAGACTAAACTCTAATCCTTTAGATTTATGAATATTCATTATTTTAACTGCATCTTCACCACTAGTATTAACCGAATATTTAATTAAAAGTCCTCTTTCGATCACCTCATCAATATAATCAATAAACTCTCCCAAAGAATACCCTAGATCATTTAAACTATTAGCCATATCTAATAAGTTATCTATTCTAACAATATTCTCATCAATATTATGTAAACAAGTTAATTTATCATAAATTTTAAATTTACTTAAAATATCATTAATAATCTCTAACAAGCTATTATTCAAGTCAATATTTTTACATATATTAATAATTTCATTTTCGTATATCTTATTATCTTTAAAAATATTATATATTTCATTATCTGTATAGTTAAAAATAAAAGATCTAGCCACTGAAGTAAACACATATTTAAATTTATTATTTTGTATTCTCTCATTTACAAAATAAACCAAACTAACAAGATTTTTAATAACCATTATTACCATATCATTAGTAAGTACCAAATCCATATAAATAACTGACGGAATACCATTATACTCTAAAATCTTCTTATATTTATCCAAATACTTATTTCTATCAGTGATAATACATATATCCGAATATTTTAGTGGTCTCAACTTGCTACTATCTTTATCAAAAACTAAATAACCTTCACGAATTTTTTTATTTATATCTTCACTAATAATAAATAGTTCTTTCTCTTCTCTAGTAAATTCATCTTTCTTATCATACTCATAGTTATATATTTCCAAACTATTGTTGTGACTCGTCTTTTCAATATCATAATTGGTATTTCCATATACCATATTATGACTAGTAATATAATCTGCGTTTCCAATCTCATCATCCATAATAACATTAAAAATTTCATTAATGTTATTCAAGGTCTCAGATCTACTTCTAAAGTTTTTAAGTAAATCTATTTTCACTCCACCAGAGCCTTTACTATAAAGATTATATTTGTCTTGAAAAATATATGGATTAGCATTTCTAAAACGATAAATCGATTGTTTCACATCTCCAACCATATAAACATTATCATTACTAATAAGACTTACAAATTCCTCTTGTATTGAGGAAGTATCCTGATACTCATCAACCATTATCTCATTAAAATAATCTCTAATTTCTTCTCTAACATAATCAAACTGCTTTACCAAAGTAATAGCCATATGAGCTATATCATTAAATTCATAAATATCATATTTCTTTTTATATTTAATTACTTCATCATCCAATTTCTTAATAATCAATAAGATTACCTCAATATAATCATAGGTATTACTAATTCCTTTAGCAATTTCCTCCATATCCTTATACTTTAGTAATTTTTTTATCTCTTCAATTTTCTCTTTTAATAATTCCTTAACATCAAGTCCTTCTTCACTAACTCCAGTAAATCTAACCGTATTCATACTAAGAAAGGTTACATAATCACTATATTTATCTCCCTGAAATAAAGGCTTGAAATAATTATCTAATTTATTACATAAACTATCAGTAATATAACTTGTAAATTCCTCATATATCTTTTGTAACTCTAAAATCTTCGTTTTAATTAATTTCTCATATTTAATAATTTGTTTATCAATAAATTCTTGATTACAATATTTATCAAAATATGTTTCAATAAACTTTTCTTTATCAATTTGTAGATCTAGTTTATTAGCCAAATTAATAATATCGTCTTTTAAAGACTTATCATCCTTAAGACAAAAATCTTGAATTAATTTATCAAATTTACTATCCCCATACATTTCTTCAAAAATTTTATCCATTACACGATATTTATATATCATCATTACGTTACTATCAATTATCTTAATATTTTGTTTAGCATCTAATAAATATGCATACTTTTTTACTAAAGAAAGTGCAAAACTATCAAAAGTTGTAATATAAGCCGAATCTAGAAGTCCAAGCTGTTTATCAAGTTTATTCTTAATAATTGCATCTCTAATTCTTTTTTTCATCTCTGCAGCAGCCTCATTAGTAAAAGTTAATACTAAAAGCCTATCTACATCTACCCCATCTGTTATTTTTCTAATAACTCGCTGGGTAAGTACCGCCGTTTTTCCAGAGCCTGCACCAGCAGATACAATTATATTTGTGCCTTCCATATCTATTGCTTGTTGTTGTTCTTTCGTATTAGCCAAAAACATCACCACCATTCAAACTATCATCTACTACAATATTTACATAGTCGTCACTCTTGACAAAGCAAATATCTGCAAACTTACAGTATTCACAACCTCTATTCTTACCGTCTATTACCTTTGGATTAATATCAAATTTATTACTCTCAATATTTTTAATAACCTCGTCAATTTTAAAAGAAGTATCGTCAATTATCTTTCTCATACAATCATTATCAATTACCTTACTACTTTTAGCAAAAGATCCATCTTTTAACGTTTTTAACCCCTTTATAATTTTAGAGTTATCATAATCACTATCTATTAAACTCAAAATATCTTTATCGCTATTTGAATACCCTTGTAATCTGTAATCCTTTTCACTAATATTAAATTTTTGTAAATAAAAGCCAACATATACAGGATTCTTAAAATTCATTTTAGTAGACAAATATAAATATATTGGTAACTGCATATCCAATCCATACTTTAAATTATTTAAACTAATAATATCATTTCCTGTTTTATAATCAACCAAACAAATATAAGTTTTATCATTATCTACGTAATATAATATCTTATCAATAACTCCAACAAATTTAATATTATTTCCGTAATCTATTTCTATTTTTTCTTCATAAAGAGCCTGATCAAATGACATATAATCTTTTTCCTGTAAAACTTGTTTAAGTAAATCTTTAATATTTTCCTTATATTTATTTAAGAAAAAATATTCTCTTTTTGTAAATACTCTCTCCTTACAGAAAATATCTGCATATTTATCCGTATCATAATCCTTATTTCTAAGGCACTGTTCCATTATAAAATGAACCATACTTCCAATAACTGCACTAAAATTTTCTTCATAAATATCTAATTTTAAGATCTCGCTAAGATAATACCTAAAAGCACACTTACTATATATTTGCATCTTTGAATATGACAAAGTAAGCTTATCACTTATTCTATCAATCCCTAAATACTTATTTGAAAAACTATTATAATTAATCTTAAAATTACTCTTCAAATTACTAAATTCTTCCAAAACCTGACCATATTTAATAAAATTGTCGTAGCATCTTACTAACTTAATTTTATTATTTACTTCACTAAAACTATAATCATATTCACAGTTTCTATCAACCACCAAAAAACTACTGCAAAGTGTACTAGGATAATAACTCTTCTTACTATCTTTATCCTTATAACTAATATAAAGATTTTTAATATCTTTAATTTTCTTAACAATATCTTCTCTTAAAAAATTATTTAATTCTCTTGTGGTAAATACGCCAACCATCTTAGCAATATTATCTGTAATATAAAATGTATCCTTATAACTATTAGGAATTAATGAATCATTAAATCCCATCATAAAAATATATTCATCATCTAAACTACAATAATTAATATAATCAATTATTTCTATTGCATTATCTACCTGTTTATCACTAATTTTTTCATTCTCCAACTTATAAATAATTAATTCCCTATCTTCATATTTAAGATATTTATTTAATACATTAATTAATTCCTCATATCCTAGCATTTTTTGATCCAACTGTGAAATTACTTTTGATACATCATCACAATCTCTATATAATTCGATAAATCTTCTAACTACCTCATAAGAAGATAAACATTTTTTGTACAAAATATTAACCTTTAATCCACACAAAGAAAATATTCGTTCTATCGTATTATAATAACTACTATCAACATTAGTAAGTTTAATTTTTTTAACATCCAACCCAGAATCTATTAATAAACAAATTCTATAAGCTACATCAAATACTTCATCTTCCATTGTTTTATAATGATACACCTTATGTTCAAATTCCCTATAATTTCCAAAAATGCATTCATAATTTAATCCCGCAAGCATTTCTTTATAAAAATCGCTCAATTTGAGATCATATATAATTATTTTCTTATCTTTAACATATTCCCTAAAATTATTGTTATATATAAGCATTTTTTTCTCATCAAGTAACTTCTTAATTTCTAATAATTTATCTAATTTTGCAATACCATATTCCTTATCCTTAACAAAATAAAGATTTTCAATATACATCTTAGCAATTTCATATTTGCAATTATATACCTTACTAATAAGCATAACCGCCTCATCATCATAACTAAACAAATATAATTTCATAAATTCCAAAATATTCATCATTTTAATTGGTATAAGACGATTAAAACTAAGTATTTTCTCCTTAACCGCATCCTCGCATATCAATATTACCTCTTCATTTATATCCTTTAAAAAATCCATCTACTTCACCTAATTCCTATCTAATTAAAAATCCTATTCCATTACTTATACTTAATTAAACCCATAAATACCTACTATAAATTCCTTATCTATCACACTTTTAAATTTTAACATAAATAAAAACCATTGTCAAGATATATTTCGTACATCTGTTTGTATGTACTCAAAAAAGAAAAAAACTATTTTGTTCCAGTTTTCTTCTTAATATTCTTCATTCCTTTATGAATATCTTTCTTATAAAAATTATATGTTGTTTTAATAGCTATAGCTATCGGAAGTGACAATACAATTCCCCAAAAACCAGCAATCATTCCTCCAGCCGAAACTGAAAAAATTACTAATAATGGATGAATAGCATTTGTCTTACCATATACTTTGGGGCCAATAACATTTCCATCCAAAGTAGGACAAATAATGCATATAATAACTGTTAAAATAAACATTTTTGTACTAATTACTGAAGAGACCAAAAGTGAAAGTACCGCTACCAAAAATCCCCCAAACCAAGGAATAATTGCTGATACTCCAGATAATATACCAAGAATTAAATAATTCGGATGTCCTATAATTAAAAAAGCTATCGTATACTCAATCATTTGTAAAATAATATTAAGACCCATTCCCATAATATATTTTGACATTTCACTATCAAGTTCTTTTAAATAAAAAACCAATCTTCTATTTCTTTTATAATAAAAATTTTTAATACCATTTCTTATCTTATCCATATCTATCAAGAAATAAACTGCCGCTCCAAAGACCACAATCGAAGAAGATATAACTGATACAGAAGTATTAACCAAAGTAATTGCTCCATTACTAATTTTACTACCTATATTATTCATAATACTAGTACTAAAATCTGTTAACGTTGACTGTAAATCACCCAAATTAATCTCATACTTAACCGATAAATCAGATAAAAACACTGAAATATTGCTTATAAAAAGTAAAATCTGTTCATACAATAAAGGTATAGTAGTAATTGCCAACAAAATAACTATCCCTAAAGATAACACACAAGTAATAAGTATTGCCACCCATTTAGCACATCCCATTTTTAATAGTTTTCTAACTAAAGGATACACCATATAAGCCACTCCAAAAGCCAGCAAAAATGGTGCTATAACACTAAAAACTGTTCCAACAAGACCAAGCCACAAGCCCCTTATCAAATAAAGTAAACAGATAATTGCTATTAATATCAATAAGTTAAGCAACTTAAAATTCAATTTATCATCCATAATTTCCTCCACAACTCCCTATAATTATTATACTACAAAATAACGTTTTTTTGAATTAAAACATCTACAAAATACTACAATATATTTATTTAAATAGAAATATCGCACAATAACTAAAAACAAAGGCCACTTAACCTTTGTTAATATGAATTAAATTGTCATACACTTCTTCTAAAGCTCTACCAATTGTTTTCTTTGACTTATACTGACTAATTGGCTTCTGATAATAACCATTCTTAATCATCTGTTTACTCCTTAAAGCTGCCACATAAACCAATGCATATTTAGAATCAACAATTGTAAGTAACTTGTCTATTGATGGATAAATCACTCTATCACACTCCCTCATATCTTATAAAACTAGATTATACCAAAATTAAAATAAATACAAGTAAGTTTACAAAAATTTAACATATAATTTTCTTCCATCTAACAATTTACAAAATTTAAATATTATGTTATATTCATAGTAGGTGAAAAAATGACAAGAAAAAATATTAAAAAAAGAAAAAAATTAAGTATAAAAAAACTCTTAATATTCTTTATTCCGTTAATACTTATTATCACAATTCTTATTAATAAAAACCAAATTAAATGCTATTATTTATCTAAAAAAACTGGTTATCAAGAAAAAACTATTGAAGTTTTTCTAGACAAAAATATCTATCAGCAAATAAAAAAAGAAAAATACTCAAAAACCCTAGATAATATAATTAACAGTGAATACTACAATCCTAAATACCTAGATTCATACATCAATATAAATTACCTTGAAAAAGAAAACTTCTTTAAAAATATCAATTCCCTTCTTGATCTAGGATATACAGATAATGATATAAATAACATTTATGCTAAACTAAATAATGAATCAATAAATATTATCATTCAAAATCAATATATAAAAGACATCACTAATATAATTAACTTAAGCTATTTCAAAGAATCATATCTAGAACGTTACATAAAATATCTAGAAAAAGATAGCAATAACGAAATTGATACTTCCGTTACGTATGTTAACATTGGTCTAGATAATGATTATTATACCAATGTTTCTAAAATCACTAACCAAGAAGATATTCTTGTATTAGTAAATAAATACCACGTTTTAGAATCCAATTATGAACCAAATGATCTAGAAACTATAAGCAGTAAATATAATCGCTCAGTAAATGGAAAACTAAGAAAAGTTGCTAAAGAGGCTTTTGAAAAAATGTGTGAAGCTGCTAAAAAAGATAATATCACTATCTATAATGGTTCTGGCTATCGCTCATATAATTATCAAAAAAGTCTATATAATCGCTACGTTTCCATCGATGGTTTAAAAGCTGCTGAAACATATTCTGCCAGACCAGGATATTCCGAACACCAAACCGGTTTAGCTCTTGATATTATGAACGGTCGAGGTTCCTTTATAAGTCATACAGACAAAGAATACACTTGGTTAATTAACAATTCCTATAAATATGGTTTTATTTTAAGATATCCTAAAGGAAAAGAAAACATAACCGGTTATATGTATGAAGAATGGCATTTCCGTTACCTAGGACTTGATGTTGCTAAAAAAGTCTATGATTCAAATATCACCTATGACGAATATATTGCTAAAAACAATTAAAAAATAGTTGACAAAAACACTACGTTATTATAAAATTAAATACGTAAGCGTTTTGTGGAGTAGTACTCAAGAGGCTGAAGAGGCGCCCCTGCTAAGGGTGTAGACCGGTATTGCTGGTGCGAGAGTTCAAATCTCTCCTACTCCGCCATTAATGATTTAAGCATTAAAAAAATGTTTAAATATAGATTTAATTATATTAAAATTGCTTGCCAGGGCAAATAAATTAAATCGTAGAAAATTAAGAGTCCTAATACTCTTTTTTTCTTGTTCTAAAGAAGTATGACAATATACATTTAATGTTGTACTTGTTTTTGAATGTCCTAATCTTCTAGAAACTTCATTTAACATAATTCCATTACTTAATAATAATGTTGCATGACTATGTCTAAATTGATGCAATGTTATTGGCCTTAAATTTGCCTTATAACAAGCTTTTTTCTTGTGCCTATTACAACTAGACGGGGACAATGGTTTAATTCCACCAAATATAAATAAATCGGTATCTGGAACTTTATATTTGCCGTAATAATACTTCTTAAGTTTTAATAAATCTTTTTTAAGTATATTATCAATTTTAATATCTCGAATAGAACTATAATTTTTAGGAGTATCTAAAGTACGACCACCTTTTGTAGTAAGATTATGCCTAATATGTATAATATTTTCTTCTAAATCAGAAAATCTTAAAGCAAAAGTCTCTCCTGGCCTAGTACCAGTAAAAAACATAAAAGTAAAAAATTGTTTATATATCTCATTATCTATACATTTAATAAATTTATTAAATTCTTGAATAGTATAAAAATCACTTTTATTATCTTCACATTTTTTTACAAATGGCTCAAGAGTTAAATAAATAGATTCGTTAATATCATAATAATTATGACAAAATTTTAGAAATTTTCTAAGTTCTATTAATAACTTATCATTATAGCTATTTTTAAAATTTAGATCGTAAATATAATTTTGCCAACCTAATATATCAATCTTAGAAATATTACTTATATCTTTTCCTTTAAAATATGGTAAAATTCTTGAATTAAAATTGCTTGCCAGAGCAACCAAACCTTGTTTTTTATGTCGTTTAGAAACATATATTAAATAATTTTTGTAAGCTTCTTCAAAGCTCATATATCTCACCTCAGGTGAGTATTATACTTATTTTCTATTTTTTGTCAAATCACCTCTAAAATAAGTATATCATAAAATTAGCTAATTGCAAGAAGTTCAACAACTCTAAACTTTTCATATGGATACTCTTTTTTAAGAATTATAAGACGAGCTAATGCAATATCAATAGAATCAGTTGCAGTAATTACTTTCCAAACAGAATTGTTTACAAACATTTCTACTTTATATTTCATTATTCTTCCTCCTTTCTAATTTTCTTTTGATTTCTTCTTGATTTTATATATTGTGTAAAAAAGAATGTATTTTGACTAGCTATATCAAACATATCTACTTCATCACTAGCCATTAAGACATCAATCAGATCAGCATATTCTTCAATATCATTATACTGAATAAATTCAATTGTCTTTCTTTTAAATGCTTTTTGTTGAGTGACCGTTAAGCAAAAATAATCTGATGGATCAAAACCATTCCTACACTGAATTATATCTTCAGAATACTGATACTTATCTGGGTTATCTTTATGACAAAAATATCTAACTATTCCTCTTACTGAACCGACTGGCTGAACTACGTCATTAGCAGCTCCAACACGTTTAGCATAGTTTGAAACATTTGAGTATGTAATCGGACCATCAAAACATAAAACTACATGATAGTGTGGCTTCTTAGGTTCTCCAATTTCTGTTTTATCTTTATCATGATAAGCATAACTAAATGGGACTCCTGTACTAATTAGGTATTCTTCCCAATCTTTAGCACAGCTATCTTCGTATAATACGAATGTCCAGTTCCTTTTTTTAATATCACTTTTTAACATCGTCATCACCCAACATACAATATTCTGTAATAATATCAAATTCTTCTTTTGAAATTTCATAACAAAAAACATCTGCTAAATAAAAATCATTATCACAAGTACAAAATAAGTACCATCTAGAACTTTTTTCGTGAACTATATAATATTTCATTTTTCACTCCTTTAAAAATTTAATGCACAATGCACTCCATAGGAAGTGTCGTAGTCTTCCTATGGGATTTTAC
>ERZ857629.453-NODE-453-length-57405-cov-10.746277_pt1 | contig 57405 bp, 51 predicted proteins | sample MGYA00519700_ERZ857629 | MGnify/ENA primary metagenome ERZ857629 (study PRJEB31778, sample SAMEA3449351) | human gut metagenome | biome: human gut; feature: human-associated habitat; material: faeces | place: United Kingdom | collected 2010/2012 ... | reverse complement strand
ATAGTGAAAGTTATAGAAGTAATGAAATGTATATTTCAGAACTTTTGTATTCTATTAAAATAGATGGAAATAATGTGTATTCAGTAGATATAGAATCTGGTGAAACAGAACACACTATAGAAATAACAAGTTTATCTGGAATAAGTACAAACTATAAACTGGCGTATTTAAATAATGATAACTTAGAAGTTAGATACGCAAGTGATTACATGGATGCATCATTTGGCGGCATTATAATGACCAGAACTATATCTCTTACAATAAAAAATGCAAGTACAGAAAAACAAACATTATCACTTATGGTATTTGGAGGTTATTCGTTTAATGATGTAGAAGAAGTAAAAGTACTTGATACATATACAGAAATAGACACGAACTATTTACATTATGACTATGAAACAACAGCACTTTATATAGATAATACAAGAGTAGATAGTTTAGATACAAGTAAAAATTATACTTTAGTTAGTTATACATGTAGTAATGACGTTACGGTAGAATATAACAGTGACACGAGAAAAATAATAGTTGATGGAGATAAACAAACTAAATGCAGTTTATATTTTGAAGAAAAGAAAGTAACCCTTGCAAACTATTTAATAGATAATTATAGTACATTAGGTTTAACTAAAATAGACCAAACAGCAACAGGTAATCAGAATTATGCAGCAACAGAATATAGATATCAAGGTAAAACTCCAAATAACTATATAACATTTAATGGAGAACAAAATGTATGGAGAATAATTGGAGTGCTTGAAGTTGAAACACCAAATGGTACTGGATATACCAAAGAATATAAAGTAAAGATAGTAAGAGATGCGATAGGAAAAGCTGCGTGGGATTATAAAACATCGTCAGGTTGGAATAATGACTGGACAACATCAACATTAATGACAATGTTAAATAGTGGACCATACTATAATAGAACTTCTGGCTATACACAGCTTGCTTGTTCAACAGGATACGATACTACAACAAGCGAAACAGCGATATGTAATTATGAAAGCAATGGTTTAACAGAAAATGCAAAAAATCAGATAAGCAGTACAAAATGGTACTTAGGAAGTGTTACTTATGGAACTAGTAGTAAGGATTGTCAAGGAACATATCAAGAAGAAAGAAGTACAAGTGTACATAGTGGTAATAGTCAAACATGGGATGGAAAAGTAGCACTAATTTATCCAAGTGATTATATGTATGCAAGTAGTAGCTGTTATAATAATGGAACAACAGGAGATAATTATGAAGATTCATCTTGCACTAGTACCAACTGGTTATTAGGTACAAGTTATTGGTCTTGGGCCGTGTCGCCTAGTTCTAGCACTTCGAACTATGCGATGGGTGTGTACGTAAACGGCACTGTGAGCTACCGCACTACGTATTACAGCTCCGGCAGTTTACTTCCTTCCACATACCTTGACACTAACATAAATTATGTAGGTGGCTCTGGAACCACTAGTGATCCGTTTGTTATTAAATAGACTTAAGAAAATAGACTACCTATTTTCTTTTTTATGTGTTATAATTAGGTGCAAAGGAGAGTGAGGTTAGGCTGTTTTCCTAACGATATTATGAATTACGAAGATATAAATACTTACGATTATGATCTAGATGAATCTCTAATAGCACAAACTCCTATAAAAGATAGAGATCATTCAAGACTATTAGTCGTAGACAAAACAAATGGAAAAATGGTAGATGAAACATTCTACAACATAATTAATTATCTAAAAGAAGGAGACACTTTAGTACTTAATGATACAAAAGTTTTACCATCAAGAATATATGGTCATAAAGTAGATACTAATGCAAAAATAGAAGTATTATTATTAAATGAAACAGAAAGCGATAATTGGGAATGCTTAGTAAGACCACAAAAAAGAGTACATGTAGGTACAACTATAAAGTTTAATGATAACTTATCTTGCACAGTAACAGAAATATTAAAAGATGGTATTACACATGTGAAGTTTAACTATAATGGAATATTTTTAGAAGAACTTGAAAAAATAGGTACAATGCCATTACCACCATATATACACGAAGCATTAAAAGATCAAAGTAGATATCAAACTGTATATGCTAAAAATATAGGTAGTGCAGCAGCTCCAACAGCTGGTTTACATTTCACAAAAGAATTACTTGAAAAAATAAAAGAAAAAAATATAGATATTTTATATGTAACATTAAATGTAGGACTAGGTACATTTAGGCCAGTAAGTGAAAATGATATAACTAAACATGATATGCATAGTGAGTTATATTGTATTTCAAAGGAAGTGGCAGACAAACTTAATAAAGCTAAAAGTGAAGGAAGAAGAATTATAGGTGTTGGAACTACTTCCCTTAGAACACTTGAAGCAAATTATTCTAAATATAATATGTTTAAAGCTACAAGTGAAAAAACAAATATATTTATATACCCACCATATAAAATAAAAAGTATAGACGGTTTAATCACAAACTTTCACTTGCCCAAAAGTACTTTAGTAATGCTAGTAAGTGCGTTTAGTAGTATTGATATAATTAAAAAAGCATATGCTCACGCAATAGAAGAAAGATATAAGTTCTTTAGTTTTGGAGATGCTATGTTTTTAACGGATTTAGAGGAGAAGTAATATGGATTTAAAGTTTAAATTATTAAAAAAGTGTTCATGTGGAGGAAGACTTGGTGAGTTTCAAACTAAATATGGAACTCATAAAACTCCTATGTTTATGCCAGTTGGAACAAGAGCTACTGTAAAAACATTATCACCAGAAGAACTTAAAGATGCTCATGCAGATGTAATACTAGCAAATACTTATCATTTATGGTTAAGACCTGGAGAAGATATAGTTGATTATGCAGGAGGATTACATAATTTTATGAATTATCATAATGGCCCAATTCTAACTGACTGTGGTGGTTTTCAAGTGTTTTCTTTAGCTAAACCAAAAGATATAAGTGAAGAAGGAGTAAAGTTTAAAAGTCATATAGATGGAAGTAATTTATTTTTAACTCCAGAAAAGAGTATAGAAATACAAAATAAATTAGGATCAGATATAATAATGAGTTTTGATGAATGTCCTCCATACCCAGTAACACATGAATACATGAAAAATAGTGTTGAATGTACTCTTAGATGGGCAAAAAGAAGTCTTGCTGCTAATAAGAAAAGAGATGTACAAGCACAATTTGGGATAGTACAAGGTGGAGAGTTTCCTGATTTAAGAAAATATTCAGCTATAGAAACAGCAAAATTAGATTTTGACGGTTATAGCGTTGGAGGGGTAAGCGTAGGAGAAGATCCAGATACAAAACTTAAAATGATAGAATACGCAACACCATATTTACCAGAAGATAAAATAAGATATCTAATGGGAGTAGGAGAACCTATGGATTTAATAGATGGCGTAATAAGAGGTATTGATATATTTGACTGTGTACTTCCAACTAGACTTGCAAGACATGGAAATGCACTTACTAAAGATGGAAGAACTAATTTAAAAAATGCTAAGTTCATAAAAGATTTATCACCTATAGAAGAAGACTGTGATTGTTATACATGTAAAAATTATACAAAAAGTTATATAAGACACTTATTAAGTGTAGAAGAAACTCTAGGACAAAGATTGGTTTCAATACATAATATACGTTTCTTAACTCACTTAATGGAAGAAATAAGATATCATATAGAGCAAGATGATTTATTAGAGTTTAGAGAAGAGTTTAAAGAAAGATATACAAAAAATAAATCAAAATAATAGCAAGCAAAGTGCTTGCTTTTTGTATAAAATAATTTGCAAAAATTTGAATTGCTTAAAACAAATGAATGTTTGATAGTTGACGGGGGGGGGGGGGTACCCTATGATATAATTCTAATATAAGAAGGTATATCAAATGAGTGTAAGAGAAAATGTAATATATTATATAAAGAAAAACATTTTTATATTTTTAGTGTTGATTGGACTTTGCCCAATACTAGCAATAAGTTATGCAAAGTTTACTATAAATAGTGAAAGTTATAGAAGTAATGAAATGTATATTTCAGAGCTTTTGTATTCCATAAAAATAGATAATGAGAATACCTATACATTATATATTGAGCCAGGAGAAACAGAACACGCCATAGAAATAACAAGTTTGAATGCTATAAGTACAAATTATAAGTTAGCTTATTTAAATAATGATTACATAGATGTTAAATATGCTTCGGATTATCTTGAGCCATCATTTGGAGGAATACTTACTAAAAGAACAATATCTCTTACAATAAAAAATACAAGTAACGAAAAACAAACATTATCACTTATGGTCTTTGGAGGATATTCATTTAATGAAGCAAACGAAATTAAAGTACTTGATACATACACGGAAATAGATACAAATTATTTACATTATGATTATGAAACTACTGCATTATATGTAGACAACACAAGAGTAGATAAACTTGATAGTACTAAAAAGTATAGTCTTGTTAGTTATACTTGCAGTGATGATGCGAAAATATCATACGATACTAAAACTAACGACCTAACTATTAATACATATAATCAAACTAAATGTAGTTTATATTTTGAAGAATATGCATTAAAAAACTTATGCAAAAATAAGACTTTAGCATCATGCTTAAAAGACAATTATGAACTTGCTGGTATAACTAAGATATCACAAGCAGCAACAGGTAATCAGAATTATGCAACAAGTGAATATAGATATCAAGGTAAAACTCCAAATAACTATATAACATTTAATGGAGAACAAAATGTATGGAAAATAATTGGAGTATTTGAAGTGGAAACACCTAGTGCAGATGGAACATATACTAAAGAATATAAAGTAAAGATAGTAAGAAATAGAATAGGAAATGTATCGTGGGATTATAAGGGTTCATCAAGTTATAAAAATGATTGGACAACCTCAACATTAATGACAATGTTAAATACCGGACCATATTATAATAGAACTTCAGCTTATACTAAACTTGCTTGTTCAATTGGATACGATACTACAACAAGTGAAACAGCGATATGTAATTATGAAAGCAACGGTTTAACAGATAATGCAAAAAATCAAATAAGCAGTACAAAATGGTACTTAGGAAATGTAGAGTATAATTCTGGCTTTGGAAATACAAAAGAAATATATGTTCAAGAAAGAAGCGTAACTGTACATAGTGGAAATAGTCAAACATGGAATGGAAAAATAGGTCTTGTATATTCAAGCGACTATATGTATGCAAGTAGTTTGTGCTATAACGATTCTGCAAAAATAGCATTTGATTATAATTCATGTGAATGGAATGCTAAATGTGATACCGACTATAGAAGTGAAACTTGTAAGAGCACCAACTGGTTACTCGATACAAATAATTTTTTTTGGACGATGTCATCAAGTTCTACCAGTTTGACTGATGCAATGTTTGTAAGTGAGGCTGGTGATGTGACAATGGGAGCAGTTACTTTTGTTACTGCTGGTTTACGTCCTTCTTTATACCTAAGCTCTGATGCAACTTATATTTCCGGCTCAGGCACATTATCAGATCCGTTTGAAATAAACTAATATAATCTAGCACTCGCTAGGTTTTTATTTTTTTAGCATAATAATATTGAATAAAGAAATTAAAAATGATACAATTTATATATGATAGGAGGATATGGAAAATGGATAATCCAATTAATGTAAAAAGTGAAATTAAAAAACTTAGAAAGGTTTTAGTTCATAGACCAGGAAGAGAATTACTTAATTTAACTCCAGATAGTCTGCAAAGATTATTATTTGATGATATTCCATACTTACCAATAGCTCAGCAAGAGCATGATGAGTTTGTAAGAATACTTAAAGATAATGGCGTAGAAGTAGTATATTTAGAAGACTTAATGAGTGAAGTTCTTGATTTATACCCTGAAGTTAAAGAAAAGTTTATTCAAGAGTTTATATATGAAGCAGGTATTAGAACACCTAAATATAGAAGTCTTGTTTATGAATACTTAAAGAGTATAGAAAATAATAGAATGCTTGTACTTAAAACTATGGAAGGAATAGTTAATAATGATTTAATTAAAGCAAGAGCTAAAAAAGGAAAGAGCCTTGTAGATAGCGTTAGTGATGATACTACATTTATTGTAGATCCAATGCCTAACTTATATTTTACTCGTGATCCATTTGCTTCAATTGGAAACGGAGTTAGTTTAAATAGAATGTATTCTGTTACAAGAAATAGAGAAACTATTTATGCAGAATATATATTTGAATATCATCCAGATTACAAAGATAATGTAGCTAAATACTATGATAGATATAGTGAATTCCATGTAGAAGGTGGAGATATTCTTAACTTAAACGATAAAATACTTGCTGTAGGTTTATCACAAAGAACACAAGCAGGAGCAATAGAAAGACTTGCTAAAAATATATTTGCAGATGCATCTTCTAAAATAGAAACAGTTCTTGCATTTGTTATTCCAAACTGTAGAGCATTTATGCATTTAGATACAGTATTTACACAAGTAGATTATGATAAGTTTACATACCATCCAGGTATTATGAGTACACTACAAGTATTTGAAATTACTGATGATAATGAGGGCGGAATAAATGTTAAAGAGAAAAACGCATCATTAAAGCATATACTTGAGGAATACTTAAGAAGAGAAATTACTTTGATACCATGTGGTGGAGGAGATGAAATAGTTGCCGCTCGTGAACAATGGAATGATGGAAGTAATACTTTATGTATAGCACCAGGCGTAGTTATTGTTTATGATAGGAATAACGTAACTAATGAAGTCTTAAGAAATTATGGACTTAAGGTATTAGAAATGCACAGTGCAGAATTATCAAGGGGTAGAGGTGGACCTAGATGTATGAGTATGCCTCTTGTACGTGAGGACTAATATGAGTAATATTGTAGTTGCTTTAGGAGGAAATGCATTAGGTAAAACTCCTAGTGAGCAATTAAGTTTAGTAAAAAATACAGCTAAAAGCTTAGTAGACCTTATAGAGAGTGGTAACAATATAGTTATCACTCATGGTAATGGTCCACAAGTTGGTATTATTAATTTAGCATTCGATATAGCTTCAAGTAAAGATGAAGGAGTTCCATCAATGCCATTTGCAGAATGTGGAGCAATGAGTCAAGGATATATAGGATATCATTTACAACAAGCTATATACGAAGAATTAAAGAAAAGAAATATTAAGAAAAATGTAGCTACTGTAATAACACAAGTTTTAGTAGACAAAAATGATGAAGCATTTAAGAATCCTACTAAACCAATAGGTATGTTTTATACAGAAAGCGAAGCTAAAAAATTACATGAAGAAAACGGACAAACATATGTAAATGACTCTCAAAGAGGTTTTAGGAGAGTAGTACCATCTCCAAAACCTATTAAAATAATAGAACTTGATTTAATTAAAGACCTGTTAAGTCAAGGTAATATTGTTATAGTTGGAGGAGGTGGAGGAATACCTGTTATAGAAGAAGAAGGCTCATTAAAAGGAGTAGATGCTGTTATTGATAAAGATAGAACTAGTTCATTACTTGCAAAAGAAATAGATGCAGATAAACTATTAATTCTAACTGCAGTTGATAAAGTATCACTAAACTATAACAAAGAAAATCAAATAGACTTAGATGTTATAAAATATGATGAAGCTCTAAAGTACATAGAAGAAGGACAGTTTGCTAAAGGTAGTATGCTTCCTAAAGTATTATCTATTTTAGAGTTTATAGAAAATGATAACGGTAAAGTTGGTATTATTTCTTCACTTGATAGTGCTGTATTAGCACTTGATAATAAAAATGGTACTAGAATAATTAAATAGGAGGAATATATGGCTAAAAAGAAGAAAAAAAACTTTTTATCTGCGTTTGTTATCATATATATTATCTTAATATTACTAGCATGTGCTACTTTATTACTTCCAAGTGCAACATTTGGCGGTGAAGCAGGAGATATTATAGTAAATGGTTCTGGCGTAGTTAAAGCAAAAATATCAGATGTATTACTTGCACCAATGCATGGTTTTGAGGATGCAGCTGATGTATGTATATTTGTATTAGTTCTTGGTGGATTCCTTGCTGTAATCCAAAAGACTGGTGCACTAGAAAACGGAATTAAGGTCTTAGTTAAAAAAATGAAAGGAAGAGAACTTGCTTTAATACCATTATTGATGATTCTATTCTCTATAGGTGGAACAACTTATGGTATGATGGAAGAAACAGTTGGTTTCTATGCATTACTTGCATTTACTATGGTAGCAGCAGGTATGGATACTATAGTAGCAAGTGCAACAGTACTACTTGGAGCAGGTAGTGGTGTTCTTGGTTCAACAATAAATCCTTTCGCAACAGGTGCTGCAGTAGCGGCATTACCAGAAGGCATTACTGCTAATCAAGGAATATTAATACTAATCGGAGTATTCTTATGGATATCTACATTAGCAATTTCTATTTACTTTGTTATGAGTTATGCTAAGAAAGTTAAAGAAGATAAAGGTTCAACATTCTTATCACTTCAAGAGCAAAAGAAAATGGAAAAGTTCGAAGAAAAAAATAGTGATAATGACAAAGTTGTTCTTACAGGAAGACAAAAAGTTACATTATGGTTATTCTTATTAACATTTGTAATAATGATAATAGGATTTATACCATGGGGTGAATTTAACATTACAATATTTGATAAGTTTACAGGATGGCTTACAGGTGAACCACTTGGTAAATGGTATTTCTATGAATCAGCAGCTTGGTTCTTATTAATGGGAATTATAATAGGTATTATAAATAGATTTGGTGCTAATGAAATAATAGATACTATTATTGATGGGGCAAAAGATATATTATCAGTAGTTCTTATTATAGCAGTAGCTCGTGGTGCTAGTGTACTTATGAGATCAACATATCTTGATAATTACATTATCTATAATGCTGCAGAATGGTTAAAAGGAACACCAGAGTGGTTATTTACTCCATGTAATTATATCTTACATGTATTCTTATCAGTATTAGTTCCATCAAGTTCAGGACTAGCAAGTTTATCTACACCAATTGTGGCTCCACTTGCATATCAACTTGGATATAATGTAGAAGTAGTAATAATGACATTTGTTGCTGCAAATGGACTTGTAAATTTATTTACACCAACATGCGGTGCTATAATGGGTGGACTAACACTTGCTAAAGTAAACTATACTACATGGTTAAAATGGGCATTAAAAGTTATACTATGTATAGCAATAATGAATATAATTTTACTAACTATGGCAGCAGTTATATTCTAAAAAAACTAAAAGCGTTCATGAAAATGTTCGCTTTTTCTATTGTATAAAAAAGCAAAATAAAAGCATAAAAATAATTATACTTTTTTACTTTGTTCACTTGCATACAAAACTTTTGTTTAATATGATACTTAAGGAATACTTAGTAGCCCAGTGCTACCGAACTTTTATCTGAAGAGATAGGAAGGAGACTGGTATATTATGAACAAAAAAAGATTTTTCAATATCTGTTTTGGGATTAACTATATTAATCTTAGTTATTTTAGTGCTTATTCTAGCGATAGCCTTAATAAGCCTTATATAAAAAGAACCACCTAACTCACTGGTGAATTAGGTGATTGCACAAAATTTATGGCAACACTCAACACAAGAATATTAAGCGTTCCTTTTTTATTGTATGAAGTTTCCTTCACATGTATACATGATATCATATGCAAAAAATCATTTCAACCCCTTGACACGGGGGGGGGGGGGGTACCTGTTATAATTTTAATATAAGAAGGTGTATCAAATGAACGTAAGAGAAAATGCAATATATTATATAAAGAAAAACATTTTTATAGTTTTAGTGTTAATTGGACTTTGTCCAATACTAGCAATAAGTTATGCTAAGTTTACTATAAATAGTGAAAGTTATAGGAGTAATGAAATGTATATTTCAGAGCTTTTGTATTCTATAAAAATAGATAATGAAAATACTTACACAATAGTTATAGATCCAGGAGAAACAGAACACACTGTAGAAATAACAAGTTTATCTGGAATAAGTACAAATTATAAACTAGCATACTTAAATAATGTTAACATAGATATAAAATACGCAAGTGATTATATGGATGCATCATTTGGAGGAATACTCACTAAAAGAACTATATCTCTTACAATAAAAAATACAAGTACAGAAAGCCAAATATTATCGCTTATGGTATTCGGAGGATATTCCTTTAATGATGTTGATGAAATTAAGGTGCTAGATACATACACAGAAATCAAAAATGACTACTGGAAATATGATTATGAAACAACAGCATTATATGTAGATAATAAAAGAGTAGATAATTTAGATAGTGGTAAGTATTATACTCTTGATAATTATACATGCGATAATTTGCCACAAGGAGAAAGTGTATCGTTCGATTTTGAAACACAAAGAGTATTAATGCCAATCTCATCACAAATTAAATGCAAATTGTATTTTACAGAAGGTTCTTATATGGTTAATGAATACGCATACACCGGAGCAGTTCAGACCCTTGAAATTAAAAGAAATGGTTATTATAAACTTGAAGTATGGGGAGCAGAAGGAGGAAGTGCTAATGCATATGTTACCAAAGTAGGAGGATACGGAAGTTATTCAGTTGGTTATTATCCATTAACATCAGGAGATACGTTATACATATATGTTGGTGGAAGAGGAAATGATGCTGGCTGGGGAAAAGACGCAAACGGCGGCTACAACGGTGGCGGGAACGGATCGTGTGGCGGTAAGACTTGTGGTGGCGGTGGAGGAGGAACCGACATCAGACTTGGCAATAATAATATAAGTGATAGAATTATCGTCGCTGGAGGAGGTGGAGGTGCTTTTTGTCATAACTATCAACCAGCGGGATTAATATACGACGGAGGACATGCAGGCGGAATACAAGGAACAGGAGTCGCGCCTGGTACACAAAGCAGCGGTTATGCTTTAGGATATGGTGGCCCAACTAGTCACAGCTACGGAAGCGGTGGCGGTGGTGGTGGTTACTATGGTGGTGGCAGTAATGGAGATAAAGCGGGAAGTGGAGGCTCTGGTTACATCGGTAATTCAAAGTTAGTAAATAAATGCATGTATTGCTACGGCTGTCAAACATCTACTGAAGAAAGTACTAAAACAGTAACTAACACATGTATTTCTGATACGCCAACAGAGAAATGTTCTAAAAAAGGTAGTGGTTACGCCAAAATTACATTTGTGGGCAATAATATAAATTAATATGAAATAATATCGTTTTAAAATAAATTTTCCATATAGTATATTAAAAAAAATAAAAATGTGATAAAATAAATTTACAATAGGAGATAAAATTATGTGGATTTATATTATTATTGTAATTATCGTTTTAATTATTATTTATGCTTTTGCTTTATATAATAGCCTTATAAAGCTAAATAATAAAGTAAAAGAAGCTTTTTCTACTATGGATGTTTACCTAAAGAAAAGATGGGACTTAATCCCAAATATTGTTGAAACCGTTAAAGGTTATGCTAAGCACGAAAAAGAAACTTTAAAAGAAGTTATAGAATTAAGAAATAGTGTTTATGATAAAATGTCTGATGATGAAAAAATTAAGACAAATGAACAATTATCAAATGGTATAAATAAAATTATGCTTTTAGCAGAAGCTTATCCAGATTTGAAAGCTAATGAAAACTTCAAAGATTTAAGTAATCAATTAATAAAAGTAGAAGATGAAATTGCTAATTCAAGAAAATATTACAACGGTGTAATTAGAATTTATAATAACAAAGTTGAAATGTTTCCAAGTAATATTTTTGCAAGACTGTTTGGTTACAAATCAAAATCAATGTTTGAGGCAAGCGCAAACGAAAGAGAAAATGTAAAAGTTAAATTATAATTATGGAGGGCACAATGAAAAAAACTACTAAATGCATTTCTTTATTTGCAATAATTGTACTATCTTTAGTATTAGTTTGGCCGTCAAATATTTATGCTTTAAAAAACCTAACATCTTTTGTAAGTATTAGCAATACTAAAAATTTGGAAGCTGGAAGTTTATATTTCTCAAACATTTCATTTAGGGATTATTCTTCTACTTCTACTCAAGCATTTGGACTAACAGGCGTAGTTACTAATAGTTCTAAAGATACTATTAGTTATACTTCTACTGTTTATTATTATGATTATGACTACAATTTGATTGCCCGAGGGTATAATTCTGGCACTGCAATTTCAGGAACTAGTAATTTTAATCAAATGTCTAATTTAAGTATTCTAGATGGACATAGTGTTGATGAAATATATTTTTATCGTTTATTAATTGAAACTAATGATAACGCAAATTCATCAATAAATAATACAGTAACTTTAACACCTAGTAAAAATCATCAATATAGTTCTTATGAATATGTTATTGATAAGTATGATATTAATATTATTGTTAATGAAAATAATACTTTTGATATAACCGAAACAATTACAGCATATTTCAATGTTTCAAAACATGGGATATCTAGAGCTATTCCATTAAAGAATAAAATTACTAGATTAGATGGAACAACTTCAGCTAATCATACTCAAGTGACAAATGTTAGTGTTGATAATGAGTATAAAGCATCGAGGAAAAATGGAAATTATAAATTGAAAATTGGATCAGCAGATCGTACTTTAACAGGTGAACAAACCTATGTCATAAAATATACATATAACCTAGGAAAAGATCCAGTAAAAGATTCTGATGAGCTATATTATAACATAATCGGTAATGAATGGGATACTGTTATAGGAAATATTACATTTACTATTACAATGCCAAAAGAATTCGATTCAAGTAAATTAGGTTTTTCATCAGGAACTAAAGGATCAACAGATAATAGCAAAGTTAATTATAATGTTAGTGGAAACAAAATAACAGGAAGTTATAATGGCATTCTTAAGGTTAACGAAGCACTGACTATTAGATGTGAACTACCAGAAGGATATTTTGTAGGAGCAGGACTTGCTTTGAACTTAATTAATTATATTATGTTTTTAATTCCTATTATATTTTTAGTAATAGCAATATTATTGTGGTATAAGTTTGGCCGTGATGATCAAGTTGTAGAAACGGTTGAATTTTATCCGCCACAAGGATTTAATAGTCTAGAAGTTGGATTTTTATATAAAGGGAAAGCAGAAAATCAAGATGTTACGTCATTATTGATATTTTTAGCAAATAAGGGATATCTTGAAATTGAAAATAAAAAAATTGATTTATATTCTAAAAAGATAAATTTAAATCAAGATTCAAAAAATAGTGCTAATCAGAAAATAATTGAATTGCAAAGCAAAATAAATGAAGAAAGAATAAAAAATCCGAATTCTAAAAAAATTAAATATTACGAAAATATGTTAGATATTTATAAAAATATTGATACTCCAATTGATTATGAACAATATGGGCTTAAATCTTCAATTAATAGACTAAATAGAGAAAATAAGTTTTTAATAAGAAAATTGAAAGATTATGATGGAACAAATGTAAATGAACAATGGTTTATGGATGGATTATTTCAATATGGTAGAACAGAAGTTACAAATAATATGCTATATAACAATTTCTATATGACAAATAACAACATATTGTATAATGTTAACAAAAAGCGAAATGTGGATAAAGTATTTGAAAAATCTTCTACAAACAAAAAATTTTTAATTATTTCAATGATTATTGCTACTTATTGTTTAATCACAATACCACCAACACTCAGTTATGGCCAACTAGAAACATTAATTTTTGCATTACCATTTCCAGGTATGGGTTTTTGGGTATTATTTGAAACGCTATTTAGTAAGATGTCTATCTTAGATAAAATACCTAGATTAATTTGGGGATTTGTATTTGGCGGATTGTCTTGGATATTTATGGTATTACCGTCATTAATTCAAGATATATTATATCTAATTAGTTATATCGTAGGAATAATATGTATGTTAGGAATGGTATTGTGTTTAGTATATCTTCCAAAAAGAACAAAGTATGGTAATGAAATGCTAGGAAAATTAAGAGGATTTAAAAACTTTCTAGAAACTGCAGAAAAAGAAAAATTAGAAGCATTAGTTATGCAAAACCCTAATTATTTTTATGATATTCTACCTTATACTTATGTCTTAGGTGTATCTGATAAGTGGATTAAAAAATTTGAATCAATATCATTGCAAGTTCCATCTTGGTATGATAATTCTAATGGCTTTAATGTTTCTTCTTTTGGAGCATTTATGAATTCTACTATGTTTTTTGCTCAAAGTGCTATGACATCAAGTCCATCTAGTTCTTCTGGTGGATCTGGAGATAGCGGAGGCAGCTCTTCCGGTGGAGGAACATCTGGTGGTGGATCCGGAGGTGGTGGAGGAGGCTCTTGGTAGTCATCTTTCGCTTAGTATTAGATTGAAAAAAGTAACTAATGAAAAACGTTAGTTTCAAAGATAGAGCTTCACTATAGATAGGAGAATGATTATTTGGATAAGTTCACAGTTTATTGAGGCTTATTCTTGATTTTAGAGAAGTAAATGGTAAAATATAATTGCTTACAAGCTAAATTATTACACGCAAAAACATAGGAAGTTAGCATTTGAAAAAATACAAATAATATCTTGCAAAATATATAGGTTATTTAATACGTATTTTGAGCGGAAGCAAGAAAAGGCTTAATTTTAATAATCTTTTTATCTTGAATAGTGCAGTTTTGGTTAGCACTGAAAGCGGAACACTTGCGGATCCTTATGTAATAAATAATTAAGAAATCAATTATAATAAAAGCAAAATAAAAGGCTCAATAAAATTTGAACTTTTTTGATGTAAAGAAAAATTTTTAGAAACGATATATCATGAACAAAAAAGATTCAAAGATTCTTTTTTAGTAGTAATTATATTAATCTTAGTTATACTAGTACTTATTTTAGCTATCATTTTAAATCTTACTAGTTTTTGTTTTTATACAAAAATCCAACTTTAGCTCTTGATATTTTAAGGCTAATATGCTATCATTTATTTATTAAAGCGATGATGAGTGCTTGGAAACGCTCTAGGCTATATAAAAATAAGAGATTCTTCTAGAATAAGTAAGGTGGGACCGTCCAAGCTTGGACCCTTACATATTTTGGAAGATTTTGTCTTTTAGGGAGGTTTTGATGAAAGTTAGTGGAAAAAGACATCTAGATAAAAATACTTATGTAGTTATAATTGAAAATGGAGATGTAATTAAAGCATATAATGTTTCTAAATTATCAAAAGACAGTTTATTATTTAAAGAGAATAATAAATTAAGGTATGATAAAAGTTTTACAAATGGATTAAAACATTTGAATGATGAAGAAATATCTTATGCAATTACTGATAAGTTTTTAGGAGAAAACAACATAACAGGAGTAACATATTCATTTGATGAGATGGATACATCTATATTATCTTGTGGTAACTCATCTAGAAAATACGTATCATTCAATGGATTTAGAGGACATACACTTGAGAGTATCTGGAATAAATATAATATAGATAGATACAAAAATGTATTCTCAAGTAATATAAAAAGAATAAAACTATACAAAGCAGAAGGCATGTCATCATATGAGATATATGAAGACACTGCTATTATTAATATAGGATTTAAAGATGGAAGAATACTTGATAATGAAATTGCTTTTTTAACTGAACTTTTAAATGATGCATTCACAGAAAAAAGACCATATACAGAAACTAAAGACTATGAATTAGAAAGTTATCCATTCAAAGCATATATAAATGGAGAAGATAGTATAGTTAAGTTTGTATGTTCTACAAGTGTAGTAGAAATATGTAACACATCTAAAGAAGTATTAGTTTTTGAAGATGATTTAATTAGATACTGCATAAGAATTATGAATGAAAGACACGAAAAAATGAAAAATAGTGATATGAAATATCAATTAAAAATGGAGGAATTTTAATGACTAATTTAAATATGGAAGAACTTACAAATTATTGTAAGAATTATGGCTTTATATACCAAGGAAGTGAAATATATGGAGGTTTATCTAATACTTGGGATTTTGGTCCTTTAGGAGTTTTACTTAAAAATAATATTAAAAACGCATGGAGAAAAAGATTTATTCAAGAAGATGTTAATAATGTAGAACTTGATAGTGCTATACTTATGAATCCTCGTGTTTGGGAGGCAAGTGGACACTTAAAAACATTTAGTGATCCATTAATAGACTGTAAGCATTGTAAAACTAGACATAGAGCAGATAAATTACTTGAAGATGCTGGTATTAGTGGTGCTGATGGTATGAGCCATGAAGACATGATTAAATGTATTAGAGAAAATAATATAGTATGTCCAAACTGTGGCAAATGTGATTTTACAGATATAAGAGAGTTTAATTTAATGTTTAAGACTTTCCAAGGCGTTACAGAAGATGCTAAAAGTACAATATATTTAAGACCTGAAACAGCACAAGGTATTTTTGTAAACTTTAAAAATATAGAAAGAAGTATGCGTCTTAAACTACCATTTGGAGTAGGTCAAGTAGGTAAAAGCTTCAGAAATGAAATTACACCAGGTAACTTTATATTTAGAGTAAGAGAGTTTGAACAAATGGAACTTGAGTTCTTCTGTAAACCAGGTACAGAGCTTGATTGGTTTAAATATTATAAAGAAGCATGTAAAAAGTTTTTACTTGATTTAGGTATTAAAGAAGATAATTTAAGATTCCGTGATCATGAAAAAGAAGAATTAAGTTTTTATAGTAATGCTACTACTGATATAGAGTTCAAATATCCATTTGGATTTGGAGAACTATGGGGAATCGCATCACGTACTAACTATGATTTAAACGCACATATGAAACATTCAGGTGAAAGTTTAGAATATTTAGATCCAGAAACTAATGAAAAATATATTCCTTATGTAATAGAACCATCTTTAGGTGTAGAAAGATTATTTCTAGCAATATTAACTAATGCATATACATTAGAAAAACTAGAAAATGAAGAAAGACTAGTTCTTAAATTAAACCCATCACTAGCACCTATTAAAGCATGCATTTTACCACTAGTAAAAAAATATCATAACGAAAAAGCAACTGAAATATATAAAGAATTATCTAAATATTTCTCATGTAGTTATGATGAAAGTGGAAGTATTGGAAAAAGATATAGAAGAAACGACGCTATTGGAACACCATTTTCTATAACAATAGATGATGAAACAATAAATAATAATACTGTTACTATAAGAGATAGAGATACTATGGAGCAAATAACTCTAAATGTAGATGAAATAAAAGATTATATTACTAAAAGAATACAGTTTTAATTAACTAGTGTTCTTTTTTTATATATAAAATAGTATTATTTAATATGAGAAAGAAAATATTTATATATCCAGTTATTTTAACTATAATAGGAATTATATCTATATATTCTAGTAGTTATATATGGAGTTCTTATAAATATAATACACCTTATAAGTATCTAATAAATCAAGTTATATTTTTTATAATAAGTTTATTTGCATGTTTTATTACTTCTAAAATAGATTATAAAAAATACTATAAATATTCTAATAAGTTTTTATTAATATGTTTTATATTACTTATTTTAGTACTTATTCCTGGGATAGGTAATGTTCGTAATGGTAGTAGGAGTTGGTTTTCTATAATGGGTTTTGGCTTTCAGCCTAGTGAACTTACTAAAATAGCTCTTATTATTTTTACATCTAAATATTTATCTAATAATGATAATATTAAAAAACATACTAAGTCTTTTATGTTGCCTATATTACTTATAATAATTATATTTTTCGCTGTTATATTACTTGAACCTGATTTTGGTAGTGGAATGGTTATAGTGTGTTCTTTAATTGGACTTATCTTTATTTCTGGCTGTGATTTTTCTATATTTATTAAACTTGGAATATTAGGTGTTATTGGTATTATAGTTCTTATTTTAATAGCGCCTTATAGACTTGATAGAATTACATCATTTATAAATCCATGGTCTGATCCACTTGGTAGTGGATTTCAAATGATACAAAGTTTATATGCGATTGGTCCAGGAGGACTTCTTGGATATGGTCTTTTTAATTCAAGGCAAAAACATTTTTATCTTCCAGAACCACAAACAGATTTTATATTTTCGGTTATACTTGAAGAGTTTGGATTTATTGGTGGTCTTGTTATAGTTACACTTTATATTTTATTTTTCTATAATGTATTTAAAAGTGCTATTAAAACAAAAGATCTATTTGGTAAGTATTTAATATTCGGATTAGGCTTTTCTTTATTATTTCAAACATCATTAAATATGGGGGTAGTTACAGGACTTTTGCCCATAACTGGAGTCACTTTACCTTTCATAAGTTATGGCGGTTCTAGCTTACTTATTAGTATGATATCTATTGGAATAATACTTAATGTAAGTAAAGAAAAGTAATTTTTTATACAAAGGAAGTCAATCGTTTTCGTTTGCAAAACTTTCAAAAATAAAATGATAAATTATAGCTGAAAAGTATATGCTTTTCTTTTTTTCTAGTTTAACTGATTTTTATTGTGTTTAAAGCCTTTTTTCTTTACAAACATGTTCTTTAATGGTATAATATACACCTGATAGAAAAAGGAAGATTAAAATGAACTATGGTCAATCATATCAAGTAAAATCACAAGAAAGATTAAACGATGATATGGCATTGTTATCAATGGAAAAAAGTCTAAATAGATTAACAGAAAACAATGCAGCTGTACAAAGCGAAGTAAATAAAATATAAGAGACAATGAAAAGTATGGCAAGATATTATCAAGGCTTAAAAAAAGTAAATAAGAATTAAGAAAGAAAATACTTTCTACAGCACTTATTACCACAGTATCTTTATCGGTAATATCAGAAAGTGTAGCCTCAATATTCATCTCAGATTATAATGCACTAGGAGCCATTATAGAAACTAAAGTATTCAGATGCCCTAGCATTTGATACATCAACTTTAGAACCAATTGATATAGTGATAGATGAAAAAACTGAAGAGTCAAAACCAGATGATTTAAAAGAATATATTAAAGAAAAACTTAAAGATAAAGCTATTGCAAAAATGGCGGCAGGCTATTATATTGTTTTGATGATACCTATAAATGTTTTATTCGCTTTTATGGTAGTGGCAGATTTTGAATCACCACAATGGAGTTTTATAGATGACCCAGAAGAACAAAAGAAGAAACGTGAGGAATATGAAAACAGCTTTAAAGGTATATTTGGTCATCTAGAAATTACTAAAGATAAACTAAAAGAATATAAAGAAGCTACAAGCGAAAAAGAAAAAATAGAAGAAGAAATAAAAAGAAATGTAGATATAGCTATAAAATATATAGAAGGAAATGAAGTATATAAAGAAAGATTTATAGAATTATTCAATAAGTATTCTTATTTATATAGTGATCCCCCGAGTATATATGAAAAGTTTGAGGAAACAAGTGATAGTATTAAAGATGATGTAGCTTTATCATTAATGAAAGAAATAAAATCAAGTTTAAATTAAGGAGGATAGTATGTACGCATTTAAAGAACAAGAAACTACAGACAATATAGATTTATTATCACAAATGTTAGACATAGTAGATAAAACAACTGTAGAACTAACTAAATATTTAGAAGGCTATCAAGATGATATAAAATCAATTAACGATAATAACAAATGGAAGAAGAAAAATGCGAATCAAGCAGTTAGAAAATTAATGAGTACAATCTTAGCATTAAGTTTAATATATGTTCCAGTGGGCGCTCATAAATTTATAAATCGTGTGAGCGTCGGGAAAGAATCGTATCAAGTCAATATTACCACATATGAAAAAGATAAAACACCAAAGGTTGTAAATACAAGGAAATATTTGAGTGATAATCCAGATGATAAAGTATATATTGTTGAAACTATTCCAAGTAATGACTTTAATTATGATTTAGTAATGACTTATGATGCCACAAATGAAAAATGTGATAAAGTAGAAGATTATTATAATTTAGATTTATCAACTCTTCCGATAGTAAGCAAAGAAAATGTAACAGAAAGAAGAGAAAATAAAAAATCAAAAAGAGTTATATTAGAGAAAGTTGATTTTAATAGTATAGATAACGAAACACAAAGCGGCTTATTAATTGTATTTTATATATTTTATACAGTATTAGTTGTTATATTAGAATCAGTAAGTTTATTTTGTAATAATATATCATTTATAATAGGTAATATAAAACAATTGCTTGAAGATATTAGCAAAATAAAAGATGAAGATGATGCTAAAGAGCTTTTAAAGAAAGCAAATCAAACAAAAGAAATAATAATGCAGGTATTAAGATCTGATAAAAGACTACTTGAAAAGTTTAATGAAGAATATGAAAAAAATATGTGTTTAATGAGTGATCCTGCTGAATTATTAAACAAATATTATGAACTTAAAAATAAAATATCAGAAGCAGAATATAAATATGAAATGATTAAAAAACAAAAATAAGGCAAAATAAATGAGAAAAAATTGCTTTTAAAGAAAAAACATAATCTTACAATGAGTAAGTAATGTGATTGGTTATACATAAGGAGGATAGTATGTACGCATTCAAAGAAAAAGAAAGTACAAATAATATAGATTTGTTATCACAAACACTAGAATTGGTAGATAAAACAACTCTAGAACTAGAGAAATATTTAGAAAGTTATCAAGCTGATATGTCAAAAGTAAATGATGACAAGGAAAGAAGAAACAGTTATAAACGTGATGCTTTCAAACAAATAATAGCAATAGTTGCTACTCTTGGCTTAATTGCAAGTTTACCAGTAGGTGCTCATAAACTCGCTAAAAAATTAGGAGAAGGAAAAGAAAAAGCAACAATAGATGTAACAACATATGAAAAAGGTGAAAATCCACAGGTTAGTCAAACAAAAAAGTACTTAAGTGATAATCCGGAAGATAAAGTATATATTGTTGAAACTATTCCAAATGATGATTTTAATTATGATTTAGTATTAACATATGACGCCACTAATGAAGAAACTACAAAGGTGGAAGATTATTATAATTTAGACTTATCATCACTACCATTAATAGAACAAACAAACGTGACAAGTGAAAGAGAAAATAAAGCTTCTAAAAAAATAGTTATTAAAAAAGTAAATGAAGATAATGTGACAAACGATATAAAATTCGCAGTACTTTTTGGGTTTTATTTTGTATATGTAGTTGTTACGCTTTTACTTGAATGTTTATACTATGTCTATTACGATTATACTTTTATACTACATAAAGTAGAAGAATTAATTGATGATATTAAAAAAATTAATTATGGTAAAAATGTAAAAGAACTTGAAAAGAAATCAAATAAAATTAAAGAAATAATTTTAAAAATATTAAGTTCAGATAAAAGATTGTTAGATAAGTTTGAAAAAGAGTTTGAAAATAATAAAGATTTATTAAGTGATCCAACTGAATTATTAAGTAAGTATTGTGAACTTAAAAGTAAAATAGCTGAGGCTGAATATAAGCTTAAAATAAGTAAGTGATTATAAAAAAGGGAAGGAAGAATTATGAATGATTTTCAATATGAAAACATTAAAAAGCAAAAGTCATTTGCAAATCCACTAGCACCCAGAGAATTTGATGAAAAAGTATTTGAACAAATATTGAGTGATTTGTACGATTGCTATTTAGTTTTGCGTGACAAAACATCTGATTACAATTACGATTTAGAAACGTTAAAGAATACAAAAGCATCAAAAGCAAAGAATAGATTTAAAATTGAATTAAATCTAATGGCAATAACTTTATCTTTATCATTAATGATAGGTATTCCGGTATATGGCACAATCAAAATAAATGATGTAAGAAAGAAAAACACAACAGTACCACAAACGACATATACTTACGAAGCAGGTAAACTTCCAGAAATAACTAAAGAAAGAGTGAGAATGGAAGATGCTGAAGAAAAGAAATATATAGTTCTTGTAGAACCCTATAATGAATTAAATTATAGAAACATAACTACATATGATATTTCAGATATAGATATGCCATCAGCACTAGATTATTACACTCTAGATCTAAGCAAAATAGAAAATAAGACAGAATCTATAGAATATAAAGAAGATTATAGTGATATCGGAAGCAGTGAAGAAACAAGAAGATTAATTATTAAAAATGTAGATTTTAATGATGAACAAAAGCCAGGTTATATTTGGGTTTTACTATTTTACATTGTCTATATTATACTAAGAATAGCAATTGATGGCGCATGTGGATATTATAGTGAAAAGTTTACATTTTTCCCAAGCATAACAGACCTGGTAAAAAAGTTAAAAAAAAGAATAAATGAGTTAAGCAAAATAAAAGATAATGAAAAAGAGCTAAAAATAGCACTTAAAGGGGCAATCAATGATATAAACTCAGTACTGTCTAAAAGTGAAGAATTATCAAGAAAATGGAATGAAGAGTTTGAAAGAAATAAAGATTTAATGAGTGATCCATCACTTCTATTATCTAAATATGATGAACTTATAGAAAACATTAAAAGTAAAACAATGAAACTAAAACTATAAAAGGAGGAATTATGTCAGCTTTTGAATACCAAAACAAAGAAGAAAATGAAGTATTTGACGAAGAAACATTTGATGAAATATTAATGTCACTAAACGAAATATCTTATTCAATATTTGAACAAAGAAGTAGATATAGTACTACGCAAAAAGCTATAAGTGAATTAAAAGGTAATATGAAGAAAAAAATACGTGAAATTATGTCAAATATTTTAGCGATGACTATAGCTCTTTCTATAATGGCTGGTATTCCCATATCTATATCAATGCTTATAAAAAAATCAAAAAAAGATAATTCATTGGTTCAAAAGACAGAATATACATATCAAATGGATGGAAGCGAAGAAATAAGTACTTCAAAGATGCTACTAAAAGACGCAAAAGAAATGAAACATAAAGAAGAAGAGAAATATATAATACTTAGTGAACCTACCAAAGATGGCTATATGGCTATGAGCACATATTATGTGACAGATATAGATTTGCCATCGATTGATGACTATTTTGATTTAGATCTAAGTAAAATAGAAAAACACACTTGGCCTAAAGCCACTTGGTCTAGAATAATTAGTGATGATAGTGAAAATACAGAAGATATTAAAGAATGCAAAAAATTAATAATAGATACTTTTGATTACGATAATGTTGAGTTAGGTGAACCTGAGTCACTTTATTATCTATTATATGTTGTATATATTTTCATTTTAGTCGCTCTAGAAGTAGAATATTCCTATGAATTTAATGGAAGACCACTATTAACTGATGGCACTGTATTTTTAATAGATAAAATTAAAGATTTAAAATTAATGACATATAATAAAAAGAAGTATGACAAAAAAATAAAAGAAATATTAAATAGAATTAATGAAATGATATCAGAAAGTGAAGAATTATCAAGAAAATGGAATGAAGAGTTTGAAAGAAACAAAGATTTAATGAGTGATCCATCACTATTATTATCTAAATACGATGAACTTATGAAAGAAATAAAAGAAAATACAATGAAATTAAAAATGTAAAGGAGAAAAAATCATGCAGGATTTTGAATACCAAAACAAAGAAGAAAAAGAAGTATTTGATGAAGAAATATTTGATGAATTATTAGATAGATTAAATATATTATCTAACTCATTAGATTCAAGTATACAAGATTATGCTAATAAATCATATTATTTAAATTGTAAAATTAAATCAATAAAAGAAGTTAAGAAAAGAATAAAGAAAAATATTGCTGTAATACTAGCATCTTTAAGCATAGTTACTAGTATTCCTATATATGTTACATCTAAACTAACAACTAACTGGACCCTTGTACCTTTAACTACATATACTTATGAAGAAGGAAAGTTACCACAAGCAGTAACTAAGTATGTACCTCTGAGTAATGATTTAAAAGAAAAAAAGTATATAGTACTTATGGAACCTTATAATAAATTAAATTATAGAAATACTACAGCATATGATGTGTCAGATATAGACCTATCTTCACCGCTTGAATATTATGATTTGGATTTAAGTAAAATAAATGATAAAATAAAATCGGTCGAATCTAAAACTGAAAAAACAGAAGATAACGATAATATTCAATCAAAAAAATTAATTATAGAAAAAATTGACTTTAATGATAAAAAGAAGGATGAATCAATATCTTTTCTTCTAGCTAGTTTCTATGGTATTTATATATTCTTATTGTCTGTGTTTGAGGTTATTTATTCCGTGGAAATAAGTGATGGTTATTTATTTATAGTGAGCAAAATAAAGAAAATTAAAGATGGTATAACTATAGCCGGCTTAGACAAGTCGGAATTAAATAAGATTAAAGAGCAATTAAATGAAGTAATATACGAAATAAACGAAACGATATCACAAAGTGAAGAATTATCAAGAAAATGGAATGAAGAGTTTGAAAGAAACAAAGATTTAATGAGTGATCCATCACTATTATTATCTAAATATGATGAACTTATAGAAAGTATTAAAAGAAAAAGCACAGAAGTTAAATTAGAAAGGAAACGTTATGAATAGTTATAGTTATATTGAAAGTGACGAAGAAATGCTTAAAGAATTACTTGATAAACTAGATGAAACAATCGATTTACTTGCCCAAAGAAATATTTATTATAAGGAATTAACAAATGAATTAAAAAGACAATTAAGAACAAGAAGAAAATATCAAAAGAAATTAATAACAAGTTCATTTACATTTATTTTAGCTTTCACTATAATGGCTTCTGCTCCTTTAGCGTTAGTCAGTAATTTTAAAAAAAGAAAAGATGCGTACACTATTATTCCAAAAACAACATATACTTATGAAGAAGGAATGACGCCTACAGTTAATAATGAAGAAGTATTATTGTCTGATGTAAAAGATGAAGAAAGTAAGAAAGCATATATAATTTTAACAGAGCCATATAATAAACTTGGCTATAGAAATATAATCACATACGATGTATCAGATATAGAATTACCATCACCCCTTGACTATTATGATTTAGATTTAACTAGAGTAGCTAAAACTTCAAGTACTATGGAGTTTATAGATGAAAGTAAAGAAACAGAAAATATAGAAGAATCAAAAAAACTTATAATAGAAACTTTAGATTATGATAATGCAAAATGTAATGCGAATACAAGGATGTATTTAAGTCTAATAGCTATGGCTTTAGGATACATAATACTTGAAGCAGCATATAAATCCGAATATAAAAAAGGTATATTAAACTCACAATTAATAAAAATAAATGAATCTATTAATGAAATAAGTAATTCTGATAATATAAATATTCTTAAAGCTAATATAGATGTTTTAATAAATACAATAAATAATTTAATAAGTATGAGTGAAGAATTAACAAAAGAATGGAATAGTTTATTTTCTAAAAATAAATATCTTTTAAGCGATCCTAGTGAATTATTAGAAAAATATGATGAACTTATAAGAAAACTTAAACAAGAAACGATGACTTTAAAAAAATAATATAATAAAAAAGGAGATAATATGGAAGAATATGATATTGATAAACTATATGAAACACTTTCTAATTTAGAAAGTACTAAAGAATCTATAAAAGAAAATCATAGTGATTATAGTTTACAAAAATTAGAATATAAAAACTCTATTAAAAAATATAGAAAAAATTTACTTTCATTTTATAAAAAAATAATATTATATATTTCAGCCTATAGTACTCTTTTAATAACTCCATTTTTAATAAAACCAATTTCAAAACAAATCTCAGGAGAAGATTTAACATGTTCTTTAACAATAACAGAATATGAAAAAGACAAAGAACCTAAAGAAAAAGTATATGAAACAACATATAATAATGAAAAAGATAAAGTATATATAAAACTAATCGAACCATGGCGTTATGATGGAAGTAGAACATCAAAGTATTATGATGTTACGGGTTCAAACTTATTATTAGATGACTATTTAGATTATGATATAACATCTATGAGTCCATCTTTTGAAAGAGAAGAGTACTATATAGGCAACATAGATGATACAGTAGATAAGCCTACTCAAAGATTATGTACATATACTTATGATAAAGATACTATAAAAAGCGAAAAATATAATGCTAACCTTTATCTTTTATCATCTTTATATCTAGTAGTACTATCTTTATCATCTATTAAAATAATTAAAGATTATAAATATAACAAAATAAACTCATTACTAAGAATATTAATATATGAAATAAACTTGCTTAAATCATTTAAAACTACTCAAAAAGGAATAAATAACAAAGCACTTTTAGAAGTATTAAAAACAAAAGACATATTATTAAATGAAATAAATAAATATGAAGAATTGAAAAAAGTATATGAAGAAGAATATAATAAAATATTTTTATCTTTAAGTGACCCAAGAGAATTAATAGAAAGATATAATAATGTTACTTCATCAGATATGCTTTTAGTAAAAAAATCACTTTAAATAGAAGTCATCTTCTATTTTATTTTACACCAATTATCCCACCAACCATAAAGCAAAGTATTAGTGTTAGATAATAAACTAAAGAAGAAAAACTAAATACTCCCATTATTAAAGTAATAAGAATAAATAATAAAGATATACTTCCACCAACTATAAAACCATTTAAATATCCCTTCTTACGAATAACTTTAGATATTTTTATACCACATAATATAGATATAATAATCATATATAAATAAGTAATAATATTTATAACTTTAAAACTAAATAATTCAAAGTAATAAAATATACTTATTATAAGTAAATAACCTATAATTAAACCAAAATACATCATTATAACTTTTAAATAATCAATAATCTTTTTCATACTAAATTATATTTATGTTTAAAATAAATATGAATACACATAATATAAATGGGTGATTTTATGTCTTTATTAATAATTTCTTTTAGAACTATGCTTTTCTATCTTCTTATATTAATCGTTATAAGACTTATGGGTAAAAGGGAAATAGGTCAGTTATCTGTACAAGATATGGTAGTTAATATATTAATCGCAGAATTAGTCGCTATTAGTATTGAAAACTATAAAGATTCTCTATGGCTTACAGTTATTCCAATTATAATATTATTAATATTAGAATTATTAAGTGGATATATAACATTAAAATCAAATAAAATAAGAAATATTATAGAAGGTAAACCATCCCTAATAATAAATAGAGGTATTATAAACTATAAAGAAATGATAAAACAAAGATATACTTTAGATGACTTATTATGTGAATTAAGGCAAAATAACATAAAAGATTTAAAAGATGTAGAATACGCAGTACTAGAAAATAATGGTAAATTAAGTATATTTAAATATAACTTTTTATGTCTAACATCAAATAATCCATTTCCATTAATATTAGATGGTAAAATACAAAAAGATACACTGGATTATATTAATAAAGATGAAACATGGTTATTGAGTTATTTAAATGATAATAATTTAGATAAAAAAGATATATTTTATGCTTTTTATAAAAACAAAAAAATATATATTATTAAAAGAGCGGAATTAACTCTTTAATGCTTTATGTATAACTATAAAATATATCAAAACAGAAGTTATAATATTAAGAATAATAGCCATTATTAAACTATACATACCAAGTCCTAAAAAACTAAATACTACTATACTTATAAGCCTTACCAAAGAAGAAATAATAGTGGCCATCATAGCACTTTTAGCCTTATTAATAGCCCCAAGAGCGCTTATAAGTGGTCCTTCTATATAAAACAATATAGTAAAAGGACCAAGAAGCCTTATATAATCACTTCCAAGATTAGTATTATATATTAGATTTAAAAAGAACTTTGGACTAATTAATATAACAAGAGTACTAATAGAACCTATTAATAAAGATATAAGAACTATTTGTCTTATTCTTTTTTTACATGTTTCATAGTTCTTAAGAGAATACTGATAAGATACCTCAGGTACTAAAGCAGTAGACATATTTTGTACAAAGAAAGCAGGTAATAACAAAAGTGATAAAGCATAAGCATTTATAACACCATATTCATAAACTATATACTCATTACTATAACCAAGATATAAAAGAGTATTACTAAGAATAATAGGTTCAAAAAAATAAGCAATACTTCCAAGTATCTTACTACTAGTAGATGGAATACATATTTTAAATAAATCTTTAACATAATTTAAATTAAACTTAAGTTTAAAAATATTAATTTTTTCTTTAGGCTTAAACCTAAGCATAACAAATTGTGATAATACTTCACATATCATATTAGTACATAATATAAAACATATAGCTGCGCTAGGACTAATACTAATAAACTTTTTAATAAATAAACCAATTAATGTAATCCTACCAACTTGTTCTAAGAAATTAGAAAGCATATATGGATACATATTTTGTTTACCCCAAAAGTATCCTTTAATTATAGAAGAAATACTTACAAATGGTAAAGTAAAACTAGCAAAAATAATTGGTAACTTTAAAGATGATTCTTTAAGTAAATAAGATGATATAAAAGAAGAAAATAAACAAATCAAAATAATAAAAACTAGATTTATCAAAAAAGAAATAATAGTTATAGAATATATTAAAGTCTTACTATCATATTTCTTTCTAGATACAAGAGCACTTATACCAGTAGGATAACTAAATGTAGCAATAGTAGTTATAAGAGCAATACTAGGGTTTAATAAACTATAAAGTCCCATCCCGTGAGTACCTAGATTTCTAGTAACTATTATTTTAATAAAAAATCCAACACATTTTCCTATAATCCCACCAAGTAATAATATTAAAGTAGATTTAAAAAATATATTATTTTTGATTTTATTAATCATATTTAATTATATTAAAAACTATCAAAATTAGAATAGTTAGATATATTCAAAAAAGCATAATAAAAGATTATTTTTATTTTGGCAATAATTATAACTGCAATATGTAAAGTTTTGTAAAAGTTATTGAAATATAAATATTGCTATGATATCATTAAATTAACCTAGATGTTGATATAGCACATAAACCGGCTATGTAATTATATAGGGGGACTAATTAGTATATAGCGTTGAATGTTGCATCTTAAGCAAAATCCCAAGTATATTATGTGTCCTACCACTTGCGGAGATTCGCGAGTTTTATTACACTATATTTACACTAGGATTTTATTTTGGTATAATATTTGTGCTAAAGGAGAAGTTTATGAATTTAAATAGATTAGAAAACTTAATAGGAACATCTAATGTAGATAAACTTAAACATTTAAATATTCTTATAATAGGACTTGGAGGAGTAGGTGGATACGTAGTTGAAAGCCTAGTTAGAAGTGGAGTAGGAAGATTTACTCTAGTAGACTATGATACTATTAAACCAAGTAATATTAATAGACAAATAGTAGTAACTAGATTTAATAACAATAAATATAAAACAAAAGAATGGAAGAAAAGAATAAAACTAATTAATAAAGAAGCTAAAGTAAATATAATTAATACTAAAATAACAGAAGATAATATAGAGTTATTATTTATGGAAAACTATGATTATATTATAGATGCATGTGATACAGTACTTGTTAAAATAAGTTTAATTAAAGAATGTCATAAAAGAAAGGTAAAATTGATATCATCAATGGGAATGGCTAATAAATTAGATGCATCTAAAATACAGATAACTACACTTGATAAAACAGATTATGACCCACTTGCCAAAAAAATAAGAAGAGCAATAAGAGATAAAGAAATAATGAAAAATGTAACAGTAGTTTCAAGTACAGAAAAAGGACTAAATACAGGAATGTTAGCATCTAACGCATATGTTCCAGCAGTAGGAGGCCTTTACATAACAAACCATATTATAAATGATATAATGAATAAGAAAGCAAGTGAATAATTTGCTTTCTTTTAAATTGACAAATAACATTAAAATGTAATAAAATTATTATAGTAATGGAGAAGATATATGAAAGATTTTAGAAGTAAAATTAATTATTTATTTAATAAGTATATATTTGTATTTTTTATTGTAATAGGTTTATGTCCTATGCTAGCAGTAAGTTATGCAACATTTTCAATAAATACACAGGGCTACAGAAGTAATGAAATGTATATTTCAGAACTTTTGTATTCTATTAAAATAGATAATGAAAATACTTATACTATAGATATCGAACCAGGAAGAAAAGAACATACTATAGAAATAACAAGTTTAAATGCAATAAGTACTAATTATAAATTAGCATATTTAAATAATAGTGATTTAGAAGTGGTATATGCAAGTGATTATTTAGAACCATCATTTGGAGGCATAACTACTACTAGAACTATATCTTTAATGATAACTAATAATAGTAGTGAAACAAAGACATTATCACTTATGGTATTCGGAGGCTATGGATTTAATAATGTTGATAATATAGAAGTATTAAATACATATAAAGAAATAAAATTAGATTATTATCACTATGACTATGAAACAACAGCATTATATGTAGATAATGTACTAGTTGATAAACTAGATGAAGAAAAAGATTATACTTTAGAAAGTTATACTTGCACAAATGGATCAGAAGTAGAATATGATACTGATGGTAAAAAATTAATAATAACAGGTGGCTCAAAAACAAAATGTAGTTTGTACTTTAAAGAAGGAGACTACTCAAAAATTAAATATAGTCAGATCGCAGCAAATTATAGTTGTGCAAACTCAAGTAATGGAAGCAATCCAGTGTTTACATATACTGGGAACTGTATAATAATAGATGAAAATAATGGAGATTGGAAAATAAAACTTTTAACTAGCGGAAACCTAACGTTTAAACGTAAAACAGCCGTAGATGTATTCTTAGTTGGAGGCGGCGGAGGCGGCGCTGGAGATATAGGCAGTTATCACGGTGGTAATGGTGGTGGCGGTGGCTACACTAAAACTTATAAAAATATTTCTTTAGAATCAAATTTTACTGTAAAAACACAAGTTGGTGCTGGAGGCGCAGGCGGAGAAACTGGCGTTGCTGGTTCAGCAGGAAGTATGAGTTATTTTATATCAGACACTTACAGTGCACAAGGAGGCACAGGAGGTGGAGTTACTGGTACAGATAACAAAGCTGGTGATGGTGGATCCGGTGGTGGAGTCGGTGGTGTAACAAATGGAGGTACTAAACCAACAGTTGGTGGATCAGATGGAAGCGATAGTACCTCAAATGTTAGTTGGATTACACCTGGAAAAGGCCAAGGAACAACAACACGTGAATTCGGTGAAACACTCGGCGATTTATATGCCGGAGGAGGAACTGGCGGATGCCTTAGATATGAAAGTGACTGGTGTACTAGATACCCCGGTGGTGCTGGAGGCGGCGGAAATGGCGGCGGTTCTGACGGTGCTGCAGGCTCAGGAGAAGAAAATACCGGAGGCGGCGGTGGAGGAGGAACTCCTGCATATGGCAAAGACTTCTCAAGAAACGGTGGAAACGGCGGTTCTGGAATAATCGTAATAAGAAATGCAAGATAAAATGTGCTTTGGGCACATTTTATCTTTATAAAGGATGTGAAAAATATGAGCTTTTTCTCAAACATACAAGATAACAGAGTACTTTCTAAATATAAAAGTAAAATTGAATACAATTTAGATGAACTATCATCATTAACTAATGGGCAATTAACTAAACTAATACAAATGAAAGGACAAATACCATTAGTTATGGGAAAAACAGTAGTGTATATTGATAGTGATGTGTTAAATACAATACTTAAAAGTAGTACTTTAAAAGAAGGCATAGAAGAATACTGCTTAGATAGATTCCTAAAAGGTAAAGATACAATTAAAGTAAATGATTTAGATTCTGATTTTATTGAAAAAAATAAAGATAAATTATTAATAGGAAAATTACCCGATGAATTACTAGAAAGATATTATAAAAGAGAACTAAGTAGTAGTGATATTATTGATAACATTGAATTATTTTCAAGTATGGATATGTTTAATTCAATCAATATAGCTAACTTTTGTGTAGACTCAAGATTAGGACATTTTCTATCTAAATTAAGTTTAAGCGATTTAAAAGATATATTAAAATACAGTAAGACTGAATTTATGTATATGTTTGAATATAAAGGCTTCAAAGTAAGTGAAAAAATATCAAGCATATTAGATAGTGATAGCGAAGATGTATTTAAAAATATAACTAATTATATGTATGACTTAAGTCATAATATCACGTCTTATGGTCATAAAAACGAACACCTTGATGAAATAGGCAAGCACAATATATTTAAATATTTGAAGGAAAATATGAATGAAATGTTTTTTGACGATAGACTATTTAGGGCTTCTTTAAAAGGAAGTAGGTATGATGTGTTTTCTTATGAAAACAATCATATTGCAAAATTTGAAAGGCTTATTGAAGGCAATTTCAAAAAGGACGATGAGGTAGATAAGATTTTGGATAGAGCGCTTCTATCATTTAGAATTGTTGAACCTGATTATTACAAAATGATTAAGGTATCAGATAAAACTAAAGGATTTTTTCTTCCTGAAGAAGCACCAAAAGAATTAAAAGAAAAGTATTATTATGGAGGTCTAAGTTATGAAGATGTTATGAGCAATTTAAAATACTTTTCGGATACTAATATATCTTTAGGATTTTTAGAATTAAATAATGCACTTAAAGGAAGAATGAGTAATGAATTTATGCTGGAACTATTAAAAAATAATAGTAGTATCTACGATATTAATATAGCCTTTAAAGGTGTATTAAAAAAAGAAGGCTTTGAAAGTATAACATCATTTGAAAAATGTAATGAAGCATTAGAAAAATATTATAAAGATAAAAGATTCACTTATCAAGACTTATTAAATCTTGAAAAAATTGGAATTAAGTTCAAAAATTCAGAAGAAGTTAAAGCTAATATGAGAAAAAGTGGCTTATTAGAAAAATCATTTATGAACTCTGATGTTAGGATGTTTACTAATGAAATAGTAGACAATTTTGGAATGGATATAATAAGAACACTATCTGAATATCACGCTTCAAATGCGATGGATGTATTGGTAAGATGTATGCAAGACAAAGATGAACTTTCAAAAATGAAAGAATGGTTTGCATATTTAAAAGGAAATGAATTGTTAGATAAAAGTATGATAATAAAAACTGCTGCTTCATATGATAAATGTGGTGAATTAATAACATCTATACTAAAAGATAAAACAAAACTAACAGAAGAACAAGTGAGTAATTTGAAATTAGTTTTAAATAATGAAAACGAATACAAAGTTACATCAGCAGAGGAACTTGCAAGTTATAAAGAACATAAAGCGAAAATATCGGAAGAAAAGTTTAAGAGTGACGATTTAGAAACAGTAAAAACAGCGATATATGGAATATTATTTGACAATTTTAAAGGCTGTAACGTAATAAAAAATATAAATAATTTAAGAGACGATTATTTAAAATCTAATTATATTGATAAAGGTTATCTAGAGCCGGATTTGCTAGCTACTATAGCGATAATAAAGGATATCGGTAGTTTTCAAGGCACCGCGGAGGAGCTTAGAAGTAGATATGAAGAAATAATTAAAATCGGAACAATCTTAAATGTGGCACAAGTGGGCGAAAAGATGGATAAAGCTTATGGTAAAGTATGGAATGGCGTTATGTTTCATCCTGAAAATCAGAAAGATATTAAAAAGTACCAAGTAAAAGGCGTAGATGGTAAAGAATGCAAGGTAGATATAACAGGAAAACCAATATCACCAGATGATGTAATAGATGTTTATGAACTAGATAAAGAACCATTTGAACTTCTAGTTCATGCCATAAATCCAGGAGAAACACCAGACGTAAAGTTTGTTGATATAGGTGAAAGTTTATATGAAAATCCTAGTGTATGGAATGGATTTGATGGAGCAACTTCTTTATCTACAAGTTTGATTACCGACAAACATATAGAAATGTTTGGAGCAGTACTAGATAATTTCAAAAACAAACTATATTATGGATTTAATCATGTAGCAGATGATTCAGTATTCCACGCTGTACCTAGGGATGCAGGAACTGAACATGGCGGTGGAGTTGTATTTCCTGATAATGCATACGACTATAGTGCTCTTCCGAGTAAAACCATAAGTAATGGATATAAAGGAGTTTATAACGAAGTTGTACTAAGAAGAAAAAGTAATACAGAAACAAATGATTTTGATGGAAAAATACAGCCAACATGTATACTTTGTTTTGATGGAACAATGAGCGAAGAATCAAGACGAGCTGCTCAATATTTTAGAGTACCAATTTACATGATTAATAGAAAACAATATTTAAAGACTAAAGAAGAAAAAATGTCAAAGTACGAACAAGGAAAAATAGATACTTTTGGTTTTCAAGATATAGATTATATTCTATCATCTCCTTGGGCAAGTATTGATTCAGAAATTGATAGTAAAAAACTATGCTTACAATTATGTGATGACGCTCTTTCAAAAGGAATAATAAATCAAAACGAATATTTAGAAAGAATTAATTATATTTTTAGCGCGTATTCTAAAATAAATAATGACATGGATCCAAGGTTCCTTGATGATTTAAGGAAAAGAGTAGATGGAACAAGAAAGTCAATGAAGGAGAGTGAAACAAATGAAATCAGACTATGATAAAGAACTTACAAGAGAAGAAAAACTAGTTTATGCACTAAATATCTTATTAGAGAAAGAAAAAGATGAAACTAAAAAAAGAGAACTTGAAGATATTAAAAAGACATTAATATTAAAAGCAAAAAAGAGTAGAGAAAATAAACAATAGAAAAGCACTTAGTTAAATAACATACAAAATTTACTAAGTGCTTTTAAATCTTATATAAAGCCCTATGAGTTATTGACACTACTATCAAAATAATTATATAATAATTTTGTGATTAAATCATAGAAAGGAAGATAATATGAGTAAAGGAACATTATATAAAATAGATAACAAAAATAATAAAAACAAAGATGAAATATATGATAAAACACAGACTATAGTAAGTTTTATCATATCAATGGTAATATACGCATTTGTCTTAATAATAGCAAGTAAATTATTTAAAGGAATATATGTATCAAGTTTCTTCTATGCGCTTATAGCAGCTATAATACTAAGTTTCTTAAATACAACACTTAAACCAATATTATTATTTTATACAATGCCAATAACAATAAGTACTATGGGAATACTATATCCACTTACAAATATGATTATATTATGGCTATGTAGTCTTATTATGGGAGACAATTTTGTAGTAGGTAGTTTTATTAATTTATTCTTTATATCTATATTTATAAGTTTATTAAAAATGTTTTTAGATAGAATGTTTGGAATGAGGAAGTGAAACAATGGAAGATTTTTCGGTAGCATTTACATTATTTGGCTATAGTATAAAATGGTATAGTCTTTTAATATTAATAGCAGTAGTATTAGGATATTTAATAATAAATAATGAAGCTAAAAGATTTAATATAAGAAATGATTTTATGTTTAATATATTATTTTGGGTAATAATATTTGGTATTATTGGAGCAAGACTTTATTATGTATTATTTAATCTTGATTATTATAAAGATAACATTAGTGAAATATTTAAAGTATGGAATGGGGGACTAGCTATTCATGGCGGGATAATCGCAGGCTTTATAGTTATGCTTTTCTATTCAAAGAAATATAAAGTAAGTTTATTAAGACTACTAGATATATTTGTTCCAGCCTTATTGTTAGCACAAGCCGTTGGAAGATGGGGTAACTTCTTTAATAAAGAAGCATATGGAAGCGTAGTTAGTTATCAAACGCTAATAGATTTAAAAATAATACCAAGTTATATAATAGACAATATGTATATAAATGGAACATATCATTTACCAATGTTTTATTTTGAATCATTATGGTGCGTAGTAGGATTTATAATAATTCTATTTGTTAGAAGAATAAAATATATAAAATGTGGAAATATAACATCATTTTATTTAATATGGTATGGAATAGGAAGATTAATAATCGAATCATTTAGAACAGATAGTTTAATGCTAGGAAATATAAAAATAGCAAGACTAATAAGTGCTTTATTTATAGTGACAGGTTTAATTATTATATTCATAAAAAGTGCTAAACCAAAATTAGATGATTTATATAATACAAATGAAGAAATAGATATAAAATATTAAAGGAGAAAAATATGTATGATGTAATTATAATCGGTATGGGATGTGCAGGGATGAGTGCTGGAATATATTCTAAAAACAGTGGACTTAAAGCATTAATATTAGAAAGTACTTATCCAGGAGGAATATTAAATAAAGTTAATATAGTAGATAACTATTTAGGGTTTAATGATATAACTGGGCCAGACTTAGTAGAAAAAATGTATGATCACGTAAAAAACAATGGAGTAGAATATAAGTTTGAAAGAGTACTTAATATTAAGTCAACAGACGAATATAAAGAAATAACAACAACTAAAAATATATATAAATCAAAAGCATTAATATTCGCAGGAGGAAGAAAAGCAAGAAATACAAACCTTGAAAGCGAAGAAAAGTTTAAAGGAAAAGGAATAAGTTACTGTGCTATATGCGACGCTCCTTTATTTAAGGATAAAGATATAGTAGTATTAGGCGCAGGAAGTAGTGCTTTTGAAGAAGCTATATATTTAAGTAAAGTAGTAAAAAGTGTAAAAATATTAGTTAAAAATGAAATAAGTGCTCTTGATGAATTAGTTGAAACAGCAGAAAATATAGATAATATTGAAATTATTAAAGGAGTATATGTAACTGAGTTTATAGGTAAAGATGCACTAGAGAGTGTAAAACTTAATACAAATGAAGAAATTAAATGTGAAGGAGCATTTGTATACTATGGTTATGATGCAGATACTGCATATTTAAAAGAACTTGGAATACTAGATGAAAGAGGATATATAATAGTAGATAGTTCTATGAGAACAAAAATACCATATATTTATGCATGCGGTGATACAATAAAAAAAGAATTATATCAAGTAGCAACAGCCGTAGCAGAAGGAAGTATTGCTGCAGTAAGTGCTAGAAAGGATATAAAATAATGCTTGTATATGGTAAAAATGTAGTAAGTGAACTATTAAAAAGTAAAACTAAAATAAATAAAGTATTTTTAAGTAATGAATTTAATGATGAAAACATTTTATCAGAATTATCTAAAAAAGAATATAAACGTTTCCATATGGATAAAAACAAACTAGATAAAATGTGTAATAGTACTTATACTCAAGGAATAGCGCTAGATATTGAAGAATATAAATATTATGATATTGATACTATTAAAAATGATGATACTGCTTCATTTATAGTAATGTTAGACTCGCTAGAAGATCCACATAACTTTGGAGCAATAGTACGAACATGTGAATGTGCAGGAGTAGACTATATAATAATACCTAAGAAAAGAAGCGTAAGTGTAAGTTCGGCCGTATATAAAACTTCAGCAGGAGCCCTATCAAATGTAAAAATAGTAGAAGTAGTAAATCTAACAAATACTATTAATGTATTAAAAGACTTAGGATTTTGGGTATATGGAGCAGAAGCAAATGGGAAAAATTATAGAAACTTTAAATATGATGGTAAAACATGCCTAGTAATTGGAAGTGAAGGACATGGATTAAAGCAAATAGTAACTAAATCATGTGATGAAATAATATCAATACCATTAAAAGGAAAAGTTAATTCATTAAATGCTTCTGTATCAGCTGGAATATTAATTTATGAGATTGAAAAATATAAATAACTGTGATATAATACATATCACTTTTATTAAGGGAGTTGATTTATGTGTTTATAGATGAAATAAATTTAAAGCTAATAGCAGGAACTGGAGGAGATGGATGTACTTCATTTCACCGTGAAAAATATGTACCAATGGGAGGACCAGATGGTGGTAATGGTGGAATAGGTGGAAGTATAATTTTTAAAGCGGACAAAGGACTTAGAACTTTAATAGATTTAAGAGGCAAAAAACTAATAAAAGCAGCAAGTGGAGGAAATGGTAGAGGCAGTAATATGACTGGAGAGTCTGCTAAAGATACTGTTATAGTTGTTCCAGTTGGTACGACAATAAAAGATACTGACACTAACCTTATTATATGTGACCTTACAAAAGATGGACAAGAATGTGTAGTAGCCCGCGGAGGTAGAGGCGGTAAGGGAAATGCTGCCTTTATGACTAATAAAAACAAAGCACCCCTAACTAGTGAAAAAGGAGAACCGGGCGAGCAAAGAAACATCTTATGTGAATTAAAATTACTAGCAGACGTAGGACTAGTAGGTTTTCCATCAGTAGGTAAAAGTTCATTAATTAGTGTAATTTCTGCATCAAAGCCAAAAATCGCAGACTATCATTTCACGACACTATCTCCAAATCTAGGAGTAGTAAAAAGTGGTGATTATAGTTATGTAGTAGCTGACCTTCCAGGTTTAATAGAAGGATCAAGTAAAGGAATTGGCCTTGGAGATAAGTTCTTAAAACATCTAAGTAGATGTAAAATAGTATGTCATGTACTAGATATGGCACAAGTAGAAGGAAGAGATGTAATAGAAGACTATAAAATTATAAGAAATGAACTTAAAAATTATAGTGAAACTCTATATAATAAAAAAGAAATAATCGTAGCAAATAAAATGGACTTACCTTCATCAAAAGAAAATCTAGAAAGATTTAAAAAAGAATATAAAGATCTTGAAATAATAGAAATAAGTGCAGTAACAACTAAAGGAACAAAAGAATTAATATTTAAATTAGCAGAAGTACTTAAAACTATTAAAGATGAAGACATATATGAAAATAATGAGTTTGAAGATTATGTGTTATATGAGTTCAAACATACAAAACCATATCATATAACTAAAGAAGGAAATACTTGGGTAATAACAGGAAAAGAACTAGAGAAACTTCTAAAAATGACTAAGTTTAATTCAGATGAATCAGCATTAAGATTTGCAAGAAAGCTTAAAAGAATGGGTGTTGATGATGAACTTAAAGAACTTGGAGCAAAAGAAGGAGATACTGTTAGAATACTTGACGAAGAGTTTGAATACGAAGAAAAGTTATATTAAAAGTTCAAAAAAATATTTGAACTTTTTTACTTTGTTCGTTTGTACTAGAAACTATTGTTGGCTATATCATTTAATAAATACTTAATAGCCCAGTGCTGCCAAACTTATATCCTAAGGATAGAAGGGAAGTGGATATATTATGAACAAAAAATCATTTCAGCCCCTTGACATGGGGGAGAGGGCTACCTGTTATAATTTTATTATAAGAAGGATATGAAGATGAGTATGAGAGAAAATGTAATATATTTCATAAAGAAAAACATTTTTATAGTTTTAGTGTTAATTGGACTTTGTCCAATATTAGCACTAAGTTATGCAAAGTTTACTATAAATAGTGAAAGTTATAGAAGTAATGAAATGTATATTTCAAAGCTTTTGTATTCTATAAAAATAGATAATGAAAATACATACACAATTGATATAGAACCAGGAGAAACAGAACACACTATAGAGATAACAAGTCTATCTGGAATAAGTACTAACTATAAACTTGCTTACTTAAATAATGATAACTTAGAAATTAGATACGCAAGTGATTACATGTATGCAAGTAGTGAATGTTATAATGATGATAGTATGCTCGGTTCAAATCCAGGTGATAGTGCAAAAGACTATGGAAACGACAAATGTAAAAACTCAGACTGGCTACTACCACAAACAAACTGAAATTGGCTAATATCTCCATATATGACATACACATACGTTGAAGGCACAAATCATTGATTAAGTCATAATTATTTTGATTTTTAATTATCTTATTATATAATATTAATAGGAGAAAAAATGATAGATTATATTAAATATGAAAGTCTTATAGAAGACAAACTAATTAAATTAAAACAAATAGGTTTAAATACAAAAGTATTTGATAAGAAATATGAAAAACTAAAAAAATTAAAATATAAAAACTTTAATAAAATATTAAATAATAAAGAAAATAAATATACATTTAAATTATTGAAGTTTTATTATGAATTATCTAAATATGATATTTATATAAATGCCTTTAGAACATGTAATTTAATAAGTAAAGCTCTTGATAACATAACCGGAGTAAACATATCACACTATATAAATATTATTATGAAATTACTACCTATAGTAAACAAAGAAGATTTTGAAAAGCCAATAGAATTATTAAATAAATTATATGAAGTAACATATAAACTAATTAAACTAGAATATTCATTAAATAACACTAGTTATCTATATGATTTTTGTAAAAATAACATAAATGTTAAACATTTTAATAATCTAGTTTTATCAGACATAGAAAAAATAGATAGTAAAGAGATAAATGATTTAAAAGAATATTGTGATCAAAATAGCATTAATTATTTAAATAGTGATATTATAAAAATAATTATTAGAAATAATAAATCACTAGAAATGTTACCTAATAAATGATATTATAAGTATGAGGTAATAATATGAGAAGTGTTTATATTCATATTCCATTTTGTAAAAGTATATGTTCTTATTGTGACTTTTGTAAGTTTTATTATAAAGAATCATGGGCTTTATCATATATGGAAGTTCTTAAAGATGAAATATTAAAATATTATGAAGAAGATGATATTAAATCTATTTATATCGGAGGAGGTTCACCATCAAGTTTAAGTATTGATTGTTTAGAAAAATTATTTGAAATTATTAAAGTATTTAAAGTAAGTAATGATTGTGAAATTACTTTTGAATGTAATGTAAATGATATAAATGAAGAATTACTTAAAATATTAAAAATAAATAATGTTAATAGAATAAGTATAGGAGTACAAAGTTTTAATAAAAAGAAACTTAAATATTTAAATAGAAATCATAATAAAAAACAAATAATAAATAATATTAAATTATGTAAAAATTATGGCTTTGATAATATAAATGTTGATTTTATGTATGCCCTTCCTATAGAAACTTATAGAATGATGAAAAGCGACTTAAAAAAGTTTCTGAAATTAAAGATAGAACATATAAGTACGTATTCTTTAATTATAGAAGATCATACTGTTCTTAAGAATATAAAAGCTAAACCTCTTAATGAAGATTTAGAATATAAAATGTATAAATATATACTTAAGAAAACTAAAAAATATGGTTTTAAGCACTATGAAGTAAGTAATTTTGCTTTAAATAATCATGAAAGTATCCATAATAAAACTTACTGGAAAAATGAAGAATATTATGGATTTGGTTTGTCTTCTCATGGCTTTATAAATGGAGTTAGATATGAGAATACTAGAAACTTTAATAAATATTTAAAAGGTGATTATAGATTAAATGAATTACTTGTATCAACTGAAGAAGATATGGAAAATGAAGTAATGCTAGGACTTAGATTAATGGATGGTATAAGTATAAGTCACTTTAAAGAAAAGTTTGGTTATAGTATAGATAAAATATTTAAAATAAAAGAAGCTATTAAAAAAGGCTATTTAATCAAAGAAAATGATTATATAAAAATACCTGAAAATAAAATATATGTAATGAATGAAATAATAAACTTTATAATGGAATAACAATTTAGTATTTACATTATAGCTTTATTATAATCAAGAAATATTTCAAAAGAATAAATCTAGTATTTATTCTTTTTTAATTACAATAATAATGTTATAATAATTAAGTAATAATAGAAATGGACGTGTGAATTATGAAAATAATTAAATTAATGAAAGGATTATATAAATATATAATTTTAATGATAATAGCATCTATTACTCAAGTATATTGTGAACTTAAACTTCCAAATACCATGAGTGATATAGTTAATAATGCAATTAATAGTTTAGATAAAACTTATGTATATAATAATTGCTTAATAATGATAGGAATTACTTTATTATGTTTAATTGCTAATACTATTGTTATATATTCTTCATCTAAGTTTTCTAATAAATATGGTTATAATATAAGAAAAGCATTATTTAGTAAAATAAACTCTCTTAATAAAAAAGAAATATCTTCTTATGGAGCATCAACTCTTATAACAAGAAGTACTAATAATGTAAGTAATATTACTTCTACATTTAGTTTTGGACTTAAACTAATGCTTTTTGCCCCAATTACAGCTATTGGAGCTTCTATAATGGCGTTTAAAGTAGCTAAAGATTTATCTCCGGTAATAATAGTTTCGGCATCTATTCTTGTAATATCAATATTAATAATATTTGGTCTAGTATTCAAAAAGTTTGAATTATCTCAAAAATTATTTGATGACATTAACTCTAAAAGTAGAGAAATAATAAGTGGTCTTCGTATAATAAAATCATTTAATAAAACAAAGTTTTTTAAGAAAAGATTTGATAAAACTAATAAAGATAATATGAACTTAAATATATACTTAAATAAAGTATTATATTTAGTACAACCTATAGTGTCATTAACTGTAAATATAGGGGTAGTAATAATAGTATATTTATCTTCAAATCTACTTCAAAAAGGTACTTTAGAAATAGGTTCAATGATGGCATTTATTCAATATGAAGGCTCTATTCTTATGAGTTTCGTAATGTTACTTATGATAATAATTAATATTCCAAGAGTAGTAATATCATTTAAAAGAATTAATGAAATATTAAATACTGAAACTAAAAGTGTATCAAAAAACAACATTGAAATTAAAAACCTAGAAAGTATAGAGTTCTCTCATGTATATTATAAATACGAAAAAGCAAAAGATTATGTCCTTAAAGATATAAACTTTAAAATTGAAGAAAATGAGAAAGTTGGAATAATAGGTTCAAGTGGTAGCGGAAAAACAACAATTATCAATTTACTATTAAGACACTTAGAACTAGAAGAAGGAAACATTTATATAAATGGAATAGATATAAAAGAATATAGTATTTCTTCTCTTAGAAAATTATTTTCATATGCTCCAGGTAAAGCTTTATTATTTAAAGGTACAATTAGAGAAAACTTAATATTTGATAATAAAATAAGTGATAAAGAAATTATGAAAGCTTTAGAAATAGCTAAAATAGATGATTTTGTTCTTTCAAATAAAGAAAAACTTGATTTTAAAATAGAACAGGGTGGAGTTAATTTAAGTGGAGGACAAAAGCAAAGACTTATAATCGCAAGAGCTATTTTAAATAATGGAAAAATGTTTATATTTGATGATTCGTTTTCAGCAGTTGATTATATAACTGATAAAAAAATACGAAATGAAATTAAAGAAAATTATAAAAATGTGATGCAGTTATATATATCACAAAGAGTAAGTACTATAGAAGATGCCAGTAACATCATAGTACTTGATGAAGGTAAGATAGAAAACTCTGGTACATATAAAGAATTAAAAACTAAAAGTAAAGTATTTAAAGAGTTTATAAAATCACAAAGAAAGGAGATATAATATGAATAATAATGAAAAAACATCGTTTAAAAATATAATGTCTAAAGTATATCAAATAATATCTCCTTATAAAAATAGTTATATATTAATAGTATTATTCTGTATTTTATCAGCAATCTTCTCATCTCTTGCTCCATATTTCTTAGGATACGCAACTGATAGTTTATATGATTCATTTACATCAAGTATGCCTTATCAATATAAATATATAATTAAAGTACTTATAATAGTTGCATTTTGTTATATAATGGATGCTTTAAGTACATATATTAAAAACTATTTATCTAGTAAAGTAGGTCAAATAGTAGGTTATAATCTTAGAAATAGTTTAATAGATAAAATAAATAAAATTAAACTAAAGAAAATAGATACACTTAAAAAAGGTGATATCATAAGTAAAATAACAAATGATGTAGAAAGATTATGTGATAACATAACAGAAGTAGTACCAGAACTTGTATACAATTTTACTTTAATAATAGGCGTAGTTATCATGATGTTTATTTTAGATTTCACCCTAGCACTCATAACTATAGTTGCTGTACCAATTACATTTATAATATTATCTAAAGTAATTAAAAGAAGTCAAAAATATTTTGAACTAAATCAAAGTTCAATAGGAAACGTTAATGCCTTTGTAGAAGAATGTGTAACTAATAATGATGTAATTAAATCATTCAATAAAGAAGATTATTATAATAATAAGTTTAATAATGAATGTAAAAAACTAGCGGATTACGGCTTTAAAAGTAGTTTTTATGGTTCACTATCAGTTCCACTTAATAAAAGTATTGGTAATTTAAATTATGTAATAATTGTATGTATCGGAGCACTTAAAGTAATGAATGGTTCTATGAGACTAGGGGCAGTTCAATCATTCATTCAATATTTAAAAGACTTTAATAGACCAATGAATGTAATAGCGCAGGTAATATCAAATCTTCAAATGGCAGTTGCTTCATATGATAGAATAAATGAACTATTAAATTATGAAGAAGAAGAAAACGGTCATATTAAATCATTTACATTTAATGATAAGATTGAGTTTAAGAATGTAAACTTTAGTTATGATAATACTAAAGAAGTATTAAAAGACTTTAATTTAACTATTAAAAAAGGAGAAAAAATAGCTTTAGTAGGTAAAACAGGAAGTGGTAAAACAACTATAGTTAATTTACTTATGAACTTTTATGATAATTATACTGGTAATATATTAATAGATGGAATAGATATAAGATCATTAGATAAAGAATCATATAGAAAAATAATAAGTATGGTACTTCAAGATACTTGGCTATTTGAAGGCACTATTAAAGAAAACTTAATATTTGATAATAATATAGGTGATAATGAGCTTACTAAAGCATTGAATAAAGCAAAGATACTTCATATGATTAATGGTCTTCCGGGAGGTATAAACTTTGAAATAAATGAAGAAACAAATAATATCTCAGCAGGAGAAAAGCAACTTCTTACGATCGCAAGAGCACTTATTGCTAACAAAGAAGTATTAATTCTTGATGAAGCAACAAGTAATGTTGATACTAGACTTGAACTTCTTATTAATGAAAGTATGAAAGAACTTATGAAAGATAGAACATCTATAGTAATAGCGCATAGACTATCTACTATTATAAATAGTGATAAAATAATAGTAATTAAAAATGGAACTATATTAGAAAGTGGAAATCACAGACAATTACTTAAGAATAAAGGATATTATTATGACTTATATAATAGTCAGTTTGAAGTAAGTGATATAACAGAAGCAGGTAATGTATGAAAGATAACAAAGTAACATTTAATTATTTTACTCCTGATAATAAAATAGATAATGAAACTATAAATGAAATATATAAAATAATAGTTTATAATGAAAACAAAATATCCAAAGAAGAAAACGATACAAAAAGTAATTACGATGCATTTAAAAATACACTACTTAATACGCCAAACTATTATATAATAGTATGCAAATTAAATAATGAAGTAATTGCATTTCTATCTTACTGTTATATGCATTTAGGATTATTAATTTCAGAAGTACAAATTAAAGAAGAATATCAAGGTAAAAATATATTATTAAAACTATTAAATGAGTTTATTACTAAAATAGATAAAAATAAATATAATAAAATACACGCATTTATTAACTCTAAACATATTAAATCAAAATTAGTATTTACTCATATAGGTTTTATAAATACCAATAATAATCATTATGAAATAACTTATGATAAACTATACAACTATATAAAAAAAAGACTAAAGTATAAAAACTTTAGTCACCTTTTTTAAGTCCCGATTTATGGCTGGGTTCACCGCTTTTTTAAGTTCCAATTTATGGCTGGATTCACCGCTTTTTTAAGTCCCGACTTATGGCTGGGTTCACCACTTTTTAATATGCTCTACTATAATATTATATGCATATAAGCACAATCTATTACCTCAAGCAAGAGTACTATATCATAGTCGCTCACAATAATCAATAGTAAATCATTTTAATTCATAGTGAGCGATTATACTTGGCTAGTTCTTTTTATTTATTCTAGCAAAGTCACCACTAATTCCTTCGTAATAAGACTTAAGTCCTTTGTATGCCTCTCTAGCTTGATTAATTGCTTCAGAAAGGCAGTCCTCTTTAATAAACCATTCAAGATTACCATGTTCATCATTTTCATAAACATAATATGATTTTGAACTACATTTCGCACTAGCAACGCCAACAGCATCAGGTAAAGGGCAGTATTCGAAGTAAGAACCTGAAATATTATCTTTAAATAACATTTCATCTACTAAAACATTAGTATTTTTCATAACGCGTCTCCTTTCACTTATAATTATATTCTACTATAATTTTTTATTAATATCTAGTCCATAAAAAAAGATTCAATCCTAAGACTGAACCTTACAATTTTCTATGGCAGGGGCAGAAGGACTCGAACCCTCGCGATTGGTTTTGGAGACCAAGATACTACCACTATATGATGCCCCTAAATGCTTTTATTCATAAGCACATTATTACTATAGCACTTTTATATTAACTTTGTCAATTGAAATTATTAAAGTATGTGATAAAATATATACGGATGTGAGAAAAAATGAATATACAAAATCTATGTATGTCTTTTAATAAAGAAATAATATTTGATAATATGAGCGTAATATTTCAAGGCACAGATAAAGTGGGTATTACTGGAGTAAATGGCGCAGGCAAAAGTACACTATTTAACTTAATAAGAGGCACTCTTACTCCTGATAGTGGAAAAATACTTTTAGATAATAAAAGAATAGGATACTTACCTCAAGTAATAACAGATGAAATCCCAATAGAAGATATAACAGTTTTTGATTATTTACTTGAAGGAAGACCTATTAAAAAACTAGAAAATGAACTTAATGATATCTATTTAAAAATATCAAATACTATAGATGAAAAAGAATTAAAAATATATTATAACAAAATAGATAAAATAGAAAAGAAATTATCATACTATGATTCATATAATGCAGAAGGAATATTACTTAAAATAATAAGTGGTATGAATATAAATGATGAATTACTTTATCAAAACTTAAAAAGTTTAAGTGGAGGAGAAAAATCAAAAGTAGCTTTTGCAAGACTTCTTTATTCAAAACCTGAAATATTATTATTAGATGAACCAACAAACCATTTAGATTTAGATACTAAAGATTATATAATAAATTATATCAAATCATATAAAGGACTCGTACTAGTTATCTCACATGACATATCATTTTTAGATGAAGTTACAAATAAAACACTATATATTAATAAAGTAAATCATACTACCGAATTATTTAATGGAAGCTATAGTAAATATTTAAAAGTTAAGAATGAAAAGAATGAAGCAAAACTTAAACTATATGAAAAACAACAAAAAGAAGAAGAGAAACTTAAAAAGATAATAAGCAAATATATAAGAGGTAATGAAAAGAAAGCAAATATCGCTAAAGATAGAATTAAGAAATTAGAAAGATTACAAAAAGAAAAAGTAGAACTTGAAAGAAAAAACAAATATACTAGATTTAAAATTAAAATAGAACATGAAAGTTATAGTATACCTATAAGTGTAAATAATCTTACATTTGGTTATACTGAAGAAGAATTATTATATGAAAACTTAACATTCGATTTATCGCGTGGAGAAAAGTTTTTAATAGTAGGAGAAAATGGTATAGGTAAAACAACATTATTAAAATTACTTATGAATTATTTAAAGCCAATTTCTGGTACTATAAATATAGGTGAAAAAACAACTATAGGTTATTACGCTCAAGAGCATGAAATATTAAAAAGCGACAAAAGAATAATAGATAACTTTGAAGAATACAATATGCCTATATATGAACTTAGAAAGTTTTTAGGAAGTTTTCTTTTCACAGAAGATGATATCTATAAGAAAATAGAAGTACTATCACCAGGAGAAAGAAGTAGGGTAGCACTTGCTAAAATATCATTAAAAGGAGCAAACACACTACTTTTAGACGAACCAACAAACCATCTAGATCCAATTACCCAAACAATTATCGCAGAAACATTTAAAGATTACGAAGGAACAATGTTAATCGTATCACATAATTTAGATTTTGTAGATAATCTTGGAATAAACAGAATGCTTCTTTTACCAAGTGGCAGAATTGTTTATTATGATAGAGACATAGTACTTCACTATGAAATGGAAAATGAAAATAAGGAGTAGAAATGGAAAAAACAATAAAAACAATATATGAAAAAGAAATGGAAGAATTAAATAGTCTTACTAGTGTTAAAAAACTATTATTACACAGCTGCTGTGCACCTTGTAGTAGTCATGTTATATCATTTCTAACTAAATATTTTGATATTACTATTTTATATTATAATCCAAATATATCACCAAGAAGTGAATATGAAAAAAGAAAACAAGAGCAAATAAAATTACTAGATATGATAGAAACTAAAAATAAACTTGATTATATAGACTGTGATTATGATAATGATTTATATAATGAAAAAGTAAAAGGATATGAATCATGTAAAGAAAGAGGAGAAAGATGCACTATATGTTTTAATCTAAGGCTTCAAAAAACAGCACTTTTAGCTAAAGAAAACAATTATGATTATTTCTGTACAACTCTTTCAGTAAGTCCATATAAAAACTCTAAACTTATAAATGAAATAGGTGAAAAACTAGAAAAAGAATATAATGTAAAATGGTTATATTCAGATTTTAAAAAAGATAATGGCTACAAAAACTCAATAGAATTATCTAAAAAATATGGCTTATATAGACAAGATTATTGTGGATGTATATATTCTAAAATAGAAAGAGAAAATTATAAAAGTAATAAATAATATAAAATAACTCATACTAATAAAGGTGATATAAGTGTGGGTTATTTTTTCATTACTAGCAGGTTTCTTTTCAGCACTAACAAGCGTACTTTCATCTTTTGCATCCAAAAAGGTAGATAGTTTAATATCTACTTTATTAAGAGTGTCTTTAATTAATATAATTCTTTTAATAATTTTAATATCTCTAGGACTCATCGGTGATATATATAACATAAGCTTGAAAACGTTTGTATTTTTAATACTATCTGGTATAAGTACAGCACTTTTATGGATATATTATTTTAAAGCACTTGAAGAAGGTAGCGTTAATAAAGTAAGTCCTGTAGATAAATTAAGCATAGTATTAACTTTAATATTATCAAATATATTTTTAAAAGAAGAAATAACTATTATTAAAGCTATATCAATGTTACTTATAGTAACTGGCTCTCTTTTAACTATAAAGAAAGATGATAAAAATGCTAAAAGTAATAAATGGCTATTATACGCTATATTAACTGGTATATTTACAAGTACAACAACTATATTAGGTAAAATAGGTATAAAAGATATAAATCCAAATATAGCTTTATTTGTAAGAACAATAGTTGCTTTCATAGTTTTATTAATTATAAATATTATAAAGAAAAACTTAAAAAGTATTAAAAAAATAGATAAAAAAGATTTTATATGCATTTTATTAACTGGAGTAACTACATGTATATCTTGGATATGTTATTATAAAGCATTAAAAGATGGTAATGCAGCAGATGTATTTGCTATAGAAAAATCCTCATTATTATTTGCTGTTTTATTATCAACTATATTCTTAAAAGATAAACTCTATAAAAAGACTATCATAGGTTTAATAATTATAGTAATAGGTATAGTTTTACTATTGTAATAAATTATTAAAAGTTATATTATTTATATAAGAGGTAACATATGAATAATATAGAAAAACTACAAAATATAATAGATACTTATGATGATATCGTATTTTTTACAGGAGCAGGAGTAAGCACAGGAAGTGGTATAAAAGATTTCAGAGGTAAAAATGGTATTTATAAAGATAAAAGTAATATAAATCCAGAATATCTATTAAGTGTTAATTGTTTTAATAATGAACCAGAGTTATTTTATGATTTTTATAAGAATAATATGAACTCTTTAAATATAGAACCAAATGTAGTTCATAAATATTTAAAAAAGTTAGAAGACAAGGGTAAATTAAAAAGTATTATCACTCAAAACATTGATGGTCTTCATGAGAAATCAGGATGTAAAAATGTTATTCCTATTCACGGGACTATATATGAAAATCACTGCATTTTATGCGGTAAAAGCTATAGTGCAAACTATGTATTTGATAGTATCGGTGTTCCAAGATGTACATGCACAGGTATAATAAAACCAGATGTTGTTTTATATGGAGAAAGTTTATATGATAACTTTATAAAAGCACAGTATCTTTGCTATACATCACAAGTATTAATAGTACTTGGAACTTCACTATTAGTAGAACCGGCAGCAAGTTTAGTAGGACTATTTAAAGGTGAGAAGTTAGTTATAATAAACGATTCTAAAACGCCATACGATAATAAAGCAGATTTAGTAATACATGAAGACTTAAATAAAGTATTTGAATTATTAAAGTAAAGGAGTTTATATGATTTATGAAAAATGGCGTGAACTAAATATTGATCCAAGCAAAATAAAATACAAAAATATTATAGTAGAAAAAATAATAAGTTATCCACCAGCAGGCAATGATGTAGTAGAATGTATAGCTGAAGTAAACGACAAAAAAGAAAATGTTTTTATTAAAATTGAACGCAGTAAAGTATGTGATTTTGAAAGTGAAGTAAAACATTTGAATTATCTCTTAGATAATAATTATTATACAAAACTACCAAAAGTATATGAAAATGGTTCTTTTGATGGGAAGAATTATATTGTTTTATCAAAAATAGAAGGAGAAAGACTTTCTGATATCTTGTCAAAAGACAAAGAAAATAAAAAAGGGCTTTTATATAAGTATGGAAAAGAACTTGCAATTATTCATAAAATACCATGTCAAACACTCAATATAGCAAAACAAAGAATTATAAATGAATTACCAGAAGTAAAAATATATACTTTACTTGAAAGTGAAAAAGAAATAAAAAAATATATAGATTATTTAAAAGAAAATGATTTTGAAAAATCATATGATACTTTTATTCATGGAGATTTTCATTATGGTAATATATTATGGGTAAATGATGAAATAAATGGCGTCATAGATTGGGAATATAGCGGAAGAGGTTTAAAAGAGCAAGATATAGCTTGGGCTATTACACTTAGGTATAATCAAAAGTTTATGAATAATAAAGAGGATATAAATAATTTTTTAAATGGATATAAATCAATAGGAAATTATAATGATAAAAAACTTAAATGGTGTCTTATTAATGCGTATTGTCATTTTTACTTAATGAATAAAGATATTGATTATAGGAAAAGCATATTAAAAATGCTTTCATATTTAAATTAGCACTCTTTATTGACAAGTGCTAATTAGTGTGGTATAATTAGATTGATGATTGGAGGGATTAATATGTTTAATCAAAATGAAGAAGAAAACGTTCTATTAAAATATGGACGTAATATAAATGAAGATGTTAAAAATAACAAGATAGATCCAATAATTGGACGTGATGAGGAGATTCGTAGTATAACTAGAATACTATCTAGAAAAACTAAGAATAATCCAGTTCTTATTGGTGAACCAGGTGTTGGTAAAACAGCAATTGTTGAGGGTCTTGCAAGAAGAATAGTAAAAGGAGATGTACCACTTAGTTTAAAAGATAAAACTATATGGGAATTAAATATGGCTTCTTTAATTGCTGGAGCTAAATATCGTGGTGAGTTTGAAGAAAGACTTAAAAAAGTACTTGATGAAATTAAGAAAAGTGAAGGCAACATCATAATGTTTATAGATGAAATACATCTAATTGTCGGAACAGGTGCTGTAGATGGAGCTATGGATACAGGAAATATATTAAAACCAATGCTTGCCCGTGGTGAAATACATGTAATCGGAGCAACCACTCTTAATGAATATAGAATGTATATTGAAAAAGATGGAGCACTTGAGCGTAGATTCCAAAAAGTAACAGTAAGTGAACCAACAGTAGAAGATACAATAACAATACTACGTGGACTTAAAGAAAGATTTGAAATATATCACGGAGTAACAATTCAAGATAAAGCACTAGTAAGTGCTGCTACATTATCAAATAGATATATTACAGATAGATTCTTACCAGATAAAGCAATAGATTTAGTAGATGAAGCATGCGCAACAATCAAAGTACAAATGGATAGTGTACCAACTTCACTTGATGAAATTACAAGAAAAATACTAACTTTGCAAGTAGAAAAAGAAGCACTTAAAAAAGAAAAAGATGAATTGTCACTTAAAAGACTTGAAAAAATAGATAATGAATTATATACACTTAAAGGCAAAGAAGCAGAACTTAATGCAAAATGGAAAGAAGAAAAAACAACAAACGAAGAAATTAAAAGAGTTAAATCAGATATATCAAAATATACTTTTGAGTTTGAAAAAGCAAAGAATAGTTATGATTTAGAAAATGCAGCTAGAATTAAAAATGGTGTTCTTCCAAAATTACAAGCTAAACTAGAAGAATTAATGTCAAATGCTAATAACGCTATATTATCTGATACAGTTACAAGTGAAGATATAGCGACAGTTATTAGTAAATGGACTAATATTCCAATTTCTAAACTTATGAGTAGTGAAAAAGAGAAAATACTTAACCTTTATGACAACTTAAGAAAACGTGTTATGGGACAAGATAATGCATTAAGACTTGTAAGTGATGCGATAATTCGTTCAAGAAGTGGTATTAAAGACCCAAATAGACCAATTGGTTCATTTATGTTCTTAGGCCCAACTGGAGTGGGTAAAACAGAAGTAGCAAGAAGTCTTGCATATGAGTTATTCGATGATGAATATCATATGGTAAGAATAGATATGAGTGAATACATGGAAAAATATTCAGTATCAAGATTAATCGGAGCCGCTCCAGGTTATGTTGGATATGAAGAGGGTGGACAATTAACTGAAAAAGTAAGAAGAAATCCATACTCAATCGTACTATTTGATGAAATAGAAAAAGCGCACCCTGATGTACTTAATCTATTATTACAAATACTAGATGAAGGAAGACTAACTGATTCAAACGGACGTACAGTTGACTTTAAAAACACAATAATAATTATGACATCAAATGTAGGAAGTGAACACATTATTAATAATGAAGAAGATAAAGTAAGAGGTGAATTAAATAAATACTTTAGACCAGAGTTCTTAAATAGACTCGATGAAATAATAGTATTTAATAAATTAAGTAAATCTGATTTAGAAGAAATATTAGATAAAATAATTAATGAAATAGAAACAAGATTAAGTGATTTAAATGTAAAAATAACTCTTTCAGAAGATGCAAAAAAGTATTTAATCGATAATGGTTATGATGAGTTCTATGGAGCAAGACCGCTTAAAAGACTTGTTAATAATAAATTAGAAACACTTATTGCTAAAAAACTTATTAATAATGAAATAAAATCTGGTACTAACATCATAGTAAATTATGATAAAGAAAAAGATATACTTATAATAAAATAGCGCTAAGCGCTATTTTATTTTGAATACCTATCTCTTTTTAATAATAATAAGTTTGGCATACTTTTTAAAGAAACAATTTCAAGAGAATTATACTCATTAAGAGAGCTATCATCAACACCATAATCTTCTAGTAATAAAGCACAAGTATCATGAGTTAAATTACATTCATCTTTATAAGCAGGATTATCACTAAATGTTTGAAATAAGTTAACATTACCAATCTGTTTATTTGATAAATTATACGCATACATAAAAAGCGGTATATTCCTATTATCAGAAACAGTACTAGCTATTAATAACTGTCTATCGCATATATTTAAGTCTTTAACATTATTTATTAAAATATCCAAACTTCTCTCATAAATATTATAAGTAGCAAGAGCATTATATATTCCCATAGCACTAATAACTTCTCTTTCTTCATTAGTTATATAATCTCTCATAACAGAAAAATCAAGATTTAATAAGTACTCAAAATATTCATAAACAGCACTACTAAACATCCATTTTTCCTTTTTTAATCTATTTTCAAGTTCTTCTTTTGTATATTTATGCATAATTCTTTACCTCTATCAAATTAATTATACATAAATATACTATTAAATACAAGTTGTATAAAAATAAAATTAATGGTAAAATATTTATGAAAATAAGGAGAGTGTATGAAGAAGATATTACTTTGTATTATGGATGGTGTCGGTTATAGGAGCGAAGAATATGGTAATGCAGTTAAGGCTGCGAAGACTCCTAATTTAGATATGCTTAAAAGTATTTATCCACATAGCTTACTTTACGCAAGTGGGGAGATGGTTGGTCTTCCAAGTGGACAAATGGGTAATTCAGAAGTAGGTCACATGAATATAGGAGCAGGTAGAATAGTATATCAGCCTTTAATGAGAATAACAAATGACATAAAAAGCGGAAAGTTTTTTGAAAATGAAAACATTAACGAAGTAATAGATCACGTAATTAAAAATAATTCACGTCTTCATTTAATGGGCCTTTTAAGTGATGGAGGAGTACACTCACATATAGATCATCTTTTCGCACTTCTTGATTTATGCAAGAAGAAAAATCTAAAAGATGTTTATGTGCATGTATTTACTGATGGAAGAGATACACCTATTAAAAGTGGAAGAGATTATATTATTAAATTACAAAATAAATTAAAAGAAATAGGTTTTGGAAAAATAGCGAGTATTAGTGGAAGATACTATGTTATGGATAGAGATAACAATTATGATAGAGTTAGAAAAGCATATGATGTTATCGCAAATGGCCTTGGACATATATATGAAAATATATTAGATTACGTAGATTACGAATATGAAAATAATGTAACTGATGAGTTTATTAAACCGGCTATTATTGATAGAAATGGAATACTTAAATCAGATGATGGCATTATTGTATACAACTATAGACCAGATAGATTAAGGGAAATATGCACAGCAATAACAAATAATGAGTTTGATGCTTTTCCAAGAAAGAATCTTAAAAATATTAAAATGATAACAATGATGCTTGTAAGTGACAGTGTAAAATGTAAAAGAGCATACGAACTAGAAACACTTAATAATACTCTAGGAGAATACATAGAAAAAAATAATTTAACGCAACTTAGAATAGCAGAAACAGAAAAATATGCTCACGTTACATACTTCTTTGATGGAGGACTTGAAAAAGAATATGCTCATGATAAAAGAATATTAATCCCATCACCAAAAGTAGCTACATATGATTTAATGCCAGAAATGAGTGCATACAAAATAACCGATAAATTATTAGAAGAACTAGATAATTTTGATTTAATAATATTAAACTACGCTAACGGTGATATGGTAGGACACACAGGTGTATTTGATAAAACTGTAAAAGCAGTAGAAGTAGTTGATGAATGTGTTGGTAAGTTATATGAAAAATGCAAAGAAAAAGATATAACAATGGTAATAAGTGCAGATCATGGAAATGCAGAGGTAATGCTTGATGAAAACGGAAATGTAGTAACAAGCCATACAACAAGTAAAGTGCCACTAATAATAACAGATAAAAATTATAAAGTAAAAGATGGTAAAATATCAGATATAGCGCCAACTATACTAAATATAATGGGACTAGAAGTACCAAAAGAAATGACATCAGATGTACTAGTAGAAAGGATTTAAAATGCACGAATTAAAAGTAAAAGATGAAAGAGGAAAAACAGTAACACTAAACGTAATAGATATAATAAGTGATAACCCATTTGATAAAGAATATATAATATTTACAAAAGAAAATGATGGAGTTATATACGCAAGTGAACTGATATTAAATAATGATAATTACATAATAAGAGATGTAGAAACTAAAGAAGAACTAGATTATATTAATAATGAAATACTAAATAATGATAATGAATAATATATAAAAATGTAAAAGAGATGATATTTCTCTTTTATTATTTGATTTTTCTAGTATAATAGATATAGTGATTTTTATATTTTAAAAGAAACAAAAACAATTTTTAAATATATTAATAATTTGAGGAAGTGAAGAAATGAATAGTATACCTGCACACGTAGGCATTATAATGGATGGCAATGGAAGATGGGCAACTAGAAGAGGTCTTAAAAGAACTGAAGGGCATTATGCCGGATATAAAACTCTTAAGAAAACAGCCCTTTATATATTAGAAAAAGGTGTTAAATATCTAAGTGTTTTTGCATTTTCTACAGAAAACTTTAAAAGAACTAAAGATGAAGTAAATTATTTAATGGATTTATTCGTAACAGCATTTAAAAGTGATGTAAACTTCTTTTTAAAAAATGATGTTAAAGTAGTATTTTCAGGAAGAAAAGAACCTCTTAGTGATAAAGTTTATAATACCATGAAAGAACTTGAGAATCAAACTAAAGACTGTAAGAAAGGTGTATTTAATGTATGTCTTAATTATGGAGGGCAAAGTGAAATAGTAGATGCATGTAAAAAAATAACCAATATGGTTATTAATAAAGAAATAGATTTAGATAGTATCAATACTGAAACATTCTATAAATATTTATATAATGATTTACCACCAATAGATTTACTTATAAGAACAAGTGGTGAAGTTAGAATAAGTAATTTTATGCTTTATAGCATTAGTTATTCAGAGTTATATTTTACAAGTACTTGTTTTCCAGACTTCGATGAAAGAGAGTTTGATTTAGCACTTAGTGATTATCAAAGTAGAAATATAACTAAAGGCGATAATAAAAATGTTAAGTAGTGAGCAAAAATTGCTTGCTTTTTTATATATCTTGAAATATATTAGTAATTAAAGTACAATACTAATAGAGAATAGAGATACATATGAAGAATATTGATTTAAAAAATATTTTTAGAAATAAAACAGTATTTATCTATACTATTAGGTTTATTATTAGTAATAGGTGTGTCTTATGCATACTTTAGTATTGCTGTAAATGGTAATGAAGAAGCTAAAGATATAACTGTAACTACTAGTAATTTATCTATTTATTATAATAGTGGACCGGAGTTAAAAGTAGATAATATTGAACCTGGTAAAATATTAATTAAATAGTTTACTGTAACAAATACAGGTGATTTTGATGCAGAGTTTAATATTAATATGGTTGATATGATTAACACTATTCTAAAAGATGAACTTGTTTATACATTAGATTGTGTTAATTATGAAAAATATGGACAAGCAGATTAAACAGAAATAGGAACATGCGATGGACAAGGAACAACACCTTTTATATATAGTGAAGTACCAACATCACAAAAATTAAAAGTAAAAATAATAATTATAAGAACTTCTATAGAAGAGTGTTATAAGAGAGTAGTAAATAGATGGAAAGAAATAAGTAAAAACTATAATGAAGAAG
>ERZ857629.452-NODE-452-length-57475-cov-11.657140_pt1 | contig 57475 bp, 46 predicted proteins | sample MGYA00519700_ERZ857629 | MGnify/ENA primary metagenome ERZ857629 (study PRJEB31778, sample SAMEA3449351) | human gut metagenome | biome: human gut; feature: human-associated habitat; material: faeces | place: United Kingdom | collected 2010/2012 ... | reverse complement strand
GCGAAGCAGGCAAACGAGACTCCGAACGCCTTGCCAATTGGCTTTACCCTCGAGCCTCATCTATGCCACGAACCATGCTCCGTTACGCTATAGAAAAATTCCCTGAAACGGAGCGACAACATTACTTAAAATTAGGTAAATAAACAAAATTCTTTCATCCGGAAATTATGGACAAGAGTCTGACGCGAAGTCGAAACAATGATGGCGAAAGCTCCGCGAATCTGCAAATACACCCTGATATTTTCCCCCGTCCGAGGGGTGTCCTTTGCTGCGAGCGATAACGAAACTGCTTTCTGCAAGAAATACCATCGGTGTACAAAGCACAGAAAGCATCTTGTTGACAAATACCTGATGAGACATTATTAACAGGCACTGGGATAAACAGTTTTCGGTCTTTAAAGCTCAATCGCTGCGCCGAGCTCGATGTGGCGGCTCGCTTGCGATTGAACTCAGCGATTAGCAGTTTCGTCCGGGCAAACCTACCTTTCACCGGACGAAACTCAATTTAGATGCTTCCCGTCCGGCCAAATGGCCTTTTCACCGGATGAAACGGCACTTTAATCTCTTCCATCCGGCAAGAACCACGATATACCGGACGGGAAACCAAAGATACTAGCTCGTCAAAATCACTTTGGCAGCGACTGTGCCCCAGAAACGTGTAGAATGGCACCTCCCTGCCGAGTCAACCATTTCAGTCCTAAGCAGACGAGATAAGACCCGGAGAGTAAACAAATATCAGTAATAAATACCTGAAATCTCAGAAATAACGTATAACAAGAGTCAACATCTTCTAGGGTTAGAACGATATCAGGTCAATCAAAATCAGGAAAACTCAGATAGACCGAAAAGTTACCTTAAAATGATGCAGGTATTATTTTGATTTTTACTAAATTTGTGAGGTTATGAGCACCAAGTTGAAAAAACAGATGAAACTGGGAGTTTCCCTTCTGCTGGCCATAACACTTATCTATATGGCGTTCAAAGGGATAAATTGGGCCGATTTCTGGGAAAACCTGAAATGTACCCGATGGGGGTTCATAGTGCTCTTTCTTCTCTGCGTTCTGGCGACCATCTGGATTAGAGCCCTTCGCTGGAAGGTGATGCTCAAGCCGCTCGATGCGAACATCAGCACCTGGACCACTTGGCACGCTAACAACATCGGCAACCTCACGAACGCCATCCTCTCCGGTTCAGGGGAATTGGTGCGCTGCGCCTTCGCCTGCAGGGGCGGGGCCAATTACGACGCCGTCCTGGGCACCGAAATAATGGAGCGGGCGTGGGATGCATTGGCCATTATACTATTGGCATTCATAGCGATACTGAGCGGCAGCGATGCTATCGGCGAGTTTTTCACGCAGCACATCGTCGCACCGGTGACAAGCAGCAGCACCACACTGATATGGGCAGGATGCGGAATCGCGGCATTAGTGCTCATCATCTGCCTGTGCTTCAGATTTCGGCGGGCTAACAAGGTCTGCGGCGCCGTGGCCAATTTCCTCGGCGGTGTCGGCCAAGGATTCATCTCGTTTAGGAAGATTCGTAACAAGGGAGCATTTCTGGCATTCACCGTTCTGCTTTGGGTAATGTATATCTTTATGTACCACTTTATCCTGCAAGCAGTTCCGGCGCTTTCCGGACTTAACGTCTACGATGCCCTGCTGCTCGCAGCCGTGGGAAATCTCGCATCGGTAATACCTGTACCGGGAGGAGTCGGAGCCTATCACTATCTGATAGCTCTATGTCTTTCAGCCATTTATGGAATAGACTGGAACATCGGGATTCTTTTTGCCACCCTTCAGCACGAACTCCACGCCGTACTTCTCATAGTACTCGGAATAATGTCTTGTGTAAAAACAAACCTTAAATTTCATAGTTATGATGTATTGTCCTAAATGTGGTGCGCCCCACGAAGACGGCGCTTCTTTCTGCCCCAAATGCGGACAGCCGCTAAACGCTTCCAATCAGAGCTATACGCCGCCAGTTAAAAACGACGAGAGATGGCTAATCGCACTTCTTTTATGCGCATTTGGAGGAATACTTGGCCTTCACAGATTCTACACTAGAAACATAGCTACAGGTATCCTTATGCTGCTTACCGGTGGCGGTTGCGGAGTCTGGTACATCGTAGACCTTATAATGATCGCTTGCAACACCTATAAGGACGGCGACGGTAATTATCTCAAATAACTCCATTTATGATGTATTGTCCACAATGCGGATTTCCGGTAGGTGACCAAGACAGTTTCTGCCAGCACTGCGGAGCGGCATTAAAAGAAGACGTGGGCTACAAGTTCGCAAGACCTTGCCCACGCACCTATCTCGCCCTCTCGATAGTCTGCACGGCGATGTGCTGCCTTCCATTCGGACTTATAGGAATTCTGAATGCCATCGACGTGTCGTCGAAATACCAGAAAGGCCTTTATGACGAAGCAGAAAAAGCCAGCAGAAGAGCTCGAAGTTTCAGTATTGCAGGCATTATCTGCGGTGCGGTGATAATATTGGCCTGGATTTCACTACTAATCTGGGCCGGTGTCAGCGGGCTGGACATTGACGATGTAATCACGTCTATATAGTAGCGGATGAAGCCTTTACGGAGGAAAGCCGCTATAATGGGCGTAGTACTGCTATGCCTTGTGGGAGTAGTCGTATTCTTCCATTTCGACCCGTCAGGCGAAAAATGGTTTCCGCGATGCGTGTTTTTTACTCTTACGGGATTCAAATGTCCCGGATGCGGTTCGCAGAGGGCCATACACTCGCTTCTACACCTCGACTTCTGCCAGGCGTTCCGATATAACGGCCTGCTTTTCCTGCTGATCCCATATATGGCGATGCTACTGATAAGCGGAATTTTCAAATCCAAGATGGAAAGACTCTATCAGGCGCTGACGAAGCCAGCGGTGATATACATTCTCTTAGTAGTGATACTGCTATGGTGGCTCCTGAGAAACATCTTCGGATGGTAACTACAGTCTCAGCTCACAACCTGGACTATAGCACCGCAGAGGAAGTGGAAAGAAAAGTCGAAGATGCCATTCTGCGCGTTCGAGAAATATGTAAGACTTTTTAATTTTTTTATTAAATTTGTAAGGTTTGCCCAGAGCAGACGACATAAATGCATAACAATTAAATTAAGTATATGTTTAAAGGACAACCTAAAGGATTATTTGCCCTCGCTCTCGCGAATACCGGAGAGCGATTTGGCTACTACACGATGCTCGCCATCTTGGCCCTTCTCATGCAGGCTAAATTCGGATGGACGGAAGCACAAGCGGGAAACGTTTATGCCATTTTCCTCGCAGGCGTTTACTTTATGCCATTCTTCGGAGGAATATTGGCCGACAAGATAGGATACGGCAAGTGCGTCACGATAGGTATCAGCGTGATGTTCCTCGGATACCTCTCGCTGGTATTCCCTATTGCGGACCTGAGCGTGGCGAAGTACGCAATGTTCGCCGGATTGGCCCTTATCGCTGTGGGTACGGGCTTGTTCAAGGGCAATCTGCAGGTCATCGTGGGTAACCTCTATGACGACCCGAAATACTCTGCGAAACGCGACTCCGCATTCAGCCTTTTCTATATGGCCATAAACATCGGCGCCATGTTCGCACCTGCCATGGCTAAGGCCATCACTAACTTCCAGCTCTCTAAGGCTGGTTTCGTCTATGACGCGGCCAATACCGACCCTGCATACCTCGCAGCCCTTTCGGGCTCTTACGGAATGTGCTTCGGCGTGGCCTGCATCTCACTGATTCTCTCCATCGCCATCTATTTCTCTTGCAGAAAATGGTTCAAGCACGCCGACGTCAACACGAAGCAGGCTAAGGCCGCTTCCAGCGAGCCGGTTAAGGAGCTTACCCCTAAGCAGACTAAGGACAGGCTCATCGCCCTCGTTCTCGTGTTCGCAGTAGTAATCTTCTTCTGGATGGCGTTCCATCAGAATGGTTCGGCTCTCACCTTCTTCGCGAAGAAGTACACAAACCTCACCGTAGAAGGTCCTATGAGACTGTGGTTCAACATCGGAAGCTTGGCACTCATCGCAGTTTCCATCTACACCCTGTTCTCTGCATTCCAGTCAGAAACGAAGAAAGGCCAGATCATCTCCGGAATCGTTACATTGGCCCTGTGGGGCGGCGCTTATGCACTCTTCGCAGAGATGCCTAAGACCATCGCAGCTCAGCCTTCGGACTTCCAGCAGTTCAACCCATTCTTCGTCGTAGCCCTCACACCTATCTCGATGGCCCTCTTCGGAGCATTGGCGAAGAAAGGCAAGGAGCCAAGCGCCCCTAAGAAAATCGCCTTCGGTATGCTCGTGGCTGCCCTGGGATTCGTAATCATTACAGTAGCGTCCAACGGACTTACATCGCCTAAGGATTTGGGCGCGCAGACCCAGCCATTCCTTAGCCCGGCTTGGCTTATAAGCACTTATCTTGCGCTGACATTTGCCGAGCTCCTTCTCTCACCTATGGGTATGAGCTTCGTTACGAAAGTCGCTCCTCCTAAGTATAAGGGTATGATGATGGGTGGATGGTTCGCAGCTACCGCCATAGGTAACTACCTCAGCGGTATTCCTTCGAAACTCTGGAACAAGATTCCTCTTATGGCGAACTGGGGCATCCTCATCGGACTTTGCCTTATCTCTGCAGTGATTATGTTCGCTATGCTTAAGAAAATCGAAGCAGCTACCCAAGACTAATGAAGAAGAGGATTATCAGATTTTTTATGCGGCTTTTCGCTGCGCTTCCTCTGGGAGTGCACTACGCTAACGCCCACTTCGTAGGCTGGATAGCCCGCGTAGTGGTGCGTTACCGATATGCCGTAGTAAAGACTAACATCGATAATGCCTTTCCTGAATTAAGCGAAAAAGAAAGAAAGGGAATCGTCAAGGCCTTTTACCTCCATTTCGGTCAGATAGTATGTGAAACCATCTGGTTCGGAGGAAGTAAGGGAAAAAGGCTGCGCCGCTCGCACATAGTATCCATAAAGAACCCTGAAGAGATAGAAAGGCTGTATAATGCAGCCCCTGGCACCATAGTGTTTTGCTCTCACTTAGGAAACTGGGAACTCTATGGAGGTATTCCTTTCTATAACTACACGGATAAGCCTATGCCCGTAGACTTCGACAATGCGGGCGTAGTCTACCGTAAACTTAAGAATGCTACCTGGGACGAAATATTTAAGGAGAACCGCAAGTTCTGCCATCCGGAGTTCGAACACCTGGTGGAATCGTCGAATATCATAAGACACATCCTCACCCATATGGACAAGAAGATGTTCTATTTTATGAATACGGACCAGTGGCCTTATTTCTCGGCTCCATCCTACATTATGGTAGATTTTATGGGGCAGCGTACCCGCACTATGAGCGGAGGTGCCACAGTGGCGAATAAATACTCGCTCGCGGTCACCTATCTCTCGATGACCCGTCGCGAAGGAAACAAGAAATACGAGATGGAATTCAAGACCATCTGCGACAATGCTTCCACCATGACGGTGCAGCAGATTATGGACCGATACTACGAACTATTGGAAAGCGACATCCGAAAAGACCCCGGAAATTACCTGTGGTCCCACAAACGCTGGAAAAAATGTTAACGAGTATGAAAAAGTACATCATTACCATTCTGCTTGCATTGACGACGCTTTCCCCTCTCTATGCGAAGAAGGAGAAAGGTCAGCAAGTAATCTACTGTATTCCCAAGACAGTCATCACCGTTACAGTAGAGAGTATGGAACAGGACATAAAGGCCGGTCCCTACTCCCATTACAGCAAATCCCTTCTCGGAATAGACTACATCGAGAAGGACAGCACCCACTTCAGCATCTCGAAGATAAGCATCAGCGCATCTACCGAGGCTGACCACTCTAAAAGATACAGCATCAATCTGACTCCGGAGCATCGAGACGAGTTCAGAATGCTGCTGGATGCCGGCTATATATGCCAAAGCCGCGAATCCGCCACTCACGACATCTCGCACGCCGAGAGTTTCCCGGTAAAGGAAGTATCCCTGGAAAAGAATGAAAAGAAGAGCTTTGAGAGTGCCAAGAAAGCAGCTGCTCAGATAGCCAAATACAGGGAAGACCGTTACGACATAGTTACCGGTAACACCGACGCCACTTATTCCGGAGAAGCGCTCCGCTCCGCAGTGGAAGAGCTTAACAAGGCCGAGGAAAAACTGCTTGCCCTTTTCTCCCCTACAGTCCACTCTTTCGGACAAAGTGTCAGTTTCGATTTTATTCCTTCCGCACAGACATCGGGAAAAATCGAAGCCTTCTGTTTCAGCGAAAGCCTGGGGGTTCTCCCTGCCGGCTCGCCTGAAGGCACTCCTTACTATCTGGAAATCAGCACGGACGCTAACTGCGTACTGAATGCAGCCCGCCCTGATACGGCTAATGGGCAGACCATCTACTACTGCGTACCAAGCGTATGCAATGTAAAAATCTACTACTACGACCACGTGGTATGCCATTTGCGAGTACCAGTTTACCAGTTAGGTGTAAACGAAATGATGAATTTTTAATTTTAAATACATATCGATATGACTATTAAAGACTTGACCCCATCTATCGTATGGGATAACTTCTACAAGATAACCCGAGTTCCACGTCCTTCGAAGCACGAGGAAAAGATAAGGGAATACCTCCTCAATTGGGGAAAGGAGCATAATTTCGAAACATTTGCCGATAAGACAGGTAACGTCATAATCCGCATCCCTGCCACTGCCGGCTACGAGAATCGTAAAGGTGTAGTTCTTCAGGGCCATATGGATATGGTACCTCAGAAGAACGCCGATAAAGTTCACGACTTCCTTAATGACCCTATCGAAACTCGCGTAGAGGGAGATTGGCTTAAAGCCTGCGGAACCACCCTTGGGGCAGACAATGGTCTGGGAGTGGCATTGGCATTGGCCATCGCCGAAAGCGACGACATTCCTCACGGACCGCTCGAGATTCTCGTCACCTACGACGAAGAGACCGGTATGACGGGAGCACAGCTTCTCGAGCCGGGCATCTTGAAAGGCGAAATCCTGCTTAATCTCGACTCCGAGACCGAAGGCGAATTGTACGTAGGATGCGCAGGTGGCGTAGACGCTTCAGTTAGCGGCACTTACCGCCTCGAGGCTCGTCCGGAGGGTTACCACCCATTCAAATTCAGCGTAAAGGGCTGCCAGGGAGGCCACTCCGGTATGGACATCATCCTATACAGGGCAAATGCCAGCAAGATAGCCAGCAGAATTCTTCTCAAACTGCTCGCCGGCGAAGACGTCAAACTCGTAGAGATCGAAGGTGGTTCCCTTCGTAACGCCATAGCACGCGAGTGCTTCGCGACGCTTTACGTTAAGGATGAGGCCAAGGCTCGCGCCCTAATCGAGGCAGAGGCTGAAAAGATTCTTAAGGAATACGCAGTCACAGACCCTAATATGTCCATCTCGCTCGAGAAGACAGAGTGCGACGCTCCTTACGCAGACGAAAAAGACGCGCTTACCATTCTTAGAGCCATTACGGCTTGTCCTGACGGAGTAGAGAGAATGAGCGCATCCATCCCTGGACTCGTGGAGACATCGAACAATATGGCCATAGTTAAGGTCAAGGACGGAAAATACGAAGTCAAGAGCTTGGTTAGAAGCTCTGTAGATACAGCTAAGGAAGCCCTTTGCGAAAAGATGAAGGCCGTGTTCGAGCTCGCAGGTGCGAAGATAGAGTTTACCGGCGCATACTCAGGCTGGGCGCCTAACCCTAAGTCTGAGATACTCAGCGTAATGAAGGATGTCTACAAAGCACTTTACGGAGTAGAGCCTGAGGTTAAGGCCATTCACGCAGGACTTGAATGCGGTATTCTTTCAGGGGCATATCCTAACTGGGATATGGTGTCATTCGGACCTACCCTTATGAGTCCTCACTCCCCTGACGAACGCGCATACATCCCATCGGTAGAGAAAGTATGGGAATACCTTCAGGCAGTTCTCAAGAGCATTCCCGAATGCGAGAAGAAGTAAAGGCTCAACTAATCGAATGGGCGGGTATCTATAACGATCTCGCCTATTTTTCGGAAGACCCCATTCAGTTTCCGCGCGAATTCGTAAGACGCGGCGCCGCACTTCAGGACATAGAGATAGCTGCCATATTCGCGGCCCACTTGGCCTGGGGAAGAAGACAGATGATAGTCAGGGACTGCACCAGGCTGTTCGAGCAGATGGATTGGCACCCGTACGACTATGTGATGTCCGGTGATTATCGCGACGACGACACGAGCCTGCACAGGACCATCAAATGGAGCGAAACGGCCCGCATCTGCAAGAACTTGCGCGAGATTTACGCCGAGAGAGCGTCCATCGAAGATTTCGGCGTAAACGAGATAAGGACCAAAGTCTACGGCCAGAAGGAAGACGCCCACGCTGCGAATAAGAAAATCAATATGATGCGCAGATGGATGGTGCGCCGTGACGGAAAGGTGGACTTGGGACTTTGGAAAGGAATAGAGCCTTCGGAACTAACGATGCCTCTCGACGTGCACGTTTACACGCAAGCATCTGCCCTGGGGCTTACATCGAGAAAAGCGAAAGACATTAGGACGGCGACGGAAATTACAGACGCATTCAAGGAGATATGGCCGGACGACCCTTTGCTCGGCGATTTCGCGCTGTTCGGATATGGAGTAACTAATAAGTAAGGATGCCTAGATTGTTCATACTCTCGGGCTGTAACGGCTCAGGAAAGACTACAGCCTCATATAGTCTGCTTCCGGACCTTATCGGATGCAGCGAGTTGGTGAATTCGGACGAGTTCGCCAAGAGCCTTTCTCCGTTCAATCCTTCAGCGGCCTCGGTTATGGCGAGTCGTTATATGCTGATGAAAATCAAATATATGCTTTCGAGGAAAGCCGACTTCATCATAGAAACGACTCTCGCGACGCGTTCGCTTATGAACACCATTAACGAGGCCAAGTCGCTCGGCTACGAGGTCACCCTCCTGTATTTCTGGCTTAATTCCGTCGATTTGGCCATAAAAAGAGTAAAGAAAAGAGTGGAAAGCGGCGGACATAACATCCCCGAAGATGTAATCCGCAGACGTTACATTATGGGCGTCAAGTACTTCTTCGAGATTTACGCCCCCATAGTGGACAGATGGGTTCTCGCCGACAATTCCAAAACGCCTTTTGCCGTGGTGGCGGAGGGCACCCAAAATAACATTCAAATAAAAGACGAAGAAAAATATGCCTGCATTAGAAACATTTGCTATCCGGAAGAATCAGTTGGAGAATCTGACCCAGGAAGCACTACGTAATGGAGGAGATTATTGCGACCTGTTTTTCGAAAACACCACCATCTGGTCCCTTATGCTAAAGGATAGCGAGGTGACAAGCGGTGGCTATCATAGAGACTACGGATGCGGAATACGCGTTCTTAACGGCGAAAAGACAGGCTATGCCTACTCGGAATCTACGGATTACACTTCACTTTTAAAGGCGGCCCAGGCAGCAAGCGCCATAAGCAACTCTGCCGGCGATCCTACCCGTGCGGGCTATAAAGGAGTGGAAATAAAGGGTATGAACGACTTCTACCCTATGAAGGAAGATTTACGCCAGGCCCCTCCAAGCGGCTTCGTGCCCCTGCTCCGCAAGCTCGACAGCGCCATCAGGGCGGCAGACACCAGGGTAATAAAGGTAGTGGCCGGACTCTCATATTCTGTCAGCGAGATCTTGATGTACAACTCCTTAGGCGAGCTAACGGAAGATTTGCGCCCGCTCTGCTCACTGAACGCCACGGTGGTATTCAAACAGGGCGACTCCATCCAGACGAAGAGCGTTTCGAAGAGCCTTCGCCAGGGTGCGGAATTCTACAGCGACGAATTGGTAAGGGAATTGGCCACAAGACTGACTTCCGGGATAGACGCGATGTTCGAGGCCAAGCGCCCCGCGGGAGGACAGATGAGCGTGGTAATGGCTGCCGGTGCGAGCGGAATCCTGCTGCACGAGGCTATGGGACACGCCTTCGAGGCCGACTTCAACCGTAAGGGCCAATCCATCTTCTCCGACAAGATGGGAAGCCGCGTGTGCCGTGCAGGGATAAACATAGTAGACGACGCCACCGTTCCCGGCCTTAGGGGAAGCCTTAACTTCGACGACGAGGGCGTTCCGGGCCAAAAGACCTATATGGTAACGGACGGAGTGCTCACATCCTACCTTCACGACCGCATCAGCGCGCGCTATTTCGACGTGGCGCCCACAGGAAACGGCCGTCGCGAGTCCTTCAGGTACAATCCTATCCCCCGAATGCGCTCCACCTATATGGAGAACGGCTCGGACGGGACGTTGGACGACCTCATCCGCAGAGCCCGTAACGGCATCTTCGTAGACGAGTTCGCGAACGGCGAGGTAAAGATAGGCGAAGGCGACTTCACCTTCTATGTAAAGAGCGGATTCTTGATAGAAGACGGACGACTCACTATGCCTATAAAAGACGTGAATATAATCGGTAACGGCCCACAGGCACTCTCGGACATAGAGGCTGTGGCTGGCGACTTGAAAATCGACGAGGGCCGCTGGACTTGCGGAAAGGGCCAAAGCGCTCCTGTCAGCTGCGGAATCCCGTCGGTATTGATTAAAAACCTGACAGTAGGAGGTGGATTATGATAAGCAAAGAGGAATTGGGATTGGCAGAAAAATGCCTGGAGCTTTCTATGAAGGAAGGGGCTACGCACTGCAGGGTGACGATTAACAAGAGCACGTCCGACCTTCTGGACACGCTGAACGGCGAAGTAGACAAGGTCACGCACTGCTTGGACAGGAGTCTTAGCCTGTCTCTTTTCATAGACGGAAAGTTCGCGTCATTCTCCACTAACAGACTGGACGAGAAGGAATTGGCAGGATTCGTGCACACATCGGCCGAGATCACGAGAGTTCTGGAGACGGACGATTGCAGGGCACTTCCGGCGCCTGACAGGTGCTGCAAAGACGCACTCAGCGGCACGGAAATGGAGCTGTACGACCCCGAATACGAGCAGATGGACAGCGAGCGCAGGAAAGGATTGGCATTGGCCCACTGCCTCGACCTCGCAAGTCCACGCGAAGGATTTAGAATCATCTCGGAGGAAGGCCAATACAGCGACTCCGAATTCGATTCCATCACGATAGACTCTAACGCCCTGTTCTGCAGGCACGCAGAGACTTCGTTCGAGTACGCTTCGGAGGTGACCATCGAGGCCGAAGACGGAAGCAAATACAGCAACTATTGGTGGACCTCGAGTCCGAAACTTAAAGATTTCGACTTCGACCGTATAGGACAAACGGCTCTGGAAAAGGCCGTGGAGCAGATAGGCTCGCGCTCTACACCTAGCGGAAAGCGCACTATGGTCGTAAGGCGAGAGATGGCGCCGAGGCTCGTAACTCCCCTGCTTAACGCTCTGGGAGGCTATTCCCTGCAGCAGGATAACAGTTTCTTGATGGATAGTCTGGGAAAGGAGGTTTTCTCGCCTATGCTTAACATCGTAGACGAACCGCACCGTAAGGGAGAGAGCGGCTCGAGGCTTTTCGACAGTGAGGGCGTGGCGACAAGAACGCTTCCCATAATAGAAAACGGAAAGGTCAAGACTTATTTTATAAACACTTACATCGCGAATAAAATGGGACTCGCCCCTACGATAGAGGACGCGACCAGACCTCACCTGCTTGCGAGCGAGGCCGGACTGGACGAGAAGGCCATTCTCGAAAAGTGTGGCGAGGGAATACTCGTAACGGGATTTAACGGAGGAAACTGTAACAGCGCGACCGGAGATTTCTCTTACGGAGTGGAAGGATTCGAGTTCAAGGACGGAAAGATAGGCCGTCCGGTTAACGAAATACTTATTACGGGTAATTTCGTAGATTTGTGGTCGCATCTCAAATATGCCGGAGACGACGTGCGTAAGGATATGAGCAAGCTTATTCCTACGCTGGCATTTGACGATGTGGATTTTAGCGGAGAATAAACAATCAATATAATATGAAAGTAGATCAGAAAAAAGTAGTGGCTCTCAGTTATGAGTTGACTGTAGAAGGAGCCCTGGCAGACAAGGCGACTGCCGAAAAACCATTGGAGTACATTCACGGAACAGGAATGCTTCTTCCTCGTTTCGAAGAAGAAGTAGCCGGAAAAGAGGTAGGTGAAAGCTTCGAGTTCACGCTCAGCCCGGAGGAAGGTTACGGTGTATACAGTTTAGACTACATCTTCGAGCTTCCTAAGAGCGCCTTCGAGATGGACGGTCAGGTTCGCGAAGACCTTTTGGTAGTGGGCCGCATCATCCCTATGCTTAGCGACGACGGCAGCGTGGTTCAAGGAACAGTCAAAGAAGTAAAACCGGACTCGGTTCTTATGGACTTCAACCACCCTATGGCCGGAAAGACCCTCCACTTCACCGGAAGCGTGGTTTCCGTAAGGGATGCCTCAGAAGAGGAGCTCCAGCACGGGCTCGCTCACAAATGCCACTGCCATAAAGGCGAAGGCCACTGCGGAGATGACTGCCAATGCGAGGGCGAAGGCGGATGTCACTGCGGCGATGATTGCCACTGCGGCGAATAAAGCTTCTAAAGGCCGGTACTATAAAGTTCCGGCCTTATTTTTTAACTAGAATTATCTTAGCCGAGCACGCCTCATAAATACTCTTTTTCAAGGCGCGATAGTCACTATAGATATCCTTTGAGAAAGTCCCGGACTTCGTTATGTAGCGTAATGTAATCTTAACCTTTACACTATCACCATCCTGCTCCTGGGCGCACTCGAAATGCACAGCGCCGAACTCGTTTTCAAAGTCTTCCCCCTTCGGGATAACCTCTACCACATATCCTTCAGGGAGGTTTATCTCTATCGACTGATCCATATCATATCCCACCCTGAAATACAAGTCATTGAATCGCTTGGCCGGTGTCCTTCCGTCCCCGAAATACTGGAAAGGATTGGCCGTCAGGAAAAGTCGCGAACCGGTAACGCTGGCATAACCCGTGACGGCGGCACTATAAGACAATTCCCCGAAAGGCTCGGCCGACGAATTCAGCTCCACCTTAATGTCGGACAGCTCTGCCTTAGGAAGGGAGTTGGAGGCCAATATACTATTCGTCTTATCCACCTCGTTCATCCTCGAAAGCGAATAATAAGAATCCCAGAAGTCCATTCGGCCACATTCGCTTACCTTAGCGGAAGCGCTTCCGTCTGCTCTCAAATCCACCACGGCCTTTATATCGCATCGGTTGGCGCTGTCAGGATATTTAGGAAGCGTCGTGACATAAGAACCGTCCTTTTTCACTATAAGCGCGTGATTACCTGCGATTTCGCTATGTATGTAACCTAAAGGGACGTCAGGATTAGTACATTCCACCCATAACGTATCCTTAGCCGTAGGAATGGAGAGGATAACGTGGTTCGCCGTAGCCAAAGAAGGGAAATCCGGCATCATACGGTCGGCGCCCATATTAATCACAGTATAATAAGACTCTATCCCGCAGCTCTTCAAAAGCGTCTGAAGGAAAAGGGTAAGCGCCTTGCAATCCCCGAATTTATTCTTGAATACGGACTCCGGAGCGATAGGCCTAAGACCTCCCAGACCCAACTGTATGCTCACATATCGAGTATTCTGACCGAGATAGGCATAGAGCCTCCTGATTTTCTCCATATCGTCCTCGGCGCCCTCCGTCAACCTTTCTACCAGCGCGCTCATTTCCGGAGTAGGAACGTTCCTGCCCTCAATAAGGGAATAGAGCCAATTTCCTATAGACTGCCAATTCTCCCCCGAACCGGCATTCCCCTCATAAGAGAATTCGCTCGGCGTAAACATCACCTTCGGAACGCGGTCGTTCAGCGGTGAAGAATACTTCTCCACCTTCATAGGAGGCAAATCCTTTACCTTCCACACATACACCTCGCCTTCTTTAGTGGAAGTATGCTCAGGACTTACCTGCGGCATATTCAACTGCTTGAATCGAAAACAGTCTTCGGAAGGAACGGTAAGGGTATAGCTGGCTTCGTTAACGGCTACGCCATCTCCGAAAGGCAAAGGAAGAAAAGAATCGTATCCTAACACGGCATCGGTATACTGCTTTTCGTAAGTGTAGGTAACCTTCGCCGGGTATTGAAGAATGTCAGGCGAATACATCCACGTCTGGAAACTGTCGGACAGACCTTCGGAATACTCGGTGTACACGAGGTCCTTCTTTTTCACCTTAGTCTTCTTTCCCGTGGCATCGGTAACCTCTCCCGAGAAGGACACCAATTTCGTACTTCCCTTATTCACCACACAAGAGAAATCGGCACAATAGCTCGCCTTCTTAGTAAGAAAAACCTCTATGGTGTTCTTATAGACGGCCTTGTTTTTCCCTGTTACGGTAAAGCTGGCATCGTTTCGTAGAATTATGGCATCGGCACTCTTGTCCTGGGCGAAAACGCTCACGGAAATTAAAAGCGCTAAAAGGGCTATCAATCGTTTCATTTATCCTCGCTCTTTTTTTAGAACTATTCTGGAGTTCGAAAGCTCGTAAGCCTTAGCATAGAGCTGACTTAAATCGGCATATTCCTCCGCACTGAAAATCACTCTGTTAACCGTAAGTACGAAACGGGTCATCAGTTTTCCATACTTACAGTCCGAAAGGAAGGTGAACTGCACGTCACCTCCACACGCGAAGATTCTGCAAGACTGCGGCGACTCCTCCAGCTCGTACCCTTCCGGAAGGGTCATACTGAATTGGACTGCCGTGTTGGAGATAATGCTATATTCCACAGGAAGCTTGCGCCCCTGTTCTGCAAACGGATTCTCGTCCATAACCTCTACGAGCATAGGAGCGATATAAAAGTGGTCACCATAACTCTCGGCCGGCATTACGAATTCCGCGGACTCGATAACCTTCGTCGTTCCCAGACCTGCAAAGGTGCAGCTGTCGAGCTCCATATTATATACCTTCGATTCACGCTCTATGAAATCTTCCTCGGAATCGGCCTTGTTATATTGCTTATTGAATGAATAGGCTTCCTGATTCGTCAATATACGTCCCAAATGTCCCACTATGTTTCCCTCTCCGTCGAATTCGGCATTAAGGACTAACCTGTCGGTATTCTTAGCAGGATGAGACAAGTCCACCCATCCTCCCTGGCCCACTTCCCTATAGACACGGGCTTTATCCACTAATAGATTAGGATCTAAGACATTAAGGTCCGAACCCCTGTCAGTGGCATCCATATAGTAAGGATTGTTTTCGGAATCGTAAGCGCAGACTATGAAAGTATCTATCTTATTAAGAGACGGGAAAAAGGAAAGACGTCCCCTTGTCCTCGGATTCAAAAGGATGATGTCTGTTCGGAATCCGCAATCCCTCAGGGCCAATGACAGGACATTGTTTATGTCTGCCATACTGCCTATTCCGTCCTTTACCACCTTCGATGGAGGATTAGGCATAAGGTCTACCCTTCCGTCGAATTTGATGCGATTTCTGACTAAGGTGAGCACCTCGCGCATCTTATCGGTTTCGGGGATATCCTTTTGTTTGATTTCGCTTACCTCTTTGGCAAAAGGATTTCTGGCGTTCTGCTGCCTTCCGAAGTCCGACTTACGCAAACTCTCGTTAACGCTGGCCCAGTCGGTAGCATAGGATTCGAATATATGAGCCTCGGGGAGCACTATGCTGGTAACTTCCAGCTCAAATCCCATCTTGAAATCATCCAGACACCACACCATAGGCTCCTCTCGTATCGAAGGCACGTCGTCATTATAGGTAGAAATGCGCTTGACGGCATAGGAAGTGCGTCCGAGACGGAAGATGTTGTCACTGTACTCCTGATTTATGTCAAATGATAAAAGACCATGGGAATTAATCATATAGCCTATGAACTCAGGCAGGTTTATGTCTATAAGAGAGTGCAGGACTGGATAGTCATGCTGAATGTCGAATCTTCCCAAGCGAGAAAAGTACCTGGTCTTCAAAGTGTACTTGTATTCTATCACGCTTCCTTCGCGGACCTCCGGAAGAGAGAACTTCACCACGGCCAGGTGATCGCTGACCTTATCGGTAAAGACATTCTTCTTAGACATAGGGGTCTTTACGACTGCCCCATCCACCATATTATAGGTATTTGCATCCAATCCCTTTATCGATTCGGAAGAATCACCGTACGACATATAGGGAATCTCGACGTTCGCCAGATCCAGCGCATCCTTACTGAATATCTTTATACGAACATAGACATCGTAACAGAATGAAAAGTCATTCTGATAAAAAACATCTTTCTTATCATAAATATAAAGCGCCTCAGCCTCAGGTTCCTTTTCATAAGAGGACATTTCGACCTCGGCCTTTGAGACCTTGCCGAATTTAGGCGCACTCTTCTGCGCAAATGCACAGAGAGGAATTAAAAATGCGAAAGTGGTTAAAATCAGTCTTCTGTTCATATCGTTACGTAAATATATGGTTCACCTCCACAAATTTACATAAAACTACGATATGAACAAAGACTATTCTATTATTCCGCCGCGGTGATTTCCTTCACCTCCCAATTTCCTTCGTCCAGAAGGACCTTCCAAGCGGTCTTGTAGGCATCTACGTAGCCCTTAGGCACGTAAAGGGTCTTAGTCGTGTCTTTAGGGCCGACCCTATTCGCTCCTGTATTTGCTTTAATCGCAGCAGGAGTCGTGCCCAGACAGGTAATCGTGGCAAGCTTAGACGTACCGGAGATGCAGTCGGCAGAAAGCGTCGTTACGCTGGCAGGAATGGTGAGCGACTCGATGACTGAGTTCTCGTATAGGGCCCATGCCCCAATGGTAGTAGTACCATCGTGTATAGTGTAGGCGCTGCCACTTCCGCCGTTAAGCACCATAAGGGTAGTCATAGCGAAATCGTAAAGAGCGCCCTTATCGTCGTTTTTGAAAGACTTGTTACCCGGAGCCACTTCCCAGACCATCCTGTCACATCCATTCGACGGACTACCTGCTATCTGCGTAAGGGAAGCAGGCACGACTATCTTAGTATAGTCACTGTAGGCAAAAGCTCTATTATTAATCTGAGTTATACCCTGCGGAAGGCGGAATTCAGAGACATTCTTTATGCCATTTTCACGATTGCTTCCTCCGCAAAAGCCTATATACTGGCTACCCTCAAGTCCTTTTAAAATACCACCTTCTACCCGGGTCTCGCTCAAGTCTAGGGTAATCTGATGGTTATCTTTAAAACTAAGGCTTCTGGTAGCCTCCATAAGCTGTCTGAAATCTGTTTCGCGAAGCAGAGCACTTGAAGGCATAGTCACCTTTACGGAATCCTTCGCCGTCTTTAGCCATTCCACGTCAAACTCTCCTTCGAATCCATCGACGTACATTCTGGTAGTTTCAAACGTGAGTTTAGTTTTAGGGAAAGTAACCAAACTTCCAGGCTGTATCTTTAGATCACTCTTCTTCTTCAGCTCAGCGCCGCCGCCTGTACAATTGATGGAGAATTTGAGATTCTTCAAAGTCCTCTCCCCGGAAAGCGGAAGCACCATCAATATCTCGGTAGGATTATTCGCGTCCGTACTGATTTTCAAAGGAGTATTCATGGACAACTTGAGGTTTTCCACATTGTGGGCAGGATGAAGCGACTCCCACTTCCCGCCCTTAATGAAAGTGAATGCCTTCTTATAAAGTCCTGAGGCACTAAACACACAAGAGTGCGCCTCGAGCCCTTCCTCTGCCCAAACACGGAGCTTTATCACTGCTCCGGCGTATTTGAAATCGACATTTCTATCCTTTCCTACGCCATACATAGGAAGCGGAAGTTTCCCACCCATTACGTCTTCGTAATTCTGATTAGACGGAAATTCTATATAAAAATAGCCGTTTCCTACATTAGGCTTACAATACGCTGCCGGGTAGAAGGCGAAGAACTCCTCGTCGCCCGTAATCTTCTCTTTACCGTCGCTGAAAGTAAACCTTCCCACGTTAGAGCCTGCGGCATCATCGGCCAATCTGTACACTCCATAAGTGCTAGGATACGTCGCCTTAGTGGAAGACGCATTCTGGGTGTGGTTTCGAGATACTTGAATACCTATCTCATCGTTCTTTTCCCAATTCACTTTCAAACCATTGAGCGCAGTTTTCGTATCTACGTCTTCGATACAGGCTGTAAAATCCACACTTTCCACGTCAGGAGTCACCACCTCATTTTTCGTACAGTCCGTAAGGCCCACCAGACCCGCGAACATTCCACAACATACTAAAAATAATCTTTTCATACCCTGGGACAATTAATTCCAATCCGCATCCACTGCGTTCAAATCACTAAGACCACTAGGGCTTGACACATACTCCGAGGCGGCAAAACAGTGCTGCGCTTCTACGAAGATAATCTCTACCCTCGGAGCCTCATAACTCAAATTTATCATTTTTCTACTAACTATATACTTGGCCCCTTTTAGGCCATAAAAAAGTGCGCAAAAATAAAAAAAATATTTTATTTACAAAACACTTTTACGAATTTTTGGATGAATTGCGGTAAAAACCAGATAGATGTGGCGAATTACTTCTTAAAGAAGAAGGACTTCTGGGCGCGCTTGGCCTCGGGACGGCGCTCCACGAAGACAGGCTTCATCGTACGAGGGTCGAGTCCGGAATAAAACATCACGGACGACGTGGTCATAGGAGTAGGCGTAAAGTCCTGCACCTGCTCCATCCAGATACCCTTCAAGCAAGGATTATGGGCCAATTTTCTCATATCCTCCATAGTGCATCCCGGATGCGCCGAGATAAAATAAGGAACTATCTCGCTATGCCTTCCGGCCTCGGCGTTGATTCTGTCGAATTCCTTACGAAGTCTTTCGAAAAGCTTGAAAGAAGGCTTTCCCATATACCCGAGCACCTTATCTTCGGTATGCTCCGGAGCCACCTTCATACGCCCGGATATATGCTTAAGCACCAATTCCTTAAGATAAGGTCTGGAAGTCTCGTCCACGAATCCGTCTTCGTTTAGGAAAAGGTCGTAGCGTATTCCGCTTCCCACATAAGAGTGTCGCACGCCCTTCACCGAATCCACCTCGTGATAGAGTTTGAGGATGTCCTCGTGCGAACGGTTCATATTTCGACAAGGAGCCGGGAAAAGACAGGACTGGCGCTTGCACACTGCGCATAATTCGGGATTCTTTCCACGCATACCGTACATATTGGCCGTAGGGGCACCCAGATCCGAGATGTTTCCGTGGAACTGCGGCATAGCGGCCAATTTATTCACCTCCCCCACTATGCTCTGGCGGCTACGGGACTGGATGAACTTGCCCTGATGAGCGGCGATGGTACAGAAATTACACCCTCCGAAACACCCACGATGCGTGATGATGCTGTCCTTAATCATATCGTAGGCTGGAATGCGCTTGTCCTTATAGCGCGGATGAGGGAGCTTGGTGAAAGGCAAATCCCAGTACGAGTCCATCTGTTCGGTCGTCGAAGGAGGACACGGAGGATTCATCTGCACGTAACCTCCGGCGACAGGCTCCACTATCACCTGAGGGTGCATCATATTAGCCTGGAGCTCTATCTCGTGGAAATTCTTCGCGAAAGCCTTCTTGTCCTTCAGGCAAGTCTCGAAACTGCTGAGAGTCAATGCGTCGGGCACTCGACTCGTTCCCTTTCTGAAGAATGCCAATTGAGGAAGCGTCTCCATCTGACGCATATTGCACCCTGCCTCTATGGCTCGGGTGAGTTCGAGCATAGGCATCTCCCCCATTCCGTAGCAGAGCCAATCTGCTCCGCTGCTTACCAGTATGGACGGGTGGAGTTTGTCTTCCCAGTAATCGTAGTGTGTAAGGCGTCTTAGGGAGGCCTCCACTCCGCCTATTACCACAGGGACGTCTGGGTATAACTTCTTTAGAATCTGCGTGTAGACGGTGACCGCGCGGTCCGGGCGCTGCCCGGCACGCCCGTCGGGCGTGTAAGCGTCTTCGTGCCGAAGACGCTTCTGCGCGGTGTAGTGATTCACCATGGAATCCATAGCACCCGAATTCACGGCGAAATACAAACGCGGCCTTCCAAGCTTACGGAAATCACGCAAATCGTCCCTCCAGTTAGGCTGGGGGACGATTGCTATGCGATAACCATATTTTTGAAGATAACGACTTATGCAAGCTGTTCCGAAACTAGGATGGTCCACGAACGCATCACCCGTAAAAAAGATGACGTCGATATAGTCCCAGCCCAGTCTTTCCACCTCCTTCACGGAAGTCGGAAACATATAAGCGTCTTGCATAAATCTTCTAAATTACATTCTGTCAGGCAAACTGATTCCCAAAAGACCCATAGCCTTCTCGAGCACCTCCGCCACCTCACCTATGAGGGAAAGACGCATGGAGAGAAGATTCGAATCCGTCTCCTTGAGAATCGGAGTGTCGTGATAATACTGATTGAACTCCTTGGCCAGCTCGTAAGAATAATTGGCCAGAAGCGCAGGTGAAAGCGAATCGGCAGCCTCCTTTACCTTAGCAGGGTAAGACGCCAAGAGTTTCACCAGACGCACCTCCTTCGCAGAAAGCTCCACGCCGTCATCTATGTGGGCCGTCTTGCCCTCTCCCTCAGCCTTTCTCAAGATACTCTTGATACGAGCGTGGGTGTACTGGATGAACGGACCTGTGTTTCCGTTAAAGTCGATGCTTTCCTTAGGGTCGAAGAGCATGGTCTTCTTAGGGTCCACCTTGAGTATGAAATACTTGAGCGCACCCAGACCTATCATATGATAGAGCTTTTCCTTCTCCTCTTCGGACATATCGGCCAATTTTCCAGAAGCCTCGGAAGTAGCCTTGGCCTCCTGATACATCTTCTCGATGAGGTCGTCGGCATCTACGACAGTGCCCTCGCGGCTCTTCATCTTGCCTTCAGGGAGCTCCACCATACCGTAGCTCAAGTGATAGATTCTCTGAGCCCAATCGAAACCGAGCTTCGAAAGAATGAGCTTGAGCACCTGGAAATGGTAATCCTGCTCGTTACCTACTACATACACGTGCGAATCCAGATGAGACTCCTCGAAACGCCTTTCGGCAGTACCGAGGTCCTGCGTCATATAAACTGACGTACCGTCGCTTCTAAGCAGAATCTTACGGTCGAGTCCGTCAGCCGTCAGGTCGCACCACACACTCCCGTCCGGGTCCTTTACGAACACGCCCATCTCCAGACCCTTCTTCACGAGCTCCTTACCCAAAAGATAAGTCTGTGACTCGTAATATGTCTTGTCGAATGTTATGCCAAGCGACTTGTAGGTCTGCTCGAAGCCGTCGAACACCCATTGGTTCATCATCTTCCAGAGCGCGCGCACGTGCTCGTCGCCATTCTCCCAATCCACCAGCATCTTATGCACGTCATCGAGAACCGAAGGGTCTTCCTTCTCCATCTTAGCGTACTCCACGTAGCAGTCACCCACCAAGTGGTCACCCTTCTGATGGCGGCTCTCAGGGGTAGCTCCGTTGAAGCGTTTCTCCCAAGCGTACATACTCTTGCAGATGTGCACTCCGCGGTCGTTAACCAGCGTAGCCTTTATGACATCGTTACCTGCTGCCTTAAGGATATCCGAAACGGAAGAACCGAGAAGGTTGTTACGCACGTGTCCGAGGTGCAAAGGCTTGTTAGTGTTAGGAGAAGAGAACTCCACCATAATGGTCTTTCCCGTAGAAGGGAGAGTTCCGAAGTTCTCGTCGCCCTCGATTTCCTTCAATGCCTCATTCCAATACTTGGCCGAAAGGCAGAAATTAAGGAAACCCTTCACTACGTTAAACGACCCTACCTCAGGGCAATTGGCTATCACCCACTCTCCTATCGCATTACCGGTAGCCTCCGGACTCAAATGCGAAATACGAAGAAGAGGGAAGACTACCAAAGTGTAGTCCCCCTCGAAATCCTTACGTGTAGCAGCCACTTGCAGCGTGCTTGGCTCTACCTTTACCGAATACAGTGCCTCTATGGCTTCTGAAGCCTTCGAGGCTAACATCATCTCTGCACTCATCATTAGCCCAAATATGTTACAAGCAGCTTACTAGCTGACGGTTTTTTAAGTTTGCGAATAGCCTTCTCCTTAATCTGACGAACGCGCTCGCGTGTCAGATCCAAATTCTCGCCTATCTCCTCGAGAGTCATCTCCTGGCATCCTATGCCGAAGAAGCACTTGATGATCTCCCTCTCGCGCGGAGTAAGAACCTGAAGGGCCCTTTCCACCTCGGTACTGAGCGACTCCTTGTTCAGACCGCGGTCTGCCATAGGAGAATCGTCGTTAGGGAGCACATCCAAAAGGGAGTTGTCCTCACCGTCCACGAACGGAGCATCCATACTCACGTGACGGCCGGATACCCTAAGAGTGTCATCGATCTTATCCTTAGGAATGTCTATCATATCTGCCAATTCCTGTGTCGAAGGCTGTCTCTCGTTCTCCTGTTCGAAGCGTCCGAGAGCCTTGTTGATCTTGTTCAGGGAACCTACCTGGTTCAGCGGCAATCTCACGATACGGCTCTGTTCTGCAAGTGCTTGGAGAATACTCTGCCTAATCCACCATACTGCATAAGATATGAATTTGAAACCACGGGTCTCGTCGAATTTCTCGGCAGCCTTGATAAGTCCCAAATTTCCTTCGTTAATCAAATCGGGAAGACTCAATCCCTGATTCTGATACTGTTTCGCAACAGACACTACGAATCGAAGATTGGCACGCGTCAGTTTTTCGAGCGCCACCTGGTCGCCCTGACGAATACGCTGTGCGAGTTCCACTTCCTCTTCGGGTGACACCAACTCCTCTCGGCCTATCTCCTGGAGATACTTGTCCAGGGACGCACTCTCACGGTTGGTGATACTTTTTGTAATCTTAAGTTGTCTCATTATATAATAACCTTTCTATTCCTTAGCCAATGCGAAGAAGACAGAACGGCCGGCAGGGGTAATACACTCTATTACGATGGCTCTCTTAGCCTTAGCCGCTGCATCTATCACATCTTGAGGTTTAGAAACGCTCTGGTCATTTACATATCTGATAATCAGACCATCCACAGCACCGCTCGCAGCCAGTTTGCCTTTACCGGCAGACACTATCTCGACACCGTTCTTGATTCTGAGATCGGCCAATGTCGACTTATCCGCTGCCCGCAGGGATGCGCCATAGAATGAAACTGTGCCATCTTCTTGAGCCCATCCTGTCTGCTGAGTTTCACCCTGGAACGTTACCTTTATATTATGGACGTTCTGTCCGCGGGCCACTTTCATAGTAGCTACGTCGCCTGGGTGGAAACCGTTAACAAGTTCTTGGAAATGAGAAGGATTCTCCACGTCTTTACCATTAACCTGCAAGATGACGTCGTCCTTCTTTATACCAGCCTTATCGGCCGCGCTTCCTTTAACAACCTCAACAATATATACGCCGTCAAGTGAAGAAAGTTTCATCTCGTCTGCAACTTTTTCGTCAAGTGCCCTCATAGACACTCCCAGACGAGCTCTCTTGACTGAACCGAAGTCTATGAGATCGGCCACCACCTTGCTGGCGATATTGGAAGGAACTGCGAATGAATAACCTGCGTATGAACCTGTCTGAGAGATGATGGCGGTGTTGATTCCCACCAATTCACCCTTCTTGTTCACGAGCGCGCCACCTGAATTGCCAGGGTTTACGGCAGCATCGGTCTGTATGAAAGACTCTACCTTGAATTCACCTTTGTAACTAGGCATTGAGCGACCCTTTGCGCTGACTATACCTGCTGTGACTGTAGAACGGAGGTCGTACGGAGAGCCTATGGCCAATACCCACTCGCCTATCCTGAGCTTGTCCGAATCGGAGAAGGTAAGATAAGGGAGATTCTTAGCCTCTATCTTGATGAGGGCGATGTCCGTAACCGGGTCTGTGCCAATGATGGTAGCATCGTAACTCTTATTATTATTAAGGGTGACCCTTACCGATGTGGCGTCCGCCACCACGTGGTTGTTCGTAACGATGTAGCCGTCAGGACGTATGATCACACCCGAGCCGCTTCCCTTGCGCTCCCTGCTCTGAGGCACGAAGTCGTCTCCGAAGAAAAACTGGAAGAACGGGTCGGAAATCTGCGATCCGGAGGTATTGGCCCTGATGGTGACCTCGACATAAACCACCGCCTTCATGGAAGACTCCGCAGCATAGGTGAAGTCAGGATAGTCCTGTGCCGTGGCTGACAAATTGGCAGTGGCAGCGCAAACCGCTCCTGCCACTACGATAGATTTCAAAAACTTATTCATATTTACCTATAATTATATTTACACCATTCTTTACAAGACACTTCGCCAGGCTGGCTGCACGTTCCGCCCGGATGGTCTTTCCTTTTTTATTAAGGTCAAAATATGTGCCACCCCGAGACGAAACTAATTCCGGCCTTCCTGCGTCACCGAGTCCGACGCGAAGACGAAAAACTCCTTAACCTGGGAGTACACATTGCTAACAGGTAACTCCACTGGAATAAACGGTCTGCAGTCACTAAAGCTCAAGCGCTGCGCCGAGCTCGATGAGGCGGCTCGCTTGCGCTTGGACTATTGTAATTATCAATTTCGTCCGGCACAACCCCCTTTTCGCCGGAGGAAAAGATGATTTATGCAGTTTCCTCCGGACAAACAGGCTTCTCGCCGGACGGGATGACATTTCTGCCGTGGAAGTCGCTATAATTTGTGCAGATGACAAACGGAGCAAGCGGTAAAGAGATGAGCGGGCGAGCGACAACGCTCATCAATTTCACTTTGGCAGCCAATGTGCCACAGAACGCGTATATCGATACCTCCCTGCCAAGGTGGAACTAAAAAAGTCTCACTTTGGCAAGCCACACTTAACAGAGTGCGCTCTACGCCCTCCTCCCTGCCAAAGTGAAATTGCGGAAGCCCCGTGAGCGACAAAAGCCTGCCACGAAGTCGAAAAACACCTTTTGAAGCAGAATGCGGTAGAGACGCTTCTATATGGTCCGGCGGCTGAAGGTGTACAGAAGTTTCGTACACCTTGAGAGCATACCATTAGTAGAACGATGTAGAACAAGGATGGTGTTCAAAGGTGTTTTTCGGGTTGCGAAATAATGACGCTGACCTCCGTGAGCCAGCAATACACCTCGAGCCGAACATATGGCAGGATTATTGAGCAATGCTTATGGGTAGTTTTATTCGAAGATTTTTTGTATTTTTGTGGGCGTGAAATTAACACCGATAATTTAAAAATTTTTATATATGGAATTTAGTGTTTCAAGTGCAGAATTGCTCAAAGGTTTGATGGATGTTTCTAAAGCCATTCCATCTAAGACCGTCCTTCCCATTCTTGACAACTTCCTATTTCAAGTAAAGGACGGGCTCCTTCAGGTCACGGCTTCGGATAAGGAGTTGACCTTACGCACGGAGATAAAAGTGGAAAGTATGGAGGACGGCTCCATGGCGGTTCCTTCTCACCAGATGATAGACCTCATAAAGGCCCTGCCTGACCAGCCTATCACCATCAAGACCACTTCGGACAGCTCGTTCGAATGCACATGGAATAACGGTAATTCATCGCTTCCTTACTATCCTGCAGAGGATTACCCTGAGATTTCGAGCGAATGCGAAGGCGCACGGAACATCACCTTCCCGGCTCAGGCCCTGGTTAACGGCATCTCCGCTACCGTCTATGCTACGGCAGACGACGAGATGCGTCCTACGATGAATGGTATTTTCTTCGACTTGGACCTCGAGAGCAGCACTCTCGTAGCTTCCGACTCGCACAAGCTCATCTGCTACACCGACCCTGAACTCAAGAGTCCCGTACAGACCTCATTCATCCTGCATAAGAAACCGGCCATCATCCTCAAGTCCATCCTCGGAAAGGACGTGGAGAGCGTAGACGTCGCTTTCGACGAGAGCAGCGCAGTCTTCAAGTTCGACGGCACCACTATGATTTGCCGCCTTATCGTAGGCCGCTACCCTAAATATCGCGACGTAATCCCTCAGAATAATACGAACATCCTGAAAATCGACAGAGTCCAGCTTCTGAACACCATCAGACGCGTGGCTGTCTGCGCTAACAAGGCTTCGAACCACATCAAGTTCGAGCTTTCCGAAGGCCAATTGGAAATCACGGCCCAGGACTTGAGCTTCGCCATCGCAGCCTACGAGAAGATCCCTTGCGAATACCACGGCGATAGCCTGAGCATAGGATTCAAGAGCAGTTTCCTCATCGAAATCCTCAGCAATATGTCTTGCGAGACCATCGTGATGAAATTTGCCGATGCACGCCGCGCCGCACTTCTCGTACCTTCTGACGAGGAAGCCGAAAAAGAAAAAATATGCGGTATCATAATGCCTATTATGGTATCTTAATTATAGTACTATGAATCTAAACCTTACCCGCCCCTTGCTCTTTTTCGACATAGAGAGTACGGGGCTCAACATTCCTAACGATTCCATCATCGAACTCAGTTTCGTGAAAGTGTTCCCTGACGGAAAAGAAGAAGTAAAGACTTGGAAGATAAAGCCTTGGGACTACGAGAAGCAGTGCCAGAGGCCCATTGACCCGTCAGCCTCTAAGGTTAACGGCATCACCGACGACATGCTCGTGGACTGCCCTACCTTCTACGAAGTGGCCGACGAGGTAGCCGATTGGCTTAAGGACAGCGACTTGGCAGGATTCAACTCCACCAAATTCGACCTCCCGATGCTCGCAGAAGAGTTCGAGCGGGTGGAATTGGCTGGAAAGAAGCTGAACGTAGACCTGCACTCCCCTAAGATGGTGGATGTGCAGAACATCTATCACACGATGGAGCCGCGAAACCTGAAGGCTGCCTACCGCTTCTACTGCGGCGGCGAAGACTTCGACAATGCGCACACGGCCGAGGCCGACACTCTCGCCACCTACGCCGTATTGAAGGGCCAATTGGATAAATATGGCGACGCATTGAAGAACGATGTGAACGCACTTTCGAGCTTCGGAAACAAAAAGAGCATAGACTTTGCAGGATATCTCATTCAGGGCGATGACGGCGATGCCATCATCAACTTCGGGAAATTCAAGGGCAAGAAGGCTCGCGACGTTTACAATACCGAAAGATCCTACTTCTCTTGGATTCAGAACGGGGCATTTATGCTGGACACTAAGAAGCAGTTTGCCCGGTTAGAACAGGAATTTGCAATGGAAAAATTGAAAACAAAATGGGGAAAATAATAGGAGAGGCCATTAAGGCTTATTTTTCAATCGTCGGAGGAAAGGAAAAGAGAAAGATGGACAAAGCGCTTTCTCACCCTTACGAAACGTCGTGCGAGACATTAAGAAACATTCTTTCCTATAATAAAGACACAGTCTACGGAAAAGAGCACGACTTCGAGTACATTCTCGATGCTCAGACTAACGACGAGCTTATCGAACGATACAGGAAAAAGCTCAAGCCTGGCGAATACGAGAACTTTAGACCTTATGTAGACAGACAGCTCAGCGGTGAGCATAATGTCCTGGTACCGGGTAGGCCATTTATGTATGCCACCACGTCAGGTACCACAGCGAAACCTAAGTTCCTCCCTATGTCTTGGGAGTATAAGAAGGTATCGCACAGAATCTCAAATATGTGGTTCTGGATTCTTTCCAGAAATCCTAACCTGGTGGGAGGAAAGTTCCTGGTAGTGGTAAGCCCCGCCATTGAGGGCTACACTAAGGAAGGAGTTCCGGTAGGTTCCATCTCAGGATACACGCAGGCATCGGCTTCGGAGATGCTTAAGAAGAAAATCGCCGACCCTTACTACCTGGCAGAGATTACCGACTACACTGCGCGCTACTACGCTATGATGCGTATGGCGATAGAGCAAAAGGACGTTTCGTTCATTCTCACGGCTAATCCGTCGACGATTACCGAGCTACTTAAGAATGCCGAGGAATTCTACGACGACTACGTAGACGACATAGAGCACGGAACAGTGAGCACGAAAGTGCATATCGACGATTCGATAAGGGAAAGGCTCGCGACTCGCATCAAGCCTAACCCGAAACGCGCCGCAGAGCTTCGCGCACTCAAGGAAAAGTACGGGCATCCGCTTCCGAAGCACTATTGGCCTAATTTCGCAGCCCTGAACACTTGGAAATGCGGTAACACCCAGATCTACATCGACAAATTCATCGATGCCTTCCCTAAGGACATACAGCACATAGAAATCGGTTATTTCGCATCGGAATGCCGCTTCGGTATGCCTTTCGACGGAACTAACTGGACTGTTCCTTTCGCACAGTTCCACTTCTTCGAGTTCGTGGAAGAGAGCGAATTGGATAGCCCTAACCCACACTTCAAGCTCGTGCACGAACTGGAAGAGGGCAAGAACTACTGCCCTTACATCACGACCTTCAACGGCCTGTACAGGTATAATATGAACGACCTTTTGGTAGCAGGTCCTAAATACCGGAACACTCCTACGATACATATGATTCAGAAGATTAACGGAATCGTGAGCATCACGGGAGAAAAGCTCTACGAAAAGCAATTCATCGACGCCGTCCATAAGGCCGAGCGCAAGAAGTCGCTCAAGACCAAGTTCTTCGCAGGATTCGCCGACGTGGACAAATCGCGCTACGACTTCTTCTACGAGTTCGACAAGCCTGTAGACCAGAAGACTGCCGACGAGTTCTCGGAGATGGTAGACGACACCCTGCAGAACGTAAACACGGAATACGCAGCCAAAAGAAAGTCACTCAGGCTTAAAGAACCTAAGACCTTCCGTCTTATAGGCGATAGTTTCCGCGCATTCAAGAAGGAAAGTCTTAGTAAGGGAATGAGAGACGGACAATTCAAAATCGTCCATCTTATGCAAAACCAAGAGAAGGAAAGTATCTTTAAGCGTCTAAGTCGCAAGGATTAGCAGGCCACGGATTATTCTTTATTCCGGCGCCTTCCACCATCCTGTCGTGGGCGACTTTCATCATACGTAACACTTCGGATTCTCGAGTCTTGCTCCTATCAGGGAAAACGGGCTCGAGAATTTTTATGGTAAACAGAGGCATATCCTTAGGCCCCGTAAGCCTGTAAAGCCCTGTACGCTTTCTGAATGTGATGACCAGAGGCACCAATGGGCAATCGTACTTGTACGCCATAGTGAAAGGTCCCTTTCTGAAAGGACGTATATAAGGATAGAAATCCCATCTCACCTCTTCCGGAAACACGTGTATCCACTCCTTGCGGGCGTGGTAGGTATCCAGCGCCGTATTGAAGGCCTTCATACCCGACATAGTCTCAGCTATCGGGATACCGCCCAGATAGCGTATCATCCAGTAATAGAGACGGCTGTTGTTAAGATGCTTGGCGAACACCGGGATGTGCATGGTGCGATACTTGCCCAGAGCACGGCACACCATCACGGCATCTTCCCTGAACACGTGGTTACAGATGGACACGCCGCCGCCGGCAAGCTCCTTCTTGTACTTTTTCAAAATATCCCGTCCTTCTATGCGAAGACCCAGGCACACGCGATGGTAGATATTATCCAACCACCTGAGCACGAAGGCATTGACGCATCTGTTGAACTTATAGGAAAAACTGTCGTCGAGATAAGGGTAGGTGTCGTCGAACTGAAATCTTCCGGTAGACGAATCCTGTACCTTCACATTAACCATCCTAGTGAAAGGATAGTCAGGATATTTGATGTCTTTTACTTTCATAACGAGTACAAATGTAATAAATTTTGGCTACATTTGCCCCCGAAAAAATTATCGATTTATGAATGTAGTAGTGCTTACCTCAGTAGGTAATGTTGTGGTCAGGCCGGACACCACTTGGGAACGTGACAACGAAGATTTTTATGTTCCAAGTTTCATAGATTCGCTCAAGTATAGCCCGGTACTTTTCGCCCGCGTATGCAAGCCGGGACGCAGCATTGGAGAAAAATTCGCATCGAGATATTTCGATGCAGTAGGATACGGAGTACTTCTCTACCCTACCGAATTGCTTGCCATCAAGGAGCAAGGATGGGCCGCGGCCAGTTGTCTGGACCACACGACCTTTCTGCCTTACCCCCTCTATAACCCCATCACCTTAGGACAAGAGTCTAACGAGTTCGTCCTGAGGAAGAACTCGGAGAGCATCTTCTCTCACCCTGCCGATTCGGTAAGACGCATAGAAGAGAGCATCGCGAAGGTCTCCCAAATATGCTATCTGCGCACCGGAGATATGGTGGCGATAGAACTTCAGGACCTCAAGCCGCTCTGCACGAGAGACGAGGAGAAAGTGCATATAGACGCGACTTTTTGTGACAATCAAACACTTGACTTTCAAATAATTTTCTAAAATGAGACTCATTCCCGTATATAACTGGAACAAAACCAGAAAAATATTTCACGACAAAGGACTTCAGTTGTCCAACCAGCCGTGGTTTCAAGGCGCGCTTCTTCTGATATGCGTAGCCGTGGCCTTGCTTTTGGCCAATCTCCCGCTCACCCGCGACCTATACCATAATATATTGAACACCGAGCTCACCATCAAATGCGCCAGTCCTAACGACGCCATAGATGTAAGCTTTCCGCGCGGAATGAACGTCGAGAAGTTCATAAACGACATCTTGATGGTGATTTTCTTCTTCACGGTAGGACTGGAAATCAAGCGCGAGGTAGCCTACGGTGAGCTCTCATCTCCTAAAAAGGCGATACTCCCGGTAATCGCGGCCTTCGGAGGCGTGATCTGCCCGGCGCTCATCTACACCCTCGTAAACCACGGCGCTCCCGGCGCATCCGGCTGGGGTATTCCTACCGCCACGGACATCGCATTCGCAGTGTGCATCCTGTCGGCACTGGGCGACAGAGTCCCTGTAGCGATGAAGGTGTTCCTGACGGCATTGGCCATAGCGGACGACCTGATAGCCATACTGGTAGTGGCGCTGTTCTACGGAGGCAGGATTAACTTCACGCTGATACTGCTAGCGATTGGCCTGATAGCCATAGCCCTGATAATGAGGAAATTCGGCGAGAAGAGAATGTTCCCGTACCTGTTTATCGCATTGCTCATCTGGATACTCTTCTACTACGGCGGCATCCATGCGACCATGTCCGGCGTGGTGATGGCATTCATCATCCCGAACAAGGCCAAATACGACAAGGCAACCGTCTACTCGAAGCTCGACAGCGCCTACTCGAGCTTCTGCCAATACGACAACATCGAATCCGGAATGGGCTTTCCGAGCGGTCCGCAAAGGCACTTCCTGCGCGAAATCAAGCGCACTGCTGACGGTTCGATGAATATGAGCTACACCCTCGAAAGGGCCCTCTCACCATGGGTCAACTTCCTGATTATGCCTCTCTTTGCCCTGGCCAATGCAGGGGTCGAATTGAACCCCAGCGCACTGACTGCAGGCGGAGTGGGACTCGGCATCATGCTGGGACTCGTACTGGGCAAGCCTCTGGGAATCACGCTCTTCAGCCTTATTTGCGTAAAACTTAAGATAGGAGAAAAGCCACAGGGAACCACTTGGCCAATGTTCTTCGCAGTGGCCTGCCTGGGTGGTATAGGATTTACTATGAGTATTTTCGTGGACACCCTGTCATTCAGCGACCAGGCGCCTGCACTTATGGAAAGTCTTCGCGCCACAGGTAAGATAGCGGTGCTCGCCGGTTCCGTGTGTGCGGCCATAATAGGAAGCGCTTTCGTATGCATCGTGAATGCAATACAAAAGCGCCATAATTCCTGAGCCACTCACGAGGCTCGAACTCGCGACCTGCGCGTTACGAATGCGCTGCTCTACCGACTGAGCTAAAGTGGCAAATGGACTGCAAATATAGTAAATATTTCTGAAAAAACTGCCTTAAACGTAATGTTTGAGGCAGTTTTTCTATTATTTCGACAATAAAGATTTCGCGGCGTTCTCTCCGGCCATCCGTCCGGTACAAAAAGCCATCTGAAGATTATAGCCTCCCGTGTCTGCATCCATATCCAAAACCTCGCCACACATATACAGACCCTTGTCCAAACGCGATTCCATAGTCTTCGACACGAACTGCTCGGTGTCCACTCCTCCAGCGGTCACCACTGCCCTCTCGTAGCCCACATAGCCTACTATGTTAAACTGCCAATTCTTAAGCGCCTTCGCTATGCTCACCAGATTTACCCACACCTTAGTCTGGGTCTTCGAGCGTCTCTCGAGAGTGATGATTTCTGGATGACAGAAAGTGAATGCCGGTATCAATTCCCACGGCATAAGCTTTCCAAGCAATATCCTGCACCTTTCCTTCTCACGAAGACGGGCGCTGCGAGCATCCTTGTCTATCTCGGCCCAGAGTTCCTTCACGCGGCAAGTAAGCTCGGTAAGGCTCACCCCCGGCTTGAGGTCCAGACTTACGCGCACCTTGGAGCCGTTAATCATAGACTTGACTGCCTTACGGCTAATCTGATAACCTATAGGGCCTTCCAATCCCCCGTCCGTAAAGTCCACGTCGCCGAATTCATCTTCGACCAGAGTGTCCTGAACATAGAGTTGAACTCCTATGTTCTTAAGCTGTATGCCGCAGAGCTTGTCGCCCAGACTATCTACCGGAGTGGCCCTGTCAATGTGCAGGGACTTGTCTTCACGTATCTTATAGCCGTCGGGTACGAGCGCCGTAAGCGAAGGGAAGGTAGGCACTATCTTATAGCCCAAGTCTGCCGCCCAGAGATAGCCATCGCCCGTAGAGCCGGTTCCCGGATAACTCATACCGCCCGTGCAGATAATGAGCCTCGAAGCGGAATAAAGGGTACCGTCTTCCAGAGTAAGCAGGAATTCCCCATCCTTTCGCGCCACTTCCTTCACGGGAGCATCGCAGACTATCTTTACCCCATAGCCATTACAAGCATTCACCAGAGTGTCCACCACTTCCGATGCCCTCGACGATGCCGGGTAAGCCCTGTCGGCCCTTTCGACTACGGTGTGCATTCCGTGCGCCTCGAAGAAATCCCTTACGTTTTCCGGAGTAAAGGCATAGAAGGCCGACTTCACGAAGTTCGACTTCGAACGGATGTGAGCGGAGAACTCGTTCCACTCCTTCATATTCGTAAAGTTACAGCGCCCCTTTCCGGTTATCATTATCTTTCTGGCCGGACGCGGCATTTTTTCGAGTACCACCACGGAAGCGTCGCTACCGGCTTCGACCAGGGTTTTAGCAGCGGAATACGCAGCCATCAAACCTGCGGCTCCTGCACCTATGACTATTATATCTGATTTCATAAAAAAGAAAAAAGGGAAAGCTTAGCACATCGCACCGCTACAACCTCTTGCCCTTGCTACCTTCCGGTCCTGGGGGAGTTCAGAGGGAGCTGGTCGTGTACGACTTTCCCTATGCAAATTTAATAATTATTCCACTTTCGTGCAAATAATCTTTTATAATGTTCTCTTAATCTCCACGATGTGGAATGCCTCTATCATATCGCCATCCTTAATGTCGTTATATCCGGCGATAGCCATACCGCATTCCTTTCCCGTACCGACTTCCTTAACGGAATCCTTTCCTACCTGCAGAGACGAGAGCTCTCCGGTGTAGATTACGATACCGTCACGGATAAGTCTTACCTGAGACTTGGCCACCATCTTACCGTCACGGATGATACATCCGGCGATGGTACCCACCTTGCTGATGCGGAAGGTCTGCTTAACCTCTGCGGTAGCGATTACCTCTTCCTTCTTCTCAGGCTCGAGCATACCCTCGATACCGTCCTTCACCTCGTTGATACAGTCGTAGATGACGGAGTAAAGTCTTATTTCGATTCCCTCCTTCTCCGCAGAGCGGCGTGCATCCACTGAAGGACGTACCTGGAAACCTACGATCACCGCATCCGAAGCCTGTGCGAGCAAGATATCCGACTCGGAGATGGCACCCACAGCCTTATGGATGACATTTACCTTAACCTCATCGGTAGAGAGTTTGATGAGTGAATCGGAAAGTGCCTCCACTGAACCGTCCACGTCACCCTTAACTATAATGTTAAGCTCCTTGAAGTTACCTATGGCGATACGACGTCCGATTTCCTCGAGAGTCATATGCTTCTGGGTCTTGATGCCCTGGATACGTATGAGCTGCTCACGCTTGTTAGCTATGCTCTTGGCCTCCTTCTCGTCGGCGAGAACATTGAACTTCTCACCTGCTGCAGGAGCTCCGTTAAGACCGAGCACTGAAACAGGGGTCGAAGGACCTGCCTCGTTGACTTTCTGACCACGTTCGTTGAACATACTCTTCACCCTACCGTAGAAACTACCGCAGAGCACGCAGTCACCCACGTGAAGCGTTCCGTTCTGGACCAATATAGTAGCCAGATATCCCCTACCCTTATCCAGAGACGACTCTATGACGGCTCCGGAAGCGAGCTTCTTAGGATTGGCCTTGAGTTCGAGAAGGTCTGTTTCGAGAAGCACCTTTTCGAGCAACTTGTCTACATTGATACCGCTCTTCGCAGCTATCTCCTGGCACTGGTACTTACCACCCCAGTCCTCCACGAGAATGTTCATCTCGGAAAGCTGACGGCGAATGGTGTCGGAGTTAGCGCCCGGCTTATCTATCTTATTGATGGCAAATACCATCGGCACACCTGCTGCCTGTGCGTGATTAATGGCCTCCACGGTCTGCGGCATCACTGCATCGTCGGCTGCGATTATAATGATGGCCAAGTCGGTCATCTGCGCACCGCGGGCACGCATCGCCGTAAACGCCTCGTGTCCAGGGGTATCGAGGAATGTGATTCGACGACCGTTGTCGAGCGTGACGTTATAGGCACCGATGTGCTGGGTGATACCACCGGCCTCACCGGCGATTACATTGGCCTTACGGATGTAGTCGAGAAGCGAAGTCTTACCGTGGTCTACGTGACCCATCACGGTTACGATAGGCGGACGCTCCACGAGATCCTCTTCCTTATCCTCCTCTACTGCCGAATTAATCTCCTCGGTAATCCCGGCCGTTACGAACTCGACCTTATATCCGAACTCCTCTGCCACCAGCACGAGCGCCTCGGCATCGAGTCTCTGGTTTATGGAAACCATAAGTCCCAAGCTCATGCAAGCACCGATGACCTTTACCACAGGGGTATTGTTCATAAGGGTCGCGAGGTCGTTTACGGTCACGAACTCGGTTACCTTAAGCACCTTGTTCTCTGCTGCTAATTGTTGCGTCTCCTCCTGGGTCTTCGCCGCTGCGGCATCGCGTTTTTCCTTACGATACTTGGCACCGAAGTTATTCTTCTTGCCCTCGTTCATCTTAGCGTAAGTCTCCTTAACCTGCTTTTGAATCTGCTTCTGCATCTCCTCCTGCTGCGCTTCGGTAAGCACAGGGCGGAAATTAGGGTTATTGTTATTACGCTGCTTGTTTTTATTCTTCTTACCGGCACCCTGCTGTGCTCCGGCGTTCTTCTGCGCCTGATTGTTAGGCTTGCCGTGATTATTCGTGGCGTTCTGTCCGGCCTTTGCGAGATCTACCTTCTGCTTTGAGATTCTCTCTCTCTTCTTCGAAGGCTTGCGGTCGAACTGACTGAGGTCGATCTTGCCTACCACCTTCAAGGTATTACCAGAATCTGCATCATTGTCCGAAGATACAGTCTTCTCCGCCGGGGTCGAAGCAGATGGAACTGTATTCTTAACTTCCTGCCTTTGAGGCTTTTCAGACTTGTGATGCTCGTGCGGTCTAGCAGGCTCTGCCTTACGCTCCGGCTCTGTCTTCTTCTCTAGCATCGGCTCGTGCTTAGGCTCTTCTGCCGTTACAGGCTCTTCCACCTTTACAGATTCCTCCACCTTCGCCGGTTCCTCTGCCTTTACAGGCTCTTTCACCTTCACAGGTTCTTCTACCTTCACAGGCTCAGCCTCGTGCTCCGGCTCCGGTTCTTTAGGAGTCTCTACCTTTACGGGCTCCTCCGGTTTCTCCGGCTCAGGAGTCTGAACGGCTTCAGCTTCTGCCGACTTAGGTGCCGAGCTGGACAAAGTGTTAGTCTTGATGGTAATCATCTGCTCAGGCTCTTCCTCCTCTTCCTGCTCTACCTTAGGTTTTTTCACTGTGTTTTCAAGGATCTTCGAGATTTTGATATCCACCTCGTCTGCAGCTTGTTTGGCTTCCATATCCTTACCAAACGCCTTAGTAAGGGAAGACATTATCTGCTCCGTCTCCTCTATTTTAGCATTAGGATTTTCATCAACAGTCACGCCTTGCTTCGATAGGAAACTAACCAAATCGGTAAGGCCGATGTTGAATTTCTTCATTAACTTATTCAGTCTTATTTCTGACATTCTTTAACCCCCTATTTAAAAATTAATCTTCAAATTCTGCCTTCAGGACAGCTATGACATCTGCCACGGTCTCGTCTTCGAGGTCTGCACGCTTGGCGATGTCGGCCGGATCGATGGCCAATACGTCCTTAGCAGTATCGCATCCGATACCCTTGAGCTTGTCGATGACCCACTGATCGATCTCGTTAGCGAAGTCGTCGAGAGCCACATCCTCCTCTTCTGCCTCTTCCTTAGGGATATCACGCCAAACCTCTATCTCGCGGTCTACGAGCTCGCCGGCCAAAGTAACGTTACATCCGTTACGTCCGATACCCTTTCTAACCTCGTCAGGATGCATAAACACCTTAACCTTACCGTTTTCGCCCTCACCCATCACGATGTAGGAGATCTTGGCCGGGTTAAGCGCGCGCTGAATGAGGAGCTGAGGATTGACAGACCACTGGATTACGTCGATGTTCTCGTTATGCAACTCGCGAACGATTCCCATAATACGGCTACCCTTCACACCGATACAAGCTCCGATAGGGTCGATGCGCTCGTCGTATGACTCCACTGCCACCTTGGCACGCTCGCCAGGAATGCGAACCACCTTCTTCACGGTGATGAGTCCATCTGCGATCTCCGGTACTTCCTGCTCGAAGAGTTTCTTCAAGAACTCAGGTGAAGTACGGCTCAAGATGATGTATGGAGTGGTGTTGTTCTTCATCTCCACGCTGCTGATGATAGCGCGAACGGTATCGTTCTTCTTAAAGTGTTCGCCAGGAATCTGCTCGTTACGAGGGATGTGCAATTCGTTACCATCTTCATCGAGCAAGAGGACTTCCTTTCCCCAAGTCTGGTAAACCTCGCCTGTGAAGATCTCACCTATCTTCTCGGAGTACTTCTTGAAGACGTTAGCCTTCTCGATGTCCCTGATACGTCCCTGAAGGTTCTGGCGGATGTTGAGAATACCTCTACGTCCGAAAGAAGCCAAGCTGAGCTTCTTCGTGTACTGGTCTCCGATCTCGTAATCGTCGTCGCCACTGTCTTCCTTAACCTGCTCGAGAGTCATCTCTGCAGCCGGATTAGTGACTTCCTCTACGATTTCGAAGTTCTGATATATCTCACAGGTTCCCTTGTCGACATTCACGATTACGTCGAAGTTATCCGACGAGCCGTAGGTCTTGGCCAACTGGGTCAGGAATACATCCTTCAAAACGCCCATCATCACAGGGCGGTCGATACTTTTTTCCTCTTTAAAGTCCTTAAAGGCATCTATAAGAGTGATTACCGGTTCTTTTTCCATCTTATCCTTATTCTTTTATTGTTTTCAATATACCGTCGGCGGTCTTCGAATCTATGCCCGCTGAGCTCACAGTCAAGGAATAATCTTCGACATTTCTGTCGAAAGCGGCGAGTATGGCCCTGTGAACGAACTCACAGTCAGCCAGATCTACAAAACCCTCGTGCTTGTCGAGAGTTACCTCGAACACGTTATCATCGTCGTCGAACTTCAAATCGACGACCTCGCAGTCCCTCTGCTTGGCAGCTTCTTCAAGTACCGCTTCAAATTCTTTTCTATCCATAATCTTCGCTCTATAACAAAAATAGGCGGCCTGTCTCGGTCTCCTATCTCATACACGGCGCAAATATAGTAATAATTCTAATAAATAGCAAAGCCATTTGGGGAAAAATTAGTAACTTAGCGCTATGTTTACATTATACTCCTTAACATCCGACCTTCACAGCGAGACTCCCCTTACGGCCTCGCAGGAGGCATTCATAAAAAGCGTCGAAAAAGCAGTCGGCGCTCCATTCACACATAAAGACAGCGATTTCAGTTCTTACGACCAGACTGAGAACAATATCATATACGTGCGCACGGGAGGCACAGAAGGCATCTTCAAGAGCATATTCCGCCCAGACGGCAGGCCCATCAGGCTACTCACCAGCGGAAAGAGCAATTCACTTGCCGCCTCTATGGAGATTCTTTCCTACCTGAACCAGCGCGGCTACCCTGCCGAAATCCTGCACGGAAACGCAGAGGAAATCGCCCGAAGGCTCATCGCCGGATTCACTCCGGTCACATCCTCCCACACCCGCGACTACGATTTCGGGAAAGTACTCGAGGGCAAGAGAGTCGGCGTGATTGGCCGTCCATCTGACTGGCTGATTTCCAGCGATGTAGACTATTCAGTGGCGAAAGATAGGCTGGGCATCGAATTAGTCGATGTAAGCATCGAAGAGCTGGAAAACTGCGCGAGAACTCCGGACAGAAAGTACCTCGAAGGGCTGAAGCTCGCACCGCTCAATGCTCCAAAGTACGGACGCGAACTCACCCAATCCACTCTGGACCAAGCACTTGACATCTACTGCGCACTGAAGGCGCTTGTGGCCAAATACTCCCTCGACGGACTGTCGCTGCGCTGCTTCGACCTGCTCACCTCGCTGCATAACACGGGCTGCTTGGCTCTGGCCCTGCTGAACAGCGAAGGGATCGTGGCCACCTGCGAAGGGGACGTCCCTACCCTGCTTACCATGTGCGTGGCCCGCGAGAAATTCGGAACGCCCGGCTTTCAGGCCAATCTTTCCGAGATCGACGGCTCCCGCATGCTATTCGCGCACTGCACCATCCCTATCAACCTTACCGAGAGCTACTGCTTCGACACGCACTTCGAATCCGGCATAGGCATAGCCATACACGGAACGCTGCCGACAGGTCCTGCGAAGATTCTTAAGATTTCCCCGGACTGCAGCAAGATGTTTTTCGAAGACATACGCATCACCGATAACCCTTACGGAGATAATCTCTGCAGGACGCAGATTCATGTAGACGCGCCCGGACTGGCAGACTATTTCCTAAGAGAACCGATTGGCAATCATCACGTTATCATCCCACATCATGGCATATAAGAAAACCGAGACTTTCGACATTTCCGCTACCGAGCAGATAGCCCGGCACGTGGAAGCCATTCTCGCGCTTCTGGGCGAGGACCCCGAAAGAGAGGGACTGGTAAAGACCCCGGAGAGAGTGGCCAAGGCACTGCAATTCATAACGAAAGGCTACCAGGAAGACGGCGTGGAGATTATCCGCGGCGCCATTTTCGACGAAGAATACCAGCAGATGGTACTCGTGAAAGACATAGACTTGTATAGCACTTGCGAGCATCATATGATGCCATTCATCGGGAAATGCCACATCGCCTACATCCCTAATGGGAAAATCACAGGACTTAGCAAAATAGCCCGCGTGGTCGAGACCTTCGCCCGCCGCCTGCAGGTCCAGGAAAGGCTTACCGTGCAGATTCGCGACTGCATAGAAGAGGCCTTGCACCCTCTGGGAGTAGCCGTAGTGATAGAAGCCAGCCACACCTGTATGCAAATCAGGGGCGTGGAGAAGGCCAATTCCATCACCACCACCTCCGCCTTCAGCGGAGCATTCCTGAATTCAGACAAAACGAGAAACGAATTTTTAAACTTGATTAAATGAGACTCAAAAGAAGCACGAAGGGCTTTCTGATCGTTTTCGTTCCATTTTTCTTCGGCTATCTGTTAGGATTGGCCACGGCCGGCTGCACGTCGGACAGAGAAAGGAGCAAAGAGCCGGAAAGCATCACATATAATAAAGAGGACGAAATCGACGACGACATAGCCGACGAGGCAGTGGAGCCGAAGAAAGACGAAGAGGAAAAGCCTAAAGTAGAGCAAAAGGAGATCATCTACTATCGTAACAGGCTCAAATACGCCTCCCTTTTCAGAGACCTTAACGAAGAGCATCTGGCGATGGCGAGAAAGGTAGGCCTTTCGCAGCCGCCTAAGACCAGAGCCGAAATCGCAAATAACAAAAGGCTCGTCGAGCTGCACAGCAACGACCTCTACACCATTTATAACCTGAGATACTCCTCGCCCTACCTCACCAGAGGTGCGGCTAAGGAGCTCAATGCCATAGCTCAAGCCTTCTCGGACTCGCTCAAGAGCAAGAACCTGCTCGACTACAGGCTCGTGGTAACGTCGGTGCTTCGCAGCGAAGACGACGTGAAGAACCTGCGTCGCAGCGGCAATCCTAATGCCTCGGACAACTCGGCGCACTGCTATGGAACGACCTTCGACATAACCTATACCCGCTACGACCGCGATAACGACGATACCTGTCCCGAGTTCATGCAGCCTTTCGAGCTGACCAAGGTCCTAGGCGAAGTGCTTTTAGACCGCAAGAAAGCCGGCAAGTGCCTTATCAAATACGAAAAGAAAGAACATTGTTTTCACATAACAGCTACCTACTAATATGAAGCGCATCTTAACCCTTATCCTTACATTATACACCCTGTCGGCATTCGCGCAGACTCCTTCCGAAGAGATCGAAGGCTGGCAGCAAAGCTGTACGAGCATCATTGTAGGCCGCTCGGCGAGTACGGACGGAAGTGTCATCACTTCGCACACTTGCGATGGCAAATACCGCACTTGGCTAAGCATAGAGCCATCGGCAGACCACGCCCGCAAATCGATGCGCCCGGTTTATAAGAACACTATGAAAAGCGCATCGCGCAGCGACTCCTCTTCCATCACCCTCGCAGGCAGAATCCCGCAGGTAGCACACACCTACGCCTACCTCAACACCGCCTACCCTTGCCTGAACGAAAGGCAGATTGGCATAGGCGAGACCACTTGGGGAGGCCCGGATACGCTTCAGAACCCGAATTCGATGTTCCTCATCGAGGAATTGGAAAGATTGGCCCTCGAAAGGTGCACAAGCGCCCGCGAGGCCGTGCTGCTGATGGGGTCATTGGCCGAGAAATACGGCTATGCCGACAGCGGCGAGTGTCTCACGGTGGCAGACCCTAAGGAGGTGTGGTTCTTCGAGATAATCGGTTGTGGAAAGGACAGGACGGGTGCCGTGTGGGTGGCCAAGCGCCTGCCCGACGACCACGTGGGAGTGTCGGCCAATGTCCCGAGGATTGGCATTCTCGAAAAGAAGGACAAGCGCAACTTCCTGTGCTCCGACAATGTGGAGAAGGTGGCGCTCGAATATGGCTTATGGGACGGCAAGAGCGAGTTCAAATTCTGGCAGGTCTATAAGGCAGAATATGCGCGAGGCAGGAATTACAGGGAGCGTGACTGGTTCATTTTGAATGCATTGGCCCCGTCGCTCGGACTCACACAGGAGATGGACGAGATTCCGTTCTCGGTGCGTCCGGATAAGAATGTGAGCGTGGAAGACGTGTTCGAACTGCTGCGCTCTACCTACGAGGGCACGCCGCTGGATATGTGCGCGAACATCACCATAAAAGACGGCCAAGTGAGCCCGCTCGCGAACCCGTGGATGACCACCACGATGCGGAATACCCTAAATCACATTAAGCCGGGAGTAGTGCCATTCCAGAGAACCGTTTCGGTGGCTTGGTGCTCGTATTCGACTGTCATACAGCTTCGTAGCGACCTTCCTGACGCAGTGGGTGGAGTGTGCTACCTCGCGTTCGACAATCCCGGACAGAGCCCTCGCATCCCGATTTTCTGCGGAAACACCCGAGTGCCTGACGCCTACGGCCGCTGCGGTCAGAACACCTACGACCCGAGCATCGCGCTGTGGCAGTTCAGAAAGGCCAATAAGCTCGCGACCCTCGCTTGGCAGAAAACCAAGGGGCCTTTTATGGAAGAGGTGATGAGCCAGCAGAAGGATATGCTCTCGACGGTGCGCTCGCTGGACGCAAATGCAGATAGCGACACGCTGAACGAGGTGACGGAAAAAATCCACCTCGAAGCCGCTGCGCGGTGGTCCGAGATGGAATCAAATCTCTGGGTGACCTTCGGATTAGGATTTTAACTTAAAAGCGCTGCCAATTCGGCGGCGTTTTTCGCTATATGCTCGGCGCCTGCGGCCTCCAAGTCGCTCTGTGGGCGGAAACCCCAAGTCACACCCACGCAAGGCACTCCTGCGTTATGGGCAGTCTTTACATCCGTCGCGGAATCGCCCACGAACATACACTCACCTTTCTGCACGCCAGATTTCGCGAGAATGAGATCCACGACCTCGGCGCTTGGCTTAAGCGGAAGTCCTTCCTTATTACCGAGCACGGAGACGAACTCCACGTCTGGGAAAAGCGAGTAGACGAGTTTCTCGGCGCCTTCCTGGAATTTGTTCGAAGCGACCGCGAGCTTCACGCCCTTCGCATCGAGCTCCTTAAGAAGCTCTACCATACCGGGATAAGGCTTCGTGTGGACGTCGATGTGCTCTACATAATAGGCAGTGAAGTCTGCAAGTACCTTATCTACGAATTCTGGCTGCGGAAGCGTCGAAAGGCTCTTTTCCAGAGCGTTTTCTATCATCTTACGGACTCCGTGTCCCACCATCTTCGTATAATCCTCTACGGAATGGCCTTTTATGTCATTATTTGCCAATACAAAATTAGCGGCAGTAGCCAAATCGGCTATGGAATTAATCAAAGTGCCGTCTAAATCGAAAATTACAAACTTAATCATACTGCAAAAATACAAAAAAGAGTTATCTTCGTAGAATATGAAACGAATATTCTTAAGCATATTTTTAGCGGCGCTCCCTTTAGGGGCCTTCGCTCAGGATGTAAACTTCCTTAAGGTCGACTCTGAAATCAGGGTAGACCACGTCAGCGACCAGGGTTTTTCAGGCAATAGCCTTAACCTCGCCATCAGCGGACACCTAAGTCCGGACCTCTCGTTCCACTTCAAGCATCGCTTTAATAAGGGTAATGCCATAAGGCGTAACTTCGATGCGACGGACTGGATCTACCTTACGCTTCAGGCAGACGAGTCGTGGTCGTTCTCGGCAGGCAAGCTCGTGGTGGCATTAGGTGGATTCGAGTACAACAGCGCCCCTGTCGACACCTATTTCAGCTCCCTTTTCTGGAGCGAGATGCCTTGCTACAAATTCGGAGTCAGCACCACCTATGCCCTTCCGGAGCATAAGGACCTGTTCACCTTTCAGGTATGTAACAGCCCTTATGGCCAGCAAGATAACACCTACGCCTTTAACCTCATGATGGAGAACAACCACAGCTGGTATAACGGCAAGCACTCCGTGAGCCTTATGGAATACGAGCCACAGAAGTTCATAGGACTCGTGGCCATAGGTAACGAATTCCGCTTCGGGACTAACACCCTTCAGGCCGACGCCACATTCCGCTACGCCACCGCCCATTCGGATTTGCTTAACGACTACTCGCTCGTGGGCAAATTCGTACACGACTTTAACGACACCGTATCGGTTTTCGCCAAGTCCGGATACGACTACAACTCCAGCGGGAGCACGGCCGACTCCGTGATCGGTTTGGACACCGACCTATGGTTCGCCGGCTGCGGTGTAGAATACTACCCTCTCCCGCGTAACCGTAACGTCCGCCTCCACGCCGCCCTCTACCACAGACAAGGCGACATCGGCATCTACAGTGGCGGCACCCAATACATCACCCAGCTGCGACAAACCATCATCAACATCGGCCTCACCTGGAAGATTAACTTCTTGAATATATAGAAAAAAGCAGTCAAGTGACTGCTTTTTTTGTGCTACTTAATCTCGGAAGTAAGATAGGAAAATAGATTAGGCTCTACCGGGGTAGAAAGCTGATAACCTATTTCCACCGCGCTTGCTTCAGTGCCAGGCATTACGAACTGTTTAAGAAACCCTAAATGCTGATAGCCATCTCTCTGTGCAAAGATACCCCCGATCTGACATCCCTACAAATATTTATGCCCAGGAGTTTGCAAGTGTCCCAAAAAATGTTTAAACTTGTGTGTTTTAGCAGAAAAATACCAAAATAGTGACATAATTAATGGCAAGGGCAATTGATAATACCCCTAAGGCCGATAACCTTATGGGTTCTTTGCGTTCAATGGGTTATTCCTTTGAATCTGCAATCGCAGACATCATTGACAATAGTGTAAGCGCTGGGGCTAAGGAGATTCATATCAACTTTCCTACAACAGCGTTAGAATCTTTCGTTTACATCCTTGATGATGGTCACGGGATGACCCCAAAGGAACACTTTAACGCCATGCGCTATGGAAGTTCTGCCAGCGAATCAACGCGAGATGCTTCAGATTTGGGACGTTTCGGCCTGGGCATGAAGTCTGCCTCGCTCTCCCAGTGCCGCGTTCTTACGGTTCTAACAAAACGTGGGAAAGTAATCTCTGGTTATTCGTGGGATTACAAGCATATTTTAAAATGCAAGAAATGGGAGGTATTTGAACTTGACCAGCACGACATTGACAAAGTCAAAGGCATAGATGCTTTGAAGACTCAGAAGAGTGGAACTTTGGTGGTATGGGAAGACTTTGATATCATTGAAAAGGCATCTGGTGGTCAAGTCTATGCCACTCTCAATGACTACAAAGAAAAGATAATAAAGCACGTAGGCCTTACCTTTCATCGGTTCATAAATGCACCACGAAACCAGAAAATAACCTTTTACGTTAACAATCATAAGGTAAAAGGCTTAGATCCATTCCTTGAGAACAATCCTAAGACCACCAGAAAGAAAGAGGTCTCCGTCGCTTTGATGGATTCTTCAGGGATTGAGCGCCAAATCTGGGTACAGCCTTTTGTTCTCCCTTTCCAGAAAGATTTGTCCGATGCTGATATTGAGAAACTTGGAGGCATTGACGACCTTAGGACAAAGCAAGGCTACTATGTGTATCGGAACAACCGTCTCATCATTTATGGAACATGGTTTGGATTACCGCGTAATGAGCTGACAAAGAATGCCAGAATTCGTGTTGATATTCCCAACACACTTGACGATATCTGGAAATTGGATGTAAAGAAGCAAAGTGCAGCCATTCCCAAAGCCATTCAAAATCAGCTGAATCGTAAAGTGAGAGAAGCCATGGACATCTCTGTCCGTCAGCAGACCCACCGTGGGCGTAAGAATAACATTGACGATAAGATTGATTATCTCTGGAACCGAATTGAAGGGCGCGATAGCCATTTTTTCTATGAGATAAACCGAGAAAGTAAACTCTTCAAATTCGTTGAGGAACAGATTCCGGATGAGGCAAAATCTTACGTTGATATGCTGCTGGAAGAATTGGAGCGGAACATCCCTATTCAGCAGATGTATATTGACCAGGCGAACAACTCTATCATTCCCAAAGAAGCAGAAGATCGTGAGAATGATATCCTTCAAGAGGCTATTATGATGGTCAATTTTGCCCGCAAGTTTAAGGAGCCAAAAGAAATAATCGATGCGCTCTTAACTTCTGAGCCGTTTTGCAATTTTGCGAATCTGAAGGAAAGGCTCTATAACCAATTTGAGATTAAGAAATGACACCAGAGGCATTTGAAGACGTTTATAGTTTTATCCAATTCAGCATGTTAGCCCAGGAAAAAATGGGCAAACGTTTTACTGAAGGAGATCTAGAGCAAGAAATCAAGAAAGGTGAATCCTTCCTTGGGATCAAGTTCCAAGATACGGAATACAGCGCACTAAAGCGTAGACTTGAGTCCCGCTTCAAAATAAAACACACGCTCTCCAGCGTTATTTACAACAACTATGAAGAGATTCCTGATTGGTATTCCCACTTTACCCCTCAAAGCGAGTATTTCTGGAATCTTTACAGGAAGCACTTGATTTCCTTTGAAAAGCTTCCTCTACCAAGCGTCAATCTTCTTGGAGAAAAAACGCTGGTTGAGCTAATGAATTGTTTGAGCAATCCGAACCTTGATCCAAAAGTACCCATTTTTCGTAGAGGGCTTGTCATCGGTGATGTTCAATCAGGAAAAACAGCAACATATGGTGGACTAATCTGCAAAGCTGCCGATGCCGGATATAAGGTTGTCATTCTTCTGACTGGTACCACTGAGAGTCTCCGCAAGCAGACTCAGGAGCGAATGGAAGAAGGTATAATTGGTTTTACTATCCGTTTTGACAAAAAAGGGACAAAGCAGAAAATATTCAACCGTGTCGGTGTTGGCTTAGATAGCGAAGAAATACGAGCTATGGCTTACACCTCATATCAAGATGATTTCGTTGGCAGCTCTGATAACCTGGTCACAACTCTTAGTTCCCATAAGGATTTAGTCATGTTCATTGTAAAAAAGAACGTGACAGTATTAGGAAAGCTTTTAAACTGGTTGGTAGAGCTAAACAAGAACATTGTCGATGGTCTTATCCATGTGCCTCTCCTTTTGATTGACGATGAGGCCGATAACGCTTCGATTAACACCAAAAATGACAAGTCTAGCCCGACGAGAACAAATGCTCTGATTAGACAAATCTGTACTGCATTTAACAATTCTACATACGTTGGTTTTACCGCTACTCCGTTTGCCAATGTCTTCATTGACCCGGATACAACTAAGCAGATGACCAGCGCAGACTTATTCCCTGAGCACTTTATCTATGTACTCCCCACACCCTCCAACTATATTGGCGCAAAGAAAATATTCTATCCCGACGGTGAGAATAGCTCAATGCTGAAATTTATCACCGATATTGAAGAACCCGACGTTGATGAGTTAAAGTCCATGGAGCCTGAAGAGCGGCTAACTCGAAAGCTGTATTATAAGCATCCAAAGGGATGGGAGGGAGAACTGCCGGCTTCTTTGACAGAATCTATATACTGTTACATGATTGCCAATGCAGTCAGAGATTTAAGAGGAGACTCTGCTGCTCCCAGGACAATGATGATTAATGTTTCCCGCTTTGTAAGAGTCCAGCGATACTTAAAGCGGGAAGTTGATGACATCGTTAACGAAATCCACAATGCTGTCGATGTCGATTTTCATGAGGACAACAAGAAGAACCAGAGTCTCCCTGTCTTCCAGAAGTTCGTTGAGGTCTGGAAGAAGCATTTTACACACCTTGGATTGGATCAAGAATTTGTGATTAACAAGAAGGTTCTCTTTAACGCAATCGATTATATTCAAGTTGTTATCGTTAATAGCGATAAAGACAGCATGAAACTCGATTACAAGAAGTATCCTTCGATGAGAATCATAGCCATTGGCGGACTTGCACTCTCTCGAGGTCTTACGCTCAAGGGACTAATGACCAGTTATTTCTATCGTAATACCAGTACGTTTGACGTGCTGATGCAGATGGGACGTTGGTTTGGCTATCGACCGAACTATGAAGATTTGTGCCAGATCTGGACGAGCCATACAAGTGCTCGCTGGTACGAAGAAATAACTAAGTCCACAGAAGAGCTCAAGGATGATATCCGTCAGATGTTTGAAGAGAAGATGACTCCTAAGGAGTTCGGCATTAAAGTCCGTGATGAAAGCGATGAGTTGCAGATTACCGCATACAACAAAATGCGCACATCTTTCAAACGAACTGAGTATCTGACGTTCTGGGGTAATTTGGTTGAAACACCTTATGCAAGTCTCATCCCGCAGAATAATATATCCAGCTATGATGCGGTGAAGACGCTTGTGCAAAGATTGTATGCTGCCGGTTATACGGCGACAAATATTGATGGTTCTTCGGAAAAATTCAAAACCAAGGTGTTCAATGATGTCCCTATAGACTTTATAACTTTCTTACTATCCAAGATAGAAGTGTCGAAGTTTAATGTCAAATTTGACACGAAGACTATCCTTGAATTCCTTCAAGATAACCCTGTTGGAAAACTTGGGAAATGGGACATTTCTATTCAAAGTGGTTCCGGAGAGGAGGAGATTGATTACGGACAGGGCGTTATCGTGCATAATGCGATGCGTGATATATTTATCTCAAATAATCACATTTGCTTTACCGGAAGGGGCACCCTTGGTGGTCCTACAGATGGCTGCGTTGGAATCACCCCTACACAGAAGGCTAATGCAAAGAAAGCGATGGACCAAGCTAAGGCAGCTGCTGGCGAACCGCCGGCTAAAGGGACACCCAATTATACATGGTTCAAATATATCTCTGAGCGTAAGCCATTGCTTATCATCTATTCTATTATGCATTCTGGTGGTAAAGGTGATGACAATCTTAACAAGTATTTAAATAGTATCGGTAAAGCTCCCGTTATGGGATTTGCCATTGGCTTTCCCGCGAATGGCAACGCTGACGCCACTCAGAAGAAATATAGAGTCAATAAGACTTTCCAACGCCAAGTTTTGGAAGGTGAATATGAAGAAACAAAAGAAGAATAATGCCTATGGATATCGCAGCTGCATTTCGTGAGCATAATGCTCCCGGTTACTTCAAAAGAATTGATGCCGAATACCCGCTTGACATCTATTTTGGTATCGATGACAACAATCATTTCTGCCTTGAGTTCAGAGGTACCTTTACGCCCCAAAACGTCAAGTCTTGTAACTCGATCGGCATCCACCAGTATGCCACTCCCGACTACAACAGTATTGTCTTCTTCTTGAAGGATCAAGAGATGTTTGATACATTCTGCGTCTTCTGTAATGATATTATAGAAGCAACAAAAGCGACCTCAGATGAAGCAGTTGGATATCGAGTTTTAGTAAATCGATATTACTGCTGGCGGCGTATGTTCCAAGGCAAGCCAAATAAGCTGCAAGAACAAGACATCATGGGGCTCATTGGAGAATTGCTGTTCCTCCGTGATTATATGATACCCACCTATGGTGAAGATATAGCTCTTCTCTCCTGGTCTGGAAGCGAACTTACACACAAAGATTTCTCTCTGAAAGACTGCTGGTATGAGGTAAAGGCTATCTCTACGGGAAAGGGTTCTGTCCGTATATCTTCATTAGAGCAACTTCAAAGCTCGATTGAAGGTGAGCTGGCCGTTTTTCAGCTTGAAAAGATGAGTCCAGTATATGATGGCATTACTCTGAACAAGCTTGCGAACGGTCTGCTGAATACAATGTCCAATGACTTCAACAGAGATAGTCTCTTAAACAAATTGGCGGATAACAACTATGGTTTTGATAATGCATACGACGAATTTGTGTATGAGGTCACTGTTGGAGAGCGTTATCAAGTAACAACTTCATTCCCGAAGCTTACTACGCATGATGTCAGCGAGGCAATCTGCCGCGCACAGTATGATATTTTACTTTCTGAAATTCAAGGCTATAAAATAGATTGGGACTATGGAAATTGATGAATACAGGATAGAATTCCTAAACCAATTAAGGAACGACGCCAGCCTCAACCAGAATGATGTTGATGACGAATTCATCAACACTACCATAGGAATGCTGGAAGAAATAGGCGAACTAACAGACCCGTATCCTTTCTCTTGTGATATGCGTGGCCTCCGTGGCCGAGCAATGGCCTTTGACGCGTATAGCTACGATGACGCTGATAGTTCCATCGTCCTTTTGATAAGTGATTTCCAGAATAGCGTTGAAAAAACCACTCTGACAAATACACGAATTGATGAGTTGTACGGCCGTATGCGATATTTCATTGAAGAAGCATACGCCGGGAACATCAGAAAGTATTGTGACGATTCTGACCCGATTATCGATATCGCCAAGGAATTCAAGCGCAGAATTGGCATTAATTCTCTTAACACTGAGGTACTGAAGTTCAAATTTTATATCATAACGAATTCTGTACTCAGCACTCAAGTAAAGAACATCAAGAAAGAGGATGTTTTAGGACGTCCAGTTGAGCTCAACTTGTGGACAATGGAGCGATTCTATCAATCCATGCTCTCCACAACCAATGAGACAATACAGATACGTTGTCAGGACTACGGGATCAATGGTATTCAATGTTTGAAGGCAAATCTCGGTAACAACAACGCCTATGATTCCTATATGGCAATTGTTCCTGGAGCTTTTCTGGCAAAGATATATTTAGATCATGGGAGCCGGCTTCTTGAAGGAAACGTCCGCGCATTCTTGAGCGTTAGGGGAAAAGTTAATAGGAGAATCCGTGAGACCATTATTGGCCAGCATCCTGAGACCTTCTTTACCTATAATAACGGTATTTCTGTAGTTGCTCATTCTATCCAGTTGTCCCTTGACAAATCAAAGATAGTAGCCTTCAATAACTTCCAAATTATCAATGGCGGCCAGACAACTGCTTCTTTAGCAAGTGCCAAGGTTAAGAAAGAAGTAAAGGACGATAACCTCGACAAGATTTATGTACCCATGAAGCTCACTGTGTTGAATATCGAGAATGATATGACGGAAGACGAAGAGGCTCGCTACCAAGATATTGTACAAAAAATATCGAAAAGCGCTAACTGTCAGAACCCTGTTTCTGACGCAGACTTCTTCTCTAATGATCCATTCCATGTCACGATGGAAACCCTTTCTCTGAAATATCTGGCACCTCCTGTAAACGGTAATCCTCATCAGTCCACATGGTACTATGAGCGTTCAAAGGGTCGCTGGGAGCAGGAACAAATGAAGATGACGGAAGCTCAGCGCGAGAAGTTCAAAGCAAAGAATCCTAAGAATCAAGTTGTTAAAAAGGAGAAACTTGCAAAGTGCCTTAATACCGTCTACATGAATCCTCACGTGGTCTGCGAAGGCTCTGCTAACAATATGAAAGCCTTTGCGAACACCATTGAACAAATGTATGAGAAGGATAAAGACAACATCAATGAATTCTTCTTCAAGAAGTCCATTGCGGCCGTCATCCTTTTCGACTCTGTTGACCGGATTGTGAACAAGGCACCGTGGTACCCCAAGGGAGGTAATAAGGCCCAAATTGTGCCTTACACCATTGCTCGGATTATCCATGAAATCCCAAAGGGTTATGAACTTGATTGGAAGCGAATCTGGCAAAAACAGATGCTTTATCCGGAATTAGTTCACCAGATTGAAATTGTCGCTGAACAAACTCATTATTTCCTGCTCGACTCTGATGGCGTTATCGTGCGTGAGTATGCAAAAAAAGCAGGCACCTGGAAAAAGTTCCGTGACGAGTTCAAAATCGAGCTCACAGACGAGTTTAAAGCTTCCTTGATTAACGCTCAGGAGATGAAGGAGGAAGCAAAAGCTGCTGCAAAAGCTCACAGATTCAATAGTGATATAGAACTTGAGGTCGGTGTCTTCACCAAGGGCGCCCCGTATTGGATAAAGATGTATAATGATCTGGAAAGAGAGAAACTACTTTCCCCTGGAGACAGAGACTTTGTGAAGTCTATCTCATCATACATCAGCCGCGGAAGCCTACCGACAAAAATGCAGATCAAGAGGCTGTTCAAAATCATCGTCAAAGCTGAGGATGAAGGATACATCATGCCCGAATAACAATTGCTTCTAAATCATGACAAATAAAAAGGGAAGACACTTATTGGTTGATTTATTCGCTGGTTGCGGCGGGCTGAGTACCGGTATGGAGAATGCTGGTTTTACTCCATGGTTTGTCAATGAGATTGTGCCTCAATATTGCGATACCTACAGAGCTAATCATCAACTACCAGATGGTCATTGTTACATTGGCGACATCAATGAGCTGAACAAGAATATCCGGAATTACAAAGCAATTCTTAAAGATATAGATCTTGTATGTGGAGGCCCCCCTTGTCAAGGATTTTCCACGGCAAACAGACAACGCATTATAGATGATCCAAGAAACGGTCTTTATCGTGCATATCTACAATTCCTTCAGCATGTAAGACCTAAATTCTTCGTCATGGAGAATGTCGTGGGTATGGCCAATAAGTTGTCAGAAATAAAGGAGGATTTCCACAAGTTTCTTGGTGATGAGTATGTCTTTGATGCTAAGGTTCTTGAAGCTAAGAACTACGGAGTACCTCAGAATCGAAGACGCTTGATATTTATCGGGAACCGAATAGGTGTTAACCCGGCCGACATTTTTGCAGAGATCGATAAGCAAAAACGCGAGCCGTTTGTACTTCGCGATGTGCTTGAAGGGCTCCCCTCGCTCAAGGTTAAAGAGCCGAAAGGGAAAGCCGGCATTGAGAATTATATGTCGGGTCTTACTGTGCGCTCCTTCATTTACAAGCGGAATGACTTCTACCACTTTATTAACGGTGATAGGGTTATCACCAAGTTGTATAACCATAAAAACCGCTATAATAATCCCCGCGATGTTGAGATATTCCGCCGTCTTCCCCAAGGCGCAGATTCAACTCATGAATCAATTGCAGACATTATGCCCTATACCAGGCGCAAAGATATATTTAAAGATAAATACTTTAAGTTAGAGGAAGGAAAGATTTGCAAGACAATCACTTCCCATATGAAATACGACTGCAACATGTATATTCACCCATGGGAGGCCAGAGGTTTGAGTCCCCGTGAAGCTGCAAGAATACAAACCTTCCCTGATGATTACGTTTTCCAGGGAGCACAGAATTCGTGGTATGCTCAGATTGGCAACGCGGTTCCTGTCAAACTGGCTGAAGTAATCGGTAATGCTATTATGAAATTTCTATGAGGCATCTTGAATTATTTTCTGGAATAGGAGGCTTTAGAAGAGCTTTTGATTTACTGACATCAGATGGCGTCATGCCGTTTGAGAGCATTGGCTATTCCGAAATTGATGCACGTGCTGCCTCAACATATCGAGCCTGCTACCAACCTCATCAAGACGAGCGTGTTCTTGGTGACATCGTCAGTTTTACTAAGAATGCTGATGACATTCGTTCCATTGCTCCAGTGGACATCATAACAGGAGGGTTCCCTTGTCAAGCATTTAGCATGATGGGGCTCAAACAGGGCTTTAAAGAAGACCGTGGGCAGCTGTTCTTTAGGATCACGGATATCATTGACGCGCTTGGGGAACAAAAGCCTCGTTATCTACTTCTTGAGAATGTCAAGAATCTCCAGAGTCATGATAATAAGAATACATACAAGAGGATAAGGCAAGAACTTGAAGCGAGGGGATACACTGTAAGAGAGGACATCTTTAACACCGCTAATTTTGGCCTTCCTCAAAAAAGGAGTAGAATCTACATTTTTGCCACCTCCGAGGAACTCCCGGACGGATTCATGTTTGATTTCTCTGAAAATCGAGTACTTGATTGTTTCAAAGAGCATCTGAGCCGTTTCGGTGGTCTCCGATTTGACACAGTCCTTGACATCCTAGAAGAAATTGTTGACCCTAAGTACTTCCTTTCAGCCAAAGTCAAGCCCACGATTTTGAGCGATGGAACAGCCGGATACAAATCAAAGTCAGAAATCAATCAGTCTATTGCAAGGACATTGACCGCAACTATGCACAAAATGCATCGTGCATGTCAAGACAACTACTACAGTCAAGACTTTATTGCCTCCCATGGCAAGAAAAATCCCGTATACAATATGACCAAAGAGCAATTGGCTGACATCAACATCCGCAAGATCACGCCAGAGGAGGCTTTTATGCTACAAGGGTTCCCAAAGGAATTTGTTGCACAAGCAAGAGCCGCTGGTGTCTCCGATGGCGCCCTCTACACCCAGGCTGGCAATGCCGTGAGTGTGAATGTCGTTTATGCCATCATGCAATACCTCATTGAATGTAAAGCAATTAGACTATAATAGCATATGGAAGTCATAAAGTACCCAAAGAGGCAAGATTGCCATTATAAATTGACTAAGGGAAGCTCCAATGAGAGTAGTATTAATCTCTCAGCCGACATCTTCGAGTTTCTTCTCCCTAACGGAATCAAGAAGGGAGAGAGTCATTCCATTACGTTCAAAGTGTACCGAGATGATTACATTAAAGCTTTGTGCTATATTGTAAACCATCTCCCTCTTTATGAGACTCGTTCGACTGGGGCAAACCAGATTAATTTCAGTTATGATTTCTTTGCCTCTGAGCTCTATTCTATAACTAACTTTTTTAGCGGGCCAGTTGCTAATTATACGGCTACTCTCCTGTTTCGCGAGGATGGGAGAATTTATCTCAAAGACTTGAACAATAACGGGTTTAACATCCGCCGTTTTTTAGTTGAGGATAGAACAGCAATGTACTTCTCCCACGAAGAAAAGCCTGTTATCCGATTGTTTTTAAGCGATAACCCCATTGAGCAAAAGACCTTGAAAACACCAGAAGGAACCGTCATTACTAAGAATACAGAACCTGGAGACCACCCTATTGAGGAGCGCCTAGCAGTGCGTGATAAAGTACTCAAAGACTTTATCTACAAGGTGGTTCTTCTTGTGAACGAAGAAGATAAGTTGGCTTCTTTCCTTCCATACCTTAAAGAAGCCCGCTCCAGAAACATACAACTGTATAAGGAGGGTTCCTTTAGGCTTACAGGAATGTTCATCAGCACCAACCTTGGAGACATTCACGTTAGAAACAAACACGGCTTTAAGCCTCGTTGGTTTGAAACGCCATTTGTTATTGACGGCAGAGAAATGTACCTAAGTACCCAATGGTACGGGAACGGTGAATATACGTTGATGTATAAAGATTTCCAGAACCTCATTCTTACATGTTACGGCAGTAACTACCGGTTTGCATATGACGAGAATGAAGGGTTCCAATTGTGGAAAAAACAGTAATGTATGGACGTAAGGGTTATTTGTGAACAGCAGTTGATTCACCTCTCCACAGCGGTAAAAATGGGGAGGCCGGCTCCGCATAAGGCGGTGCTCTTGCTTGCCATCATGGACTTGGTTGAGGCGGGAAGCATTACTACGCCAAAAATTGTACTTTCAAAAGAGTTGGAAGACGCTTTTGAAAAAGAGTGGCATCGCTTTATTGGTGCTCCTCTTGTATTCAAGTGTGTTATCGCTACGCCCTTCTGGCATATGCAGAATGAACCTTTCTACAGCCTATATCTGAACTCTGGAGAAAAGGTTTCGGGGTTCGTTAGCCCCTATTCAAAAAGGCGCCTTAGGGAAGAAACTTATGCAGTCATTGACGATGACTTGTTCAAACAAATGCAAATGAAGGAGTCTCGAGATGAATTCAGAAAAGTCCTCATCGACACATACCTTCAAGGACTTCATTCAGACCTGCAAGCGAGTAAAGATACGTTTCTATCGGCACTTGCTCTTATCTGCCTGTTTTTAAATGTAGTTGCATAGACAAAGAATAGAGCACTGGAAAAACCAAGACTCGTAGGCCAAATCTGGGTATTAAGGTTACAGAACCCGACGGCACGGTTATACAAAAAAACACACCCTTAGACACTGAGTAAAGTGGAATTGATAGTATTGAGTCCTACACCTGCTCGAAGACATCGAGGCTGACGGTCTCATCGCCGTCAGAACAGGCTTCGTTGTAGGCGTCTATCTTGTCCTGGACAGCGTCCGAACGGAAGTACTCCGCATTCGCCCCCTCGGGGATGTCGATGAACGCGCGCAGGTCCGCTGCCAGCTCGTCGAGATCATCCTCGCTGTAGAGGAGGCCGTTGAGAGCGAAGGCCGGCAGTTCGGTGAGCCCATCAGGGTTGTGGGTGTAGTGGAAGTTTCCGAACTCGTCAGTCACCGACCACACGAGACTGACCGACGGGAAACGCTCGACGATGAGAGAGTCTACGTCGGCGCACTTGTCCCATGCGGAGATGGTGGAGAAGCGAAGGCAGCCGTCATCCGACAGACAGAACTCGCTGCTCTCGTCCACGTCCGGACCGCACAGGCAGGCCACTGCACAGAAGTCCGGATCGAAAGTTCCACGGCAGGAGATGCCGCTACTCTCTATCTGCTCAAGGGTCATCCCGAAGGCTCCGAAGAGGTTCCCCAGCCAATAGCGGCCGAAGCCAGACGGGGTGTCGGGCAGAAGGTTAGGCATAGTGTTGAGTGTACGGACGAGCTCTTCCAGCTCGACTCTGTCGCCCGAGGCGACGTAATTGGTGCAGGCCCAGTTCGGCATGATGAAGTATATTTTTAGTTGTTAGATCTTTGAATTATTAGATTCCACGAATATACAAAAAAGATAGCAATCATTTCATCCGACATAACCGGCATTTCACCAGACTCTGCTTGTCCACCATTCATAGCACAAATCGACACTTTAAAAAGCAAAAATAATTGAGTTAATTTCATTCTTTATCGTCTGTAAAATCACTATATTTACATTTGAAGTAAATTTTAAACGCAAAGAGCGAAGATTTGAACCGCATCAAGATTGTCTTGGTGAAGAAAAAGAGAATTAGCAGTTTAGAGGATGAGCAAGATTTCGTTTAGATTTTTCAATGACCGTCCGGTCAGGGCTGTTTGGGATAAGGAGCATTCCAAATGGTGGTTCAGCGTGCTTGATATTGTCGGGGGTGCTGAATGCTCAGGATGACCATACCAAGAACCGCAACTATTGGAAGTATCTAAAAAATAAGCTGAAAGCTTCTGCTCCGCAGTTGGTTAGTGCGACTAACCAACTCTAGATGATGGCTACTGACGGGAAATCATATACGACCGATGTGCTTGATTCTGCAGGAATTGTGAAGCGTCTACTGAAAGCTACCATGGTCGACAAAGTTGACGACAGGGAGATATTCATAAAGGGAATTGATTACTCGTATTATTATGAGGAAGGGTAAGGAAAATACGCACATTCCCACAATTATCCAAAGAAAAATCCTAACAAATTCGCATTTTTCCAAAAAGTCAAGGCTTCGGTTGCAACCGTAAAAATTTCATTTATTTTATGGTTTGAAACATATAATTAACGAAAGGGAGACTTCCTCATCGGCAACAAGTTCCTCTTTGAGGTGGAGGGCAAGAATAAGACCTTCGAACAAATTGCCGATGTACCGAACAGCTACCTCGCAGTTGACGACACCGAGGTCGGCTCCGGTTGTCGAATTCCGCTTTGGATGTTCGGTTTCCTGTATTAGTCTAATGTTTCCATTTTCCTTATTCCGGTGACATCACTTAAAACCTCAGTGCCAAAGCCAGGCCGTTTAGAGTCGGACCATATTCCAATATGGCCACTGTTTTGCCGGAGGCGCTCTTCAACTCGTTCCTTTTTTGTTGACCTAAAAATGCGACACCTGCTCCCACAAGCATCACGACAAATCCCCCGATTTCAATAGCTTCGCCCCTTTTATATGCTTGCTGTTGTTTGGCTTCCTGATTCAATTTGAGAATCTCTTCAATCGTTCCCGTAGTCATATGGCTATTAGTATAAACATTTTGCTCAACTATACATAATACACTACCTCCTATCCAGACGGCAGCCCCCACTCCGGTAACTGCGAGGCCACTATAAAAAGTCGCTTGAGCGACCTTATACTCCTTTGTCGAAGTCACATCCTTATTCTGATAATTAGCGTACTGCCCCATAGCTGCCATTGGAAATAGTAGCATTAAAATAGCGGAGAAAATAATCTTATTCATAACCTTTAAATTTTTAGATTCCACGAATATACGAATAATAACCATTCGTTATATCACAATTCACGAGTTTCCCTATAAATAGCAAATGCTTTCAGGCGTACTCACTCCTGGACAGTAAAACAAACAGGAGCGCCGCGGCGCTCCTGCCCATACTAACTATTCTGATTTCAGTTTAAGAACTTCCTCTTCCGA
>ERZ857629.451-NODE-451-length-57643-cov-36.680958_pt1 | contig 57643 bp, 29 predicted proteins | sample MGYA00519700_ERZ857629 | MGnify/ENA primary metagenome ERZ857629 (study PRJEB31778, sample SAMEA3449351) | human gut metagenome | biome: human gut; feature: human-associated habitat; material: faeces | place: United Kingdom | collected 2010/2012 ... | reverse complement strand
CCTTAAGCCGTCCGGGCGGCATCCGACAACGGATGCCGCCCGGACTCATTTTATACTGTCGAATCCGGAATCTGAAATCCGGGCTGCGCCCGGAGACGATAGGCGCGGATAAGGACTTTAAGGACCTTAGGGACTTTAAGGACTTTAGTGACGGTGGGGACCGGCGCGAGTGCTGTGATGTTGGAAATGTGGGAATGATGGGAGTGATGTTGGAGCTATGGGAACTAAGGGAATGATGGGGGCGCCGGGAGTGCCGGATGAGATGGAAGCGCGGGGGCGGGTGCGGATATTTTTAGGGTGAGGATGCTTGTGGTACAAAGATTATCGTTATCTTTGCGGAGATTTTGCAAGTTGGTACAATTCAGGGCAGGATAATCCAAGTGTAATATTTAATCTTTAATATAATCTTTAATATAATAGTAGATCCATGGTAAAGAGTTTAAGAACAGTAGCTTTTGCCGCTATATGTTCGTTAGTGATAGGCGGTTACGCAGGCACGGAAGCCTATGCGGCAGACCCGGCGGTGAAGCGTGAGATGCGCTCGGCGTGGGTGGCCACCGTCTGGCAGTTGGACTGGCCGCAGTCGACAGTATCGTCGACGGGCAATACGACGCAAATCAATGCGCAGAAGAAGCAGCTGACGACGTTGCTTGATTCGTTGGCGCGCAATAATATGAATTCGATATGTTTTCAGGTGCGTTCGCGAAGCGATGCGATGTATAAGTCGAGCTATGAGCCTTGGTCTTCCGACCTTGTTTCGTACCGCGGCCTTGACCCCGGGTACGATCCTTTGGCGTACTGCATAGAGGAGTGTCATAAGCGCGGCATGGAGTGCCATGCATGGATTAATCCGTATCGATATGAGAGCCAGATAGGGCAGTGGAACGGCACCCCCAAAGCCTATCGTGACGAGCATCCGGATTGGCTGCTTGATGTGAAAGAAGCGTCGATATTGAACCCGGCTTTGCCTGAGGTACGTCAGCGCATATGTGATGTCGTGGACGAGATTGTACGCAATTATGATGTTGACGGGGTGCTCTTTGACGACTATTTTTACCTGCAAGGTATTTCGACGGAGGATGCAGCTCATTATCAGAGTTATAAGCAAGGCGGCGGGACGCTGTCTTTGGGCGACTGGCGTCGTGACAATGTCAATAAGATGGTGGCCGATGTGTATTCGACCATTAAGAAGGCCAAGCCGTATGTCCGCTTCGGCATCTCGCCTGCGGGCGTGGCAGCCACGAGTGCTTCGGTAGCCGGCAAATACGGTTTGCCTCCATGTCCGGCCGGAAGCGACTGGCAGTATAACGGCATTTATTCCGATCCGTTGGCGTGGGTGTCATCGCGCACGCTTGACTTTATCTCGCCGCAGATTTACTGGAAGATAGGCTCCAGTGCCGATTATGACGCCATATGCAAATGGTGGAGTAATGCGGCCAATAAATTCGGACGCCACTTCTTTTCCTCACAGGGTGTCTCGTACAACTACGGCGAGGAAGAATACGCCAAGCAGGTGCGTCTGAATCGCGAGTATACGCTCAATGCTGCCCCCGGTTCGGTGTTTTATTCGGCTAAGTACTTGTATCGCACCACGACTCCGCTGTTGGGACATTATCTGAAGACGCAGGTGTTCAATACGCCGGCGCTTATACCGGCGATGACGTGGTTCCCGGTAAGTTCGCCGGCCAAGGTGAGCAATGTCAAGCGCAGCGGTTCGACGCTGACGTGGACCGGTGTTGAGGGTATGCGTTACACGGTGTATGCTGTTCCGAACAGCGTGCCCGATGCCAATTTCGACCGCGAGCCCGAATATCTTCTCGGAGTGAGCTACTCGACGTCCTATACCATTCCTTCCGACAAGGTGAGCGGTTACCGCTGTGCCGTATGTGTATATGACCGCTACGGCAACGAATATTCGCCCGTCTTTGTCGGGGCGGCCGTGACCACCCTCCCGTCCCCCGAGCTGACCTATCCGGCGGAGGGCCAGGAAGTTGAATTGCCCTTTATGTTCAAGTGGAATGCTGTGCCCGGCGCGGCCAATTACTTGCTCGAGGTAGGCAAAGATGCGTCGATGAGCGAGCTTATAGGCGTAACCGAGGTTTCCGGCACCGAGAGCCTTTCGTCCGCCATCGAGGGTATGGAGACCGGGCACGAACTGTATTGGCGCGTGCGTGCATGCGCTGCCAATGCCAATGACGGCGTGAGTGTTTCGCGCCGCTTTACGCCCACCAAGCTGCACATCATCTCGCCTTACGATACCGAACAGAACGTCAGTCTCACTCCCACAATAACGTGGTCCGTGGCCGACCGTCAAGTCCGGGTTCAGGTGTCCTCCACCGGGGTCTTCGATGACGAAGACATCGTTATAGATGCCACTGCAACAGGCAGCTACACCGTGCCAAAATACATACTCAAAGGCTATACGTCGTATACAATCCGTCTGAAGTACAGCTTTGGCGGATACGATGTGATGTCCGCTCCGGTGACCTTCACCACCTGTGAGGCCGTGCAGACCGTCCCCGAAGTCGTCCCCTCGGCAGACGGGATACTGTATGCAAATTCGCATTTGGCAATAAAGCCCATTGAGGGTGTCAAGAAAATACGCTTGGAGCTTTCGGCTAATGAGAGCTTCAAGTCGCCACGCAACTCATACATTTGCACGACCATAGAGGCCCCGACCTTCACTGATGCCAAAGAGGCGCGCAACATCAAGGCCGGCACCAAGAAACTGGTTGACGGGACAAAATATTATGTACGAGCGCGTGCGACTTATGCCACCGCTGACGGCGACAAGGACACGGCATGGTCCGATGTGGTATCCTTCACGTACAGCAACACCGATGGTGTCGAAGATGTCGAAGCCGACGGTGCATCCCGAGCTTTTACGTGGGACGGCGAGACGCTTAGAGCCATGGAAGGCACGGCCACTATCATGGTGTATAATGCAGCGGGCACACTTGTCGCCGGTTACGCCTCCGGAGTGACCGAGGTCAGACTCAATCTTCCTGCCGGAATATATATGGTTAAGGACGGCTGCGGCCATGTGATGAAAATTCGCATAAGGTAATGCAAATGCTTAATTAATGCAAATGCTTAATTTAATGACACGAAAACTGACATCGGGCGTTTGTTCGGCCATTTTTTGTGCCATTGTCTCGGCGCTTGTCGCGACATCGTGCAGCGGACATAACGGAGCTGCCAAGAATAACGAAAAGGGAGATACCCTGACCCACGAGAGTGCCATGCTGACGATGATACAGTATGACGGATGGATAAGAGCCACCATATCCGACCCGTGGAGTCAGGACAAGACCTTGGCGACATACTGCCTTGTGCCGCGAGATGCCGAGATGCCGTCCGACCTGCCTAAGGACGCGAGTACGGTGGTGGTACGTACCCCGATTCGCAGTGCCGTGGTCTACTCGAGCGTGTATGCCCAAGGCATTGAAGACCTCGGATATATAAAGACCGTCACCGGAGTGGCGGATGCCGAGTATTTTACGCATGGCTATGTGCGTGAGCACCTTGACGCCGGTGACATTGTCAATATCGGCAACTCCTCGTCCCCGTTGATGGAACGTATCGTAGACTTGTCTCCGGACGTGCTTATACTGTCGCCTTACGAAGCCAATCGCAATGATCGCGTCTTAGACAAAACCGGCGTGGTCGTCGTCTGGATGGTGGACTATATGGAAACGACACCTTTGGGACGTGCCGAATGGCTCAAACTATTGGGGGCCATGTACGGTGACTTGGACAAGGCAACGGCGCAATACGATGCTACGGCTCGTAAATATCGAGAAATAAGCCAACGTATGGCGTTGTGTGACGTTCGCCCCATGGTACTTACCGACACCGAAATTTCGGGGACGTGGTATATGCCAGGCGGCGGCAGCTATGCAGCCCGTATGATTGACGATGCCGGAGGCATGGTGCCGTGGAGCGACAACGCCTCCACGGGGTCTTTACCATGCGACTACGCCGCTGTGTATGAGCGTGCTTCCGAGGCTCCGGTATGGATAATGCGCACCTTCGGACCGATTACTCTCGCTGACTTGCGCAAGGCCAATGCATTGAACGGTAATATCAAAGCGCTCAAAGTCGGCAATGTCTATTACACGGACACAAGTACCGGTACATTCTTTGATGATATAGCCTTTCATCCCGACCGGATACTTGGCGACTACGCAGCCATGATTCATCCCGAAGTCGTAAAGCAGCCCTTGAAATATTTTGTCAAGGCACAATGATATAATACGACCCTGCCGCTGTCGATACGTGTAGCGGCGGGGTCGTACTATCACGAGCGTGATTCTCTTATGCCGTTGCGAGAGAAAAACGTGGAGAAAGGGGCAAAATCGTTAGCCCGGTAGAGGTGTCATAATCGTATACCCGGTAGTCAATCGCCATTACGCCCGTGGTATGCGTTAAAAAAAAGAGAGACTGCATGGTCTTAGAATAATAAAAAAGCATAAAATGGCGTAAGCGTGTGCGTTTTATACGAAAATAATTGTACCTTTGTATTCGATAAATCAAAAGAAAAAGCACTACACAAGAACTAACCCCCAAGACCGCGAGGTCTGAATACGGCGTCCCACGCCTGAGGCGTCAAAGTACTAAGTCAAAATCTCATATATCAGGCGCGTGAATTAATACATTTTTTATCTTCAACTCCGATTACAGGCTTCACTGCAAAAAAACTTAGAGCCAACAAAAAAAGATGGAAAACAACGAAAAAAGACCCAAACGTCCGCGTATCAGCGAATCGCGCGTGACATTGGAGAGTCAGGACACCGGTCGTCCCATGACAGACAATGCACAGGTAGAAGACAACGAACAACGTCCCTATCGCCCCTATAATCGTCCCCAGCAGGGCGGTTACAATAGGCAGTACAACAGCGGTTTCAACCGTCCGTACAACAACTACAACCGAGCACAAGGCGAAGGCGCCGAGGGTCAGGCTGAAGGCGAGCGTCCACAGCAAGGATACACTCCTCGTCCGTACAACAACTATCGTCCTCAGCCGCACTACAATCAGGGCGGCTACGGCAATACCAATCGCCAGCAGGGTGGCTACGGTCATTCCAACCGTCAGCAGGGCGGCTATGGCAATCCCAATCGTCAGCAGGGCGGCTACGGTCATTCCAATCGTCAGCAAGGCGGCTACGGCAACCCCAACCGTCAGCAGGGCGGCTACGGCAATCCCAATCGTCAGCAGGGCGGCTACGGCAACCCCAATCGTCAGCAGGGCGGCTACAACCAGCAGGGCGGCTATAACAACAATAACCGCAAGAACAAATACAACAATCGTCCCCAGCAAGGCGGATACAACAATAAGCGTAAAGGGCAAAACCGTTACGACCAAGAAGACAACCCGTTCCCGGGCAAGGGCAAGAGCTTCACTCCGCGTCCCAAGCGCATAGAGTACGAAATGCCTATACCCGATCCCAACGAACAAATTCGTCTGAACAAATTCATGGCCAATTCGGGCGTATGCTCGCGTCGCGAAGCCGATGAATACATCCAGCAGGGACTTGTCAAGGTCAACGGCAATGTAGTGACCGAATTGGGTACCAAGATATGCCATAGCGACGTAGTCGAATACGACGACAAGGTAGTGGCACTCGAGAGCAAATGCTATATCCTGCTCAACAAGCCCAAAGACTGCGTCACCACCAGCGACGATCCCAACGGTCGTACTACGGTGATGGACATCATCAAGGGAGCCTGCACCGAGCGCGTATATCCCGTAGGTCGTCTTGACCGCAACACCACCGGAGTGCTTCTGCTGACCAATGACGGCGACCTTGCCTCCAAGCTGACCCATCCCAAGTATGTCAAGAAGAAAATCTACCATGTTTGGACCGACAAGGATGTCAGCGAAGAAGACATGCAGCGCATAGCCGACGGCATCGAGCTTGAAGACGGCGAAATACATGCCGACGCCATCAGTTATGCCACCGAGACCGACCGCAACCAGATAGGCATCGAAATACACTCCGGGCGCAACCGCATCGTTCGCCGTATCTTCGAGAGCCTCGGCTACCACGTCACCAAGCTGGACCGTGTGTACTTTGCCGGACTTACCAAAAAGAACCTGCCGCGCGGTCGTTGGCGCTATCTGACGCAGCAGGAAGTCAACTTCCTGAAAATGGGCTCCTTTGAATAAAGCTGCATAGAACAGTATAAACCATACAACACAATGAAACGAACAAAAATCGTCGACATCTTCAATCCCGAGTTCTTGGATACGGACGTGTGTGTCAAAGGCTGGGTGCGTACCCGTCGCGGCAATAAGCACGTGCAATTTGTGGCGCTCAACGATGGTTCGACAATCAAGAACATACAGATAGTCTTCGACATGTCGGTATTCACCGACGAGCAGTTGAGGCCTATCACCACCGGAGCATCCCTATGTGTTACCGGCCGCCTCATCGCCTCCATGGGCAAGGGTCAAACTTGTGAAATCCAGGCGCAAACCCTCGAAGTGTACGGTACAGCCGACCCCGCCGAATATCCTCTCCAGAAAAAAGGCCATTCGCTTGAATTTCTGCGCGAAATAGCCCACCTTCGTCCGCGTACCAATACCTTCGGAGCCATCCTGCGCGTACGCTCGGTACTGGCATACGCCATCCATCGTTTCTTCAACGAAAAAGGCTTCTTCTACCTCAACACCCCGCTGATTACCGAAAGCGACTGCGAGGGAGCCGGTGCGATGTTCCAGGTGACCACACTTCCGTTGGATAACCCGCCCAGAACCGAGGACGGCAAGGTGGACTACTCCAAAGACTTCTTTGGCAAAGCGGCTGCACTCACCGTTTCGGGCCAGCTCGAGGGCGAATTGGGTGCCACGGCCTTAGGCGCCATATACACCTTCGGTCCGACCTTCCGCGCCGAGAACTCCAACACCCCGCGCCACCTTTCCGAATTTTGGATGATAGAACCCGAGATGGCATTCTATGAAATCGAGGACAATATGGACTTGGCCGAGGAATTTATCAAATACTGCATATCCTTTGCACTCGAAAAGGCCAAGGATGACATCGAATTCCTGTCCCAGATGTACGACCCCGAATTGGTAGAGCGTCTCCGCTTTGTAGTCAACAACAAATTTGTGCGTCTGACATACACCGAAGGCGTCAAGATTCTTGAAGAAAGCGGACATAAATTCGATTTCCCCGTATATTGGGGCGCCGATCTCCAGAGCGAGCACGAACGATACCTTGTCGAGCAGCACTTCAAGCGTCCGGTGATACTCACCGATTATCCCAAAGAAATCAAGGCTTTCTATATGAAGCAGAACGAAGACGGCCGCACTGTGCGTGCCATGGACGTACTGTTCCCCAAGATAGGCGAGATTATCGGCGGCAGCGAACGCGAAGCCGATTACGAGAAACTGCTTACACGTATCAACGAATTGGGCATCCCCATGAAAGACATGTGGTGGTACCTGGATACACGCAAATTCGGCACCGTGCCACACTCCGGCTTTGGTCTCGGCTTCGAACGCCTTGTGCTGTTTGTCACCGGTATGGCCAACATCCGCGATGTCATCGCCTTCCCTCGCTACCCGGGCAACGCCAATTTCTGACGCCGTCCCGAGCATAAAAAAGCCGAGAAATCTACCGAGGATGTACTTGTCCAAAGGATGGTTTCCCGGCTTTTTTTATTTGTACAGTTAAACTTTTTGCGCCTTAACCTATCAAAATACTAAACCACCAATAAAACTTTACACGGATGAAACGCTTAATAACACTCGTATCGGTCGTATTACTATCCACGACTCTTGTGTGCTCGACCGGTCAAAGCCGCGGCCGCAACAACAGCAATACACGTCCTCCGACGACATCCGCACCACAAAACCGTCCCGGCAATATGGGTGGAAGCTCGACAGGCAGCCGTACCGGCAACAGCTCACGTTCAAACGATAGCTACCGTCCCGGCGGCGGCAACAGCAACCGACCTGATAAAGGCTACCGTCCCGGCGGCGGCAACAGCAACCGACCTGATAAAGGCTACCGTCCCGGCGGCGGCAACAGCAACCGACCCGATAAAGGCTACCGTCCCGGCGGCGGCAATAGCAACCGACCTGATAAGGGCTATCGTCCCGGCGGCAATACACCGCCGCCGCAGAGCCATCGTCCGGGTGGCCATCACCATAGCGGCCATCGTCCCGGCGGTTACCGTCCCGGCGGAAACTACACTCGGCCCACACCTCCGCCACCGCCACGCCACGACCGCTATTGCTACCACAATACGCCTCCATATCGTCCCTATATGCCGTACAACCGACCTTGGCGTCGGCCCACACCTCCGCCGTCATGGCGTCCTTACTACGGATGTCCCACATTCAGCAGTATCCTTGGTGTAACTTTGGGCACGGCACTGAATCTGTCGCTTGATTACCTGTTCAACAGCGGATACAGCATCATGGGATACGGAAACAATCAAGTATATCTCTCCAATGTGCCTGTGTACAACTATACTTGGCCGTCTGCAACGCTGTACTACGGCACCGGAGGAGGCTTGCAAGGCAGCGAATTTGTATACTCTTCGCCCGGGTACGACATAAGTCGCTACAATGCATTATACAGCCAACTTGTACGTCAGTACGGGTATCCGGTAAGTGTTCAGGATACTTATGGCGGAGTGACCGCCACTTGGTGGGGATATAACAACGGCTACATTACACTGTCGTTCTTCAACGATATGGCTTTTAATGGCACCTCACGCTATTATACCACCTTGAGTATCGGCAACTGAAGATAGAACAAAACAATAAGACCAACGCCCGCTTCGGAAAAAGATACCGAGGCGGGCGTTGTGTATATTGTTCGGGGAAATGCGGATGCTTGTCGCGCCAATAGTGCCGGGCTAACGTCTGTAACGAGCAAGGACACCATCCTCGAAGATGAGGTACACGCCATCGGGGTAGGTCCATCGTTCGACCATTCCGGATGTCGAGGGTATCTTGAGGTATTCGGTGGGCGCGCCCAAAGACAGGCGGCATTCGTCCGGGGTCATGCCAAGGCGAATCTTGCCATCGCATATCAGCTGCCATACGTCGTCTTCGATTTGCGGATACCGTGAGCGCGGATTTTCCAGAGCGAAGACTTTGTCAAAGTTGCGAGTCGCGGTGGCTCCGTCGCCCAAAGTCATGTATACGGCTTGCAGAGTGCCCGGAGCATCATCCGGTTCGATAACGACAATCACCGGGAGCTCGGCCGTGCCGCCGCGTACATTGCGGACGGTGACACCTACGTATCGGCGAGGGGCGATGATGTTACCGTCCGGCCATGACATACGACGCTGTGCAATGATATACAGATGCTTTCCTACAAGTCGCCGAGCGACGCTGTCGATAAGGTCCGCATCGATGGTGAACGGAATTTCGATGCTTTGTCGCGACTTCCAATTACGTTCGTCAATGCCCGTATGGTACGCGAGGCTGTCGCCGTGAGCGCCTATAAAAGTCAGGGTCATTTCCGGCTGTTCGGTAAGTGTCGGGGTGGGCGCGGCCGCGACAAGGTGTAGCGTGTCGCCCGGTGTAGGGGTGCGTCGCGTTCCGCTAATGGCATCCGTGGAGGCGTCCAGGACTATGCCTATGCGGCTGTCAGTAACTATGAACCGCTTGCCGGGCGCCCATAGGGACGGGGCTGCCGGGCGTATGTCGGCAAGATAGCGTTGCTCGGCACTCAGCGTGCTTGCGCGTTGGCGCTTCACGTCTTTGCCCGAGATGACCGGAGTGCTCTCCACGCCCGTAAAGCATCCGGACAAGGCTGTGGCCAAGGCCAGGCATACGGCGGTCAGCGGTAGCGCCCGGCGCTTAATGCGATTAGGTTTGGCCGACAGATTTTGCATCATTTTGCGTATACGGGCGTGCGCCCTATGTTTCGGAATATGAAGCTATAGATATCGGCCCATTCGTCGATGACCTTGCTTACGGGCTTGCCGCTGCCGTGTCCGGCCTTGGTGTCGATACGTATCAGCTTTGGCGCGTCACCGGTATCGGCCTGCTGCAGCGTGGCGGCGTACTTGAAGGAATGTGCCGGGACTACGCGGTCGTCGTGGTCGGCGGTGGTGACGAGGATGGCGGGGTAGGGCGTGCCGTCGTTACGTATGGTATGCAGGGGCGAGTATCCAAGGAGGTATCGGGCCATCTCCTGTGAATCGGCGCTGGTGCCGTAGTCGTGCGCCCAGTTCCACCCGATGGTGAAGAGGTGGTAGCGCATCATGTCCATGACGCCTACACGCGGTATGGCCACGGCGTAAAGGTCGGGGCGGATGTTGACGCACGCGCCCACGAGCAGCCCGCCGTTGCTGCCTCCTTCGATGACGGTGAGTCGTGGCGTGGTCCATCCGTGGCTTTGCATGTACTCGGCTGCGGCAATGAAGTCATCGAATACGTTGAGCTTCTGCATCAGCGTCCCGGCAAGGTGCCACGGCTCGCCGTACTCGGCGCCGCCGCGGAGGTTGACTGAAACGTAAATGCCGCCGTTTTCGAGCCATACAAGGCGATTGGGGCTGAATGTCGGATTGAGCGTGATGTTGAAACCTCCGTATCCGTAGATGTATACGGGGTTGGTACTATCGGCTTTGATGTCGCGGCGACGCGTCACGAACATGGGCACACGCGTGCCGTCCTTGCTTGTGAAGAATACTTGCTCGGTAATGTAATCATCGGGGTCGAAGTCTGCAATTCGGGCGCTGAACAGCGGGGTGCTGTTGCCCGAGGCAATGTCGTAGCTGTATCCGGCAGCCGGGTATACGAAGCTCGAGAAGCTGTAGAACACTTCCTCGTGCTTGCGCGAAGTGCTGAAAGATACCGTGCCGAAAGTCGGTAGTGTGATTTCGCGTATCTGCCGGCCGTGGATGTCGTAGAGATAGGCGTGGTTGGCCGCGTCGCGGTCGTAGGTGAGTATCATATGATTTTTGCCCACGCAGTTGACCGCTACGAGCGGAGTGCCCGCATCAGCCACCACAGTGCGCCAATTGTCGGGGCCGAGATTGTCGAGGCTGACGGCGGCGATGCGGTAGTTGGGTGCATCGATGCTTGTGTATAGGTACAATTCGTCGTCGATTACGCCGATGACTTCAACGTACTTGTCTTGTGAGGGATATATGGTGACCCACGAGGCTTCATCGCCTTGGTCGAGGCGGCGTACTACCAGGGCGTTGCCATTGCCCTGACCACCGATAGTGACGGCCATGAGCCGTTGGCCGGGGTCTACCCATGCTTCGTGGAAGTGCAGCGGGGCGTCCGGCTCGCTGAATACTTGTCGGTCTTGGCTTTGGGCAGTGCCTATTGCATGGTAGTACACGTTGTGCCCGTAGTTGGCATTGCTATATGCTTTGCCTTGTTCGGGCGCCGGGTATGCGCTGTAATAGAAGCCGTTGCCGTGCCATGCGGCGCCGGTGAATTTGGCCCAAACGATATGGTCTTCCAAGAGTTGCTTCGAGGCGGTGTCCATGACGAATATTTCGGTCCAGTCACTGCCGCTGCGGCTTATGGTGTAGGCGGTGTACTTGCTGTCGGGGCTTATGAATACGCCGGTGAGGGCGACTGTACCATCATCGCTGAGTGTGTTGGGGTCGATGAACACCTCGCGGTTGATGGTTCCGGCGGCATCATCGGCACGATAGAGAATGCTCTGGTTGCGCAGCCCGTCGTTTTCGTAGAAATAGTATCGTCCGTCGGCTTCGCGCGAGGGCAGTCCGTGCTTGGCGTAGTTGTTGAGGCTTTGCAGACGCCGGTGTATTGCGTCGCGCCAGGGTATGGCATCGAGATATTTGCGAGTGACGGCGTTCTCGGCCTCGACCCATGCCGTGACGGCTGCGGCCGTGTCGTTTTCCAGCGGTCGGTAAGGGTCGGCGACCTTTATGTCGAAATATGTGTCCGTGGTATCATCGTGTGGCGCCACGGGATAAGTCTTGGGCGCGTTTTGTGCAAAAGTCATTGAGGTGCTTGCAAGTATGGCGGCACCGCTCAGCAGTGCCGTGAGTGTCTTGGACATGTATGCGTTGAATTAGAAAGTGTGTAAGTGCTTGGATGTGTGTCGACTTATTACTGACCCACTCCCGTATATCCCCGAAAGTCCTTAGACCGCAGTGCAGCCTAAGGACATTTCGGAGATTATGAGGGTGAATGACGTCGTCAGTCTTTGTTCAGCGAGGGCACGTTGTGCTTCTCGGGCGTTTCGAGGCCGCGATTGCGCAGCAGAGCGTCTACTCCGGGCTTATGGCCGCGGAAATTGATGAATAGCTGCATCGGATCGACGCTGCCACCTTTTTCGAGGATGTTTTCGCGGAAGGACTTGGCCGTTGCGGGGTCGAAGACACCTTTTTCTTTGAAGAGTTCGAAGCCGTCTGTGTCGAGTACCTCGGCCCACAGATAGGTGTAGTATCCGGAGGCATATCCGTCGCTGCCGAAGATGTGCTTGAAGTATGTCGAGCGATAGCGGAAGGTGAGTTCGTCCGGCATTCCGAGGTCTTTGGCAACTTTTTGCTCGAAGGCGGCGATGTCAATGTCGCTTGTGGGGTTGAGCTTGCCGTATTGCAGGTCGAGCAGGGCGGCACCGGCCAGTTCGGCGGTAGCGAAGCCCTGGTTGTGCGTCGAGGCTTTCTCGAGCTTTTCGATAAGAGCATCGGGTATCACCTCTCCGGTCTGATAATCATGAGCATATATGCGCAGCAATTCGGGGTCCATGGCCCAGTGCTCGTGTATCTGAGAGGGTAGCTCCACGAAGTCTCGGTCGACATTGGTGCCGCTCTGGCATTTGTAGCGTGCGCGCGACAACATTCCGTGCAGACCATGTCCGAACTCGTGGAACATTGTTTCGACTTCGTCCAGCGTCAGCAGCGAGGGCGCATCGGCGGTGGGTTTGCTGAAATTGCCTACATTGAAGATGATGGGGCGGTCGGCGGTGCCGTCATCATTAATCCACGAGCCCTTGAATTCGCTCATCCATGCGCCTTGGCGTTTGGAGGCGCGGGGGAAGTAGTCGGTCATGAATACTGCGATATGCTCGCCGGTGCCGGCATCGGTGACGTCATAGACCTTCACTTCGGGGTAGTACTTGGGCGCATCGGGCATCTCGGTGAAGCGGATGTTGTACAGGCGCTCGGCCATGGTGAATATGCCTTTGCGCACGCTGTCGAGAGCGAAGTAGCGACGTACTTGATTTTCGTCAAGATCGTATTTCTTTTTGCGTACCTTTTCGGCGTAATAGTAGTAGTCCCAAGGTGCAATCTTGAAGTTGCCGCCTTCGTCGTTGACTATCTGCTGCATCTCGGCCACTTCCTGTTGTACTCGCTTGACGGCGGGACGCCATATCTGCATCAGCAGGTCTTCGGCGGCGTTGACGGTCTTGGCCATGACGTTGTCGGTCATGTACGAGCCGAAGTCGGGGAAGCCCAGTAGGAGTGCTTTCTTGGCGCGGGCTTGCAATATCTTATTGATTATGGGCTTATTGTCGTACTGGCCGGAAGAAGCCAGAGATGTATAGCCCCGGTACATTTGCTGACGCAGGTCGCGGTCGTCGGCATATTGCAGCAACGGCAGGCGGCTGGGGGCGTGCAGGGTGAACACCCATTTGCCTTTGAGACCACGGCCGGCGGCTTCTTCGGCGGCCACGTCTATGCTCGACTGGGGCAGGCCTGACAGACGCTTGGCGTCATCGACAACGATGCTGAAGGCGTTGGTGGCTGCCAGCAAGTTTTTGTTGAATTGCAGGTATAGGTCGGTGAGTTCGGTGTTCAATTTCTTGAGTTCTTCCTGCTTCTCGGTCGAGAGCAGCGCACCGTTGCGTGTAAAGTCTTTGTAGGACTTCTCTACGGCAAGCTTTTGGTCGTCGGCCAGGCCGAGTTTGTCGCGGTTGTCATAGAGGTACTTGACGCGCTTGAACAGTCCGGGGTTCATGCTCACCTCGTCGCTGTACTGCGAGTAGCGCGGATAGAATTTTTCGGCTATGGCTACCATCTCGGGCGAATTGTTGGACTCGTCCAGGGCGCTGAACACGTATACGACTTTATCGAGGATGTCGCTCGAGCGGTCCAAAGCCAGAATAGTGTTGTCAAATGTCGGCGTGGCCGGATTATTGACGATGGCTTCGATATTGGCTTTGGCCTGAGTGATACCGGCCTCGAGGGCGGGCAGGTAGTCATCATAGGTGATTTGTTCGAACGGCGGAATCTGATACGGGGTTGTGTACGGACTCAGAAATGGATTACGGTGCGTGTCGTTGCTTTGGGCAACCGCGCTGCCGCCGGCCATCATTGCCAGTGCAGCCAGAGGAATAATTCTCTTGTTCATAGTTGTATGTTTGTGCGTTGTGTGATGTCTTGGTTTATGATGCCGTTGGCGTCCGCATTGCGGTCGTCTTGAGCCGAGACAAAGTTACGAAAAACATTTCATTAGGACAACCCGATTGAACAATCGGAAGTTTTCGTAACAGCCGTAACGGTTACGGTGGTTACGAAAACTTCCGAGGTGTATCTCAAGGGATGAAGTGTGTGGGCGGGAGTAGGTGTTGTCAGCGGAGGCGGAAGTTGTAGCCGAGGGTGACTTGGATGGCCGAGGCGCGGGAGGCGCTGAAGTAGTCGGCTTTGGTGGAGGGGAAGATGTTGCCCAGCCCGAAGTAATAGCGTGCTTCGAGGACTATGGAGTGGCGGGGTCGGAGGTAGAACTCGATGCCGGCGCCGGCGGTGATGCCGTAGTCAAATTTGTTTTTGATGTCCATGGTCATCTGTCGGGCGACACGTGATGCCGGAATACCGGCGGCAGTAGGGTCGGAGTAGTCGAAGTTGGCGCTTTTACTGTCCGAGAGCATATACGAAATTTCGGGGCCGAGGTTGACAAAGCCCTTGAAGCGTCGCGAGCCGAAGTAGATGTGCGTCATTATCGGCAGCGAGATATACGTCAGGTTGCGTTTGTACGACAGCTCCGGGTTGTCCTTGAAGTTCTCCTGCCATCCGCGTTGCACCAGGTTGAGCTCGCCGATAAGTCCGAAGATTTTTTCTTCGGCATATCGGAATGTGACGCCGCCCGTAAATCCGTTGTGCGACTTCTGGTCTATGGACGGCGAGAATGATTGGCGTGACATAGACAGCCCGCCGTGCACGCCCACCCAGAGGTGTTCGCGGTAATGTTTTTGGGCCGGGGCCTGAAGGGCTGAGACGGTGAGTATCACCAGTGCGGCGACCAATCGGAGTAAGCGTGCGCAGCTCATAGGATGGTGACGGAAGGAGATGTGGCTCCGGCGATGTAACGTATGATGTACAGGGCGTCGTTGATCGAGCCTTTTATGCCCGGCGTGTGTACAAAGTTGTACGAGGATTGTATGCCGTGATACGGGCGGTCAAGGATTGCATTGCCTTCGTGTAGTGCGGTGAGTATGTATCGCATCGAGTCGTAGCCCAGCAGCGCTTGTACGGGTATACCGTCGGCGGGCGCCTTGCCATACCAGCGGCGGAATTCGGCGATAGTACGCTTGGTGTCTTCGCCGTCTTTGTCCACGTAGAAGCGCGAGTAGTACAGTGCTCCTATTTGGGCGAGTTTGTCCTGCGCATCGCCGCGGAAGCTTATCCATTCGGGGTATCCGAAGGTGGTCAACGTGTTGCCTTCGGCGGCCAGGCTTTCGGCGAAGGCGGCCAGTCCCGAAGCTATTTTGTTGTACTCGGTCAAGTGTCCTGACATGGTGATGATGAAGTAGGAGGCTGATGTCGGCAGATTGTCTTCGAGAATGGTCTTGTGAAGGTTGCCGTCGAATTCCAGCGTGGTATATTCGATGCCTTCGCGGTCGAGACGCTCTTTGAGTCGTGAGACAAAATTGAGCTTGTCCTTTCGGTCGTTGGCGTTGTCGAGTATGACCGGCTTGGGCGCATCTGTCGCGGATAGTGTTTCGACTACATAGTCTATGGCCTTTGCGTACATACGTTCCTGTCCGATGTATGTCTGCATCATGTACGGGGTGGTGATGTATGTCGAGTCTTTGACTATGAAGCTATTGAAAGCCGGGATGCTGTGTGTGCCCGTATACCGGGCAATCTCTGCAATCTTGGCATCGTCGTCCGGAGTGATGACGATGTCCACGTTGTGCAGCGAGGCAAGGTTATTGGAGAAGTTGCCATCGGTGGTGTCGTATACTTTCAGGTCTATGCTGTCGGGGTATGCTTCGCCGAAGTCTTTGACCGCCAGCAGTGCGCCGCGATAGAAGTCGGTGGCGAGGGCGGACTGGCGAGTGGTTTTCTCGGCGGTGGTGCATAGCGGCAGCATCATCGCTATGCGGTGGTGCCGTATGGCGGCATTGTCGCATGTTTCGCCGGCGTTCGTGTCGGGTTGGTCTATGCGAACTATTTCGGCGTTTACCGGGGTCAACTGCAACTGTGGCTGTTCGATCGGTTGAATTTTTTCGCCCGTGGTCGATTGGTCGGCTGATTGGTGGGCAGTCGCGTCTGTGGCTTCCGTGGAGGACGCGGGCTTTGCCGCCACCGGTCGGGCCGGTGTCGGCTTGGATACGTCTGTGGCGGTTTCTGCGGTGTCGGCATCGGAGTCAATAGGCTTGGCGGCTGCGACTTGGGCCGATGATGACATGGGTATTTTGAGCGTCTGCCCGGCGCGTAAGCCTTTTTCGGCTTCGGGGTTCAGGCGAATGATTTCGCTGACCGGCACGTTGTAGCGGTGACTGACGCCGTAGAGAGTCTCGTCCTTGGAGACGGTGTGCAAAAGCACATTGGATGTTGAGGCGGGCGTTGTGGACTCGGTTACGACTTTACCGCCGAATTCGGACACGGGGAAGTAGAGAATTTGTCCGGCGCGCAGCCCGTCTTCTACGGAGCGGTTGGCCTTGACCAGCCGGTCGTGTGTGATGCCAAGCGCGTGCGTCAGCGAGTAGACCGTTTCGCCTTTGCGCACTACGTAGTAGTACATCTGTCGTCCGTTGACCGACTTGACGGGGAGGTCTGTGATGGCTGCCACCGCGCTCATGGTCGAGAGGACCATGGCGACGGCTGCTGCAACCAGATGCCTTGAGACGGCATTGTGTCGTCTGAATGTTGTTTTCATTCGGCTTCTTAAGAGGATGAGTGTGAGATGTTTATTGCCAATAAGGCGTTATTTTTGGGGACACAGGGGCGCATGTTCGCGGCTGTATCGCAGCATTTGGTCGACGTAGCCTTCGCCGTAGGTGATGGTGACGTCGGTGATGTTGCCCTTGTCATCGCTCACGAGTTTGTACTCTGGGTTGACAAATCCCTTATATGGAGCGATGCTGAGTGTGGCGTAGCGTGCCAGGACTTCGTTGTGCAGGGTGGGGTCTACTTTGACGGCGTATTCCTCGACGAGGTTGCGTCCGGCTTCGTAGTCGCCTTCGCTCTTGATGCGCTGTATTTCGGCCAATAGCTTGCCGAAGAGATTGCGCAGGGCTGTGTAGTCGTTGATTTTCACGAAGGTCTTGCCATCGCGTTTGATCAGTTCGACCACCTTGTCCTGTGTGCCGTGGCGCAAGGCCCAGGCGGCGATGAGCTGACGGTTGCGCATATGAGCTTCTTCGATGTCCTTGCCCGGCTCGATGCGCATCAGCTGGGTCATAAGGCCGTTGAGCATATATTTGTAGTATTCGGCCTTGTAGGCATCGGGGTTGTCAAGCAGTCCCAGCTCGACCAGCTTTGGGTCGGCCAGATAGTAGAGGGCGAAGAGGTCGGCGCGAGCTTCCTCGAGTGTCGAGCCGTGTGCCTTGAGTGCATCGGGGTCGACGCCCGGCAGAAGGCGACCCGAGCCGTGTCCGAGGCACTCGTGGAGGTCGGTGTGGAGGTTGTCGGTGATGAAGAGATAGCGGTCCATGAGGTCGCGAGTGTACTCGTCAATGACGAATTCTTCGTTGAAACCGTTGCCGTGGCTTGCTTCATCGTAGGCCTGGGTGATGTTCTCTATGGTCACTGATTTGCTGCCGTGTGCGGCGCGTATCCAGTTGGCGTTTGGCAGGTTAATGCCGATGGGGGTGGCGGGGTAGGCATCACCGGCAAGTATGGCTGCGGTGATGACTTTGGCCGAGACGCCGCGCACCTTGTCCTTGCGGAAGCGCGGATCTACGGGCGAGTGGTCTTCGAACCATTGGGCATTGTTGCTGATGATGTGTGTGCGCTCGCTGGCAGTCTCGTTCTTGAAGTTGACGATGGATTCCCACGAACCTTTCATGCCCAGGGGGTCGCCGTAGCTTTCGATAAATCCGTTGATGAAGTCCACTTTGGAGGCTGTGTCTTCGGTCCACATTATCGAGTATTCGTCGAAGGTCTTGAGATTGCCGGTGGTGTAGTATTCGACGAGTTTGGCGATGACGGCGCGTTGTGCGTCATTCTCGGCGTATTGTGCAGCCTTATTGAGGTTGGCCACTATGCGTGAGATTGCTTCGGTGTACAAACCTCCGATGCGGTAAGTCTCTTCGACGAGTTTGCCGTCTTTACCTTTTGCGAGGCGGCTGTTGAGGCCATAAGATATTGGGGTGAGGTCGGTGGTGTCTTTGAGAGCTGCATAATAAGCCTCGACTTCGGGCTGGGAGACTCCTTCGCCGTAGAAGTTGCAGGCCGAGGTCTGTATCAGGTCGGCACCTTCGGCCTGGTTGACGCGCTTGGGCAGGTATGACGGGTCAAAGATTACGCGTTCGAGGTATGCTTTCTTGGCTGTTTCGCCGGGGTAATTGGCGGTATATTGCTTTTCAAAGAAGTCTTTGGAAAATTCGGGGATGAATTTGTCCATGGAGTAGTGGTGGTGTATTCCGTTACCGAACCATACCTGTTTGAGGTATTTCTCGAAGGCGAGGAAATCCTTGTCTTTGCGGTCTCCTTTGTAGGATGTGTAGATTGTTTCGAGAACGGGACGCAGCACGAGGTTGGCCTTGCAGTTCTGATCCCAAAGGATGTCGCGTCCGTCGAGGGCTGCTTGTACCAGATAGTACACGAGCAGTTTTTGGTTGAGTGTCAGTTTTTCGAAATCGGGCACTTTGTAGCGCAATACTTCGATGTCAGCGAAGCGGTCGGCGACGTATTCGAATGGCTTTTGGCCCTGAGCTGTAGAGATGTTTTTTGCCATGGTTGGGTTGGCGGTCATGCCGGCGATGGCTGATATGGCCACAGCGGCGGCGGTGAGACGTAATGTTGCCATTGTTTTATGTGCTATGAAGTTTAGGTTTCTTGGTATGTTTCTTTAACCGGTATATGAGGTCATTCGATGTATAGTACCAATCCTTTGAGGTATTCGCCTTCGGGGTGGTAGATATTGACCGGGTGGTCGGCCGGTTGGGTCAGCTGGTGCAGTATGCGCACGCGGCGGCGGCATTGAGCGGCAGCCGAGAATACGGCCAGACGGAATTGTTCGCGCGATACGGCCTGTGAGCATGAGAAAGTGAACAGGATGCCGCCGGGGGCAATCTTTTCTATGGCCCGTGCGTTGAGGCGTCGGTATCCTTGGAGGGCGTTGCGCACGGCGCTGTGGTGCTTGGCAAAGGCCGGCGGGTCGAGAATGATGAGGTCGTATGCGTTACTGTCCATGTTTTGCAGGAACTTGAAAGCATCGGTGGCCTCGCTGCGGTGTCGTCCCGCCGCTGTCGCATCGCCGTTTTGGTTGAGGGCGACGTTGGCGTCCGTGAGGCTTATGGCCTTGGCAGACGAGTCTACGGAGGTGACGGAGGCGGCGCCTCCGGCAAGTGCGTATACCGAGAAGCCTCCGGTGTAGCAAAACATATTGAGCACGCGTCTTGCGGCAGCGTACTTGCCCAAAAGTGCCCGGTTGTCGCGCTGGTCGACAAAGAATCCCGTTTTTTGGCCGCGCAGCCAGTCAACGTGGAATTTGAGCGAGTTTTCGATAGCAACGTCCGTGTCGGCGTGTCCTATGAGGTAGTCGTTGACCGGGTCGAGTCGTGCCTTGTAGGGCAGGGTTGTCTCGCTCTTGTAATAAATGTTGCGTATGCCGGCTTCCGGCATCCCGGTCAGAACATTGGCTATAGTGTGGCGTGCGTAGTGCATACCGGGCGAATGGGCTTGTATCACGGCTGTATCTCCGTAGACGTCGACTACGAGGCCGGGCAGAAAGTCACCCTCGCCGTGTACCAGACGGAAGGCATTGTTGTCGTGGCGGCGCAGACCCAGGACTTGGCGCATGCGCAGGGCATCGGCCAGACGTTGGCGGTAGAATTCTTCATCTATGGACGTGTCTGCATCGAAAGAAAGCATGCGCACGGCGATGCTGCCTATTTGGAAGTGTCCTACGCCCAGGGGTGTGCCATCGGCGGCGATGACGCCCACTACGTCGCCTTCTTCGAGGCCGTCGGGCAGTGTGGCGATGGCTCCGGAGAACACCCAGGGATGAAAGCGTCCGAGTGATTCTTCTTTGCCTCGACGCAGTTTTATAGTAGGGTAGCTCATGTCACTTTGTGTAAATATCGTGGGTCATGTCACGTGTAGTCGTGTGCCATGTCATTTGATGAAAAATCGGTAGATGTCGTTGGCGTTGGCGTATATCAGTAGCAGCAGCAGGAACATCATGCCGGCGTATTGCGAGTATGAGAGGACCTTGAGCGACGGTTTGCGCCGTGTCACGATTTCCCAAAGGGTGAAGACTACGTGTCCGCCGTCCAGTGCCGGGATGGGCAGGATGTTCATGAATGCGAGTATGACGCTCAGGAAGGCCGTGATTTGCCAGAAGGAGTACCAATCCCATTGTCCGGGGTACATATCGCCTATTGCACCAAAGCCCCCGAGGCTCTGGGCTCCTGTTTTGGTAAAGAGCAGTTTGAGCGAGGTGACATATGAGGCCAATCGGTCGACGCCCTTGCTGATGCCCACGGGTATGGATTCGAAGAAGCCGTAGGATACGTGTTCGCACGGGTATACGGAAGTCAGGTCGCATGCGCCGATGCCCAGTTTACCATCGTCATTGACGTGTGTCGTCAGGACCATGGCTTTGCCGTTGCGAGTGATTTGTACGGGCACATCTTTGCCCGGATACTTGGACAGTATGGGAGTGATGTCGTTGAATGCGGTCACTGTGTCTGCGGCTATGCGCGTGATGACGTCTCCGGTCAGTATTCCGGCCTTCTCGGCGCCTTCGCCCGGGGCCACCTTGGCGACAACGGCCGGGATGCGCGGCGCCAGTATTGCTCTTTTGCCGACTCCGGCAGCGGCCTCGAAAGTTCCGGCCGGGTTGGTGATGACCGTGTCGCGCCCGTTGCGGACGATGCCTATACGTGCGCCGTCTTGTACCAGGTCCATGATCCACGAATCATTGGTCAGGGCGTCTATGTCCTTGCCGTTGATGCTTTTGAGTATATCGCCGTCGCGGTATCCGGCATGGTGCATGGTGGTGTCAAATTGGTATCCGGCCGAGACATTGGCCGGTTGGAGTACCACGTCGCCCCAGTGCCAAGCTATACCTATATATATGGCTATGGCGAGCAGGAAATTGAAAAGCACGCCGGCCACCATCACCAGCAGTCGCGGAACCGGCTTCTTGGCGCGGAATTCCCACGGCTGAGGCTCGGATGCCAATTGGTCCTTATCGGTGGTCTCGTCTATCATCCCGGCTATGGAGCAGTATCCGCCCAGCGGCAGCCATCCCAGACCGTAGAGGGTGTCGCGCCATGTCGGCTTGGCTCCGGGCTTGGCCGGGTGCGGACGCCCTATGCGCAGGTTCAGCAGTGCTCGGGGTTCCTCGTCCGGCTCGGTGCCAAGCATCTGCGGTTGGTCGGTGTCGGCGGCGCTGTCCTTGTCAGCGTCCTTGCGTCGGCGCGTCCAGGCTATCAGTTGCAGACGTCCGGCTCGCGGATCGTATTTCAGTAGCGAGAAGTATGGGTTGAAAAACAGGTAGAAGCGGTCGACGCGCATTCCGAAGATACGCGCGAATAAGTAGTGCCCGAATTCGTGCACGGTGACTAAAATCACCAGTGCGAGGACAAGTTGGGCGGCTTTTATCAGAAAGGTTTCCATTAATGCTTAGTGGAGTGTATTGTATCGTATCGTTTGATGGATTGTATAGCTATGGCACGCGCTTCGGCATTGGTGGCGCGTAGGTCGTCCAATGTCGGGCTGTCGATGTGAGCAATGCGTCCTAATGTATCGGTCACCGTGCTGTATATTGCCGTGAAAGGTATTGCGTCGTGCAGAAAGGCTTCGACGGCCACCTCGTTGGCTGCATTGATGACGCAGGCTGCATTGCCTCCGGTGTCAAGGGCATATCGTGCCAGGGTAAGGCACGGGAAGCGCTCGGTGTCCGGTTCCTCAAAGGTCAGGGCGGCCATATCAGCCAGCGACAGGCGCGGTGCCACGCGGTCCCAGGGGCGTGTCGAACAAGCCAGGGCATAAGCTATGGGTAGGCGCATGTCCGGAGTTCCCAGCTGAGCCTTGACGGCTCCGTCCTTGAATTCGACCATGGAATGCACTATCGACTGCGGATGTACTATGGCCTTGATGCGTCGGCCCGGCAGGTTAAAGAGGTAGTGGGCCTCGATGATTTCGAAGGCCTTGTTCATCATCGAAGCCGAGTCGATGGTGATTTTTGCGCCCATACTCCAATTGGGGTGCTTGAGGGCTTGGGCGGCCGTTGCACCGGCTATGCGTGCGGCGCTCCAATTGCGGAAGGGTCCGCCACTGGCGGTGATAATCAGGCGGCGTACCGTTTCCGGCGACTCTCCGGCGAGGCATTGGGCTATCGCAGAGTGTTCCGAGTCCACGGGGTATATGTGCGAGGGTGAGTCGTCCAGTAGTCGACGTATGAGGTCGCCGGCCACTACAAGCGTTTCCTTATTGGCCAGTGCGATGTCCTTGCCGGCGCGTATGGCGGCCACTGTCGGGGCCAATCCGCTGTATCCCACGGTGGCCGTGACCACGGTGTCGATGTCCGGGCGCGACATGGCTTCCGCCATGGCTTGAGCGCCGGCTGCCGTGGCTATGCCGAGCGGCGCGAGAGCCTCGTGCAGTTCGGCATACCGCGATTCGTCGGCAATGATGGCGAGTGCAGGTCTAACTTCACGGGCCTGCTCGATGAGCGCGTCTACACGGTGTCCGGCAGCTAATACGCTGACTGTCAGGTCGCCCTCGGAAGCGCGTACCACGTCCAATGTCTGCGTGCCTATCGACCCTGTGGAGCCGAGTACCGCAATGCGCTTATGTATATGACTGTCGTTCATAGCAAAGCACAAAGGTACAAAAAAGTTCGCATCCGCCAAAAGACGAATTTTTGTCGGCAGGCTTGAAGGAAACCGACTCTCAGGTGAAAGCTATGGAAATAATGAGAGCTATGAGAACAATAGGAAATAATAGGGCGGCGCACTTCCGGCACTCCTACTTCGGATGACTGCTCAGTTCTTCGGCCAAAGGATTACGGGGCATCCGAGGGCGCGGGCTTCGCGTACGGCCACCGAATCGCCTTCGGACGCCGAGGTGACGACCATGGCATCGGCGGTGGCAATTTCGCCGTAGGGATTGTCAAGCGCTCCTACCATTGTGATGACGTCCGAGAGCCTCGCTTCGGCATATGTGCGCGCCAGTTCGCGTTGGCGGCTGCCGGCACCGATAAGTCGTATCTCGAGCGGACCGTTGCGACTTTCGGCACGGGCAAAATCGACCAATCGTTCAAATTGCTTGACGCTTTCCAGACGGCCCACGGCCACGTATCGGCGCACGCCCGGACGTCGCGGCGGCACTGAAGAAGCTGCTTCGGCCGCCAATGTGCGCAGGCGTGCCGCGTCCACCGAGTTGGGACGCATATATATACGCGGCGCTCTCGAGCCGAGGAAGCCTTGTAACGAAGCGGCCACGTGCGGCGCCACGGCAATGATTGCGTTGTTGCGGTAATAGTAGCGGCGTTCGTTGCTACCTCCGTCTTTCGTCCAAGGCGCGGCATGGTCGTCAAGGTGGGCAAAATCGCTGTGTATCATTGTATAATGCCGCGTATGCCCCGGGATGTCAATGCGCGGCCAAAGGGTGCCGTGCGCCACAGCCGCCAATCCTTCGAGCCAGCAGATGACGATGTCGTAGGGTTTCTGGCCTATACTTGCACGAGCCAGACGACGGCGCAATGGTTGCGAAAAGCCGTGGCGCGTCAGCCATAGTTGTAAGGCCAGCGTTCGACTGCGCTCTCCGTCGGGCCATACCGGTGGCAGTACCGTGATGTTTTCGGGAAGTCGGTCGTTCCATCGGCCGCCGCATAAGGCCAGGATGTCAATGCGTTGGGATGGGCGTGCGGTGTGCCGTCGCAGGCTGTCGATAAGAGCTTTTTCGGCTCCGCCGATGTCCAGCGATCGTATAATTACAAGTATGCGCCTCGGGCGCAGAGCTGAGGCTTCGTCCACCTCGTCGAATGGCACCTCGCGATGTCGGGCGGTGCCGCGTGCAAAGAGTATGGCGCAGACGGTGACAGCTGCGTATACCGGGACGATGGCTGCGTATGCCGTGTCCGCGCTGTAATGCTGCGCGGCAAAATACAGCACCGCCGGGGCACAGAGGTATATCGTGCCCGATACCAGTGAATAGGCGCGTATACGTCCTGTGGCGTGTACGACAGATGCAAAGACGTTGGTGAGGGCTACGCACAATCCGGCAGCCAAGGCTATGCCCAATAGCGACACAGTCATCGGCGGCATTTTCGGACCCAGCCATAGTGGCATCAGCGTGTCTGCAAAGGCGTACAGGACGGCGGCGCAGGCGCCAAAAGTGCCGACACTCCAAGCCAGGGCACGCATAGCCGTGCGCCACATGCGGGCATTGTCGCCGGCGGCATAGGCCTTGATGACGGGTGGAACAAAGGCCGTGAGTATGCTTTGAGCCCAAGTCTGAACCTTGGCGACTACGGCCAGGGCCAGCGTCAGTGCGGCTGTGGCGGCAAGGCCTCCGACGGCGTTGAAAACCAGTAGTATGCCCTGGTCGCGTATGGCTACGGCCGCATTGCCGTAGAAATCGGCGGCGGCATATTGCAGCAATGCCCGCAGCATTGATGCCGAAGCCGTACCCATTCGGCCGATGCGCCGCCGGGTGTGGCGCCACAGAGCCATGCAAGTCCATAGCGGCATTGCCACGCATACGACGGCATAGGCCACGAGGGGGTAGGGACTGCCGGTGTCGATATCACCATACATAGTCAGCCATAGCAGCACGGCCAGCAATGCAAATCGTCCTATGGTGGCCGTTATATCCACCCGGGCTACAATGTCCATGCGCTCGAGTGCCGTCAGGGCACTGCGTGCCGGAGCGGCCAAGATGGTCAGTACCGAAGTCGCCAAGGCCAATTGAAAAACGACCACGGCAACCCATGTTCCGGCGGCTGATACATCGTCCAGCGTCAGGACATACCATAGCCCGGCAGTGTCGGCCAAAACTACTACGGCCACGGCTGCACGTGCCTGCAAGCGGCGTGCACCGGCCACAATATCGCCGAAGTTAGAGCCGCGCCCCAATGCGTAAGACATGTACCGGTCGTAGGCGCCGCCTAAGGCGGCATACAACACCTCGCCCAAGGCGATGACTCCGGCAATGACCGAATATAGCCCCAGTGAGTAGGCACCCAGGAGCTGCAAGGCTATACGCCACGTCAGAAGGCCCACGGCCGTAGTGACGGCCATGCGTACTGTCATTGCAATTGCGTTGTGTGTGATGGTGTGCATATCGATTGCAAAGTTAGCTAATTGTGGCCGCAGGAGCAAATCCGCGAGCATGGCGGAGTTCTCGGAACACTGCGATGAGGGTCCCAGACGAAGGGAGTGTCAAAATAGTGAGAATAGCGGACTTAGTAGGGGGCATAATGGCGCTACAAGGATTTATCATTTTGACAAGCCCTACTACACCTTTTATTAAAATAATAAAAATAGGGGCATAATTACCAAAAAATACACGCACGCCGAACTGCTTATTGAAAAAAAATGTGTAACTTTGAGGCGACTATATGCGTCTGTGGCGATTGGCATCGAAAGCCTTACAGTGATATGTGCCGCAAGACAGACGCGTCAGTCGTGTGTAAGTGTAATTAGTAAACTACTGATAACCAAATATTAAATAACCTAAACCAAACTAATCGTAATGCGTTTTTCTACATCAACACTACGCAACTTCGTGGTATCTGCCGCGTTGGTTGCATGCTTGGGTGTGGGTTCCATGACCGCTGAAGCCGCTGCTCCTACAAGGGCAACGAAATTTGTCTACAACGGCTTGGTATACACAACCGTAGCAAAGAAATACCAGTGTAAGGTGCAAAAAGCCGGCACCGTGGCCAAAGACGGCACCACTGTAGCAGTGTATGAGGGCGATATTGTCATCCCCGAAAAGGCTGTCTATGAAAACGAAGAGTACACTGTTGTGGATGTCCCCACCGCTGTGTTCAAGGGCGTCACCACCGTGACAAGCGTTGTGTTCCCCAACACAATCGTAAAACTCAATGACGGTACATTTGACGGTTGCACGGCTCTGACAAGTGTAACTTTCCCATCTTCGATTACCAAGATTCCGGCCAAGTGCTTCCAAAAATGTACAGGTCTGACTTCTATCACTATTCCCGGTACTGTCGTTGATTTCGGCGCTGATGCCTTCAACGGTGCCGTCAATCTTGAGAGCATGACCTTTGCAGAAGGTGACGAAGCAATCGCCATCCCTGCATCGATATTCAATGGCGGCGGCTTTGACAAGTTCACCACCCTGAATCTCAACCGTCCCATCGACGGCTCCAAGTACACAGCTATGGCCGAGAAGCCTTTCCGTAACAACAAAACCCTCACCACCATTGTTCTGGGTTCGAAGGTTGCGGCTCTGCCCACCAGCTATTTCGAAGGCTGTGTTGCACTTACCAATCTGACACTCCCCGCCGAACTGGCTTCTTTGGGAACCAACGTATTCGCAGGCTGCTCCTCGCTGCCCGAAATCACACTTCCCACAGGCATTACCACCATTCCCTCGTCGACCTTCCAAGGCTGCAGCAGTCTGGCCAAGGTACGCTTCGAAGGTCAGGTGACCTCCATTGATGCTATGGCATTCCTCAATGCCAAGGTGAGCGACATCATCTTCCCCGAAAGCCTGACAACCATCGGCCAAATGGCATTCTCCGGTAGCGCACTCAAAGGCGACCTCGTCATTCCCGCTGCTGTCAAGACCATTGGCGTACAGGCATTCGCCAACAACAACGAATTGACCTCCGTGTCCATACCCGCAGTCACCACCACCATAGGTGACGGCGCATTCATGGGCTGCACCTCCGTCAAGAACTTCACCGTCGACGCTGCCAACGAAAACTACATCAGCGACGCCGCCGCACAAATGATAGCCTCCAAAGACGGCAAGACCCTGATAGCATGGGCTCCCGCATCGGAGACTACGCAATTCAGCGGTTTCACCGCCATGCGTCCTTACGCAGCCTACAAGTGCGCCAACCTGACTTCCGCCGCACTTGACAACTGCACCGAATGGGGTGACTACTCCCTCTATGGCACCAATATCGTCGAAATGGCTGTCCGTGGCAATGTAGGCCGCTATGTGCTTGCCGACAATACCGCACTGAAGACTCTGACCGTCAGCGGCAGCGAAATACCCTTCGGTATCGCCAAGGGATGCACCGCGTTGGCTACAGTAAACTTCACAGACAAGGTGACCATCGTAAAACAAGACGCTTTTGCAGGCTGCACAAGCCTCAAGGAAATCGACCTGGGTACCATTCTCGCCATTCTTGAGGCCGACTGCTTCAAGGGTAGCGCTATCGAAAAAATCACCGTGTCGGCTGCCAACCCCGCCGGTATGGCCGAAGGCGTGTTCAAAGAAGGAGACAATATCACTGTTGTCGTGCCCAACGAACTCGTGGAGACTTACAAAAACGCCGCCGGATGGAAATTCCTCACCATCGTAGGTGACGAAAACCTTGCTGTAGGACCCAAGGACATGGGTATGCCACGCGGCATCTATTATGCCGGCGAAGACTCCAAGCTCCACGCTGCTTACGACCTCTCCGAAGAAATCGACACCTATGATGTAGGCGAGATACCTCACACCTTCCAGCTGGCCGTGTTCAAGAACCGTATCTACGGTGCTTGCGCAGGCAAGAAGTTCGTGTACTCCGCTACCGGCTCGGTAGACGGCGATGGCAAATTGTTCTACATCTCCAAGGTTGGCGGTCAGCTCTTCCAGGCTGTCGTGCTTGACAATACCGGCAACAACGCCTACAAAGACCCCTTCGGTCTGTATGTATACGGCGAATACCTCTTTGTCAACGACCGCAACGTCTGCATCCGCAAGATTCCCGCAGACGCCATTGCTCTTCCCCAGGATTATCCCTCGTGGATGGAAAACAACTGGATGGGATTCTACAATAATCCCTGGGCTTACGGATGTATCAAGTCCGGCTGGGGTATTACAACCAACAAATACAGCGTCAAGGACGGCAAGCTCGTCGAGGATGCCACTGCAAACAAAGACCCGCGCTACTGGTTGGGTATGAAGTTCGCCGGCAATGGTATCTACACGTTCCAGGATGGTGACATAGGCACCGGCTCCGCTCCCGGAGTCAAGCCCGAAGGCTCTGTTCTGCTTAATGGCATCAACCCCATTTTCACGACGTTCTATGTAGACGAGGCACATGACCAAATCTATATCTACATCGAGACAGCCGGTAGTCAGGACAAACTGGTCAAAGGCGGTGTTTACCGTGTCGATATCGCCAAACTTCTTGATAAGGGCGTCGATACGCAGAACTTCGCAGAACTTGACCCGGTTCTCGTGGACGGCTCGCCCGTTAAGTATGAAGGTTCCGCCACAAACGAACACGTAGGTATCAGCCAGTTCAGTGCCGAAGACGGCTACCTCTACTGGTGCTACCGTGCCCCCTCGGCCGAAGAGGCTGCTGCCAATGAGGCTCAGGACTACGCTACACAATGCGGTGGTAAATACTGGTGGGCAGACAAGTATGACGAAGCCAATCCTCTGCACCACAGTGGTATCAAGCGCGTCAAACTCGGCGAAGCCGAACCCAAGGTTGAAATGGTTGTTCCCGGCGTCGAGGGCTATGGCTGCGTTCCCGTAGGCTTCGTAGGCAGCTCCGCAGTCAAGGACATCACCAATCCTGCTGTCGAAGTTTCAGCCGCAACCATCACTGTTGCCGGTGGTATACTTACCGTTGATGCTGATGCAGTTGTAGCTGTATACGATATGTCTGGACTGATGGTGGCTCGCGTAGCCGCTACCGCCGGCCAGGGCATCGACATTGCCAACCTCCCCGCAGGTGCTTACGTGGCAAGTGCCGAACTCGCTAACGGCAAGGTGGCCGTGGCTAAGTTCGTCAAATAACACATAGCGACAGATAATTTACTTACAATAGGAGGCATTCTCACATGGGAGTGCCTCCTATTATTTATTATAATTAGGATATAATATATGGAGTACTTCGAAAACTCGGAAAGCACAAGAAGTCCGAAGGCTTGGAGAGCCCGGCAATGTGTCTGGTGGCTATATTGGAGAAAATTTGGACAATACGGACTATGAGGCTGCGTAGTGATACAACTTTCGGCTAAAATATGTAATTTTGTGGGCGAAAAAGATATGAACAAGCCAGTTCTATTGTCCTCAAGACTGCTCGCAGCTATTCTTGTGGGCGTATGTATATGCCTGTCGGCACAGCGTACGTCTGCCTTTTCTTTGGCGTTAGACTCGGTGGCCGAATGGGGCAAATTTCCGCGTTTTTGCGTCAATGTCTATCGCTGGGGTGATCGTTTTTTCAATACCTATGACAGCGCTTACGTCAAGGGTACGGGCACAAAATTCAATGTCAAATTCAAGCTTGAGTCCTGGTTTGATAATTACAACTTCCGTTTTGCCGAGGATAATGTGCGCATGACTATGGTTTCCGATCCCAATACTACGGCCGGTGTATGGTTGACCTATTTGGCAGTATCTGCCGGATATGATTTTAATATCAGCCGTTTTTTCGGCGGAGCGAAGACTTCGCGTCGGCGATGGAATTTCAGACTTAATTGTGCGTTGCTTACTGCCGAGCTTTATTGGATAACCAATGATGTGGACACGCGCATAGTGTCTATGGGTTCGGGCAGTAGTATCTCGCATCCCAATTACCGTTTTACGGGCTTGGATACCAAGGTCTTCGGTCTGGATACGTACTACTTTTTCAACAACAAGAGGTACTCGCGTGCGGCAGCTTTCAATTATAGCAAGTTGCAGCAACGTTCACAGGGCTCGTGGTTTCTCGGATTCTCGTATTGGGTGCAGGATTACACCTTCGACTTCGGGCAACTTCCGGATGATATGCGTTCGCAATTGCCGGAGAGTTGGGCTGCAGACGGCTACCGTTACGTTCTGCGCAACAACAATTATGCGCTGCGCGGCGGCTACGGTTACAATTGGGTTCTCAATAAGCATTGGACAATAGGAGTGAGCGAGTCTCCGCTATTGGGCATAAAGCACGGGCGCGAGAATAACGATCCGTCCAAGGTGTCGCTGTCGTTGTATAACCGTGCGCAGGCTTCGGCCGTGTGGAACAACCGTAGATGGTTTGCCGGACTCATTATAAGTGCTGAGAACGGGCTGTTCTACAATAAAGAACACACTTTGATTTCGGGAGTGTTTACTGTCGAGGCGTCCGTCGGTTTCCGTTTCAATATATGGTGATAGTCGCCGCCCAAAGGCAACACATGCTGTAGGGCGATTATCCGGGCGTCTATGATTGTCCTTGGATGAGTATACTTTGCTCTTGCGTGGCTATACTTGTCCATGGGACGGTGATACGATGCGCATGGCAGTCCATTTGTCGTCCTTGCCACGAATGGCGAGGACCGATATTGTGCTGCCGTCGATGATGTCCGAGTCGAGCAAATTTTGTCCGACGTATGCCTTGTCGATGAAGGTGTAGGCTTTGCCGGTGGCGCCTACACGACGTTTTACGGTTCCGCTAAATTCTTGGACAAAGGTCGGTATGGTGTCAGACACGGATGCTTGTAAGACCCTTTTGTCGGCTATGACAGCTTTGATGGCCGTGCCGTCGGGGCATTTGCCGGGCAGGTGCAATCTGCGAGGGTCAAGGGAGTATCTGTTCCCGTCGGCGTCAGCTGCCCACCATCGGCGTTTTTGAGTTTTTCGGTCTGTTGCTTCGCCCGACTTGACAAGTGTCGTGTGTATGGCGTTGTCATATAGATAGATGTTGGCCTCGTCGGCATGTCGGCGTATGAAGTCGCGTCCGTCGGCTTCGGCAGTTTCGGCCGGAATGCGATCCGAGACTTTGGTTATTGTTGGTGGAATGTGCCATCCCTGACGCTCGTAGCATCGGCGTACCAGTGCCAATTGTCCGGCAGCGAGAGCATATTCGTTTCGGTCGCACAATTGTTCTGCCAGAAAGATGCGAATCTTGCCGAGAAAGTCCTCCTTGGTTTTGATGCTTAGGGCCATGCATGTCAGTGCCAATCGAGTGTCTGCGTCTTCGACGAGGGCGGCAAGTTCGGCCCAAAGGTAGTAGCGTGAGGCGTTTCGTTTGAGCTGCTTTCGGTACAGGTCTATGGCTTTGTCCTTTTGGTTGAAATGCAAGTATATCTGAGCGCGTTGGCGAGGCAGGTTTTGATTGTTGTCGAAAGTTTCGAGAGCTTTGTCTATCAGGGCTACAAAATCTTCGGAGGGGTCGCGGCCGTCGGTCATGACTTCCTTGACGTATACCGTGATAAGTTTTTCGACGAGCGAGGGCAAGATGCCGTGTTCTCCCTCGAATTGTTCCCAGTCTTCGGGACGTAGTTTGGCGCTGCCGCCCCATAGGTCGAAGAAGTTGTGCAGGACGAATTTCAGTGGCGTGGTTCGCTCGATGCGTACTGCCTCGCTCAGTATCAATGAGTGTAGCAGTGACGGCGAGGGCAGGCCGAGCTCGATATAGCGCATAAGGCGGCGCTTGCGCTCGACTACGAGACGTTCCACATCGTTGTCCGACTGCTGCTTGAGCGAGTAATATATTATCCATCCGTAAGCGTTGGTTTGGTCGTCGGGGAGTCTGCCGTCATTGTATATTGATGAAACGGTGGTGTATGCGCCTTCGCCATTTCCGGTCTTTGCTTGTGCGTATGCCTGCTGTACAAGTATCCCGGTTGGATTGCTGAGCCGTCGGGCGCGTTCAAGCATCCCGTTGTTGATTTCGTCATTGAGGTCGTGCGACTTATATAAAAGCTGCATCTGCTCCAAAAACTCGGAAGCTAATTCCGGGTCATTGTCCTTGGCTGCCGCTTTGGCATTATGGTAAAGACAACGAAAAAGATTACGGGCTTCCCAAAGTCCGGCGTTGGCTTTGTATTCCTCACGGGCGATTTGCAAGGCTTCGAGGTACTCCTGCTTGTCCAGCAGGTCTTTGATTTCTTGGTATGGCATAGTAGTCCGGGTTAAGACGTATGACTATGTAATTGTAATTGTCGTTATAGCGGTGTTTATGGCCCTGAACAGTCGTGATGTCGTGTTGTATGTGTCTGTCGGGCGTTTTTGCGGTCAGATGCTTTCGCAGAACTTTTTGAGTAGTGTATCGCTGTCTCCAATATTGCTTTGGGGATTCATGACGGTATACCGACCTTTTGCGTTGTATACAAAAGAGACTACGGCCTGTCCGTCCGTGCACAGGTGATAGACATCCTGATACTGTTTGCGTTCGATGTTGACCACTTCGATGCCGAGGGCGCCGGCGCATGCGTATACGTGGTTGTGCAGTTGTCGTGCACTCGGATTGCCTTGGTCGTCAAAAGGAATGTCCGGGTGTTCGCATTCGGCTGTGATTGCCGGCAGACACTTCTGCGCAAAGTCGCCCGAGGAAGCGTTCAGCACCGTCGGCGCTTTGGTGTAGCCGTTTTTGCCATACACCAGGCTGAAACGTGCGTACTGACCGGTGGAGTAGTCGCATATGGTGATACGGTGCTGGAAATTGACGGATAAGTCTTCTTCGCATTTCAGGCCCAAATCTGCGGCGGCGCGATGTATAGCCTCGAAACGCAGTTTTCTGAAGTCGCTGTTTTCCGGGACATAAAGTTTGAAATTGCCGCCGTGCGTTATAGGCTGCTTTTTCATATTGGCGATGCAGTCCAGCACCGGAGCATTGAACAGCCATAGGTGTTTGGTGGCGCGAGTGATGGCGGTGTATGCCCAGCGGAAGTAATCTTCGTTTTCGCAAGAGCTGCTGCGTGACATATCCACCAGTACGTCGGGCCATTCGCCGCCTTGAGCCTTATGGCAGGTGAGGGCGTATCCGTATTTGCACAGCAGGCAGTTGAAGAACGGGTCGGCACGCAGGGTGTTCTCGAAGTCCTCGGTATGTTGGCGCAAGTTCGGATGCCGAATCTTGAAATCGATGAATAAGGCTGCTGCCAGGTCGCGCCCGAGCGATGGGTTGTCATCGTCCAGGAAGTTGTCAAGTATGTAGAATTCCGGGTCATAGTCGCTGTCTAAATTGTACAAGTGAACTTTAAGGAAGCGCAATGTGACCGGATGCACGTCCTTTTGACCGTTTATGGGGAGGCGTTGCGGCACCGGTATGGTGCGCGATATTATAGCCGGGCCGTGCGTACAGGGTTTGACGCGAATTATCGTGCCGTTGAAGAGTATTCTCTCGCCATAGTAGTTGCGCGAGACCACGAGAGGTTCGCCTGCAACCAGGCGCGGAGCGTTTTCGCCAAACATATGTCGGCGTATTTCGAGGTTGTAGTTGCGTGCGCTGATATTGGAATAAGTGACGATTACTTTGTCAAATACCGTGTCGGGACATGCCATATAGTCGTTGGTGATGCTATCGGATATGGAAACATCTCGGCCGGTACTCATATGCAGGTCTACGAAGCGTTTGGCATCGATGGCATCGCGCAGTCGTATTGCATTCTCTATTATGGCGCCGGAGTCCTGACGGACAATTTCTGTCAAAACTGCTTCTGTGGTCTTGATGCCGTAATTGTGTGACAAGTACTCGGAAGACAATGCCGGCGATATGGCCATGCCCACCGGCGGCAGCTGCGCATAGTCGCCGATGAATACAATCTTGTGGCGCTTGATAACGGTGAGCAGGTCGCGCAGAAGATAGCCCGTGCCGAAAACGAAATTGTCGCTCGAATTATAGTTATCCGATACCATGGAAGCCTCGTCTACAAAGATGACGGTGTCGCCGTTGGACGCGAATACGTTGTCAGCGAGTGCAAAATGCAGCTTCCGTTCGCCGGTATCATTCGTGCTCTGTTCGTTGTCTGTGTTCTCACTCTTATCCTCAGATATACATTCGATGCAGTTCAGACGGTATATGCTGCGGTGTATTGTGGCTGCGTGCAGCCCGGTGCGTTTGGCCAGGATGTCGGCGGCGCGTCCCGTGGGTGCCATCAGTGCGATGTCAGAGTCTGCATTATTGAACTTTTTGCGCACCATATCCACCATGACACGAGTGATAGTGGTCTTGCCGGTTCCGGCAGCACCTTTGAGTATAAAAGCTTGGGTGTTTTTGTCGTTTAGAAAGCCGTCGAAAGCTTTGATGGCGGCCTCTTGTGAAGGGGTGTATTCCAGCTCGGAATTTAGTATAGGATTGTTCATGAGGAGTTGTATGAGGTTGTTTATTTCTTTTCGGTTGTTTCGGGGCGGCTTGGTGTGTACGTCATGGCAACGTGTTCGGGCCACAAGTGAATAGACTACAAAGGTACGTATTTTTTGGCGAATACGTATGCTTATGTGCGACAAAAAGTTCGCTCGAATTCTTTTTATTACGAAAGGGATAAATGGACCATGCACTGTGGCTGTCGTTACGGAAAAAAGTGCTACATTTGCATATGTATACCGCATCCGGCTCGGCATCTGCAAAGCCTGCGACGATACGTGTTCCAACAATAGCCCCAATATTACGCCTATAAGCATTATGAGACAAACACCTGCCGCACGACTGATTCTCGAAGACGGCACCATTTTTTGCGGCCATTCGTTTGGCTATGACGCTGCCGGGACGTCCGGCGAAGTGGTGTTCAATACCGCCATGACCGGCTATCCCGAGAGCCTCACCGACCCATCGTACGAGGGTCAGATACTGGTGACTACTTTCCCGTTGCAAGGCAACTACGGCGTTCCGGCGGCCGATGCTACGGCAATGGCGCTGAGTGACAACTTCGAGAGCGAGCGCATACATTGTCGCGGTTTCGTATGCCAAGACTACTCATGGCACAGCAGCCACTGGCAGTCATCACGGTCGCTGGCCCAATGGCTTCGCGACGAGCATGTTCCCGCCGTGTACGGCATAGATACTCGCGCCCTTACCAAGCACCTTCGCGAGTATGGGTCGATGCCGGGACGTATCGAGATAGACGGTGCTCCGGCAGTGACTGAAATGTACGACCCTAATAAGGAGAATCTGGTAGCCAAGACCTCGTGTACCGAAGTCGAGACTTACGGCGAAGCATCTGCGGCCAAAACCGTGGTGCTGGTAGACTGCGGCGTCAAGCACAACATCTTACGTTGCTTGTTGCGCCGTGGTTTGCGCGTCATACGCGTCCCTTGGGACTATGACTTCAATGCGCTTGAGGGCTGGGACGGACTATTTATATCCAACGGTCCGGGCAATCCGGACATGGTAGATGTTACCGTTGCAAATATACGCAAGGCTATGGAGACCGGACGCCCTATATGCGGAATATGTATGGGCAATCAATTGCTGGCCAAGGCAGCCGGCGCCTCGGTGTTCAAGCTCAAGTACGGACACCGCAGCCACAACCAGCCGGTACGCCTTGTAGGCACCGAGCGCTGTTATGTCACCAGCCAAAATCATGGCTTTGCGGTGGATGACAAGACTTTGCCCGCCGAATGGGAGCCGCTGTTTGTCAATCTCAACGACGGAACAAATGAGGGCATACGACACAAATTCCGCCCGTGGTTCTCGGCTCAATTCCACCCCGAAGCATCTTCGGGTCCCAAAGACACCGAGTTCATCTTTGATGACTTTGCGGCGCTGCTCTGACATATCTATTCTATAGTAGACATATCGGAAGAACTGCAAGACCATCCTCACGGTGTGGTTTTTATAAAACAAAGAAACAAATTCAAGATACATATACACGACAATCCATGACAGCCAATAAGACCATACGCAAAGTGCTGCTACTGGGCAGCGGTGCACTCAAAATAGGCGAAGCCGGCGAATTTGATTATTCGGGATCGCAGGCGCTCAAGGCCATGAAGGAAGAGGGCATATCCACTGTTCTGATCAATCCCAATATAGCCACTGTGCAGACCTCCGAGGGCTTTGCCGACAAGATCTACTTCCTGCCCGTGACGCCATATTTTGTGGCCAAGGTTATTGAGAAAGAGCGTCCCGACGGTATCCTGTTGGCCTTTGGCGGGCAGACGGCGCTGAATTGTGGCGTCGAGTTGTACCGTGACGGCGTCTTCGAGCGCTACGGCGTACAGGTGCTCGGCACTCCGGTGCAGGCTATCATTGACACCGAGGATCGTGAGCTTTTTGTCAAGCGCTTGGACGAGATAGGTGTCAAGACCATACGCAGCAGTGCCGCCGACAGTGTGGCGCAGGCTCTGGATGTGGCTTCCGAATTGGGTTATCCGGTCATAGTGCGTGCGGCATACGCCTTGGGAGGCCTTGGTAGCGGATTTTGCGATAATGCCGAAGAACTGAGGACTTTGGCGGAGAAAGCTCTGTCCTTTGCCCCGCAGGTGCTTATCGAAAAATCGCTCAAAGGCTGGAAAGAAGTCGAGTACGAGGTGGTACGCGACCGATATGACAATTGCATCACCGTATGCAACATGGAAAATTTCGATCCTCTGGGTATACACACCGGCGAGAGCATTGTGGTTGCCCCCAGTCAGACGCTGAGCAACGATGATTACCATTATCTGCGCTCGCTGGCCATCAAAATCATACGCCATGTCGGCATAGTTGGCGAGTGCAACGTCCAGTATGCCTATGATCCTGACAGTATGGACTATCGTGTCATCGAGGTCAATGCGCGATTGAGCCGTTCGTCGGCCCTTGCATCCAAGGCCACCGGATATCCGTTGGCTTTCGTGGCGGCCAAATTAGGCCTCGGTTATGGTCTTTTTGAGCTTCGTAACTCGGTGACGCATGACACTTCGGCATTCTTTGAACCGGCTCTGGACTACGTGGTTGTCAAGATTCCACGCTGGGACTTGGGCAAATTCCATGGCGTCAATCGTGAGATTGGGTCGTCTATGAAGAGTGTCGGCGAGGTTATGGCCATAGGCCGCACTTTCGAGGAAGCCATACAGAAAGGCCTGCGAATGATAGGGCAGGGGATGCACGGATTTGTCGAGAACAAAGACATAAAAATCGATGATATAGACCATGCCTTGGCCGAGCCTACCGACCGTCGCATATTCGTGATAGCAAAGGCTATGGCCCGGGGCTATGATGTCGAACGCATACACGCGCTTACCAAGATAGACCGCTGGTTTCTGTACAAGCTGCGATCCATCATGGACACGGCTGATGAGTTGGGCGCTTACAATCAGCCCGAGGATTTGCCCGAGGATTTGTTGCGTCTGGCCAAGCAACAGGGTTTCAGCGACTTTCAGATAGCCCGTTCGGTGTATAAGGACGACATGTCCCACGCTCACGAGTCCGTGCTGGAAGTGCGCCGTCTGCGCAAACGTTTGGGCATCGTTCCGTGTGTCAAGCAGATAGATACACTTGCTGCGGAATATCCCGCAAGCACCAATTACTTGTACCTGACATACAATGGCACGGAAAACGATGTAGCCTATCGGCATGACCGGCGCAGCATTATCGTCTTGGGTAGCGGCGCATATCGCATCGGATCGTCAGTCGAATTTGACTGGTGCTCGGTCAATGCGCTCCGTTCGGTCAAACAGCAGGGTTGGCGTTCGGTGATGATAAACTACAATCCCGAGACGGTGTCTACGGACTACGACATGTGCGATCGTCTGTATTTTGACGAATTGACTTTCGAACGCGTCATGGACATTATCGATCTTGAGCAACCGCATGGGGTCATCTTGAGCGTCGGAGGACAGATACCCAACAACTTGGCCACGCGCTTAGACGGGGAGGGTGTCAAAATTCTGGGCACTCCGGCACGAGACATAGATAACGCCGAAGACCGGCACAAATTCTCGGCCATGCTTGACAGTCTCGACATTGACCAGCCGCGATGGCGCGAGCTGACGGATATGCAGTCCATCAACTCGTTTATAGAAGAGGTGGGTTTCCCGGTACTTGTACGTCCCAGCTACGTCCTCAGCGGTGCAGCCATGAATGTGTGCTCCAACAACGATGAATTGGAACGCTTTCTGCGTCTGGCTGCTGATGTCAGCAAGGAACATCCGGTGGTGGTTACGCAGTTTATACAGGACGCCAAGGAAATAGAAATGGACGCCGTGGCACGTGATGGCGAAATCATAGTGTACGCCATCAGTGAGCACATCGAATTTGCGGGTGTACATTCGGGCGATGCGACCATACAATTCCCGCCGCAAAAGATATATGTCGAGACCGTGCGACGTATCAAGAAAGTGTCGCAGCAGATAGCCCGTGCCCTGCATATTACAGGGCCGTTCAACATCCAGTATTTGGCCAAGAACAACGATATCAAGGTTATCGAATGTAACCTCAGAGCCTCGCGCTCGTTTCCATTTGTGTCCAAGGTCTTGAAGATAAACTTCATAGACTTGGCCACTAAGGCGATGCTCGGTCTTGACGTCCAACGGCCGGCCAAGAGCGCCTTCGACTTGGATTACGTAGGCATCAAGGCCTCGCAGTTCTCATTCTCGCGTCTGCAAGGCGCCGACCCGGTTCTTGGCGTTGACATGTCCTCGACCGGCGAGGTCGGATGTCTCGGCGATGATACGGGCGAGGCGCTACTGACGGCAATGATTAGTGTGGGGCAGCGTGTTCCACGCCGTTCCGTATTGCTCAGTACGGGCACGCCGCGTCAGAAAGCTGATATGTTGGATGCTGCGCACATACTTCATTCACACGGCTTTACTATCTACGCTACCGGCGGTACACATGCATTTCTCAACGACAACGGCATCCCGGCTATACGCGTCTACTGGCCATCGCAGCCGGATATGCATCCGCAGGCACTCGAGCTGTTACACGACCACAAGATAGACATGGTGGTTAATATACCGAAGAACCTGAGTACCACCGAACTTAGCAACGGCTACAAGATACGTCGTGCCGCCGTGGACCTCAATGTTCCTTTGATAACCAACGCTCGCTTAGCCTCGGCCTACATCAACGCCTTTACCTCCATTCCGGTAGACGATATCGAAATCAAAAGTTGGGATGAATATTGACGGCTGTCACACCGGAGGATCTCGAAGGCAAGGGCTCGGACGTGTGATGATACAGTCTTGACGGCGTCCTGCCGAAAAGCCCGTGACCTCGCATAAGTTGTCGTGCTTGTAGTCCTGTTTTACAGCCGAATAAGACTGCTTTCGACCTTTTCTTAGAGAAAAGAACAATTTTTTTGCGAAAACGTGAATGGCAATATGTAACGTTTACATTCGGCTTACCTGTGTATGGTGACTGTCGAATGTAACATTCTGTATTGTTTTGAGTCTTCTTTGTTTGCCATTTTGTTTTTTATTATAAAAAACTTTGATTGTTTTGGATTAAGCGCTAACTTTGCCGAGGTTAAATGCAATAAGAAAGTAATAATAACAAACAAATTGCTCATGAAAAAATCATTACTCACATTTATTGCCGTATTGGCGACGTTGTTGCCCATTACGGCATCGGCGGCCGTGTCCACGTGGTCTTTTGAGTGGAACACGTCCAAGAAAGAGGGAGGCCAAGGTTTTTACAACTTTGGATCCACTAAAGTCGAAAAAGAGTTTTATACGGCCGAGCTTAACGGTTTGCAATGGAAAGCCACGGCCGAAGGCACTTATATTTATGCCTATACTTCAACCATGGGGCAGTATATCGGATCGGCGAGCGCTCCCCCTGTAAAGGCTACCTTGTCCACGAGTGGTCTCGTCGGCGTAATCAAGGCCGTACGAGTGTCAGCCCGTGTGTATAAAGCCGAAATGGCCGGAGATGTATCGGTGAAAGTCAACGGCAAAAGCTATCTCAACGGAACCAATACAACGGCAGCTCTTACGAAAGATATTGCCGAATATGAGTTCAAGATTGATGATGCAGATGCACAGGAAGGTGAGATTGTGATTACCTTCAACCAGACGAGTGACACCAAAGGTCCGATGTATATCAAGAAAATCGAGATTGATTACGAGACCGTAGAATCGTCCGTGCCCGCTCCGGCATTTTCCGTAGCTGCCGGCACTTATGATGAAGCGCAGACCGTATCGTTGGCCGTGCCATCGCTCGAAGCCGGTACATATACCATATATTATACCACCGACGGTAGCAATCCCAAGACGGAAGACGGCACACGCAAGGCTTACACGGAGCCCGTCACCGTAGCCGAGACCGCTACATTGAAGGCCGTCACCCTTGTAGGTGCGGAACACAGCAATGTGGTAGAGGCCAAATACATTATTCGGAAAGACCCGCAGATACGTTTCAACGAGGCTAAGGTCTCGCTCGTTACAGGCGAGGACGGATATGCCGACTTGCTCAATCCGAATAAGGTTTCGCCCATCAAGTACTCTTCGTCCGCACCCATGGTGTGCTCGGTCAACAGTAAGGGAACGCTCTATACGTCTTATGTCAAGGAAGACACCGATGTAACCATCACCGCAGAATTTGAGGGTGATGATAACTATTACCCTGCCTCGGCAACTATGACCGTCACCGTCGTGGCCAAGACCCCGCTCAAAGAGCCGGTAGTAAATCCGTTAGGTGGCAAATTCAATGATGCCGTAGAGGTGAAAATCTCCACTGATGACGAGAATGCCGTCGCCGTTTGGTATTCGACCACGGCAAAGAGCGCCGAAGAATTTGAGGAAAGCGATTACACCCAAAGCACCGTGGTCGAGGGCAAAGAAGCCACAGTGACTTTGGACAAATCATGCACACTGTACGTCATGACACGCGGGTACAATGTCAATAGTCCCGTGGTAACGGCCAAGTTCGATATCACCCTCCCGCTGAAGGTCGATTTCACCACCGACCGCGCCGTAGTGGCAGACTATGACCAGGAATTTGATTCGGCTGAAGGTATGACCGACTGGACCGTAGGTAAAGGCTGGGGTTTGTCGGACATGAATTTCAAGTCCATAAAGAGTGATGACAAGACTTCGATAGCCATCAATTACGACTACACTTCGTCCGGTTCGTCTGTACTCGAAAGTCCGGCTTTTGACATCAATGCAGGCAGCAAAGTTGAGTTCTACGCATACTTTGCACCCTACTATCTTGTATACGGCAAATGGACCTTTACGGTCACTGACGTCGATAGCGGAGAAACGGAAACGCTGCTGAACGCCTTTGATTGGGCACAGGAAACGGCATATAATACCACGACATGGAACAAATTCGAATTTGACTTGTCCAAATATGTCGGCAAGAAGGTGTCATTCGCCTTTGACTATCCCTTCGGCGGCGAGAGTTTGGCCGTAGACGGCTTCCGCATCGTACGCGAAGACGCTTCGGCATCCGAATCGCTGCACATCTTCGAGGGCGAGAGCATAGGATTCAAGAGTATCACTCAGGGCGAGCCTGAGGGTCTGACATGGTCGTTCCCCGGGGCCGAAGTCGAGACCTCGACCGAAGCCAACCCCGTAGTGACCTACAATAAGGCCGGCACCTATGACGTGACTCTCACCGTCACTCGCGGTACAGAGACAGCCAAGGCCGAGCGCAAAGGCTTTGTAGTGGTTTCGCAAAAAGCTCCGACAGCCCTCATCGGTCTGCCTGAGGAAGGATACGAGTCGCCTTTCGTGGGCGTGTTCCTGCCCCTCAATGTTCCCGTGACCTTCAGAGACCTCTCGCAGGGTCATCCTACCGAATGGAAATGGGTATTCCAGAATGCAAATATCGAAACATCTGCGGAGCAGAACCCGACTGTCATTTTCGAAAAGAAAGGCGTTGTCAGCGTAGGCCTTACAGCCAAGAATGATGCCGGACAAACCAATGATATTCTGACATATGCAATTCAGGCCGGAGGTGCCCAGTATGTTTGGAACATCAGTAGCGAGGAAAACTCCAAACTGGAGAAAGTAGAACTCGGATGGTATGGCAATTATGCCGGCACCAATTGGCTGGACATGGACAAATTCGCTGAGAAGTACAAAGCGACACTTGCTTCCGCCACCATTGACAGCGTAGCCGTATACTTTGCCTCGGTAACCGCCATTGCACCCGAGACACTGATACCTATGACCATCAACGCCGTGGGAGAAGACGGCGCACCCGGTGCCGTACTGGCCTCTACTGCTGTTAAGGCCGGCGACCTCAAGTATGACGACAAGGACTACCTGGCCACCATCTTCCGATTTGACAATACCGTCAAGTTGGAAAAAGGCTCCGAATTCTTCGTTACCATAGGCCCTTTCCCCAACGGATCGCTTGATACCGCTCCTTACACCAAGGACGACATAGCCATATTCTGTCACCGTCGTTCGGTAGGACAGAAGAACACCGCATGGCACTATTTGGCTGTGTATGGCTCGGACGACAAACCTACCGGCGAATACAAATGGTATGCAAATACCGAAGACCCCGTGTCTATGGCTATTTCGCCCGCCATCGATTACGAGAAGTATGATGCAATACAAGATGTGCGCTATGATGAAGCCGGCACCGAAGCTACTATCGTTGGTATATACACCATCGAAGGCATACGAGTGACCAAGACTATGCCCGGCAACATCTATATCTACAAGTATTCTGACGGCTCGGGACGCAAAGTTCTCGTCAAATAAGGAATATAAAAGGTTAGAATTAGGATATAATTCGTTTTAACATTTTTGTGGTGAGACATCGCCTCGTGAGAGACGATGTCTCTTTTTTTTGTCTCGTTAGATTGTGCGGCTAAGCTGTAAATACTTGAATTATAGGGATAAAAAGGGGAATAATGATTTTTTAACGCTCGGCGGCGATGCCACGTTGCACAAAAGCGTTAATTTTATGCGGCTTTGCAGTCCCGGCAAAAAGAGACGGCGTACACCTATGCCTTAGTCGGGAAATTCACCAGATGCCATAGAATATACCAACACAACATTCACATTATGAGACTTTTCATTAAACATTTGGTTGTCGTGTCCATGGCGGTATTGACCGTTTTCGGAGCATCGGCATACCGCTATGAGTACAAAACGGTACCCAACGACCCTGCCAAGACGCTGATGTACACGCTGCCAAACGGGTTGCGCTTGTACATGTCTGTCAATAAGGACGAGCCGCGTATCCAGACATACATACCTGTGCGTGTAGGCGGGAAGAATGACCCTGCCGAGACTACCGGCCTGGCTCACTATTTTGAACACCTGATGTTTAAGGGTACCCCCAACTTCGGGACTTCGGACTACAAGGCCGAGAAGCCATTGCTTGACCAAATCGAAAACCTTTTTGAGGTATATCGCCAGACCACAGACAGCGCCGAACGCGCCGCTATCTATCATCAGATAGACTCGGTAAGCTACAAGGCTTCGCTTATAGCCATCCCCAACGAGTACGACAAACTTATGTCCACTATCGGCGCCATAGGTTCCAATGCGTATACATCTCAGGACGTAACCTGCTACGTAGAGGACATTCCCTCCAACCAGATAGACAACTGGGCGCGTATTCAGGCCGATCGCTTTATACAGCCTGTACTCCGTGGCTTCCATACCGAGTTAGAGACCATCTACGAAGAAAAGAACATGTCCCTCACTGATGACAGCCGCAAGTCTATAGAAGCCATGTTCTCGGCTGTCTTCCCGCACCATCCTTACGGCACCCAGACAGTATTGGGTACGCAGGAACATCTCAAGAACCCCTCAATCACCAATGTCAAGAAATATCATGACGTATGGTATGTTCCCAATAATATGGCCATCGTGGCCGTGGGTGATTTCGACCCGGACAATTTTGTGGACATTATAACCAAATACTTCGGTGTGATGAAACCTAATGAGTCGTTGCCGACACTGACCGTGACCCCCGAGGCTCCCATCACATCACCCATAGTCAGGGAAGTCAAGGGACTTGAGGCCGAGAGTATATACCTGGCATGGCGCTTGCCTGCAGCCAAAGATAAAGATATGATAATACTCAAAGTCTTGGCAGAGGTGCTGCAAAACGGCAAGTCAGGTCTCATTGACCGCGACATCACCCAGCGTCAGGCCGCCCTCGGCGCCGGCATCTTTCTGTATACCTTGGCCGATCAAAGTATGCTCATAGGTATAGGCCAACCCAAGGAAGGGCAGACATTGGACGATGTACGTACGCTGCTGGTGGACGAAGTCGCCAAGCTGTGCAAGGGCGATTTTGACGCTGACTTAATCAAGGCTGTGGTCAATAACTACAAATTGGCCTTGCAAAACCAACTTGAGGAACGCGATTCGCATGCGGATATGTATGTAAATGCTTTTGTCAACGGTGAAGACTGGTCTGATGTTGTTAGCGATATCGAGCGTCTGGACAAAATTACCAAAGAGGACATCGTAGAAGTGGCCAATCGCTATTTCGGTACTTCCAATTACGTGGCCGTATACAAACGCCGGGGCAACGATGACAGCGTCCTCAAGATAGCCAAGCCACCCATCACGCCCATAGCCACCAACCGCGATGCCGCCAGCAACTTCCTGCGTGAAGTGCAGGCTTCGGTAGTCACTCCGGTCGAACCGCGTTTTGTCGACTTTAAGAAAGACCTCACATTTGCCAAGACCAAGAAAGGCGGTCTTGAAGTGATGTACAGCCAAAATAAGACCAACGACATCTTTACCCTGACATATGTATACGAGTATGGTACATACGCAGACAAGGCTTTGGCTCGTGCCGCTTCCTACTTGAGCCTGCTCGGCACCAAGGATCGTACCGTGGCTCAGATTAAGAACGACTTTTACAGTCTGGCATGTTCGTACAACATATATCCCACCGAACGTCGCACCTACGTCACCCTGTCGGGCTTGAGCGAGAACATGGATAAAGCCATGCGCTTGTACGAGACTCTCGTTGCCGAGGCCGTCTCGGATACCGCCGTCTGGAACACTCTGGTAGAGCGTTCAATCAAGGGCATGAATGACAGTAAGACAGACCAGCGTACCAACTTCGGGCGCCTGAGTTCATACGCCTCTTATGGCGGGAAGGATGCCAATCCGTACTTCGCAACATTGTATACACCCGAGCAGCTGCGAGCTCTCAATCCCGAGGACGTGTTGGCCTGTCTCCGCTCCCTGTCCACGCACAAGCATCGCATCATATACTATGGTCCTAAGACATTGGAGCAAGCCTTGAAGTCGATCAATAGCTGCCACAGCATACCGTCGCATCTTGCCGAAGTACCCGCTTCGCCTGACTATGACATGCCCGTGTCCACCGAGACCACGATATACATTGCACCTTACGATGCCAAGCAGGTATATATGTCCATGGTCAGCAACCGAGGCGAAGTGTACGACCCGGCACGTCAGCCTATTAATACGGTGTACAATGAGTACTTCGGAGGCGGGATGAACTCCATTGTATTCCAAGAAATGCGCGAGAGCCGCTCGTTGGCTTACTCTGCCTCGGCTTATATGGCTACACCGGGTCGTGCCAACCGGCCCTACACCTACCTCACTTTCATTGCCACCCAGAACGACAAGCTGATAGATGCAATCAAAGCCTTTGACCAGATTATCAACGACATGCCTCAGAGCGAGGATGCCTTACGCTTGGCCAAAGACGGACTTGACAGCCGTCTGCGCACCTCGCGTACCATCAAGGACAATATTGCATGGGCGTGGATAGGGGCTCAAGACCACGGAATTGATTACGATATGGATGCCAAGACTTTTGCCGCTCTGCCGTCCATATCTATGGCCGATGTCATTTCCTACCAGCAACAGCACGTCAAGGGTAATGTATACAATTACGCTATCTTAGGCAAGGTCGAAGACCTTGACTTGGACGCCCTGCGCCGCATAGGCAAGGTTGTCATCCTGACCACCGAAGATATATTCGGATACTGATAAATACCATATGCGACATTAAGGCTTATAGGCCGTGTCGGAGTAGGTAAACATAAATTTAATCTATAGAGCGAGGGTCGCCCCGACAGCCGGGACGACCCTCGCCGTATAATAAATCGGGCTGCGCATAGCCATTGCTCCGGAGTACTCGGAGTATTGGAGTATTACACTCGCGTCCGAAACATAGTAAATGTCCATCTTAGCCTTTTTCCGAAATTGCAAGGGAAAAAAGTTGGAACAATTGTTGTTGCTGTACTTCAAAAAAGCTATCTTTGCATTTCCTAACAAAACGACCTTGAAAAATTAAATTCAAAAAACCTATATGTCAATTTCCAAAAGCTTATTTACCAAGGCTTTGGCTGTTATGGCTATGCTGGCCGCGCCCGTGGCTGTACAAGCCGCCGAAGTAGTGTATCGTATTGTAGATTTCAATAAATCCACCGCCGACTTTATTCTTGCACCTTGCGGCGAGATTCCGGCCAATTCGTCCGTGTATTTCGAGAACGAGTACGGCGCCACTATCGGCAATCGCTACAATCAGATACCCAATAAGCGTAAAGCCGTCCTATACTTGGAGGGATGGCAGGGCTGCACCATTAAGAGTATCACCTTGAGCCTATGCTCCAACAATTCGACCGGTCAGGCCGGACTGATACTTAAAGACGGCGCCACGCAGTTGTACAAACTCAATCCCGCCGATTTAGCCTCCGACACATGGTTCGGCCAGTGGGTTTCCAAAGATCTGGGTGTGTACGTGGATCTCACCAAGAGTCTCTCTGTACCGGCCTTGGTCGCCGAAGAAGCTTCCATCACCATCCAGGGCGGATACAGCGAGGGCTCGGTATATTTGAATGCCATAGCCATAGAATATGACGAAGCTCCGGGTATGGTACTTGAATCGCCTTTAGGCTGGAATTACGAGAAGTTGGTCAGTAAAAGTACCATCAACGAAGGAGACAAAGTGATGATATATCGTAGTGGCAGCGCTGCCGGTGACATTGATGGCATGGAAAAATCGCACTATTTGGACGCTGTGGCTGTGGCCTCGACATCTAATGTTACCGATCGCGAAGTCTTATACTTCACTTTGGGCAAGGGCGATGATGCCGGAATGTGGACGCTCACCGACCAGTACGGTCGCCGACTTGGCGCTACTGCCAAGCAGTCTTTAGCCTGGGATGAGGGCTCGATGCAATGGTCCATAAAGTTAGACTATGAAGGCGCCATTATTACTAACGCCAATGCCGCTTACGGCACACTGCGCTTCAATGCCCCGGAGGGCGCTTATGCACGCTTCAATACATATACGTCCAAGTCGCTGCCGCTGCCGTTCTTATATCTCCGTAAGGGTCAAAACCAACCTGAAGCGGTGCGCTCGTTGACTATAGCCGGGGACGCCGAGTTGACGGCCGACATCTCATCTGCCAAATACCTGGTACTGAAAGCCTCCGTATCGCCTTCCACAGCTACCGACCAACGAATAGTATGGACAAGCAGCGATGAGGGTGTGGCTACCGTTAATGGCGGATATGTAACTTTGGTTGCTAAAGGCAAGACCGTCATCACGGCCACATCGCATGACGGTGCGGCGCAGGCTTCAGTCACGCTTACAGTCAACGAATCCGGTGGCGTCAGCGATATCAAAGCCGACCGCGGCCATGGCACATACAAAGCCATAGAGAACGGACGCGTCATCATTGTGATGCCGGACAATACACGCTATAGTATTGACGGAGTACGTCGCTGAACCGCGTAGGCTTCTTCAGTGTATTGTCGGCCGTTGTATTCACCTGACAATGCTTGACACATCAAGTCAATAGAATTCGTTATATATATCTGAATACATATTCCCTTTGATGATTTTGTCGCCCAAATAGAAGAACAGACCTCTATCGTATCCGGTACAGGCAAAGAATATGAAATCGAGCCCATAGCCGATGGCGTGGTGCCCGTCTTATACCCGGATGTCGTGATAAATTGCAGGAGGCGAATCAAGCTTGACGACCTTTATTAGGCTTATCTTGCCCTTGTCGTAAAACAATTGTCTACATCCAAAGTGCGCCGGTATGTCAAGACAGGTGCTGCAGAGGTTACGGCCTTATTGATGAACGTCTTCGGGTATAAAGTTCTTGAAGATGCTCCGTGTGAAATCGTTAAAGGTATGGCTATAGAAGATAGATTGGTTGTTATGGTGTAATGCCTTTTATCGTTGGTCTGTCGGCAACCTTCATTTGTTCGTTATACCCACTTGCCGCTATACCCGGATGTCTGTCGCTTTGTCCTGAAAGATTGTGGCAATTTACGAAAGACAGTGCGGGGATGGTAGCATGCATCACGTCTGTCGTTTCCACGACCGCTTCCGTTATGACCCCATCTGTCCCTGTAAGAGCCCTGTTGTGTTTTAATAATCTTTAACAGAAAAATGTACAAATAAAAGGCTTTTGGAGTGCAACACATCAAAATAATGGCTAAATTTGTCGTGATGAACATTGACTTTGATTGACATTTGACACTTTGGGTGTGTGCGTTGTGGCAATATGGGAGCCGCTTGCCTGCCTGCATGTCAAAAAGCAAGTCAACAGGCGGTACATGCACCGCTGACATCCACAAAAAGAAGCTTTTTATAGACAAAAAACATATATTACCTATTTACCTAAACCAGTATTTAGTTATGGATATTAATAAAATCATGCTTGACCTGGAAGCTAAGCACCCGGGCGAGAAAGAGTATCTCCAGGCAGTGAAGGAAGTCCTCATGTCTGTTGAAGAGGTCTACAACCAGCACCCCGAATTCGAGCGCAATAAAATCGTAGAGCGCATGGTCGAGCCTGACCGTATCTTCACCTTCCGCGTTACTTGGGTTGATGATAAGGGCGAAATCCAGAACAATATAGGCTACCGCGTACAATTCAACAACGCTATAGGCCCGTATAAAGGCGGTATCCGTTTCCACGCATCTGTCAATCTGTCCATCCTCAAGTTCCTCGGCTTTGAGCAGACTTTCAAGAACGCTCTGACAACTCTGCCTATGGGCGGTGGTAAGGGCGGTAGCGACTTCTCGCCCCGTGGCAAGAGTGATCGCGAAATCATGCGTTTCTGCCAGGCCTTCATCCTCGAGCTTTGGAAGAACCTCGGTCCCGACCAGGATGTGCCCGCCGGCGACATAGGCGTAGGTGGACGTGAAGTCGGATACATGTACGGTATGTACAAAAAACTGTCCAACCAGTGCACCGGTACATTCACGGGCAAGGGTATGACCTTCGGCGGCAGCCGTATACGTCCCGAAGCTACCGGCTTCGGTGCTCTCTACTTTGTACAGAGCATTCTGCGCGAGAAGAAAGACGAAATCAAGGGTAAGACTGTTGCTATCAGCGGTTTCGGCAACGTGGCTTGGGGAGCGGCACTCAAGGCTACCGAACTTGGCGCCAAGGTGGTTACCATCTCCGGCCCTGACGGATACGTTTACGATCCCGCCGGCTTGAATGCCGAGAAAATCAACTATATGCTCGAACTCCGCGCTTCGGGCAACGATGTTGTCGCTCCGTATGCCGACAAATTCCCCGGTTCGACATTCTATGCAGGTCGTAAGCCCTGGGAGCAGAAGGTGGACATCGCACTGCCTTGCGCCACACAGAACGAACTCAACGGTAACGATGCCAAGCAGCTTATCGACAATAAGGTAGAGCTCGTTGCCGAGGTTTCCAATATGGGTTGTACCCCCGAGGCTATCGACGCATTCATCGCTGCACGCATCATCTACGCACCCGGCAAGGCTGTCAATGCCGGTGGTGTGGCCACTTCCGGTCTGGAAATGTGCCAGAACGCCGGCCATATCCAATGGAGCGCCGAAGACGTGGATAAGAAACTTCATGAAATCATGCGCAACATTCACGAGCAGTGCGTCAAGTACGGCAAACAGCCCGATGGATACATCAACTACATGAAGGGCGCTAACATCGCCGGCTTCATGAAAGTTGCCGAGGCTATGATGGGCCAGGGAATCTATTAATGACAATCGTTCAAGTAGCTTGCTGTTAATAAAATAGCACTATCTTTACAAGTTCATGATTGCCCTTCGGGGCATCTCGATGGTGGGGACTTCGGAGTGATCCGCAGTCCCCATTTTTGTCTCTGTATACAATCCCCGAGTGTTATACCCGGCTTATAGTACACGCCTTGGTAGGGTAGTGTTTCAGTCAGTGTGTCTGAGGAAAGTTGGCTCAGGCCTGGAGGCATCGGATAGTGGTCTCATAGGCTGAACCGTGCCGTTTTTCAGAGAACAAATAAACAGCCCCTGTAGCGGAAGTTGCAGGGGCTGTTTTTTGTTTGGATGTATATGTAGCTCACGCCGTCCGCTTTATTTATGAATATATGTGTGCGGAGGAGGCCATCCGATGGCTTAGTCGCCTTCGAGGTCTACGGGGACGGCTACGATGCGGTAGTTGTGGCCGCGGACGAAGTTGAGTATTTCTTCGCGTATGGAGCAGGGCTCGATGTCGTTTTCGATGCGACGGAGGGCGTTGAATACCGATGTCTGGGTTTGATATATGTGACGGTAGGCCTTGGCCGCGTTGTCGATGTCTTCGGCAGAGAAGTCTCCTCGGGCGGACATAACTTTGGCGTTGACACCGTAGTATACGGCGGGGTTATGCGCCAGGATGATATATGGAGGCACGTTTCCGCTGATTCGGCATCCGCCTTTGACAAATACCCATTTGCCGATATTTGAGTTTTCGTGTACGATAGCGCTGGACGAGAGTATGGTGCAAGTGTCGATGGTGACGTTGCCGGCCACTTTGACACCATTGCCCAGCACGCCCGGGCCGGTGATGTTGCTGTCATGTCCGATATGTGTTTCGGCCATAATGAAGCATCCGTCGCCTATGCGTGTGCCGCCTTCTTCGGCTATGCCGCGGTTGATAATGACTTGTTCGCGGATGATGTTGTTGTCGCCTATGTAGCAAAATGTTTTTTGGCCTTTCCAACGAAAGTCTTGGGGGTCTGCGCCGATGACGGCTCCTTGATAGACTTTGTTGTTTTTGCCCATGCGTGTGCCGCGGATAATGCTGGCATAAGGCATTATGGTGCATCCGTCGCCGATGACAACGTCTTCGTCGATGTACGCAAAGGGGTGGATGGTGACGCCTTCGCCTATTTTGGCGTTGGGGTCAACGTGCGCTAATGGACTGATCATTCTTTAAGCTGTGTTTTTGTTGGACTTATAAGGTGGAAGGTGAGTGTCAACGTCCGCCGCCGAGGCTTTGGTAGAGGTTGATGATAGCTTGATTGCGAGCCAGGCGGCAGGATACTTGGTTGAGCTGTGCCGCGAGCAGGCTTTGCTGTGCGGTGAGCACTTCAAGATATGTGCCGTTGGCGTATATCATCAAGTCGTTGGTGTACTCGACGGCTTTTTCGAGGTCGGCGCTCTGTGCTTCGAATATTGCGGCACGTTGTCCGGCGGTTGTGTAGGCGCTCATGGCGTTGGACACTTCGGAAGCAGCACTCAGCAGTGTATGCTCAAAGCTGTTGAGGGCTTGTGCCTGTTGTGCCTTGGCGGCTTGTAATCGGGCAATATTTTGTCCGCGGGCAAACAGGGGGGCGGTCAGCGACCCGGCCAGATTGTAGAACCATTCGCCGGGGTTTTTGATCATGGTGCCCAGTTGGTTGGTAAATCCTCCTGTGAAGCTGATGGAGAGGTTCGGGTAGAATGCGGCACGTGCACTGGCTGTATTGTAGTATGCGGCTGCCAGCGAGCGTTCGGCGGCTGTAACATCGGGACGCATGGCCAGGTAGGACATGGGTACGCCTTGCAGTATCGGAGCGGGGATATCGAGAGTTGCGTCGGCGCTTACTTCCCAGTGCGTGGGCATTGTCTCGACAAGTAGGCTCATGGCGTTGTCCAGATTGAGACGAGTGTTTTCGAGTTCGGTAATCTGAGCCAAGACGCTTTGGAGATTGGCGTTGGCCTGTACGACGGCGGCCTCTGTCATTCCGGATTTGCCGGCTTCTTTGAGGTCGCGCATCACTTGGACGCTTTCGCTCCAGATTTTGGCCGTATTGCGTGCCACCTTGAGTTGTGCTTCGACGGCAGCCATAGTGTAATACGTATTGGCTACGGTGGCGATGAGTTGTGAACGCACGGCCTGTGCGTAGGCCTCGCTTTGTTCGACGGCCACGGCTGCGCCGCGTTTGCTGTTGAGTAGTTTGCCGAAGAGGTCAACTTCCCATGATACTACGGCGGGTATCTGGTATCCCCAGGATATGGAGCTGCCGGCTATGGAGCTTCCCGAGCCGTTAGGCGCAAGTGATACTGAGGGGAGGTACGCCAATTTGGCTCCGCGCAGTTGAGCCCGGGCAATGTCGATGTTGAGTCGAGCGTTGGCCAGGGTAGAGCTTGACGCCAAGGCTCGGTCTATGAGGTCGGCCAGTACCGGGTCGGTGAAGACTTCTTCCCACAACAGGTTGCCGAGGGCGGTGCTGTCTACGTTGTTTTGGCGCGCCTGTACGTATTCGGCCGTGAGGGGCGTGTTGTCGGGCGTCTGATATTTTTTGTAGATGCCGCAGGAGGTGGCCGCCACGGCCAAGGTGGCGGCTACCAGTGTTGCGGTGATTATGTTTTGTTTCATATTGTGTCGTGTCAGAGGGTTAGTTCTCGGGTGTGAATTGCTCGATTTCGCTTTCGATGGTGCCTCCACGTTCGGCATTGTCCCAGCGTATGGGTGTAATCTTCTCTTGAATTTTCTGGAATGCGACGAAGAGTGCGGGCACTATGAATATTTGGAGAATCATGCCGATGAGCATACCGCCTACGGCGCCTACACCGAGGGCGTTGTTGCCGTTGGCGCCTACACCGGTGGAGAACATCAGGGGCAGCAGGCCGATGATGAGAGCCAGCGAGGTCATTAGGATAGGACGCAGACGGGCGCCGGCGCCGGCGATTGCTGCGTTGAGCACGGACATGCCGGTCTTGCGGCGGTCAAGGGCGAATTCGACGATTAGGATGGCGTTCTTAGCCAGCAGGCCGATAAGCATAATCAGCGCAATCTGCAAGTAGATGTTGTTGCTGATGCCGAAGATCAGGGCGAAGACAAACGAGCCCATAAGGCCGAAGGGTATGGAGAGGATTACGGCCCATGGTAGGATGTAGCTTTCGTACTGGGCGGAGAGCAGCAGGTATACGAAGAGCAGACATAATGCAAAGATAATGGCTGTGGCGCTACCCGAGCTTTGGGCTTCTTCGCGTGTCATGCCGGCGTATTCGTAGCCGTAGCCTTGTGGTAGTACCTGAGCGGCTACGCGCTGGATTGCGGCGATGGCATCACCCGAGGAGTATCCGGTGTTGGGTTGGCCGGTGACGCTGATGGAGTTGAACATATTGAAGCGGTTGAGCAAGTCGGGGGCGTATACGCGCTTGAGGCTGACGAAGTTGGTGATGGGCGCCATTTCGCCTGTCCCGCCGCGTACCTTTATGGCATTGAGTGTCTCTGTAGAGACGCGTGCCGATGGTTCGGCTTGCATCATCACACGGTAGATTTTGCCGAAGCTGTTGAAGTTGCTGATATACATACTGCCGTAGTATCCTTGAAGTGTGCTGAGGATGGTCTTTGGCGATATGCCGGCTTGTTTGGCCTTGGCCACGTCGATGTCCACCTGATATTGCGGGAAGGTGGGGTTGAAGGTGGTATAGGCCATCTGGATTTCGGGTTGCCGGTTGAGTTGTGCCAGGAAGTTTTGGACAACCGCGAAGAATGTGTTGATGTCGCCTCCGGTACGGTCTTGCATCTTGATTTCGAAGCCGTTGGTGGCGCTGTAGCCCGTAATCATGGGCGGCGCGAAGATTACAATATTGCCATCTTTGACGACGCTAAGAGCCCCATATAGCTGCTTAAGCACGGCTTCCGAGTTTTGGGTTTTGCTGTCGCGTTCGGCCCAGTTCTTGAGTTTGATGATGAAAGTGCCATAGGTGGCGCCTTGGCCGGCAAGGAAGCTGTAGCCATCAATCATTTGGCTTTCGGCTACGGCGGGATTCTGTCGTATGATTTTGTCGGTTTGTTCGAGAACTTCACCGGTGCGTTCCTGGGACGAGCCCGGGGGGAGGTTGACCATGCAGAAGAGTATGCCGGTGTCTTCGTTGGGGACGAGTGCGGTGGGGGTGATGGTCATCAGGTATACGAGCACGGCTACGGTGGCGCCCACGATGCCGAAGGATGTGACCTTGTGGCGAGCGAAGAATGTAGCCGATTTTTTGTAGCGCTTGAGCATGGCATCGTACCCGGTGTTGAAGGCTGTATGGAAACGTTTTACGAAGCTTTGCTTCTTGCCTTCGGCGTCCTTGTGCGGTTTAAGGAACACAGCACACAGGGCCGGGGAGAGGGTAAGGGCGTTGACGGCCGAGAAGAAGATGGCTATGGCCATGGTGAGGCCGAATTGCTGGTAGAACACGCCGGAGGTGCCCGAGATGAATGACACGGGGATGAACACGAGCATCATGACCATGGTGATGGATATCAGTGCGCCCGAGATTTCGCTCATGGCGTCTATGGATGCGCGGCGTGCACTCTTGTATCCGACGTCGAGTTTGGCGTGTACGGCTTCGACCACCACTATGGCATCATCGACGACGATGGCTATGGCCAATACGAGGGCCGATAGGGTAATCAAGTTGATGGAGAAGCCTATGAACTTGAGTACGAAGAATGTGCCGATCAGGGCCACCGGGATGGCGATGGCGGGGATGATGGTGCTTCGCAGGTCTTGCAGGAAGATGTATACCACTATGAACACCAGCAAGAAAGCCTCGATGAGAGTTTCGATGACGTGGTCAATGGAGGCATAAAGGAAATCGTTGTTGTTCAAAGGTACGGCGACTTCGAGTCCGTCGGGGAGCGACTTTTTCATTGTCTGGACGTAGTCAAGACAGTCGTTGATGATTTGGGTGGCGTTGGATCCGGCGGTCTGGAAGACGATGGCCATTACGGAGGGGTGTCCGTTGAATTTGCTGTGGAAGCCGTATGTGACGCGACCCAGTTCGACGTTGGCTACGTCTTTGAGGCGCAGCACCTCGCCGTTGGAAGTGGCGCGTACGACGATATTCTCAAATTCGGAGGGGTCGGCGAGACGTCCGCGGTAGCGCATGGTGTACTGGAAGGACTGGTTGCCTTGTTCGCCGAAGGCACCGGGGGCGGCTTCGATGTTTTGCTCGGCCATGACGGCGGCGATATCCGAAGGCATCAGGCCGTACTGAGCCATGACATCGGGCTTAAGCCATATACGCATCGAGTAGTCGGCGCCCATGACCATAACATCACCCACACCGTTGACACGTTGTAATTGTGGTACGAGGTTGATTTTGGCGTAGTTTTCGATGAATTCCTCGCTGTATTTGCCGGTTGGGTCGTAGAGTGCAACGCCTACAAGCATGGAGGTTTGGCGTTTTTGTGTGGTCACGCCCACCTGCGTCACTTCGGAGGGCAGGAGGTTGAGGGCTTTTGATACGCGGTTTTGGACGTCAACGGCGGCCATATCGGGGTCAAAACCCTGTCGGAAATAGACGTTGATGGTTGCCGAACCGGTATTGGTAGCTGTGGACTCCATATATGTCATGCCTTCGGCGCCGTTGATGGATTCCTCCAATGGCGCAATCACGGAGTTGAGCACGGCTTGGGCGTTGGCACCGCTGTAGGTGGTGGATACGCTGATGGTAGGTGGCGCGATGTCGGGGTACTGGGTGATGGGCAGGGAGACCATGCCGATGATGCCCAAGACGACGATAAAGATTGATATAACCGTGGACAAGACCGGTCGGTTGATAAAGCGGTCAAGTTTCATTGTCTTTGTGCTTTTTTATAAATGTTTGGTTGGGTGGGTTGTGGGCTTTGCGGCTGGGATGGGCTGCAAGCTTTTAGACTTGGGGTCGAACCTTAAGAATTTTCGGACTACTCTCGTGTCGTTCAGGTTCTTTGTCAACTTTTATGTTTTAAGTCCGGCAGCCTTTCCGCTTCGAGGCGGAGCTTGTTTCCCGTGCCTTGCGTGTGCCCGTCCTATTTCTTGGCTTCCATGGCAGCCTTTTCTTGGGCTGTCACCGGTTTGATTTTCATGTTGTCGCGCACGGAGGTTCCTACGCCTTCGACGACAATGCGGTCGCCGGGTTTGAGGCCGTCGGTGACCACGTAGCTCTTCCCATCGTTAAGGTCGAGTACTTTGATCTGGGTGGGTACGGTGCCGTTGGTGTCGTTGACGGTGTAGACGTATTTCATATCCTGGATCTCGAATGTGGCTTTCTGTGGCACCAGAATTACGTTGTGGCTGTGCGTGGGGATGATGACATTGCCGGTGGAGCCGCTGCGCAGCATTGCTTTGGGGTTGTCGAAGAGGGCACGTACTTGTGCGGCACCTGTGGTGTTGTCGATGACGCCGCTGACGGTGGCTACACGTCCTTGGAGGGGATATACGCTGCCATCGGCCAGCATGAGGCTTACTTTGGGTAGGCGTCCTACGCGTTCGTCAAGGCTGTATTCGCCGTTGTTGGTGAGTTTGAGCAGTTCTTTTTCGTTTAGCGAGAAGTATGCGTACACTTGCGAGTTGTCGCTGATGGTGGTCAGCGGCTGTGCCGATGAGGGCGAGGCCAGCGAGCCTTCGCGTTGCGGTATGGAACCTACAACGCCGTCCGAGGGGGCAGTGACGATGGTGTATGAGAGGTTTTTCTTGGCGGATACGAGTGCGGCTTGAGCCTGAGCCAGAGCGGCACGTGCCTGAGCCAAAGCGTCGGCAGCGGTTTGCCACTGGGTTTGGCTTATGATATTTTTCTCAAAAAGCATCTTTTGGTTGCGCTCGTTGGAGGCGGCGGTGTTGACGGCTGCTTGGGCCGAGTTGACGGCTGCATGTGCTTGTTCGACGGTTGCTTGGTATTGTACTTGGTCGATGGTAAAGAGCACTTGGCCTTTGCGTACGTGCTGGCCTTCGTCAACGTGTACTTTGGTGATAAATCCGGAGACTTGGGGACGGATAGCGATGTCGGTTTTGCCTCGGATGATGGCGGGATAGTAGGTGTTGAGGTCTTCAGAAGTTGTGTCTACGGTCTGTACCTCAATGGCCGGAATCTGCTGGGGCATAGCCTGCTTTTGGGAACATGAGCCTACGGAGGCGGTCAGAAGAAAGGCTGCGCCAAGGCCTAAGACCGTCATGGCGCGCATGTGCATCTTGTGGGTGTTCATATACATTATTATAATGTGAGTTTTGTATTGTCTGTTATTGTTCGGTTTATCGTTGTGTCATGGGTGCGAGTTTGCGTAACGTTTTTTTGCTTACAGCAAAAAATGCCGATGCGATAATTCGCGACAAACCATGATGCAAAGTTACGATAAAATGGACTATGTGTATTGGTTGCACAATGGAAATATCGGCCAATAATGCCTGAAAATTGGAGTATTTGGCTACAATTTATATGTTTTAACATATGTAGCCATATATTAAAGCGTGGATTAACGGCCAAATCCGGGAAAAAGGGAGTGCTGAGCAGGTAAGTGTTCCTGACTTCGTCAATGCGTACCCCAAAACTCCTCAGTGAACAATTTGGCAATTC
>ERZ857629.450-NODE-450-length-57715-cov-6.211915_pt1 | contig 57715 bp, 41 predicted proteins | sample MGYA00519700_ERZ857629 | MGnify/ENA primary metagenome ERZ857629 (study PRJEB31778, sample SAMEA3449351) | human gut metagenome | biome: human gut; feature: human-associated habitat; material: faeces | place: United Kingdom | collected 2010/2012 ... | reverse complement strand
GTAAAAACAACTTTCTCAAATGGGGAAGTTAAGATAACTTCTCTAACTTCCGCACTGAGAAAGTTCAATAAATCAGGTACAAGGGGGCGTTTCATCAAGATGAAATGCCCCTGTTGTCTTTATATTTTTCAAGACGAAGAAAATCGGTAAACAATAGATAGTCAGTCACTTGTGCTCTTTCTGTTGCTTCGTGAATCCACTTTTTTACCCATTGTCGATAAACATAATGATAAAAAGAGTAAATTTGCAAGCGAAAACCTAATTGTATAATTAAAAGAACTATGCTTATGAATAGGAGAATTTACAAATTGTTACTTTTCTGTATGGTTAGCATGCTTTCTGTTTTTGTGCATGCTGCCTCGCTACAAGTAACCTATCAGATTGGTGACGCCACAGAAACCGTCACTTCTGGAGTCAGTACTGAAGGCAGTCTTGCCACACTTCTTGGAGGTGAAGACAACGCCATGAAAGTTACGCAACTTAGCGTGAACGGCTATCTTAATGATGCAGACATCAGTCTGCTGCAAAAGATGGCAGGATGTACAGAGGGAATAGGAAGTCTGAAATCGCTCAATCTTTCTGAAGCCACTTTTACGGAGACAGGCAAGATAGTGCCCGAAAGCATCTTCCAGAACTGTAAGAATCTGCAGCATGTAGACCTCAGCAACATGACCGAGATAGGAAAGGGGGCGTTCGAAAACTGCGCTCTTACCGATATTTCTATCCCTGCCTCTGTCACCAAAATCTGTGCACATGCTTTTAGGTATTGTAGTGCCTTGAAGACCTTGGAGTTCGTGGCAGACACTCCAGAAAAGGAACTGGTGCTCGAGACGGAGGCTTTCTTTGGTTGCGGCAACATGGATCTCGCTAACAATGGAGTCTTGCCCTCACGCATCATCAGCATAGCGCCCAGAACCTTTATGGAATGTGGAATCACCAAGCTCACCCTGCCTCAGAACGACAAACTGACTGGTGTCAGCCGCCAACTCGAATTCAATGGTGTACAGACTGATAATATGGGAGCTTTAGGCTACGGTGTCTTCTTCGGCTGTCACAAACTTACCGACCTCATCATTCCTGCCAACGTGACGGTAATCAACGAGGTGGTGTTTCAGGACTGCAACCTGCAGAACGTCACTTTCAAGGATGCTACCAAGATAACAGAGATACAGAAGTACGCATTCACCAACAACGAGAACCTGACAGGACTTTTCGCAGACAAGCACTTTGACAACTTGAAAACCATAGGTGAGGGTGCATTCCAGAACTGTATCAAACTCACCGATGCCGATTTCAATACTCTCACCAAGAACGTTACTCGCATCGAGCGCGAAACTTTCCGCAACTGCCACGACGGACTGCAGACCATCGACATTCACTCAGGAATCACTTTCATCGGCGACGGCGCCTTTGCCGACAATTATGCGGTGAAAGAGGTTATCGTGCATAGTGGTACACAGATTGATGCGCGGAGTTATGATGGCACTCATGGCATCTTCCTCAACATGGATCCCAACAAGGTGCAAGTTGTATTTAAGGACGAAGCCGAGAAACACTACAGCATTTATCGCGACAATATCGTTGTGGGTGGTGTAGATAAGGGTAAGAACGCATTTATGTTTCTCCTCACCAAGACTCTCGACGAGAATGCTAACGACTATCAGGTCGTAGCCCAGCGCCATGCCGACGTCCTCCTCAAACGCACATTTAAGGCAGGTTGGAATACGCTTGTGCTGCCGCCTTTTGGTGATCACTATGTAAAAGGAAAGACTGTAGACTGCGCCCGTATTTATCAGAAAGTACTCAATGCTTCTGGTGACGAGGGTTTTATGATAGCTGCCTATCGGGGCTTGGCAAAGAATGAGGCACAGCTAGACAATAGTACTTTCTATTTCCTGCAGTACGCCAACTACGACGAAGCTCCGCTCGATGAGTTTGAGCCTCTCCTCGTCAGAATGACGCAGAAAGACATCGAAAACGCCCAAGGAGTCTATACTTTCGAGGATGTCGACCTCAACTACGATGCCGACAAATCATACACAGCAGAAGAAGCGAAAAAACGTATGGGAATGAAGGAGATTGGCGAATATTTCACCGGCAACCACGACCACGATCTCAACGACAAGTTCAAGAAGTGTACCTACGATGATTTCTATTTCACGGGAACGCTGTATCAGCAACAGTGCACGGCTGAAAACTCAGCTTTCATCGCTCCTGGCGACTACATCATTCAGAACAATACCTTCGTGAAGTGTCTTGAAGGCAGGAAGTACGGACTCAAGGGATTCCGTGGTTATTTCAAGCAGTTGCCATCAAGTACATCATCTGCCAAGGGCAATATCGGCATCTGTCTCGTCGACCGCAATGGCGTAGTTTCTTCCATTCATCAGGTGGACGGCGTTTCTCTTCATGTCGCTCCTTCTGCCATCTACAATCTACATGGGCAGCAAGTGGGCAAAGACTTGTCGAAACTCGCCAAAGGCATCTATATCGTCAACGGAAAGAAATTGGTTCATAACTAAAGGGAAATAATCATGAAGAAGAAATATTTATTGCCCCTAACAAGGGTGCAGACATTACAAGCCGAACCCTTACTCAATGGAGCGTCTATCGTAGATGGGGGAGGGACAAAAAAGGATGAATTAGGCTCAGATAATAATACCGGCGGTACGGAAGGTGAAGACGGCACTGTGTGGGGCGATGCTAAGCCTTATAACCCCTGGACAACTTGGGATTAAGTTGATTGCTCAATCCCGCATTTTTCATTGCTCCACCATCTGCTGCAACTCACTGAGGGAGGTTGCCACTTCGATATAGTCGTGCCAGTTGCCACGAATCATGCCTTGCGAAGCCATGTCGTCGAGGAGGGCAATGGTGGAGTTCCAGAAGCCCTTCATGTTGTAGAGAACAACCTTCTTGCTGTGATAGCCAATGGTGTGGGAGGCTGCTACGGTGAAGATTTCGTCGAGAGTGCCGATGCCGCCAGGGAGCGCCACGACGATGTCGCTCTGGGAGAGCAGCAAGTCTTTGCGATCGCTGAGATTGTCGCAAGGAATCTCTACATCGAGGTCGGGAAAAGTCTTGCCACCTCGCTCTACAATGGTGGGAACTACGCCTATGGCTCTGCCGCCATGCGCCTTGACTGCCTTGCCGATGGTGTTCATCAGGCCGATGTTGCAGCCGCCGAAAACTAAGTCGTGTCTGTGCTCTGCCATCCACTTGCCCATTTCCTCGGTAAGGCGGAAGTAGTCGCTGTCAATATGGGCGTTTGCTGAACAGAATACTGCTATTTTCATTGTTGTGATGGGTTTTATTATGTTCTTGTATGGGGTTGTCGCCACAAAGATAAACAAAAAGATTGGAATAGTTTTCTTGTTTTACCAATTATTTCTTACTTTTGCATGGACTAAAACAAAATATACTTTCTCGTACATGATAGAACATAGACTTTTCCATATCTTTTGGCTGTTGTCCTGCTGCTTGTGGGGGGGCATAAATCATGCTTCTGCTGTTGCTTCTCATGCTTGGCAACCAGCAGAGCCTATGCTTGTAGAGCGAAGACTCAACGAACTGGATGGGTTGTCGCATCATCACGCCACGAGCCTGGTGCAAGACAAGAATGGCATGATATGGGTGGCAACATGGAACGGACTGAGCCGATACGACGGCTATCGCTTCGTATCCTTCAAGCCGAAGCCCGGAGATGGATGCTCGATGGACGTGAACCGCATCAAGGACATCCGTATTCGGGATCCTTATATATATTGTAATGTAGAGGGATGCTGTTTTATCTTTGATATCCGCACGGGGCGGTTTGATGACAGCCATCTCTCCTGGCCACTGGCGTTACAGAGATGGAGATTACCAAAACATGGACTCAGAAGGCTGAAGACTGCTGATGGAGTAGAGTGGACAGTAGACTCGTTGGGCGTGACGATGAGCTACCGAAAACCTTGCTATGCCACGCGGTTGTTGTGGCAACCAGGATGCCAGGTGAGGGCATTGCTACGTGACCATGAGGGTCGCATTTGGGTGTGCTCGCGCGATGATTCTTCGGTGAGAATATATGACAGTCATCTTAACATGTTGGGATTTTTGGGTGCTGATGGCAAGTTACATGGCGAGAAGACAGCGTTTTGTTCGGCTGTGTATGGGGTGTTACAGGATACTGATGGTAGTATGTGGTTGGGCTGCAAACCTGGTGGACTGCTGCACCTGACACCTTGTGTTGATGGAAACTACACCATCAGCCGCATAGCTCTCGTCGGTCGTAACGGAAGAAAAGCCAACGATGTTTACTCTATGCAGAAAGACCGCTGGGGAAGACTATGGATTGCTACTATGGATCAAGGACTATTCTGTATGCCTTGCCCTGCAAAGAGCAAGAGAAGCTTGCCTATAGTTATTGCTCCCGATGATAAGACCGATAAATACAACTCGGTGCGTATGGTGTATATCAATCGTCATAGCGAGTTGTTGGTGGGCACTCCGCGTGGACTCTTTGCCACGTATCTGACATCTGCCAATCCAGCCTCACTGAGATTCAAACGATACGAGCGTGAAGGTGAGAAAAATGGCAGCCTGAGTTGCTCTTCCATCATGTTTATGGCAGAAGATAAGGCTCGCCGACTCTACATATGTACCGAGGGAAGTGGACTTAACATGGTGGAGCCTAATGTGCTAATGACAGGAGACGACGTGACGTTTAGTCACTTTGACAGGCGCGATATGCCCGAGGACTTCCTGTTATCGGCTTTTGAGTATGGACGTTATATGTGGTTTGTTGGCACCAATGACCTGACGGGTGTAGACATGGAGCGTGGGCTCAACCTGTACTTCAATCACAATACATGGACCGATGAACTGATATTTTCGGATGCGACACCGCTAAGATGGAAGGGCGGTAAATGGCTCATGGGACTGATGGATGGACTTGTGCTGATGGATATGGACCGGCTGACGATGAGGACGAAGGCCCCTCGCATCGTGCTGACGAGGGTATCAGTGGAGGAGGGCGATATGCTGGAGGCTGTAAGCGAGCACGACACCATCTGCTTGGACGAGACGCAACGTAACGTGAAGATAGAGTTTGCTGCCATTGACTATGCCAACACCCAGTCGATAAGCTATAGATTCCTGTTGGACGACGGTGTATGGAATACCTTAGAGAACAGCCACACGGTGACGCTGCTCAACCTTTTGCCAGGCACGCATACTCTGCGGGTGGAGTCGAAACTGCCCACAGGACAATGGGCGGGCAACGTGAAAGTGGTGACAATCTTCGTGAAACCAACCATCTGGCAGACTACTACCGCCAAGGTGCTGTATGTGCTGCTGGCGCTGTTGTTTGTCTATGCCGTGGTGTATGTCACGAGAACAATCCGTTCATCGAGTCGCAAGCAGAGAGAAATGTTGAGTCAATATCTCGATTCGTTGGAAAAATTTGACAAGGAAAAACGTCTTGTGCTTGCTGCTAATGCTGCGGGTGAAGAGACTGGTGAGGAGGACGTGGTTAGCAAGAAAGGCGATGGCGATACTGGTGATAGCAAGGTGCTGGCACAATCTGACAGACAGTTATCCAGCGATAAGAGCCTGAGCGAGGAAGATCAACACTTCATGCAATGTATTGTGGAACTTGTGGAACAGCACATTGATGACTCTGACTTGAGCGTTACGGAACTGGCCTGCATGATGGGCATCAGCAAGTCAGGACTAAACCGCAAGCTGAAGAGTTTGTTGGGTGTGGCGCCCAAGGAGTTTGTCAACAAGGCGCGCATGAATCGAGCAGTGGCGCTACTGCTTAACAGCAACCTATCGGTGAAGGATATTGCCTATCGCTGCGGTTTCTGCGACCAAAACTACTTTGGCAAGTGTTTCAAGGCAGCTATGGGCGTCAGTCCGTCGGAATATAGGCAGAAAAACGGGCTTTGAAACGTTTTTACCGAACTTTTGGGAGTTTTTTACCATTCATGATAGGGGTTTTTAGCTACTTTTGCCCCCGACAATCTACTTCATTTTTAAAACTAATAATTAAACCTATGAAAAAAGTAGCGAATTTTATGATGAAGAAGTGTTCGGTTTTATTACTGATGCTTCTATTCCCGTTAGCTGCGCTGGCACAAAGCGTCACCGTTAGCGGGCAAGTGACTGACGAGGCTGGTGAACCTATCATTGGCGCAAGCGTGAGGATTCCTGGCACATCGGTGGGAGTGGTGACCGATATGGACGGTAATTACTCTATCTCTGTTCCGAAAGGAAAACAACTCGAAATTACGTATGTGGGATATAAGAAGGAAGTCGTAGTTGCCAAGGAAGGCAAGATGACTATCCAGCTCAAGGAAGATGCCAATATGCTCAACGAAGTGGTGGCTATCGGATATGGAACCGTAAAACGTAAGGACGTGACAGGTTCGGTATCATCAGTAGGCAACACCGAACTCGTGTCTGTGCCTGTGGCTTCGCCTGTGGAGGCTATGCAGGGCAAACTGGCAGGTGTGCGTGTCACCATGCCTGAGGGCAACCCTGATGCAGAGGTCATCATCCGCGTGCGTGGTGGAGGTTCTATCACACGCGACAATACACCTCTTTATATTGTAGATGGTTTTCCTGTCAATAGCATCTCGGATATTCCTACCAGCGACATCGAGAGTATCGACGTGTTGAAGGATGCTTCTTCTACCGCTATTTATGGTAGTCGTGGTTCTAATGGTATCGTGCTTGTTACTACCAAGAGCGGTAAGGCTGGCAAGGTGACAGTAAACTACAATGCCTACGTGGGATTCAAGAAGGCAGAGGACAAGGTCGATGTATTGGGAGTGGAAGACTATCTGAAGTGGCAGTACGAATTGTCAAGCCTCTCTACTGGTGCCAATGCCGGCAAGTACCAGCAGGTACTCGGCGGATGGGACAACATACCCAACATTATGAACTCGATGAAGACTACTGACTGGCAGGACGAGGTGTACGGACGCACCGGCAACGTGTTCAGCCATAATGTCAACATCTCGGGCGGTTCGGAGAAGCTGCGCTTCACGGCCGGATACAACTACATGAAGGAGAAAGCCATCCTGCTCACTTCTGACTTCTATCGCAGCAACCTGAACTTCAAACTCAACTATGAGCCAAACAAGAAGACCAAGTTGGAATTTTCTACACGTTACTCACGCACCAAGGTGAACGGCGACGGACAGGGCGATGCCACTGGTGACCAGAACTCGGTGCCTTCAGGATCGTTCGGACGTATTCGCCATGCTGTGGTGCAGTCTCCTCTGTTGGGATCGGGAAGCCTTCTCTTCGATGAGAGTAACATCGACGACGGACTGGAAGACCCTATCACGGCTCTCAACGACAACTACAAGAAGCGTATTCGTGAGAACTTTAACATGAATGGTGCTTTCACTTGGAAGATATTGCCAGAACTGACATTCCGCACAGATGTGGGCCTTGATATCTACAACAACGACTTCCGTTACTTCTTCGGCTCTACTACCTATGAGTCGCAGAACAATGCCTTGGCAGAATACAAGAACATGCCACTCACCAATCGTACTCAGGTGAACCGTCGCACTGTGCGCAACTCAAACACCCTACAATATGACTTCTCGAAGATTCTGCCTAAGATTCATAGCCTGAATCTCATGGTAGGACAGGAGAGTATCGTAAGCCGCGAGACGCTGACATCGACACGCGTCGAAGGTTTCCCATCTTTCTACGATGCCGACATGGCTTTCCATCTCTCAGCACAGGGAACTCCTACACGCGCCAACGAGTTCTATTATCCTGACGACAAGATGGTATCGTTCTTCGGACGTGCCAACTATAGTCTGCTCGACCGCTATCTGCTCACTGCCACTCTGCGTGCAGATGGTTCGAGCAAGTTCTCGAAGGGCAATCGCTGGGGTTACTTCCCCTCTGTAGCTGCTGGATGGCGCATCATTGAGGAGCCTTGGATGAAATCTACACAGAACTGGTTGAGCAACCTGAAGTTACGTCTGAGCTATGGTGTTTCGGGTAACAACAATATTCCTTCCGGACAGACCGGCCGTACCTATTCTATTAAGGAGAGCTCATGGTTGCACTTGCAGAATTCATGGCTCACTACGGGTAACGCAATGAGCAACCCCGACCTGAAGTGGGAAACAACACACTCGCTCAACTTGGGTATTGACTTCGGTTTCTTCAACAACAAGCTCAACGGTTCGTTCGAGGTGTACAAGAACAACGTGAAAGACCTGCTCATGGAGATGCAGATCACAGGTAGTGGCTACAACACACAGTACCAGAACGTGGGCGAGACCAAGAACTCTGGTTTCGAGTTGACATTGAACTACGATGCCATCAACACCAAGAACTACGGTCTGAACTTCTCGTTCACACTCGGTCATAACACCAATGAGGTAGTGAGTCTCGGAAGTATGGATTCATACTCGAAGCCTTCTTATTGGGCAAGTACAGAGGTTGGTTCCGACTACTTGGTGAAGCCAGGAAAGCCTGTAGGAACCATCGTCGGCTACAAACTGGCAGGAACAGGACGCTACGAGGTGGACGACTTCGAGGGTTACGATGCTGCCGCTGGTAAGTGGAAACTGAAGGAAGGTGTTGCTGACGCCAGCGGTATCGTGGGCACTGTACGCCCTGGTACGATGAAACTCCTTGACAAAGATGGTTCGGGAACCATCAACGATGACGACAAGTTCGAGATCGGCGATGCCAACGCTTGGGCAGTAGGTGGTTTCTCTATCGGTGCTCGTGCTTACGGATTCGACTTCAACGCCGACTTCTCTTACAGCATCGGCAACGATGTTTACAATGCTGACAAGATAGACCAGACCTCTACACGTGGCGGTATCTGGCGCAACCTCAACACCACGATGGCAAGCGGCAAGCGCTGGACCAACGTAGACGAGAACGGCAACTTCATCAACGATGCAGCCAAGCTCGCCGAGATGAACAAGAACACCACGATGTGGTCGCCTTACACAACAAAGGCTGTGCTCACCGACTGGGCTATCGAGGACGGATCATTCCTCCGCCTCTCTACACTTACCTTGGGTTACACACTGCCTAAGACATGGATGCAGAAAATCTATGTTCAGAACCTGCGTCTATACTTTACCGCTTCAAATCTTTTCTGTATCACCGGTTACAGTGGTATGGATCCAGAGGTGGACTGCTGCCGCAACGTGCTGGTTTGTCCAGGCGTAGACTACTCGGCTTATCCAAGAAGCCGTCAGTTTATCTTCGGTCTTAATCTTACATTCTAAAAAACACTTAAAGGAAACATCGTTATGAAAATAAAATATGTATTTACAGCCCTGTTGGCTGGCGCTACACTCATGTCGTGCAACGACTATTTAGACGTAGAAAGCGAGTCACAATACAACGACAAGGTGGTGTTCTCTAACACTCCGCTTGCCGAAAATACGGTCATCAGCATCTACAGTTGGTTTGCCGCCACCAATTCTCACCGTGCGCGCTACATGCCTTACTATGGTATGAATACCGATGCCGAGTGCTACTTCGACATGGCGCAGCCTTCGTCGGACAACAAGACCTCGCTCTGCACTTACAGCGCCTTCTCTGCCAACAACTGGATGGCTTCTGGAAAAGACCCTAACGCCTTCACAGGCTTCTTCAACGGCATTGAGGCTGCCAACTGCTGCATCGAGGGAATACGTGCCTATGGCAATCCTGAGAGCAATGCCGACATGGCTTATCTCCTGGGCGAGTCGCTCACCCTGCGTGCGCAGTACTACTATGACCTCATTCGTGCCTGGGGCGACGTGCCTGCCCGATTCACATCGGTGAAGCAGAGCACCATCTACCTTCCCAAGTCAGACCGCGACGTCATCTACAAGCAGATTATTGCCGACCTGAAAGAGGCTGCAGGCTATCTGCCATGGCCAGGAAAGGCTGAGCGCACCAAGACGACAGAACGAGTGAACAAGGCTTATGCCTTGGGTCTGCGTGCACGCCTCATCCTCATGGCCGAGGGTTACAGCCAGCGTCCTACATCGCTCGACAATCCTACTACTTATGAGGTGCGCCGCAGCAACGATCCTGAGCTTACCAGCACAGCCCTGCTGCAGGAGGCTTACGACGACCTGAAACTCGTCATCAGAGAGAGTGGACTCGCACTCGACGCCACTTACGAGCAGTTCTGGAACGACCTCGCTACTGACGTCATCACCATCGAAGGCTCACACAAAGAGTCTATCTTCGAGATTCCATTCAACGACGGACGTGGACGATTCTTCTATCACTTTGGTGTTTACCACAAGTCGAAGAGCCCACACTTGACCAAGACCAACTATGGCGGACAGAACATTCCTGCTCCTACACTCTACTATGAGTACGACAATGCTGACCAGCGCCGCGACGTGAACTGCGTGCCTTACAAGTACGACAACGGCTACACAATGGCCAAGTTGGGTGACAACGATGCCTCTGCACCAAGCTTCAACTTCGGCAAGTACGACTATGAGCGCATGACACGCCAGGTGAGTTCCAACGACGACGGTGTGAACCTGCCCGTGCTCCGCTATGCTGACATCCTCTTGATGGCTGCTGAGATAGCCAACGAGCTGGAAGGTCCTGATGCAGCCAAGCCTTACCTCAAGGAGGTTCGCAACCGCGCCTTTGCCGTAGCCGACCGCCCTGCAAACGTAGAGGCTTATGTCAACGCCATCAGCTCGAAGGCCGACATGCTGAAGGCCATCCAGAAGGAGCGTCTCCTTGAGTTCCCCGGCGAGATGTTGCGCAAGCAAGACCTCATTCGCTGGAATATGCTCGGTACTGCCGTGAAACAGACCGTGAACGACATGAGAGCGTTGCGCGATCGTACTGGCAAATATGCTGATGTGCCTACTGAGGTGTACACTCGCACGGTTAATGGTAAGTTGGAATACTATGGTTTGGCAAAGGGAGAGACTGCTACTCCTACAGGCGAAGGTTGGACAAAACTTAACTACGACTTCGTTACAGCAACGGTGAAAGATAATATGCTTACCAACTATTATGCCAACGACCCAGACTCTCGTCAGTACTGGCCAATATTCGACTCTGATATCAACGCTTCTAACAATGCATTGATCAATAACTATGGTTATTAAAAAGGAGTTTGAGAAATGATAGTAGATAGGGGAAGATAGAAGAAGTACAAATGCTTTATAGCTTAAAAAAATGATGATGCGAAGAGAATGAAATGTTATTTTGATTCTTGAACATGAAGACTTTATTAAAAAAAATGAAGCAATGAGACGATTGTCTATAAACTTCTCTCTTATCTTCTCCTTATTTCACTTATATGGATTTTACGGTAGATTTTTAGTTATATATTAAAACTATTACAAGTCTCTCTGCCTCGCGAGATGCGGGGAGGCTATTTTTATAAAAACTAATCGCGTAACTTCGATTAACTATTGCATAAATAGTGTTTTCGCAACAATATCTTCATCATAACCTCTTAAACCAACGAAGCCTCATGAAGACAACAATATGTTCCATCTTGTGTTGGTTAGTCTTTTCTACAGCCCTTATGGCACAAGACGCTCCTCTCGATTTTTCGAGGAGAGTAGCAGATTATCTGCTGTCACATCATAACCATCATTTGTCGAAGGCGCAGGATGGACACTCACACATCGATAGCTATTATCAAGAATGGCGTTACGTGAACGGTGTGCTTGGCGTGGCTATGCTGCATCTTGCTGATGTGACCCAGGAAAACAAGTATGAGCGTTTCGTCAAGGAAAACTTTGATTTTTATTTTAATCCCGACATTCAACAGCGACTCAGGAAAGAATATGAAGCGGGCGTGCGTGACAATGCGTGGCGCAGATTCTTCTCTATGTCGAGTCTCGACGATTGTGGGGCAATGGGTGCTGCTCTTTCCGAACTGGCTCGACGATATAAAGACGAGCGTTACGAGAAATATCTCGGCCAAATAAGTCATTACATACTTCATCAACAGGAACGCATCCCCGAGCTTGGCATTTATTGTCGAGGAATGTATGGAGAACGCACGCTATGGCTCGATGATCTCTATATGTGTACTTCCTTCTTGGCTCATCAGGGGAGCCGTAAGGGAGCTTCACCTGATTTGTTGCAACGGGCTGCCGAACAAGTGCTTCTTTTCGATAGTCTCCTCTTCGATAAGGACAAGCACCTATATTGGCATTGTTTCTATTATGATAGCACACATTCTCACGGAACTGCCCACTGGGGGAGAGCTAATGGATGGGCGTTCTTGGCACAGGCTCTATTGCTTGATTGCATGCCCGAGAAGCATCCACTGCGCAATCGGCTGCTTAAGTTGTTCAGGAAAAGGATAGAGAATATCATTGCTTATCAGGATGCACAGGGCATGTGGCATCAGTTGCTCGATAAGCCAGATTCTTATCCTGAAACATCTTGTACTGCTATGTTTGTTATAGCGATAGCACGTGGGGTGAATAGAGGATGGCTTGATAGTTCCTTTGTCTCTGTGGCGCAGCAGGGATGGAAGGCTATCTGCAGTCAGATAACCCCTGAAGGACAGGTGAAGAATGTGTGCATGGGAACAGGCATCAGCCGCGACTTGCCTTTCTATTACAACCGACCGGCTCCGCTCAACGATGCCCACGGACTGGGAGCCGTGGTGCAGGCAGGAATAGAAATCAATAACGTAACAACAAAAACAACAGAATAGATATGAAAAACTTAAAGCTAAAACTCACATTCCTGTCGCTGTGCGCCTTTGCTACAGCGGCTCATGCACAGCAAGTGAAAGGAAACAGCGTACTCTACACATCGTCACAAGGCAATATGCGCATTGAGATGTGTTCGGAAAGTATGTTCCGCGTGACGAAGGTGCCTGCACAGCAGATGCCTGATAATGAGAAGTGGATGGTGGTCAATTACAACTTCCCACAGGTGGATTTCAGTGTCGATGGTAAGCAGATAAAGACCAGTAAGTTGCAGGTAAGCATACAGGAAGCTCCTTGGCGCATACAGGTGGCTGATGCTTCTGGAAAGGTGCTCTATGAGGAGTTGACGTCGGGGTGCAAGGACAGCATATATAATGAGGTGAAGATGAATCCTGATGAGCACTTCTTTGGTTTTGGCGAGCGTATGGATCGTATCGACCAGCGTGGACAGCGTGTGCATCTCAACATTGAGTTAGGACGTGGTCCGAAGCCTGCCGTAGGAGGTAAGGACATCTTGAAAGCCAACTATTGTCCGGTACCTTTGATGCTCAGCAACAAGGGCTATGCCGTGTTCTTCCATACTGCCGTGCCCAACGACTGGGACATGGGATGGACACACCATGACAAGTATAGTTTCTCGGCACCTGGTGGCGACAACGACTATTATTTCATCTATGGTGAGCAACTGGAAAATCTTATTAGTAGTTACCAACAACTTACGGGTGTAGCACCACTCATGCCACGTGCTGCCTACGGTCTGCACATCGGTTCGTATAGTGGGGGTACATGGCATCATGAGAGTAAGGCCAACGATACGTATGTGGTCAATCTCATCGACCGACTGCGCCAGGAAAAGATTCCATTCGACATGATGTGGCTCGACTCCACTTGGCGACTTTTCGCTAAGTTGGGCAACGGAGGCTGTACCTTTGAGTTCCAGGATCAGTTTAAAGACCCCAAAGGCATGATCGATCATGCTTATAAGAATCATGTGGCGATGTTTGGTCTGCACATCCGTTCACTGGTAGACAACGGCAAACGTAATAATCTGCTCACCACAGCACAGAAGAAGGGACTCACCATTCAGGACGGTGGAACCAACGCCATCATCAACTTCTTCGACGATAAGGCTGTGGACTGGTGGTGGAAGAATGCAGCCAAGAAAGTGACCGACCTGGGAGCCAAGTTCTTCAAGACTGATGTGGGAAGCGCTCTGAACTATAACAATCCAAACATCGAGCAGAAGGCTGCCCACAACCTCTTCCCCATAGCCTATGCCAAGGCACCTTATGAGAACTTTGCCAAGCTCAATGCACAGCGTGGCTTCGACCATACCCGCGAGGGGTATGCTGGCATTCAGCGTTATCCCTTCATCTGGGCTGGCGACTGGGGTTCGGAGTGGCAATGGTTTGAACCTATCATCCGTGGTGGTCTTAACATAGGATTGTCGGGTGTCGGCTATTGGAGTCACTGTATGGGTGGATTCGAACAGTATTCTGCCTACGACACCGACCTCTATCTGCGCTGGGTGCAGATGGGAATGTTCTCACCGGTATCTATCCTCTTTGGCATGGATCATCCTCGTTATCATGCACCATGGACCTATGGTGAGGAGGCGCAGAAAATATTCATTCAGTATGACTCGCTTCGTTATGCGCTCTTGCCTTACATCTACACCAGTGCTTGGGATATGTACAAGACCAGTCGTCCGATGATGACGCCTCTTTTCTACGACCATCTGCAGGATGTCAACACTTATCAGATTTCCGACCAGTATATGTTTGGGCGCGATATGATGGTATGTCCTGTAACGGTGAAGAATGCGCTCTCACGACCTGTCTACTTCCCTGGGGGCGACTGGCTCGATTTTTGGACGGGTGAGCGTATCAGCGGACGACAATATAAGTCGTTCTTGACACCTATCGAGATAATGCCTATCTTCCTACGTCGCGGCGCCATCATTCCTCGTCAGGAAGCTATGCAGTATGTAGACGAGCGCCCCAACACCAATATTTCACTGCTCATCTATCCTTCTGAGCACTCTGTTTATGAGATGTATGAGGATGATGGCAAATCGCTCGATTATCAGAAGGGTATCTATGCTATCACCAAGATGGAGAGCCGACTGGCACAGAACGAGTGGATACTCAACATCACGACTCCTAAGGGCGACTACAAGCCTGTTTCTCACTACTACAGTGTGAGTGTTTATCTCGACAAGAAGCCTAAACTCGTTACTGTAGCCGGCAAGTTTGTCGATGGATGGAAGTACGACGAGAAGTTGCGCTTACTTACCTTCGATGCAGGCGAGGGCGATATGGAAGTGGTTGTCAAGATGTAAAATCAAGACTTTTGGGGTTGAATACTTTGCCATGAAGCATATGGCTTTAACTTCTCCAACTACTCTAACTTCTTCATTTGCATTTATAAAGATATTACTATGTATAGAAACAGATTCTTCTTATCGGTTGCCGCCGTGCTTGCAGGTACGGTGGCAATGGCTCAGGGCTCTTACAAGGCTTTGAAGTTTAAGACTGCCACCTCGCTCTACAACTACGAGATGCTGCCAGTACACGCTCAGAACTATGAGCGCCAGCAGGTTTTCGAAAAGGCTTGCCAGTCGAAGGAAGCCATGCAGCAATACGTGAGCCAGTTGCGCAGTCGTTTTAGTCAGTTGGCTGGCGAAATGCCACAGCGTGGCAAACTCAATGCTAAGGTGGTAGGGACGCTGAAAGGCCCTGGTTTTGTAGTCGAGAAGATAGTCTTTCAGAGTACGCCAGGCCGTTATGTCACAGCGCATCTTTATCTGCCCGAGAAGGTGCAGGGCAAGATACCTGCCTGTATCGAGATGTGCGGACATGGGCTCGATGGTAAGGGCACTGGGTCAGGTAGTGCAGAGCAGTTGGCTGTCAATGGTGTTGCCGTCATGGTGGTAGATCCTTTCTCGCAAGGGGAACGTCAGCAAACCATTGATGAGCAGGGCAAGAATCTTACTCGTGGTGTTACCACCGAGCATACGCTCATTGCTCCTGGTTTCCTTCTCCTTGGTAGTAGCCTTGCCGCGCAAGAGTTTTTCGACAATAGCCGAGCCATTGACTATCTGCTTACCCGTAAAGATATCGATGGTGAAAAGATAGGTTGCTATGGATTCTCAGGAGGTGGCACGCAGTCGGCTTATCTGGCTGCACTCGATGATAGAATCAAGGCCAGCTGTGTGGGATTGTTTTTCTCTTCGCGTGAACGCACCTTGGAGACACAGGGCCCCAGCGATGGGTGTCAATGGATTCCTGGTGAGGGACGTGAGCACATCGAAATAGCTGATATGGCGATGATGAATGCTCCGAAGCCCTTTTTGATACTCGACGGAAGGTTTGACTTCGTTGATCATTGGGGAGCCTTGCGTGGCTACGATGAGGTGAAGCGATGCTACTCTCTGCTGGGAGCGCCCGAAGCTGCCGAACAGTTTTATTACGACGACGGACACGCCATTCCCAAGCCCAGCCAGGACAAGATGGTAAGCTTCTTCCGCAAGGCTCTCTTGGGCGATGCACAGGGCGAGGTGAAGCCTTATACTTATTGGTGTAGTGATGACATGCGTTGTACCAAGGCAGGACAGGTAAACTTGGAATACAAGGATGCGCTCAGTTCCATGCAGGAGTGTGAGGCACAGATGGACAGGTTGGCTGCCCAGCGAAAGGCTTTTTGTTCGCAATCTGCCGACAAGGTGAAGGGTGGTATTTTGAAGCTGTTGGGACTTCCTGGACTGAACGACCATTGGAATGCTATTGAAACTCGCCACGAATCGCAGCGCGACGTAGAGGAATATCGTTATCAGCTCGATTGCGAAGGTCAATATCCTGTTCCTGTTATCGTCAGGATTCCGTCGGTTGCCAATCAGCAGTCGAATGTTTGCATCCATCTTGCTGATGCAGGAAAGGCAAGTCTGCTGATAGAGACCGACCGTCGTGATGTGTTCTCCGACGGTACCATTCATGTCTACGCCGACCTGCGAGGTTTTGGTGAAACGAGCGATATCTTCGAGTATAACCTTTCAAAGTATTGGAACACGCAATATCGTTCTACGGTTACAGCCTTGCATGCGGGTAAGCCTCTCATAGGGCAGCGTGTGCAAGACTTGCGCACCTTGCTCAACTTCTGTTCTGACGATGCTAAGTTGAAGAATCGCAAGATAGTTGTTAAGGCCGACGGAATGAATGCTGTTGTCGTGATGCACGCTGCGGTGCTCGACGAACGATTGGCAGGTGCCACCCTCACTCGCACACTGAAGACCTGGCGCAATTACATTCAGCAACCTGTTCAGCATGACATGATGTCGAATGTCATCCCAGGCGTCTTGTGTTGCTACGATATTCCTGATTTGCTTTCGTTGGCAAAGGGTAGGGTGGTCATCGTAGACTGAATCTATCTTTGAGGTAAAGGCAATATGATAGCATTTGCCAATGCAAGTATCTTTGGTTTCTTCTTTCAGGAAGCTTAGTAGAAGGATAGGGGCTTCATGAGCCTTCATATACGATTCGTTAGATTTTGTAAGGTATATTTCTTTTATTTTCCAGTTGGCAGCTTTGTGCTGTTCAACTGGTTTTTTCTTTCTTTTACCATCAAACAGAAAAAAGTAAGGGATATATTTGGCAGTACACGAGTTTTGTGTTAATTTTGCAATATAAAAGTCAGTTGTATTGGACAAGGAAAAATGTTTTGAACGGTTTTACAGGGAGAATTATGAGCAATTCTTTCATTTTGCATATCGTTACCTCAACGATGAGGAAGCGTGCCGTGATATTGTGTCCAATGCCTTTGAGTATGCGTGGAGCAATTTTGAGCGCGAGGATGTACCTGATTGGAAACTCTTTCTCTTGTCGTATATCCGTCACAAATGTCTCGATTTTATTCGCCATCTACAGGTGCATAATCGCTTTGTAAAGGCACGCCTCAAGATGGATGAAGGCTCTTTAGATGCCGATTTGCTGGAACGTGAGGAACGTATAGCTCTGATAAGTCGTTATTTGGCGCAGTTACCCCCCCGTACTCGTCTTATCTTTCAGGAGTGTTTTATCCATGGGCGCAAATACAAGGAGGTGGGCGAGGAGCTCGATATAACCGACCATGCAGTGAAGAAACATATTATGAAAGCGCTGAAATTTCTGCGCGACAGCGTTAAAAAAAACAAATAATAATATCCAAAGAAAACTCAGAAACGTTATATTGACGGAATTACAAGAATGTATAAGTAACTTATATATGTAGACAACAACATATGGAGACAGAAGATAAGAAAGATATGGTAAAAGAAATAGACGATGCGCTGCGATTCCTTGAGGAGGACGAGGCTCTGTCGGCTTCCGACATCGATCATATGATGGCGGATGCAGAGGCGCGTACTGTCGTTTCCGACTTGCTCGATTGTAAGCAGGCTGTCCGTATGGCTTCTTCTCGTCCGTTGTGTCCTCATGTGGATGACGAATGGAAACAGTTTGCTGCCACTCACACTTTAAGAGCTACCCATTCTGTAGAGTCTGAAAGTTTTGTGAAGAGTAAGTATCCTCGTCGTGCAGTATGGATGGGCGCTGCAATAGGTGTTGCTGCTTCTCTACTTCTGTTGCTGGTCTTCTCGTGGTTCCATCATTCTGATGAAAACCAATATGTAGGAGGCAATCTTGTTTTTGAAGCCCAGGATTGTCCACAGGAAATCACCTTACAGTCTGGCGATGGCGATGCTATTGCTATTGATGAACATTTCAACGATCAGTCGAAATGTGTTTCTCTTGTTTCTGCCAATGAGAAGATGGCTCTCAGCTATCAAGATAGTAGTAGGAATGGACAGATGGCAAAGCCTTCCGTGATTCAACTTCTTACCACTCCCATAGGGAAGGACTTTAAAGTTGTGCTCTCTGATGGTACACAGGTGTGGCTTAATGCCGACAGCCGTTTAGAGTATCCCTCGCGCTTCGATGGCAAGCAGCGTGTGGTGAAGTTGGACGGCGAGGCTTACTTTGCTGTTGCCAAGGACGCAGCACATCCTTTCATCGTTCAGACCGATAAAATGGAGACTCGCGTGCTGGGCACGAAGTTTAATGTGCGGGGATTTCAAGGCAAGGATACGCATATTACCCTTATTGAGGGTAGTGTGGTTGCCACCAATCGCAAGACGCATCAGCAAGTAAAGATGTTGCCTGGCGAGGAAGTGGTAGTTACGGCTGATGGCAAGACTCAGAAGAATTCCGTTGATATCGAAGGCTATGTGTATTGGCAAGAGGGCTTCTTCTACTTCGACAACCAGCCTCTTATCGACATTATGCAGAGTCTGGGGCGCTGGTATAATGTCAACATTGTTTTTGCCAACAAACAAGCCGAGAACTATCGTTTCCATTACCTTTGCGACCGCAAGGGTGGCATTGATCATGCCATTACTTTGCTCAATCGTATGCGCAAGCTTCACATAGTACGTAAAGGTGATACGGTGATAGTAAAATGAAAGGAATTTGCTTCTAAAAACAGTAAATATTATCAAAAATACACTTTTTGATTAAAAAATAAAACTTTTTAGTACCCTTTTGCACTTTTCAAACGATAATCTGTTAAAATACAATTTATATAAGACAACATTAACAGTTAGCAGTATGAAAAGAAAGGTAATGCTTATCGGTTTCTGCTTGACTTTGCTTGCCATGGGGCTGCCACAAGACGTGGGAGCGCAGGGTCATGGTAGAGTTATCAAGATGGAAATCAAGGAAGAGCGCTTGACAGATGCACTCAAGCACCTCGAAAAAGTGTCGGGTTATAAGATCCTTTTCTCTTATGACGACATGAAACGTTTCAAGGTGAGCAACAAGGTCATTAAGACTAACAACATCAGACATGCGCTGAACGTGCTCATCGCCTCTAATCCTATCGAATATCAGATTGATGGGCAGTATATCAATGTATTCCTTAAGGAAAGGGTTAGTCGCACAGGAGTGGCTCAGCAACGCACGCAGCAGGCGGATCGTGAAGTGGAATACAGCGGTCGTGTTGTAGATGCGACTCATCAGCCTGTCATTGGTGCCACAGTATTGGTGAAGGGAACAGGTAAGGGTGTTTCTACCGACGAGAACGGACATTTCTCTATAGCTATGCCTAAAGGCCAGCAGATAGTACTCCAGTTCTCGTATGTAGGTATGAAGACCACTACTCGCACGCTCAGCGGTTCACAAGATGAGCGTGGCATGACTATTGTCATGGCAGAGTCGGCAACGCTCTCTGAGGTCGTTGTCAATGGTATCTATACGCGCAAGGCTGAGAGTTTTACGGGTTCTGCTACCACGGTAACGGGTAACGACCTACGTCGTGTGACCAACCAGAACGTGCTTCAGAGTTTGAAGAACCTCGACCCCACAGTGTATATCGCCGATAACCTTTCTGCTGGTTCCGACCCTAACTCTACGCCAACTATGTCGATGCGTGGAACCTCCAGTTTCCCCACAGAGACTACTTCGCTCAAGAGTACCTATCAGAATCAGCCCAATGAGCCTCTTTTCATTCTGGATGGTTTTGAGACGACTGCCGAGCGTGTGAAAGACCTCGATATGAATCGCGTGGAGAGTGTCACTATCTTGAAGGATGCTTCTGCCAAGGCACTCTATGGTAGCAAGGCTGCCAATGGTGTTGTTGTCATTGAGACCAAGCGTCTGGCAGGCACTGAGGCTCGTATTACCTATAATGGTAGTCTCGATCTCGAAATGCCCGACCTCTCAAGCTATGACATGACCAATGCTCTTGAGAAGTTGCAGGTGGAGAAGAATGAAGGCATCTACGATGTGAATTCAGCTTACTATGGTGGAAGCGGAAGTGCCACCCAGCAGCAGGAACTCACTGCCCTCTACAACCAACGCTATAAGTTGGCGCTCGAAGGACTGAATACCAACTGGATGGCTAAGCCTCTGCGCACAGGTGTAGGACAGAAGCATAACATCAATATAGAATTGGGTGATGCACGCAACTTACGCGGCGTACTCAACTTCACCTACAACGATGTGGCGGGAGTCATGAAAGGTTCCAACCGCCGCAATATCTCTGGTGATGTAAGTCTTTCTTACCGCCGTAAGAACCTTCTTTTTAAGAATATCCTCAGCGTGATTTCCAATCATAGTTCCGACTCGCCTTATGGTTTATTTTCTGACTATGTGAAGATGAACCCCTATTGGCAGGCAGTCGACAGCAAGGGCAATGTGCTACGCTGGGCAGAAGTGAGCAATGGCAACGTGTCGAGTGGTGCCAATGCCATAGCCAATCCTCTCTATGATGCCACTATCGGTACCAGCCTCAAATCTACGTATCAGCAGTTTACTAACAACTTCTATGCAGAGTGGACTATCATTCCCGACCTGAAGACTACCCTACGTATCGGAGCCTCAGAGAAGCGCAACGATGTGGATGAGTATTATCCCACCAACCACTCTCGTTTTGCTACCTATACCAAGGGAACTTCACTGTGGAACCGCCGTGGTCTCTATGTGATGGAGAATGGTAAGCAGACGCAACTCAGTGGCGACTTCAATGTCAATTACAACCACTCCTTTGGCAAGCATCATGTGTTTGGCAATGCGGGCTACTTTGTTTCTGAAACCAAGTATCAGGCTTATCAGCATCGTGCTGAAGGCTTCGGCAACGAGTCGGCAGCCGATATCACTTTCGCTCACCAGTATGCAGAGGGTACCACACCTACGGGCTATGCCTCCATCAACCGTGAGATGAGTTTCCTCTTGGCTGCTTCTTACGACTACGATAACCGTTACCTCGTCGATGTTACTGAGCGCGAGAGTGCTTCTTCGCTCTATGGTTCTGACAAGCGCTGGGCCAATAGCTGGTCTGTGGGCTTGGGATGGAATGTGCATAATGAACCTTTGCTCAAGAATGCCAAGTGGCTCCAGCTACTCAAGATACGTGGTAGTGTGGGTCTCACGGGTAACCAAAACTTTGCCACCAATGAGGCTATCGCTACCTATCGTTATTATACAGGTATGACCTACGAAGGTCTCACGGGTGCTTATCTCAACGCCATGCCTAACCCAGGTCTGATGTGGGAACAGAAGAAAGACTACAACGTGGGCTTCGACTTTCGTGTATTCGGCTTGTCACTCTCTTTCGACTATTATAGTGCCGACACCAAGAACATGCTTACCAGCGTAAGTATTCCTACCTCTACAGGATTTAGCACCGTGAAGGACAACTTAGGGCTGGTTCGTAACCAGGGTGTCGAGATAAAGGCCAACTACACTCCTTGGCAGACTAAGGATGGCTTTGTTTCGGTTTATGGCTCTTTCGTTTACACCAAGAACCGCATCGTAAACCTCTCTGAGAGTATGCGCGACTACAACAATCGTATGCTTACGCTTGCCGAGAAAGAAAGTCAGACGGTTCCTGTGCTGATGTATCAAGACGGATTGTCTATGAACACCATTTGGGCGGTACCTTCTGCAGGCATCGACCCACAGACGGGTGAGGAAATCTATATCAAGAAGGATGGTACCTACACTTACACCTATGACTCTTCCGACATGGTGGCTGCTGGCGACGCTACGCCAAAGTATCGTGGTAACTTCGGTTTCAATGCCGAGTACAAGGGCATTGGTCTTACCGCCACTTGCACCTATTTGGCTGGTGGACAGATGTATAACTCTACTCTCGTAGACCGTGTGGAAGATGCCGACATGATCTACAACGTAGACCGACGAGTGCTGACAGGTCGCTGGCAGAAACCAGGTGATATTACTCAGTATAAGGGCTATAGTTCTAAGACTGCTACACGAGCAACGACTCGCTTCGTGCAAGACCGCAATGAGCTCACCCTTTCTTCCATCAGTGCTTATTATGAGTTCCCAAAGTTCATCTATTCTAAGCTCTACATGCAGCGTCTGCGTTTTGCCGTTTATCTCAACGACGTAGCCACCTTCTCTTCCATTAAGGTTGAGCGCGGTACCAGCTACCCATTCGCACGCTCTTTGTCATTTGCATTATCAGCAACATTCTAAATCATTCAGACAGCTATGAAACTATATAAAGTATTAACAGTAGCATTGTTGGGAGGCTTGCTCACCACGAGCTGCAGCGACTGGTTTGACGTTACCTCCAGCAACGAGATTCGAGAGGACGACCATTACAGCAAGGACTCCGGATTCAAACAGACCTTGGTGGGCTGCTATTTGGCGATGAGCGAAGAGGCTCTCTATGGTATGAACCTGTCGTGGTACATGCCCGACCTTATGGTCAACCAGACACGTTCCTACGCTAACTACAGCACAAGTGCAGCGGCGGGTGAACTGCAGGCTCACAAGTACAACACCACCTACACAAAGCCATTGGTTGAGTCGGTGTGGACTTCTGCCTATAGTGTCATCGTCAATGCCAATGAGGCTTTACTCAAGATAGATGGTCGCAAGGACGCGATGGACGACATCAACTATCACGTCATCAAGGGAGAACTATTGGCTGTTCGTGCCATGATGCACTTCCAGCTGTTGCGCCTCTATGGTTACGGCAACTGGGCAGAACGCAAGGCTGAACTCGATGCCAAGAAGACCATTCCTTATGTCACTACCGTCAACAAGAACATTACCGAGCAGGCTACAGGTGCCGAGATGTTTGCCCATCTCACCTCCGATCTTACAAATGCGCTCGATCTGCTGAAGGACTACGACCCTGTGTGTGGCACTCACGATGCGGCATTCTATGCCAATGTCAACGACGACGGATTCTATTCCACCCGCAACAATCGTCTCAATTATTATGCTGTCAAGGCTCTCTTGGCACAGGTGTATATGTGGGAAGGAAGCAGCGAGAGTCTTGCTAAGGCTCTTCCTATTTGCGAGGAGCTTATCGGAAAGTTGGCTGATGGTGTAAACATCCGTTTCGATAACAGCAACACCTTCTTGCTCACTCTCTCTGACCCCGGTACTCTCAACAAGCAGAATGCCAGTTTGGTAAACGAGGCTCTTTTTGCTGTAAGCATCAACAACCTCGACCAAAAGATGAGCAACTATATCAACCCCGTCTATGCGTCGACCGACTACAATGCCATCTATCTTACAGCAGATCAGATGACTGATATTTATGGCGCCGACGACGCTTCGCTCGATGTACGTGCTACGGTGCTGTTATCTCAGAATCTTAATGGCGACGACCAAGGATACGTTCCTGTCAAGCTCTATCAGAAAAACCTCGGAACTTACTATTCTGGCAAAGTTCCTGTAATTCGTCTGCCCGAGATCTATTACATGGCTGCTGAGTGTTATGCAGCCAAGGGAAATGCCCAAAAAACACTCGACTTGCTCAACGTGGTAAGAGAGAAGCGTGGTCTCTACGATGCACTCGTTCTTCCTGATGATGCTTCAGCACAGGTTCCCTTTGCCCAGCAGCAGATTGCTGCCGAGTATCGCAAGGAATTCCTTGGTGAGGGTGAAATCTTCTACTACTATAAGCGTACGGGTGCTGAAGCCATCCCTAATCACGAGAATATGACCGACGCCGACTACCTGTTGCCTTATCCGGATATGGAAACTTCGGCAGGTCGTGTACAATAACTCCAATAACAACCATCTAAAAACAGCATACAAGATGAAAAAGATATATAGCATATGGGCACTCGGTGCTCTTCTTGCGCTCTCTTCTTGCAGCAAGGACGACATCTCCACCTACAGCGAGCAGGAGGCTGGTGTGCGCTTCCTTGCCACCAAGTTGAGCAAGGCCGAGGACGAGTTGGGAGGTTCTGCCTATAGCCCTTCCGACCAGATACTTTATGAGAACTATTCGTTTATCGACAATCCCATGGACAATAGTCATGAGTACGATATTCCTGTGGCGTTGATAGGTATGACCTCAAAGGTTGATCGTAAAGTGGGCTGCGAGGTTCTCGAAACTTCTACAGCGCCAGAGGGCTCTTACGAGATTGTAGAGGCGGTTATTCCTGCTGGAGAGATGTATGGACACATTCGTGTGAAGGTTTTCAATAGCGAAGACCTCAACTCCAATACTTACGAACTCGACCTACGTATCATCGATAGTGAAGACCTTTCTGCTGGTCCTCAAGCTTATGTTAAGGCGCATTTCTCTTGGAATAGCCAGATACCTGAGCCTCCTCATAACAACTTGGTGCGCACATACAATATGCTCATCAAGGGATTGAGTAACTTTGTATCTACCAGCAAGGCTTGCTACAGTCCTAATGCCATGCGTGCCATCGTTGGAGCCACAGGTTGGGATGACTGGGATAGCTATGAGGTGCATGGAGCTAAGTATAACAATCCCACTTTGTACAAGAGTTACAAATACTTGCCTCGTTATACTTGGATTTTAGCCGACAATTCCTACAAGGGATATGCTGCCAAACTGAAAGACTGGCTCAAGGCTTATGAGGCATCCCATGGCGAGCCACTCCTTCATGATGCAGGCTCTCTGAAGGGCAAACCTGTTCAGGCACGTGAATTTTAACTCGTAAAACAGAAAAGACAATGAAGAAAAATCGTATATTTTCTATGCTCTTAGGAGCTGTAACTATCTTCTCGATGGCTTCTTGCTACGATGACGATAGCTCCTTAGCTTCAGGCAAGTTGCCCAGTGTCAGCATCACTACTGCCGATGACGCTTCTACTTTCTATGTGAGTTACCTCGACGAACTCAACATTACACCCACTGTCAATCGCGGTACAGAGGGCGATGATGAGGGACTTACCTATAAGTGGGAAATCACGGAGCAACCTAAGGACAATAATGCCAACTGGATAGAGATAGGTACTGATCGCGACCTCCACGCAGTGATGAACAATGATGTGTCTACACTGCCTTATTACTTGCGTTATACAGTTACCGACACCAAGAACGCTGGTCTGCAGTATACCAAACTTTGGAAAGTGGTTATCCAGAGTGCCTTCCTCGCTGGTATTGTAGTCTCTGATACCAAGGATGGTTCTACATCCGACCTCAACCTCATCATGAGTCGTTACCTCACCACCAACTATGGCGACAAGGCTGATAAGGTGACTTACGGCATTATAGTAAAAGCCAAAGGTGAGCCCTTCGATAAGCTGATGACGAGCCTTACCTATAATTCACAGGGCAAACTCGTGTTTACGCATATCAATAATCTCTGGGCGGTGACTTCTGATGGCGATGCAGCTCTTTTCAATACCGAGAAATATGAGCAGACAGCCCGTCTGTCTGAGGGAGGTATCCTGACTTATCGTCCCGATGGTGTCAAGGCACTTGGTGTATTCTCTACCAATGGTCAGTTCATCTTCCTGAACACCAATAAGTATCTGTATTCCGTCAACTCTACCAATGCCAGCAACTTTGGCTGGTATGATGCTGCGGGTAGCCAGTACTCCATCAGCAATGGAGTTGTGATGACTGCCACCTCGGCAAGTGTTTATTATCAATGTGTGATGTGGTATGATGCCGAGCAAGGTAAGTTTATCTACGCCAATGGCGGCACCTCCGTTTCCTATGGAGATGATTTGGCTGCCAACGATTTCTTCGATCCTGCTGATGCGCCAGGTCTTACAGCCATTGCTGCTGGACAGACCACCGATGGTTCCATTCCTGCCTTTGTGATGAAGAATACTACTACGGGCAACTACAGCATCTATACCTTCGTGCGCTATGAGGAGGGTGAATATGAGTATGATGATGATTGGAACATCATTGGTACCATCAAGCCTGAGGTTCCTGCTTCAGCCCGTATGCGTTATGACATCCCCGAGGCTGGTAAAGCTCTCCTCGATCAGGCTGTGAGTGTGTTCTTTGCGGCCGACCAGAGCATTCTCTATGTGGCAACTCCTACAGGAATCTATGCCCTCAACTTTGCCGGTTCTTCAGTTGTCGTCAATACTGTGCCTGTGTTTACTCCTGCAGCTGGCGAAACCATAGCCAAGGCCAAACTCTACTGTCAGGGTGCCTATATGCAAGACTACAGCGCAGTGGGCAATGTCGATGAAGGTTACGTCGTTCCCGAGTTGCCACTCAATAAGAAGGCTGTCGTAGTAGCGACCCAGAGCGACACTTATGCAGGCAAGATTTCTGTTGTGCCTATGACGCAGATTGGTACAGGTAAGTTGGATGCATCTTCTGCACTTATCTATACTGGTTTTGGTAAGATTCTCGATTTCTGCACAACAGGCTATTAATTCAATACTCAATTACAACAACCACTACAATCAATAATGGACAAGAGAAAATTAGTAATACTTCCTATGATGGTGCTTTGCCTCGCAAGCTTTGCGGGTGCATGGCACCCTCATTTGCTTTTTTGGAAGAAGAAAAAGAAAGCTGCCGTCACCGATACGGTAGCCAAGAAAACAGAGTACGAGAAACTATTCAAAAAACAGCATAAGGTAGTCAAAGGATTCATTACCCTCCATCAGATGGATGGCAAGGTATACTTTGAGTTGCCTGTCACCCTCCTGGGCAAGGATATGCTCATTGGTTCTACTGTCACCAATGTTTCGGATAATGGCAATGCTATCGTCGGTTCTAAACCCCACGAGCCTTTGTTGGTTAAATTCACTCGCACCAAGACCCATGTGCAGTTGCGCGAAGTCAATACCGACTACGTCACCTCTGAGACTTCCATCGACAGTGCTTTGGTGAAGAGCCACACGGATGCGGTGCTTTCTAATACCAAGATAGCAGCTTGGAACAAAGACTCCTCGGCTGTGGTCTTCGATATGACTCCTTTCTTCGTAAGCGACAACAAGAGGATGTCACCATTCGATGAGAACTCTGTCTATGCGTCGAGTTATAATCGCAGTGAGAGCTATAAGAGCGAAAATTCCTATCTTGTCGATGTGAAGGCTTTCTCCGACAACATCTCAGTAAAGAGTTCGTTGTCATACACCTTCTCGCTCACCTCTCGAGGTGGAAAGAAACTCATCACCGACCAACCCTTCACGGCAGAGCTCACCCGTAGCATCATGCTCCTCAAGGAGAAACCCTATCGCCCTCGTATGGCAGACTATCGCATGGGCTTCTTTACCACGGCTCAGCAGCAAATGTTGCCATCGCCAGCTTCATCGAAGCCCATCTTCTATACCAATCGCTGGGACCTTCAGCCGAAAGACTCTGCTGCTTATATGCGAGGTGAAGTAGTCGACGTAGCTAAACCCGTTGTCTTCTATGTTGACAACACCTTCCCTGACCGCTGGAAGCCTTACATCCGTGAGGCTGTCAACATGTGGTCGCAGGTGTTTGAGGAAGAATGTCGTCTTCGTGGAGCTGTGGTAGCTAAGGATTTCCCTACAGATGATCCTGAGTTCGACCCCGATAACATTAAGTACAATTGTATTCGCTATGCTCCTATCAGCATTCGCAATGCCATGGGACCATCGTGGGTAGACCCTCGTAGCGGTGAGATTCTTATGGCTTCTGTCTATGTATATCACGACTTTATCAAGCTTGTCAACAACTGGCTCTTTGTTCAGACGGCAGCTGCTGATAAACGTGTGCGTACCAACAACATGCCTGAAGAGGTGATGGGCGATGCCATCCGCTATGTATTGGGCCATGAGGTAGGCCACTGCCTGGGCATGATGCACAATATGGGTGCTTCTAACAACGTGCCAGTAGAGAAGCTCCGCGACCCTGCCTATACCCAGAAGTATGGCACCACTCCCAGTATAATGGACTATGCCCGCTTCAACTATGTGGCGCAGCCTGGCGACTATGAGCGCGGTGTTCGCATGACACCTCCTCGCTTTGGTGTCTACGACCGTTATGCCATTAAGTGGGCTTATTCGCCCATTCTCGATAAGACCCTCAAGGAAGAAACAGCTTACATGAGCCAATGGATAACCGACTCATTGCGCAAAAGTCCCGTCTTCCGCTATGGCAAACAGCAGTTTGGAATGCCTTTTGGCGACCCTCGTTCCATGAATGAAGACTTGGGTGATGATGCTGTCAAGGCTACTCGTTATGGAGTGAAGAACCTCAAGTACATCATGGCGCACATGGATCAGTGGCTCCATGGTAAGGATACGGATATGAGCTATCGTGCCTCTCTTATCGATAATATCGTACAGCAATATGCGCTTTACACCATCCACGTAGCCAGCAATGTCAGCGGCTATTATCTCAACGAGGTGAAGGATGGAGACGGACAGGTGCGCCTGCGTGGACTCGATAAGGCTCGTCAGAAAGAAGCGCTCAACTACCTCTTCACGCTTTATAGTGATCTTGACTGGATGGACAATAAAGCCTTGTTGGGCAAGATAGCCCTTAGTGGTTCGCCTAAGACTACGATTCGACAGTTTGTACGTGGTTTTATTCTTAGTGCTCCTGTCCTCGTGTCGTGCTATAATAGTATTGATGCGAAGAGTCTGCAGCCTGATGAGGCTACTCGCATGGTCTACAACTTCGTTTGGAAACCTACTCTCGCTGCACGTAAGCTCACTGACTCGCAGAAAGCCCTCCAGAAGGCTTATGTCTTCAATCTCTTGGGCAATAGTGGTTTCACGACACCTAAGGCTCTCGCGTCTCAAAGTCTCACCTCTGTACAGCAGCATGCCATCCACTTCGATCGTCTCTGCTCTTGTGAGGAGATGCCACAGTTGCAGCTTCCTCAATTGCGCGACGAGGCTACTCGTCCTGTAGGTGGCTTCGAGCAAGTCCCACGCGAGATGTTCTCCAGCACACCTTCGCTCACTCCTGCCGATATGTTTGCCACTCTGCAGCAGGTGCGTAGTCTCTTAAAGAGCCATCGCAGCAGCGGTAGCTCGTCCGATCGTGCTCATTACGAGTACTTGTTGCGCATCATCGATTCTTGTGTCAAGTAATAAATGAGGAGGAACAACTTATGAAGACAAGACACATTCTTTATCTTTTGCTGGCAGTCCTGCTGCTGCAGGCGCCAGCTTATGCCAAGCGTCACAAGAAGACGAAGAAGGCTACTGCAGCTTTGGCTGCCGACTCAGCAAAGTCACAGTCAAGCATTTATCCCAAGGTGTTTAAGAAGAAAGGACAGCTCACACAGGCTGTCCATCAAGACCTCTCTCTCTTCCTGTATGGCAGCAAGGTGTATATGGAGATTCCTGTGAGCAACTTCGGCAAGGAGTATCTCATCTCGTCTACCATAGCTAAGTCTAACATTCCAATGCTTGTAGGCAGTCATGCCAATGGGCAGACCATGTTTGTGGCCGACCGAGCTGATACGCTCATCACCTTCAGCCGTCCTAAGCCCAACTATCGTATTGCTCCTGGCGATACTACAGTGGCTCATGCCTTCGCCTTGGCGGGTAGGGGAGGTGTGTTTCGCACAGCTCCTATAGCAGCTTGGAAGAAAGATTCCACTGCTGTCCTTGTGGAGGTCACTGCTATGTTGAATGCTTCCAGCAAGGATATCCTCAATCTGAAGGGCGCTTCTTACGAGTTGGGTACATCCATCATCGGATGTGCTGTCAAGAGCAGTCTTTCCTATTGGGATACCGTGCAGGCTTATCCACGTTGCGTCTGTGTGGTGCAACAGGTTAATGGAAAATTATCATTGGGTGGTTCGCTCATCGGCGAACTGGCTGAGAAGCCTACGCTTCAGGCCACGTTACAAACTCAGATTACGCTTCTCCCCGATGCAGATAAGCGTATGCTGCCCCGTGAGGCCAATGCGCATATAGGTACTCGTTACGTCAAGTACAAAGACTTTCGCAATCTCGAAGACACCAAGACGGGTTATTATGCCACCCGTCGCAACTGGCATCCTGGCGATACGATTATCTATTATGTAGATAGTCTGCTCACCCCCTCTTGGCAGGCAGCCATCCGCCGCGCTGCTGAGGGATGGAACGATGCTTTCTGTAAGGCTGGGCTTGGACGTCCCATCCAGTTGGTGTCTTTTCCACAGGACTCTACCTTTAGTGCTTCCGATCCATTGCTCAACGTCATAGCCCTGGCCAACAACAGTAGCCAGTTTGTAGGATTCAATATTCCCATCGACCCTCGCACGGGTGAGATTCTCAGTGCTCACATCCTGGTGCCTCGCAGTTTGGCAGATGATGTGTTGCGCAATGGTGTCTGCAAGATGGCAGAGGTAGATGAGCGTTATCGTCATTATCAGCTTCCCGACGACCTGATATGCGAGGTCTTACAGGCCAAGATGCTCTCTGCATTCGGTTACAGTTTTGGTCTATCGGCTAATCTGGCAGGTAGTGCTGCTTACTCCATCGAGCAGCTGCGTTCGCCTGAGTTCACTCAGAAGAATGGCATCACGGCATCCGTCATGGATGGGCAGATATACAATTACGTCACCCTTCCTGGCGACAGAGAGAAAGGTGTGGTCCTCACCTTCGACCGTCCTGGTGTGTGCGACGACTTTGTTATCAAATATCTCTACACCCCTGATGTGAGCGAGTCTACTCTCCTGGCATGGGTAAAGAGTCATGAGGGCGACCCTCGCTACTTCTGTGGTAAGCGCTGTATGCGTTTTGCTACCGACCCTCGCTGCCAAACCTTTGATATGAGCAACGACCCGTTCCAGGCTGCTCGTCACATGCTACAACACTACAAGTATTTAGCTAAGCACGCTCCTGAGTGGCTGCCTTACGACGAGATGTCTGATGTAGACCGTATGCTCTTCCCAGAGTTTGTCATCAATGACTATTTCAGTCTTCTGCAGACGCTTACACCCTATATTGGTGGTGTATATCAGAACGAGTATCTTGATGGTTTTCAAGCCCCTGTTACTCAGTCGGTACCCAAGTCTCTGCAGCGTAAGGCTGTCAAGCAGTTGCTCTATGAATTCACCGATGTATCGTGGCTTGACTCCAATCCTGCCTTCTTCCAGACGGCAGGTCCTTCGGGTGATGTGGGTGGATGGGTGCGTCGTAAGGAGTTCACTATGCAGTTGCCTATGGTCTATCGTCTGCCCTATATGGATATGAGTATAGACCATTCCGACGACCCTTACACACAGAGTCAACTCATCGATGATGTGGCTAAATATTGTTTCCGTTCTGTACGAGCAGGTAAGCGTCCTACTTCTGCCGAGATTTACGGCATGTATGCTTTTGTGTCTTATCTCACGGCAAGTAGTGATGTGCTGTCAGAGATGTCGAAAGCAAAGCTCAAGGGAGCAGCTTCTTTGTGGTCTGTTAATGGTGCTGAGCCTGCTCATTCGGGAGTAGAACCTGCCAGTGAGATACAGTATTATCATCGCACAGACTTAGGTCCCATCGTCCTTCAGAAACTCAAGGAGATACGTCCATTACTCGTTAGGGCCAAGTCTTTGGCTGCAACGACCTACGACAAGAATAAGGTGCAATTTGCCATCCTTACTGCTGATAGGACCCTGAAAGTTGATTAGCGTATAGCATAAGAAAACCCAATAGAATGGAATACTTCAACCTTCCATTCTATTGGGTTTCTTTTTTTTATCTCTTCACCACTTGTTTTATCCGATTATTTTGTATCTTTGCAGCTGCAAGGATGCAGACGCATTACTTCATCCTGGCGAGGCAACAACTCGTCTGTCATTAATATCTACAACAATATCAATATCAAGAAAATGTCAATCCGTATCTATTCTTGCAAGGTCATATCTCTTGCCGTTCTTCTCTTCGCTCAGGCTATGTCTATCACCGCCCAGAACAAGAAATCGCCACTCCCCACACGCGAGAATTATGAGTGGCAGGGTGAGCTACCCATATACGTGGAGCAACTCAAAAAAGAACTCACCTATCCCTTGGCGTGGGGGAATAGTCCTATCAAGAATTTCAAAAAATGGAAGAAGGTCGCTCGTGAGAAAGTTCTCGAGTGCATGATGACACCACCTCGCAGAGCTGAATCTTGGGATATGCAGGTACTCGCCGAAGAGCAGCGTGAAGGCTATAAAGCTCAGAAAATCAGTTTTCGCATCAATGCCTATACTCGCATCACCGCCTATCTGCTCATCCCTGATGGCAAAGGTCCTTTCCCTACCATCAATGCGCTACACGATCATGGTGCACACCTCTTTATTGGTAAGGAGAAGATGATACGCCCTTTTGCTGTCAGTCAGGAGGTTATTGACGATGCCGATGCTTGGGCTCGAAAGCTTTACGATGGACAGTATGTTGGCGATTATCTGGCTCGTCATGGCTATGTGGTCTTCTCTGCCGATGCTCCTCTTTGGGGAGAGCGCAGTAGGAAGGAAGGAATAGACCGCAATAAGTACGACATCATTGCAGGCAATATGATGATGCTTGGCAGAGACCTCTCTGCTTTTATGACCTACGATGATATGGCAGCCACCGACTTCCTCACTACGCTTCCCTTTGTCGATAAGAATAGGATTGGTAGCGTAGGCTGTTCTATGGGTGCTTATCGCTCTTGGATGCTTGCAGCCCTGTCGCCTCATATTAAGGTGAGTGCCAACATCTGCTGGATGATAACCACCGATGCACAACTCACCCGTCAGTATGGGCGTAAGGAGAATGGTGGATTTGCCAATTGTATTCCCGCTCTTCGCCAGTATCTCGACTATCCGCATATCGCCTCGCTCATCTGTCCTCGTCCCGCCCTTTTCATCAGCGGTACTAAAGATCATCTTTTCCCTGTGCCTGGTGTTGAGCAGGCTTTTGCCGAGATGCATGATGTGTGGAAAAGCCAGAACGTAGACCATCTTCTCGACACCGAGTTGTGGGATGTGCCACACTCTTGCGGTCTTGAGATACAGCAAAAGATACTTGATTTTATGAATAAAAACCTGTGATGTTTTTTTCAGAGTACTAAGCTCATACTGATGCCAGCACCGCCTTCTGCAACAAAAGGAACGGGAACGATAGCAGTCTGCTTGGCACATTTTGACTTGCTGAACACCTTGGGATACAGCCAGTATCCCACTTTGGTGCTCAGTATTCCGATGCAGGCTCCTGCCAACACATCGTTGATATAATGTTTATCATTGTAGATGCGCAGATAGCCTGTGGCTGCTGCCATCGCATAGCCTGCATAGCCTATCCAGGGCGATACATCTTTGTATTCCTGGTACAAGATTTCAGCTCCCATAAATGCTCTCGCCGTATGTCCTGATGGGAACGAACGTCGGTCGCTGCCGTCGGGACGTGTTTCGTGAACGACTAATTTTGTGCCATAGGTAAGAGCCGACATCGTGGCAAATGATAGAGCCATGATGCCTATGCGCTCTTTGGGGGTGTGTTTGCTCTTGACGCCCGCAAAGCGGAGTCCCCATACTGTTGCAATGGGGGCAAACTGCAGAAATTCGTCCACATGTGTGCGATGCTTTCCCTCTGCCGACAGTGCTTTCTGTACATTTCTTTTCTGATGGGCAAACCAACCATGATCTTGTATATATAGGGCCGCCACGCCTGTCATGACCACAGGTATTACTACATTTTGAGCCTTGAGCTTGTGAGCATTACATGCGGGCATACTATCAGCTGATACCACGTTTATAGAGTCTTGAGCCAGGAGACTTACCTTACAGCAAGTTATGCAAATACAAAGAAGAAGTGTGCGTAAGAGTAATCCCTCGCAGCGTATGGATAGATGAGTGTAAAGCATGAATTCAGAATGTGTAAAAGCTTTTTTTGACTGCAAAAGTACGAAAACATTTTGATTATCAAGAACTTTTTGCTAACTTTGCACCCGAATTTCGGCAACATCGTACACCTGTCGCAACTCTTATACAGGGCAGTACCTCTTGCCGCAAGCGTTTTCAGAAGGATATTGCACCCTATTTTCATGGCTGGGAGGGTGAATTCGGCCTTCTGTATGTGAATCATGAAATATAAGGTAAAAAGACATTGAAAACATTTTTAGAATTAGGTGTCAGCGAAGAGATTCGCCGCGCCATTGAGGAGTTGGGATTTGAGAATCCTATGCCCGTACAAGAAGAAGTAATCCCCTATCTTTTAGGCAACAAAAACGACGTTATCGCCCTGGCACAGACGGGTACAGGTAAGACGGCATCTTATGGTATTCCTGTCATTCAGAAGACTGATGCTCAGAACAAGCAGACACAGGCCATTGTCCTGAGTCCTACCCGTGAGCTTTGTCTCCAGATTGCCGATGATCTCAATAGCTTTGCTAAGTATATAGATGGTCTTCATATCGCTGCCGTCTATGGTGGTACCGACATCGGTAGTCAGATTCGTACACTCAAGCATGGTGTACAGATTATTGTGGCTACCCCAGGTCGACTTCTCGACCTCATTAATCGTGGCGTGGCACAGCTTGAGCACGTCAACAATGTAGTGCTCGACGAAGCTGATGAAATGCTCAATATGGGCTTCTCTGAGAGCATCAATGCCATCTTTGAGAACGTGCCAGAGGATAGAAATACCCTTCTTTTCTCTGCCACGATGAGCAAGGATATAGAGAAGATTGCCCTCAATTATCTCCACGACCACAAGGAGATTGTTGTTGGATCACGTAATGAGGGTGCCGAGCACGTCAACCACATCTACTATCTCGTCAATGCCAAGGACAAGTATCTTGCTCTGAAGCGCGTTGTCGACTTTTATCCACGCATCTTCGCCATCATCTTCTGCCGCACCAAGTTGGAGACTCAAGACATTGCCGACAAACTCATCAAGGATGGTTACAATGCTGAGGCTCTTCATGGTGACTTGAGTCAGCAGCAGCGCGACCTCACCATGCAGAAGTTCCGCAACCATACTGTGCAGTTCCTTGTAGCCACCGATGTGGCTGCCCGTGGTCTCGATGTTGATGACCTGACTCATGTCATCAACTATGGTCTTCCCGACGATGTAGCCAGCTACACCCACCGCAGTGGTCGTACAGGTCGTGCTGGCAAGAAGGGAACCTCTATCTCTATCATCCACACTCGTGAGAAGTTTAAGGTGCGCCAGATAGAGAAGCAGATCGGCAAGGATTTTGTCGATGGTGTTCTTCCTACTCCTGAGGAGATTTGTAAGAAACAGCTCTTCAAGACCATGGACGACATCATGAAGACCGATGTCGATGAGGATCAGATAGCACCCTACATGGCTGAAATCAACCGCCAGTTCGATTATATCGACAAGGAGGACATCATCAAGAAGATGGTTACCATCACCTTTGGCAAGTTCCTCGACTATTATAAGAACGCCCCAGAGATTGTGAAGCCCGAGACAGGTCGTGGCAGCCGTAGCAGTGAAGGTCGTGGCAGTAAGGAAAGTCGTGGCAAGGTATCGGGTGGCCGTCGTAAGCATGAGGCTGAGGCTGGTTTCAAGCGTCTCTTCATCAACTTAGGTAAGGCCGACGGCTTCTATCCTGGCGAGATTATGCAGTATCTCAACAAACATGTGAAGGGTCGTCAGGAGGTAGGACATATCGACTTGCTCTCTAAGTTTGCCTACATCGAGGTTCCCGAGGAGGATGCTAAGCGTGTGATGAAAGCTCTTAATGGTACAGAGTACAAGGGCCGCACCGTTCGTTGCAACGATGCCGACGAAGAGGGTCATGGACGTAGTGCCCGTGGCAGTCGTAGCGAGAGCCGCAAGGGCAACGAGAGCAGAGGCAAGGGAAAGGGCAGCCGTGCTGAAAGTCGTAGCCGTAAGCCTCGCAGAGAAGAGGAGACGGGCGACTGGCGTCAGTTCTTCCAGCACAACGACAATGTGAAGTTCAAGGGCGAGGAACCCAACTTCGAGGAAGAGGGTTGGGCTCGTCGTCGTCCTAAGAAAAAGAAGTAAAGAAATTACTAAGATAAAAGCCAATATCAAGCAGAGTGTTTGTTCTCTCGCTTGGTATTGGCTTTGTTGATGTATGGTAAGATACTAATTAGGTCGGGATGTCTTAATTACAGCCCCAAAAAATGAACATACTTTCAACAGCCAACGCAAGTACTTGCGTTGGCTGTTGAAAGTACTTGCGATGGCCATCGCAAGTATCTTCATTTTTTGGGGCATATTTTTGCTTTGTGGTTTACAAGTAGAAAAATAATCTAATCTTATGTTATTCAGCCAACTGAGGAAACAAAAAGGAGCCAACTGAGGAAATAATAATTCGCCAACTAAGGAAATAAAAATGAGCCAACTGAGGAAATTTAAAAATAATATTGTATCTTTGCACCTGTAAATCAGATTATTTAGGATATGGAATATAAACATAGAATAGCAGACAAACTGCTTGCAAAAAAAATAGAAAGTAAAGGCGCCATCCTTATAGAAGGTCCAAAATGGTGTGGTAAGACAACTACAGCTGAGCAACAAGCTGCCAGTATCTTGTATATGGATAATCCTGCTTCACTGGTAACAAACCTACAGATGGCAGAGATAGAACCTTCTGTCCTTCTTGAAGGAAAGACTCCGCGACTTGTGGATGAGTGGCAGTTGGCTCCAAAACTTTGGGATGCAATCCGATTTGAGGTAGATCATCGTCGTGAAGTGGGGCAATTTATATTAACGGGGTCTGCTGTTCCTGCAGATGAGAAAGATATGCATCATTCAGGCACGGGAAGGTTTAGTTGGCTCACGATGCGTCCAATGAGCTTATATGAATCTGGAGAATCGAATGGAAAGGTCAGTTTGGCCTCTTTGTTTGAAATGCCAAGCAAGATAGTTGCGACTAATCAGTTGAAAATAGAAGACATAGCCTATTTGATATGTCGTGGAGGGTGGCCTTTTGCTTGTAATTTGCAAGGAAATGCTGCGTTGAGTCAGGCTTTTGACTATGTTGATGCTGTCATCAAAAAAGATGTCGCAAGGGTAGATGGGGTGAATCGCAATACCACCACAACAAGGTTGTTGTTGCGTTCTTACGCTCGTAACCAAGCTTCACAAGCGACAATAGGAACTATAGTGGCTGATATGATGACAAATGATGAAAATGAAATTAGTGTGAAGACAGCAGGAAATTACCTGGAGGCTTTGCGTAAGATTTTTGTCATCGAAGATTCTGTGGCTTGGAATCCTAACTTGCGCTCTAAAACAGCTATTAGAACAGCAAACACTCGTTATTTCATAGATCCATCAATAGGCACTGCGGTGCTTGGACTTGGTCCAAAAGATTTGATTAACGATCTCAATACCATGGGACTCTTCTTTGAAACACTTTGTGTTAGAGACTTGCGAGTATTTGCTGAGGTTTTAGATGGTGAGGTTTATCATTATCGTGATAAGAATGGCTTGGAGTGTGATGCTGTGATACATTTGCGGAATGGTAAGTATGGCTTGGTTGAAATCAAGTTAGGAGGTGATAAGCTTATCAACGAAGGTGCGGAGAATCTATTGAATTTAGCTGGTAAAATCAATACAGAGAAGATGAACGACCCTTCTTTTATGATGGTACTTACAGGTACGGGTGATTTTGCTTATCGACGTAAAGATGGTGTTTACGTTGTTCCTATAGGATGCTTGAGAGATTAAATGTTAACAAAATGAGTCGTAAAGAATATAGTTTTATAATCATTCATGTAAATAGATAAGGTATGACAGGAAAGATAGGAAGAAAGAAGGTGTTGAAGTTTCGCGACTTCCCAGCACGTTACCATGAAGTATTTTTTTTAAAAATGTTATAGCTATGATAATTCCGTTTATATCAGTATTGGCATCAGTTTGATGTACTACATTCGGCAGAGAAAGGCAGAGAAAGAGATGGATGAGATAGTAAGTTCCCTTCCTTCTGTTAATAAAGAACATTCATCATTGGGCGCAAGGGACTTGTGCTTGGATTTGCTTCGACAGTTGAATTGTGAGGTGGAGTTGGAGGGTGATGATATATACTTCACCTATCAGAATGAAAATTTTATGATAGAGGCTTCGAATGAGTGCCATTTTATTGTCGTTTGGGACCTTTGTTGGTATATGAAAAGTTTGGAAAATCAAGAGGAGGTTGAACTGGTGAAAGAAGCAGTCAATCGTGTAAACAGTATAAGCAGTAATATAGTCCTCTATTATGAGGATAAAGAAGCTAATACTTTGAATGTAGCATCCAAGTCTTATCATTTGTTAATACCAGATATTCCAAATTCCAAGGCTTATTTGTCTGCAATCTTTTCAAATTTCTTTGAGACAAAACAATCCTAATTACAGCCCCAAAATATGAACATACTTTTAAGTGCCATCGCAAGTATCTTCATTTTTTGGGGTATATTTTTGCTTATTGTAAGATTGCAGATTGAGGTGGTCGTTTCCTCGAAAGTGCAAGAAACGTTAAAAGTATAAGGAATGAAGAAAAATCTTTACTTTTTTTCTTGTTATTGTTATTATTTTCTCTTACTTTTGAACAACAAATCAAAATAATTACAAACTAATAACTAAAATCATGAAAAGTCTCAACAGGATTTTTATTGCAGTGGTAGCTGTATTGCTATGCGTAGGGTGTACTCAAGATGGTGCCAATGATAACGCATCACAAGTTTCTAATCAGCAAGTTAGTCTCTCCTTTTTTGAGACTTCTCTGCAACCTATTCAGGAGAAACAGGCCCTTACTCGTGCGGATGAAAGTGGAACGGCATTGAAGAATAGTCCCTTTACCTATTTAAATATAGCTCTGATTCCCGTTAACGGACAAGGTAAAACAATTATCTTACAGCAATCGAAGAGTGAGGTGGCAGAAAATTTCGGACATGTAAAGCTCTCGGTTCCTATTGGCGAGTATCATTTGGTGGCTGTTGCCAGCAAAAATGCACAGGTGCAGATTAACTCTTTGACTGAGATTGTCTTCCCCGACAAGGTGACGGACATGGGTTATCTGAATATGAAGATTGATGTGAAGTCGGGAAATAATTCATTGAACTGTGCTTTGAAGCGTGCTGTAGCCAAGTTTATGATTACCGACACTGGAAATCGTTCGGCAGATATAACGAATTTGGTTTTCCATCTTTCTGGAAATTGTAGTAATAAACTGAATCCTACTACAGGATTGGCTGCTGATATCAGTGATGTGAACCCAGTGGTAGCTGCTGGCAGTAGTAATAAGTATGTTGCTTTTGTATTTCTGAGCAGCGCGGAGGAGAAGAATATCCATGTAAGTGTAGAATTGAAGAATGTTGAAGGCACCACTCTGAAGACGCTCAACTTTGAGAATGTCCACATGAAAACAAATTATGTGACAGAATATAAGGGTGCTTTATACGACTTGTCTGGTATGGCTGATTTCACCTTCTCGGATGGTGATTTTATAGATTCGGGTACAGGCAAGACATTTGGGGAATAAGCTTTTCTGCATCGAAAAGCAGAAAGGGCAGTTGCTAAATCATTAGCAACTGCCCTTTCTCGTTATGGTCTATAGGGAATTTGACCTAATTGACGTATAGACGATTTCCTATTGATAGATGAGTGTGACGAGGTGGTCGTCAGAGAAAAGCTCTCGTGCCACGTCCTGTATCTGCTGAGATGTGATGGCATCTATCTGCTCGTAGAGGTGAGGAATGCTTTTCTGCCAACCATCGTGCAGGTAGCTCTTGCCGAAGTCGAGGGCAAAGTTCTCTCGGTTGTCGCAGGCCACACCTATCTGCCCTTTGATCTGCTTCTTGGCAGCTCTCAGCTGTGTAGGGGTGAGCGGATGGTCAACAAATTGCTGGAGAACCTTTCTTACGAGATTGCGACAACGCTGCACATCGTGGGCATCGCAGCCGAAGTAGATGCTCCAGTAGCCGAGGTCGCTGTAGGCGGTGAGGTTGCTCTCTACGGTGTATACGAGGCCATGGTGCTCGCGTAGAGCGAGGTTGAGCTTGGCGTTCATGCCTGGTCCTCCTAAGATGTTGTTGAGGAGATAGAGGGGCATGCGTCGTGGGTCGTGTACATCGTAGGCTCGTGCTCCTATCATGACGTGTGACTGGTGGGTGTGCTTGTCGACGATATGGACTCCTGTGGCAGAACCTTCAGGGATGATAGGCTGTGCCTGTGGAGTGCTTGCTTCCTGGTCGGGAGCAATAGTGTCCTGTGCTTTCTGAAGGAGACGCACGAGTTTGGTAAAGGAAATGTCGCCATAAGCAAAGAAGATGGCGTTAGAGGGGCGATAATGCTGCTGGGTGAAGCGTAGAGCATCGGCAGTGGTAAAGCGTCGTACCTGAGAAGCATTACCTAAGATGCTGTGCCCTAAGGGGTGTCCCTTGAAGAGTAGGTTTTCAAATTCGTCGTAGATAAGCTCTGTGGGGCTATCGTTGTAGCTCTCTATCTCGTCGCAGATGACTTCTACCTCTTTGTCTATCTCGGCCTGTGGATACACAGAGTGGAAGACCATATCGCTGAGGAGGTCGACAGCTCTTGCTACGTGCTCATGAAGGATGGCAGCATAGTATACGGTACTCTCCTTGGTGGTATAGGCCTGGAGGTCGCCACCTACACTCTCCAGGTTGTTGAGGATGTGCCAAGCGCGGCGTCGAGCGGTTCCTTTGAAGGTGACATGCTCGCAGAAGTGGGCAAGACCTTCCTCTCCGGGCAACTCGTTGCGTGAGCCTGCCTGGATTTGATATCCACAGTATACAACGGGGCTTGCTGATGGTAAGTGTATGATGCGAAGCCCGTTGGGTAAAGTAAGCGTATTGTAGTTCATGGCTGCAAAGGTAGTAAAAAAATGTTTAATATTAGCCAATTGGTTTGGGTTTGTCAATGGAATTGTGTAATTTTGAATTTGTAATAATTTTAAATATATCAGTTATGGTGACAGAAATAAAGAATGGTATTTATTATGTGGGTGTGAACGATAGAAACAAGCATCGTTTTGAGGGGCTATGGCCTTTACCCAATGGTGTGAGTTACAACTCGTATATCATTGCCGACGAGAAGGTGACTCTTGTCGACACCGTGGAGGTAGATTTCTTTACCCAGTTCTTGGAGAATATCAAGGAGGTGATAGGCGACAGAGAGATAGACTATTTGGTGATCAATCATATGGAGCCAGATCATAGTGGTTCGATAGCTTTGATCAAGAAGTATTATCCCAATGTGAAGATTGTGGGTAACAAGAAGACCTTAGGCATGTTGGAGGGCTTCTATGGTGTGACTGATGACGTGGTGGAGGTCAAGAATGGTGAGACCCTCTCAACGGGAAGTCATGAACTGAGCTTTGTGCTGATTCCGATGGTACACTGGCCTGAGACCATGGTGACGCTGGATGCAGAGAACAAGGTGCTCTTTGCTGGTGATGCCTTTGGATGTTTCGGAGCACTGAATGGTGGCGTGATAGACGAAGATATTAACTGCGATGCATTCTGGTTGGAGATGGTGCGCTACTATTCGAATATTGTGGGTAAATATGGTGTACCTGTGCAGAATGCGCTGAAGAAGTTGGCAGGCGTAGAACTCGATTACATCTGTTCTACACATGGTCCAGTGTGGCATACTCACATAGCTAAGGTGATGGACTTATACGACAAGATGTCGAAGTATGAGACCGAACCAGGCTTGGTCATCTGTTATGGCACCATGTATGGCAATACAGAGCGTATGGCTGAGATCATTGCGGGTGCAGCAAGTCGTGCTGGTGTGAAAAATATTGTGATGTACAATATCTCTAAGACACATCATAGTTATATTCTCCGCGATATATTCCGCTATAAGGGCTTAATAGTTGGTGCTCCTACCTATAATGCAGGTCTGTATCATGAAATGGAGGTGCTACTCTCTGAGTTATCCAACAAGGATATCAAGAATCACTTGCTGGGTTGGTATGGATCACACTGTTGGGCCAGCAAAGCAGTGGCGAAGATACAGGAGTGGAACGATACCAAACTTCACTTCGAAGCTGTTGGTGAGCCTGTAGACATGAAACAAGCCATTACTCCAGAGGTGAAAGCGCAGTGCGAAGCTCTTGGCCAGGCTATGGCTGAGGCTTTAGCTGTTTAGATGAGATAGAGGATAGACTCGTTGCCCTCGTTGAATAGAAGGTCGAGGATGCTCAGGTTGGGCTGGAAGCCATGCTTCTGTTCGTAGACCTGATAGTATCGACGGGGCACGAAGTCTTCGTCGGGAAGCGGATGTTTGGGACGTATGGCGTCTCTGTAGTCGACGAGGTCGGCACTCATGGTGTCGCGAGGGATGTAATGCTCGGTGAGGCTGAGGGTAGGGCGTATGTCGAGAAGCTCAATCATCTTGTGGGTTATCTCGAGGTTGAAATCGAAGAGAAACTCATACTTTTTCTCGTAGAAGGGTCGTATGTCGTCCTGATAGTATGGAAAGAAGGGGCTCTCTCCGTAGGCTGATGCTAAGGCGTTCCAATGCACATGACGCCAGTTGGCGTGGTCGGAGATACGAATATCCTTCATCAGCATCGATGTATCGTGTGTGGTAGGGATAGTGAGAGCCTGCAAACCATTGGCGGTGGCTATAATCATACGGTTGCGATAGGTTTGCTTCACAAAGTTTTCGTGGCGCTCTATGAGGCTTGCCTCACTGCGCTGTAGTTTTTGGTACCACTGTATGGGACCAAAATACGTGGAGGATAAGAGTGAACGCAATGTTTTTTCTTTTTATGGATACGAATGATTCGTAAACTTTCGAGCATTACCGAAAGTTTAGTTACGATATAGTTCTTGTTTAGAATATCTTATGAGCTTTGCCTATCATCTGGTGTTTGTGGACAAGCTGAGGACCTCGCTGAGTGTGGACGAGGTAGAAGCGACAATCTGGACATCCACAACGCTTGCAACAGATAGTAGGGATGACGTAGCGTGTGGTGTCGAGGATGATAGTATCGCCAGGGAGCTGCTCGATACGACCGATGAAATGTGCTTGTGTGATGGGGGTGCCACGGCGAGCAATGGTGTCGGTGAAGACGACAAGGTCTCCACGTGAGAAGCTATCGCAATATACCCTGTTCACTATCACTCGGGAACCAGACTTGAGGTGGGGCGGAAGCCCTCCTGTAGGAACCGAGAAGATAGTGAGGACGTAGGTGTGGACTGCCCATACAAGGAGCAGTGCCAGCACCAGCGTGATGAGGTATTTGACGGCTACTTTCACTAAAATGTTGCTATATAGTTACTTGATGTTGTCGACAAAGCGGAAGAGGCGATTCCAACGAATGCCAGAGAAGCCAGGATGGTCGGGACTATGACTCCACCAAATGAAGATAGGCTTGCCCACGATGTGGTCTTCAGGTACGAAGCCCCAGTAGCGTGAGTCGGCAGAGTTGTGACGATTATCGCCCATCATCCAGTAATAGTCGAGACGGAAGGTATAGCTCTTGGCTGGCTTGCCGTTGATAAGGATGCGTCCTGCGTTGTCTACCTTTAAGTCGTTACCCTCGTATACCTTGATACAACGCTCGTAGATGGGCAGGTTGTCGAGGTTGAGGGCGATGGTCTTACCTTTCTGAGGAATCCAGATAGGACCATAGTTGTCGCGCGTCCAATGGGTGTTGGAGTTGATGGGGTAGAGGTCACCATAGGTGGCATCGGTATTGATGCGGATGTCCTGCACGAGAGCCTTGTTAGCCTTGAGAGCGAGATACGCCTTATGGGTAAGTGGGATGACGCCGCTCTGGTTATAGGTGAGGAGGTCTTCGTTGGTTATACCCAACTGGTCGGCGAGGTCGATAGGGAATTCGCCAAGCAGTTTCATCTTATAGGTGTATTGCACGTTTTCAGGCTCCTTGTTGGGACGTCCGTCGAGATAGATGATACGATTCTTAATCTGTAGTGTCTGTCCAGGTAATCCTACGCAGCGTTTTACGTAGTTCTCGCGTCGGTCGGTGGGACGACTGATGATGTCGCCATATTCATTTGGCATGTTCTGAATATAACGACGCCCTGTGGCATATACCTTTTCGAAATAGCGATAGCGCTGCAGGGGTGTGAGCTGGTTGACGTCCTGTGAGAGTCCATTCTGCTCGAGTATCTGCTCTCCGAAGGGGTAGACGAGGTCGTGGTAGTAGTCACAGGCCTGATAACGCTCCTCATTGACGAGGGAGTCGCCTGCAGGGAAGTTGAAGACAACAATATCGTTGAGTTGTATTTTGCCCAGACCCTTGACACGGCGGTAGTCCCAATGAGGCCACTCTATGTAGCTCTTTACATTGACAAGGGGCATGGTGTGCTGGGTGAGGGGCATGGTGAGAGGTGTCTGCGGAATGCGTGGACCATAGCTCATCTTGCTCACAAAGAGGTAGTCGCCTGTGAGGAGGCTCTTCTCTAACGACGAAGAAGGGATAACGTAGTTCTGGAAGAAGAAGAGGTTGATAAAGTAGACAGCTACGAGGGCAAATACGAGGGCATCGACCCAACTCATGATAAAGCGTACTGGGCCCTCTGAGTCTTTCCACCACTGCCAACGTATCTTCTTAGTGATGTAAACATCGTAGATGAAAGGCACGACAATAAGGCCGAGCCAACTTTCTACCCAGCAAAGGAAGAGGAGGTAGAGTGTCAGGACAATGGCAAACTTAGTCCATTGTACCTTCATATTGAGCTTTTGTTTCTGTTTGTCAATCATTTGTATATCTTGATGTCCGAGAGTACTGAAGTCTTGCTTGATAAAACTTCAGTCTCTCATTAACCATAAAGTTCAGCGTTTTTAGAATTTGAAGAGGTCGGAAGTGGTGAGGAGTCCTGTGTGTGTGGCGGTAAACTCTGCTGCCAGCACAGCACCCAAAGCGAAGCCCTTGCGAGAGTGCGCATTGTGCTCAATGCTTATCATGTCGGCTTCGGAGTCGTACATCACTGTATGAATGCCTGGCACTTCGCCATCGCGCACGCAGTTGATGACGAGATCTTCGTTAGTAATATCTTTGTCGCCCTCATCGTGATGTCCATCGGTGGTCCAATAGGTGACACCACGTTTCCAGTCTTTCTTACGATCTATGTTGTCGATGATTTCCTCGGCAAGGGTAATGGCGGTGCCGCTGGGGGCATCAAGCTTGTGGATGTGATGAGTCTCCTGCATGCAGACGTCATATTGAGAGAACTGGTTCATGATTTTTGCCAAGTATCGGTTGACAGCCGAGAAGATGGTCACACCGATGCTGAAGTTAGAAGCCCAGAAGAGCGTCTGCTTGCCGTCGGCGCAGAGTTTCTCCACGTCTTCCTTATGGTCTTTCATCCAACCAGTAGAACCACTCACCACCTTGACGTTGTGTGCGAAAGCCTTCAGATAGTTGCCGTAGGCTGCTGTGGGGTTGGTAAACTCGATGGCGACATCGGCTGAGCAGAACTCAGGGCTGTCGATATCTTCGGGGTTGTTCACGTCAATCTTACATACGATTTCATGGCCACGCTGCAGGGCAATCTCTTCGATCATGTGTCCCATCTTGCCGTAGCCTATCAATGCTATTTTCATTGTTTTTATTTTGTTTTGTTTCTTTCTTTTTCGTTTGACGTGCACGATGAAGTGCAAACGTTTCGGCAAAAATAAGCAAAAATATTGAAATTACCACCTTAGTAGTGACAATTAATAGAAAAATTTGGTTATTTTTGCAGTGATTTAGAGAAAACTACTTGAAACTTTGTACTTTGCATACGTAGGTAAGCAGGTAAAGATGAGAGTTGAGATACATTAGCAACACAATATTGAGATTATGAAATATATATTTGAAACGAAGATGGAGGTGCGCGACTATGAGTGCGACATAGAAGGTATTGTGAACAATGCCAACTATCTGCACTATATGGAGCATACCCGACATCTCTTTCTGCAAAAATGCGGACTGAGTTTTGCCGAGATGCACCGTAAGGGAGTTGACGCTGTGGTGGCCCGCATGAACTTGCAATACAAGACCCCATTACAATGTGATGATGAATTTATGTCGCGATTGTGGCTTGAGAAACAGGGCGTGAGATATGTGTTCCATCAGGATATCTTCAGAGCCTCTGATGAGCGATTATGCCTCAAAGCTACGGTAGAATTGGTGTGTCTTATCAATGGCAAGTTGGGCAACAGCGAAGACTATGATAAAGCTTTCGAAAAATACTTGACTCCCTGCTCACGATAACATCCCTTCAGACGAACCTTAAAATCTCCCAATGATATGGAACAACTATTGCACTATGTTTGGAAACACAAGCTCTTTCCGCTCACAGAACTCTCTACGACTCAAGGCCGACGAGTGGAGGTGATAGACCCCGGATTGCACAACAGCAACGCAGGGCCAGACTTCTTTAATGCCAAAGTGAAGATAAATGGTATGCTATGGGTAGGTAACATAGAGATTCACGACAAGGCGAGTGACTGGGTGCTGCATGGTCACGACAAGGATGAACGCTATGACAACGTGATTCTGCATGTGTGTGGCTGTGTAGACGCAGAGGTGATGAACAGTAAGGGGGAGTATCTGACGCAAATGGTGCTGAGTGTTCCTGACTCTGTGATAAATAACTACAAAGAGCTACTCTCGGTAGATCTGTATCCGCCTTGTTATCAGATTATTCCATCGCTGGCGAGACTTACCGTACACGCTTGGATGAGTGCGCTACAGACAGAAAGACTATCGCAGAAGACGGAGGCTATAGAGGAGAGGGTGAAGAGATGCAATGGTGACTGGGAGAATGCATACTTCGTAACGCTGGCACGCAACTTTGGATTTGGTATCAATGGTGATGCCTTCGAAGAGTGGGCGCTACATATACCTCTGCATGCTGTAGACCATCATCGTGATGATCTTTTCCAGATAGAGGCTATCTTTATGGGACAGGCAGGACTGCTGGAACTGGATACGATTCCAGAAAGGTATCAGAAGGACGCTCTCAACGATGGATATTTTGCTAAGCTGAGGAAAGAATACCAATACTTAGCCCATAAGTTCGGGCTGAAACCGATGGACTATAAACTATGGAGATTTCTGAGACTCAGACCGCAAAACTTCCCGCATATACGTATCTCGCAACTGGCTTATCTGTATCATCAGCGACGCGCCAGTCTGAGCCAGTTGCTCGAAACCTACTCGGTGAAAGATGCCAAGGAAGTGCTTGCTACAGCGGTGACACCTTACTGGGAGACTCATTACACCTTCGGCAGTACCAGCGTGAGAAACGATAAGAACCTATCGCCTTTCTCGCTCAACCTACTTTGCATCAACACAGTGGTGCCCATTCTCTTTGCCTATGGTAGGCATCGAGGTGAAGAAAAATACTGTGACAGGGCTTTCGACTTCCTGGAACAGCTGAAACCCGAAAATAACCACATCATTAGGTTGTGGCAACAGTGTGGACTCGTGGTGGAGAATGCGGGTGACTCCCAAGCTCTCATCCAACTCAAGAAGGAATACTGCGATAAGAAGGAATGTCTACGCTGCCGCTTTGGATATGAATACTTGAAACATTGAACACGATAATAAATATGTCTGCTTCTCAACAAGAAATTATCAATACGATAACCCTAACACGACTGAACTATTTCAGTCTGGCAGGAATACTCGAACTCTACAGAAGGGCGGGGTCTGCTACTACCATCCTGGAAAATAAAGAAAATATCAGAGACATTCTACCCGATGCCAGCGATAAACTTGTGGAAACACTGAAAAACAGCGATGAGGCAAGGAGAAGAGCAGAAGTGGAGATGGAGTACGACCTGAAGTATGGTATTATGCCGCTCTGTATGAACGATGAACGTTATCCACAGCGACTGAAAGAGTGTGACGATGCTCCGCTGATGCTCTTCTATAAGGGAACGGCAGACTTAAACCAGAAAAGGGTCATCAATATCGTGGGTACCCGACGTTGTACACTGTATGGAGAAGACATCATCAGACGATTTATAGCAGACCTGAAGAGGCTCTGCCCACAAGTCCTTGTCGTGAGTGGACTGGCCTATGGTGTGGATATTCATGCACATCAACAGGCACTATGTAATGGATATGAGACGGTGGGAGTTTTGGCTCATGGACTCGACAACCTCTATCCTTCGAGTCATCGTACTGTGGCAGCCAAGATGATCAACCAGGGAGGACTACTCACAGAATTTCTTACACAGACCAATGCGGATAAAATCAACTTCGTGAGACGAAACCGCATCGTGGCGGGTATGTCGGACGCTTGTATTCTCATAGAGAGTGCTGCCAAGGGTGGAGGTCTTATCACCACAGAGATATCACAGGCCTACAATCGTGATGTGTTTGCCTTCCCTGGTCGTATAGGAGATACCTATAGCGAGGGATGTAATAACTTGATACGTAGCAACGGGGCGCAACTCATTACATCGGCAGAGGATTTTGTGAATGACATGGGATGGCAAGACGATGCCACACTGATGAAGGCTAAGAGACAGGGTATAGAGCGTAGCCTTTTTCCAGAATTGTCGTCAGAAGAACAGGCTATCGTAGAATTGCTTGAAAAGAACAACGATTTACAAATCAACATCATCACAGTCAAGACTGGTATCGACATTGGGCGCCTCACGGCCTGTCTCTTTTCTTTAGAGATGAAAGGTATCGTAAAGACATTGGCTGGTGGTATGTATCATTTACTGAAATAAAAGTATGGACCATACGTTCTGTACAATAGAAACAGGAACTCATTATGAAAATAGGAAATATAGAATTTGGTGACAAACCCCTCTTCCTTGCTCCGATGGAAGATGTGACGGATATTGGTTTTCGTATGCTCTGCAAGCGATACGGAGCGGCTATGGTGTATACGGAGTTTGTATCGGCTGAGGCCTTGGTACGATCTATTAAGTCGACTGTCAATAAACTGACTATCAGCGACGAGGAACGTCCTGTGGGTATTCAGATTTATGGCAGGACGACAGAAGATATGGTGGAGGCTGCTAAGATCGTGGAGCAGGCGAAGCCCGATGTGATAGATATCAACTTCGGATGTCCTGTGAAGAAAGTGGCAGGAAAGGGAGCTGGAGCTGGTATGCTGAAAAACATACCCCTCTTGCTCGACATTACGCGCAACGTGGTAAAGGCTGTCAACGTGCCTGTGACAGTGAAGACCCGACTGGGATGGGACACTGACAATCTTGTGATTACTGAGTTGGCAGAACAGTTGCAAGATTGCGGTATACAGGCTCTCACGATACATGGACGTACACGTAGCCAGATGTATACGGGAGAGGCCGACTGGCGACTGATAGGTGAGGTGAAGAACAATCCCCGTATCCATATTCCTATTATCGGCAATGGCGACATCACTACACCCGAAGAAGCACAACTCGCCTTTGAACGTTATGGGGTGGATGCTGTTATGGTGGGAAGAGCTACTTTCGGTAGACCTTGGATCTTTAAGGAAATGCGCGACTATTTAGATAACACGGGGGCGACTCCGCTCTCCGTTAACGAGAAGATAGATATCTTGGAAGAACAGCTGCGTATCAATATCGATCGTATAGATGAGTACCGTGGCATTCTGCATACTCGTCGACACTTGGCTGCTTCGCCTATCTTCAAAGGTATTCCTGATTTCAAGCAGACGCGTATCGCCATGCTTAGAGCCAATACAGAGGAAGAACTGAAGAGCATTCTTGATGAATGTAGAGAAAGATTATCGTAATATTTGTGGGGGATTTTACAATCCCCCTTTATTGTATATGTACAAAATGTAACGAAGCCATTACATTTTGTGGTATGATTTGTTTACTCGGTAAAGATTTTTTGTTTTATTGCTTATTGCTTTCGGATTTTATCATTAACTTTGTGAGGTAACAAATAACCTTGAAACTTAACTTCGGGGGAAGATTTTGTAAAAGATGACATAAACATGGGATGTTCTTTCATACATGTGGGGGAATGGCCTTAACCGATTAACAATTAAGTAAAAGTGATGAGATTAACTAAGATGAGAGAGTGGCTATTGTTCCTTTTCCTACTTTCAGGAATAGGAGCGAAGGCTGCTGATGTAGAGTTTGATGTGACAAGTTTGGCTTGGGGTAAAAACTATTCTACGGAATTTCCTGGTACCAACCATGTGACCTTGAAAGGGCGTACCTTTAATGCGGGAGAGTGGACAGGACTCTGCTTGCCTTTTGATGCAAGTAAGGAAGTACTGGATGCGGCTTTCGGTGAAGGCTCGTATAACGTTCAGGCTTTTAAGACGGTGGAAGGAAACAACATCAACTTTGAGAAAGTGACGGATGTAAAGGCTGCAACGCCTTATTATATCAAAGTGAATAATACGGTCGAGAATCCCACTTTCCAGAATGTTACTTTTGCATCTGTTGTTGATGACCAATGGCAGGTTATCAAGATTTCAGACAAATATACCTTTCGTGGCTTTTATTTTACGAAAGGCGACTATTTGCTTTATGATTCAAATAATAATACCAATATCAATTTCTTCTGGCTCAATGCTGATGGAAGTTTAGCCGATTTCCGGGCTAATGAAGTAATATGGGCAGAGAAGGGAAGAGTAGGTGTTGACGCTTATCTCTTTACCGATACGTATGCTTCTACTGCAGACAAACCGAACCTGAATTTTGAAGGACAGTCTGGCGGTGGTAATTCTGGTGGTGGCGATACAGAAGACCCAACTTCTCTGTCTTATAAAATCAAGAACAAACAGCAGTTGACCGATGTTCCCACGGTCTATATCGACGTAGAGGGAGTAGGAGGAACGGATGCCGACTTGGACAAGGCGCTTTATAAGGACAGAGCTACAGGCGAGGCTCCTTATCTCAAAGCTGTCATTACAGTAAAGGACAATGGTACGGATAAAGACACCAAGCATCTGGTAGAGTTTACTGATAACGTGAAAATCAAGGTGAGAGGAAACTCTACTGCCAACCCTACCAATGGCAAGAAAGCCTACAGACTGAAGTTTGACAAGAAACTGGGGGCTACCAAGCATGATATGCTTGGCTTGGGCTACTCTGCCCGCAACTGGACGCTCCTTGCCAATGTCTTCGACCACTCCATGGTGCGCAATGCGCTCTCTTATCACTTGGAGAAGGAAGTGGGTATGGACTTCTGTCCGGGCTATAAGTTTGCCGATGTGGTCATCAATGGCAACTATCGTGGCACCTATCAGATTTGCGATCATGTGGAAATAGACAAGAATCGAGTAAACGTCAATGAGGATACCGGCTGGATGTTGGAGTTTCAAGGACGTGGTGATATGCTCGATAAGCCGCTCTGTTTTTCTAAGGATGGAATACTGATGAACATCAAGAACCCTGAACCTGCCGACGAGAAAGACGAGGCACAGGTAGCGGCTGTTATAGCCCCAATACAAGATTGGTTTACGGGCACATGGAAGAGTAAGTGGACAGGTAGCAATGTGTTTGATACACAGACAGGCTGGCGATCGGTCAACGATGAGGAATCTCTCATCAAGTTTTGGATTATTACAGAGTTGACTGGTGACTATGACGGCTGGATGACCGTAAAGGCTTATAAAGAGGCGGATGAAGACAAATTGCACTATGGTCCGGTTTGGGATAAGGACTTGGCTTATGGTAACTATTCGGGAGAAAAATCGGATGTGTTTATCTCTAATACTGAAAACAGTTCGAGTCTGACAGGATACTTGAAGGAATATTTATTTAAAGACCCAAGGTTCATGGCCAAGGCTAAGGCGCGTCTGAAGGAACTGCTCGATGGAGGACTGGTGAACAGGCTCTGTGCCAAGGTGGATGATTTAGGTGCTATCGTAGCACAGACAGAAGAACTGAACAACACGAAGTTCCCGAGAGCGACCAAAGTGGACAGCGAGATTTCTAATTATGCTACTTATGCTGAAACCTTGGAACGGTTGAAGACCTATCTGAAGGCAAGATTTAAGACCGTAGAGGATTTGACGGTAAAGGAAGAACAGAGTGCAACGGCAAAGATTGACCAGGTGACCTACAAGCCAGAGAACGCATGGTGGAATACCGAACTTGGTACCGGCCAGATGGGTAAGATAACCGATGTACAGGTAAAGGATCGTACTTTCAAAGCTGGCATTTGGAATACTTTCTGTATGCCTTTCGACCTGTCGATGGAGCAGATGAAGACAGTCTTCGGAGAAGGGGTGGAAGTGGTGAGTCATGATGGTATGGACATTGATGCCAAGACCATGCTCTTTGCTCCGATAGAAGGCGAAACCCTGTATGCGGCTACTCCTTATCTGGTGAAATTTACTGGTTCTGATGTTGTGAATCCTACTTTTAAGGATGTCATCATCACGCAGACAGCCTTGCAGCAAAAACAATATAATGGTAATGCAGTCACCTATGATGGCAAGTATTATTTCTATGGCACGCTCTTCTTAGGGTACAATATAGATACGACAACCGACTATCTTTTTGGTGGTGATGCTTATACCGAAACTACTTCCATCAACAAAGCTTCAAAAAATAATGAGAAGGGAGCCCGTGCCTTCCTTCGTGTACCTGCAGGAGAAGTGCCTCAGATAAAGATTCTTTCTGCTGAGGAGGCTCAACGTTTCGACTATGAGGTGGATAATGTGCATATCCACGACATTTGGAAGCAGAGAGAAGGTAAGATGCTGACGGTGACGCTGAAAAATCGTAAAACCATTTATGGCAATGAGTGGAATATGATTTGTCTGCCTTTCAAGTTGAAGCAAACCGACATTCAGCGTGTCTTTGGTGGGGATGTGAAAGTGGTAGAGTTTTCGTATGTGAGTCTGGTAGGTAATCAGATGCAGATGAACTTCGACTTTGTCACAGATATGAAGGCGGCTACTCCTTATATGATTATGCCTTCGAAGGATGTGAGCAATCTGGTGTTCGACAATGTGCTCGTGTCGACAAAAGAAGCACAGGCTATTACGCCAACAGGTAGTTCTTACTCGCTGGTCGGAGTGCTGAGTCCTGTGACGTTAACAGCAGGGCATGGCAGTGTGGTCTTACTTAGGAATAATCTGCTGTCGTATGTACCCAAAGAGTGTCTACTGCATGGTTGTAGAGCCTATATCGCTTGTTCTGCTCCAGAGAGTGCAGCCAAGGCGCTTAGTCTGAGTATAGATGGTGAAGTGACAGCCATTCAAGGTGTTATGGTACAGAACACTCAGTCTGTGGTTTCTGACAAGGTGTACAACCTTCATGGTCAGTGTCTGGGTGTTGATGCAGTCCATTTGCCTAAGGGTGTCTATATCGTGAAAGGTCATAAAATTATCAAGTAATGGAATACTGCTTTTTATAAAAGTGTGTTAAATATAATAAGAGAAATATGAGAAGAAAGAAATATGATGCTCCCTGTGTTCAGGAATATCATTTGATGGAGGAGTCGGATCTATTAGCAGGGACAGGGGGACTTCAGCCCCCCGTATTGAAGCCAGGAGAGTCAACAGACTCCTCTGGTGAAGGATTTGATCCTAACACGTCGAAGGAATTTACGTGGGATGAGATGATAGACAACTGGGGAAAAGATAGGGATAATTGATAAGAACGGTAAGTATCCATAAAAAAAACTACGTTTTGCCATTTGCAAAACGTAGTTTTTTTATGGATATTGTTTTCAACGGAAGTTACGCATTACTTGGCGTTGATTTCCTTCAAGAGACGGTCGGCGTGTCCCCATTTGTCCATCAGGTAGAGCACATAGCGGATGTCTACACCGATGCAGCGAGCCAGGCGCTTGTCGAAGTTGATATCAGAGCTGAGGCTGTCCCAGTTGCCGTCGAAGGCAAGACCTATCAACTCACCCTTGCCGTTAAACATAGGGCTACCAGAGTTACCGCCAGTGATATCGTTGTTGGTGAGGAAGCAGAGCTGCATCTTGCCGGTAGTTTTGTCTTGATACTTGCCGAAGTCTTTCTCTGAGAGCAGTTCGTGCATGATAGGCTCAGCGTAGTAATCGATTACCTTATCGCCCTTCTTCATCTTCTCAACGAGACTCTCGGCTGTCGTGTAATAGCCTGATGGCTTGCCACCGAGGTCAAAACCGCCTACCTGACCATAGCTCAGACGCATGGTGAAGTTGGCATCACTATAGTGAGGCAAGTCTTCCTCCATACGGAGTTTGGCAGCACAGAGGTATTTCTCCTGCTCAGCGATAGAATCAGATACGGCTCCCATCTTCTCTACGAAGTCGGCATAGATGTCGTTCAGGTCCATACCGTAGCTTACACCTGGGTCTTTCTCGAATCCCTTCTTGTTGAAGTAGAGCTTGGCGCCCTTCTTCATCAGGAGTGACTTCTCCCAGAGATAGTCTACATACTTGGTGTAGTCGCCACCAAACTGAGTGTCGATGGTGGCATAGAACTTAGGCAACCACTTGGTGTCAACGTGCTCCTTATAGTTCTTCAGAAGAGTGGCGAGCACCTCTTTGTCGAGAGCCATGTCCCATTCGTCAGAGTTGTCGTCAAACTCATGATACTGCTTCTTCTTGTTCTTCTCAGGGCCCTTTACCTCCATGTTGCTCTGCAGTTTGAGAGCACGGGTAGAGAACTCTACATTGCTTCTTCTTGTAAACGACTCGGCGAAGTTGGTCCAGACATATTTCACGTCGGCACTCTGCTTGTAGAGCTGTGCAAGCTTGTCGAAGTCTACCTTGTGAGCCAGGTCGTTGGCTGCCTTGGCGGTGTCCTGCCAGGTGCGAAGACGTGTCTCGTACTCGCGCTTCAAATTAATAATGCCTATAGAGTCGATACATTTGTTCATGCCGAGGGCGTTCTTCCAGTAGTTGGAAGAGCTGGCATACTTGCTGTCGTACTTGATTCGTACAGCCTCGTCGGCACGCATGTGCTTCTGCATCACTTCCTGCTTCACGCCACGAACCTGTGCACGTGGAGCATTCTCTGCATCGCGCATGGTCTGGATGCCATAGCTGGAGAGATAGCGCTCTGTAGTACCAGGATAGCCCATGGTCATGGCGTAGTCGCCATCCTTATAGCCTTGCAGCGAAACCTGTGCCCAACGCTTGGGGCGGTAAGGCACGTTGTCCTTGCTGTAGGCTGCAGGACCATTGGTCTTAGGATCGGCATAAATGCGGAATACAGAGAAGTCGCAAGTTTGGCGGGGCCACATCCAATTGTCTGTATCACCGCCAAACTTACCCATCGACTTAGGCACGGTGAACACTAAGCGAAGGTCGGTGAAGTCGCGGTAGGTAGTGGCGTACCATTTGTTACCCTCGTAGAAAGGTTTGATGCTGACGTGAAGGGTAGAGTCGTTCTTCTTTACCTCCTGTGTCATCGCATTTTCCAGGCTGTCAGTCAATTCGCTACGCTTCTTGTTGTCCAGCTTCTCATAGCCCAGGCTCATGAGTTTGTCGGTAACATCTTTTTGGTCAATCATGAAACTGACGAACATGTCCTCGTTGGGAAGTTCTTCCTCGAAACTCTTGGCAAAGAAACCATTGAGCATATAGTCGTGTTCTACGGTAGAGTGGCTTCGGATAGACTCGAAACCGCAATGGTGATTGGTGAATACCAGACCGTCGGGTGAAACGACTACGCCAGAGCAATAGCCAGAGAAATTTACTACAGCATTCTTCAAGGCGTCCTCGCCATTGTAGAGCTGGTCGTAAGTCATACTAAAGCCTTCGCGCTGCATCATCTCGTATACAGCGTTAGGCAAGTTGTAAATGGTCCACATTCCCTCGTCAGCGTGAGCGGTGTTGATTCCGCAGAACGCCATGATAGAGGCAATAAGGACCGTTGCTTTTTTCTTCATTTTATTCTTTGTGTTGTTGTTATACGATTTGCAAAGTTACGATTTTTCTGCGAGATAACATTAAGTAGAACAGAAAAAGCGAAAAATTCCATCAAAGTTTCCTTTTTAGAGTTATTTCACTTATACTATAAATATTCGATAAAAGCACAATGTTTTTCACTTATACATGAAAAAGGTTGCAAAAGCAGCGAGTTTTTCTTGTATAAAACTCCGTTATTTAACTCTACCATCGGGTGAACAAGTATCCTTTACATCTAGTGAAGTTTATATAAAAGGTGTAAATAGAACGCCTTTATCAGTTATAATCTTTTGTTTTACTTGCCTTCCTTTCCCATGTGGAGGAAAAGCACAAATGAGAGTGGGTTATGAGGTAGATGCAACAGTAGCAAGTAATACAACGGTTGTCGTAAAATAAAGTTTTGCGAATTTACGATAAATAGACGTCTAAAATGAATAAAGGATGAAGCATTAAGTTTCATCCTTTATTCGTTTTAGATTTTGAATAATTTGGCGAATACTTTTTGTAAGTATCCAAGCCGTTATCATCTGACTGGAAGATGATGGTGTCTATGAAATAGTAGTTGCCGTCATCTCCAACCAATACATTATTGGACACGGCATCGAAGATGTCGTGAATGCCATTGGTGAAATATTCTCCATTGTCTTCTGCGTGAAAACCGATGCGCTCAAACTCTGCCTTGATTTCTTCGGAAGTAGCTTCCTTCGCATTTACAACAAGTTGTTGGCGAAGAACAGCACAAATTTTTCTATCTCGATTCTGTGAGAAACCAATGAAATCGTAGGGGCATGCTGTGAAGTATTGGTTGTGAGCCACAATTCGTTCAAAGAAAGGAGTAAGGTTGTCGTCAGAATAACGGAAGTCGTTAAGTTTATAAACGTGTATTCCATCATAGGCCATATAAACCTCGTTCTCTGAACCTCGGTCAGAGAATACACCTAATGATTCCGGATTTTCAATCCAGCAATCATTCTCCTTAGCCCAGTCTTTTAACCTTGCAATTTGGACTCCCTTGCAAGCCGTTGTTCCCGCAAGCGCTTGAATTGAGCTAAGCACTCCTCCAGCGAAAGCGGATGCTCTCGCCAATAAGCCATGCTCTTTTGCATCTGGGCATTGACTTTCTTGTGATAATCGTTCAGTTGTATCTCCATTCATTTATGTATTATATTGTTAGTATATTACGTTTGCAAAGTTACGACTATTTCCTGAAATGTCCAAGGCTTAGTTTGATTTTCTTCATCACCTGTTTCTTGGCTGAGGTCAAGCCAGGTGAAAGTGGCTCCTGTTCCAGCATGTCTATAGCTGCTTTGAGCTCAGTGAGTAACTCGGGATAATACTTCATTTGCTCATAGGCGAGCTTCATGCAGTAGCAGCGGATGGCGTAGGGCTGTGAACAGGCTGTAATCTTGCCCATGCAGAAATCGATGAAATCGGAACGGAGTGATTCTTCCTTGAAAGGTTGGTGAAGAAGGAGTTGGAGTATCAGGCGGCGCTTGGTCATATTCTTCTCTACGAGAACCCGGTCTATCAAGTCGTCGTGTTTGCTGATAAGCCACTCGTTGTTCTGCATGTCGAAATGAGTGAATACCCACAGGGCATTT